>Ga0157375_10002275_pt1 | contig 16614 bp, 17 predicted proteins | sample M35metaG_FD_115311 | JGI IMG/M metagenome (GOLD analysis project Ga0157375, IMG submission 115311) | Miscanthus rhizosphere microbial communities from Kellogg Biological Station, Michigan, USA - M3-5 metaG | ecosystem: Host-associated > Plants > Roots > Rhizosphere > Soil | place: USA: Michigan...
CCTCCACTTGTTTCTAATTTGCTGTAGTAGCACATTGCTGGAGGAACAGATTTTCCACCGATCTGTCTGGCAGCTTCCAAAATAGAAGTTCCAGGCATAACCTCGGTAGTTTGTCCGTCTATAGTTATTTTGAATTTTTTAACCTCTTCGCTCATATTCTATGCTTTAAAGCAGTTAAGCTATATTTTTATTTTTGCTTTTTTGTATTAAATGTGTATCCGATCCCGAATACCAGTTCGCAGAATGTAAAATCCTGAGTTGCTTTATCAATTTTTACATTTTCCTCTGTTGTTCTTACGCTTGGTAAATTGATGTAACCATATTTTACTTCAGCTTTTGCCACAAGATGGTTCCAAAATACTACGTTTAATCCTGTTCTAGCATCCAGACCAAATCCTGCTAAATGGAAGTGATCACTTTCTCCTTTCCCCATTAATGTAGCATCCGTTTTAGGAACTAAAACACCTGCTCCAAGACCATAATTCCAGAATATATCAAATTTATTCTTATTAAGGATTTGTTTGTATTTCTGAACTCCAAGATTTAAATAATTTAAACCGTTTGTATGCTCATATTTTAAAAACTCACCATTAGAAAGATCAATTTTTCCATTATTTACCATTCCTGCATATGCCGGATCATTGATATAGCCGTTGAAATCAACAGTTTGATTCTGATCCATTACATACTTCATATGATCTACTCCAAGTGTAATTCCTATATTATCCTTAATAAAGTAAGTGATATTATAATTAACCTGTGGAATTGAAATTTTTGTAGGATCAATATAATGATTGAATTCACTTATCGGAGTCGGCCTGTCGTGTGCAGATACATTGTTTAAGGTAAAATTATAGTTCTGACCATAAAAATGAATATCAGAATCTCCAAACCAACCTCTGTTCCATCCCCAAAATACCATTACTGATCCTTTTTTGAACGCTTCTCTCTGAGCATTAACGCTCATGGTTACTGTTAATAAAAACAGTATTAAAAATTTATTTTTCAACTTAAATTCTTCTTATTAATTAGGAATTAAACTGTTGGTGCCGGAATAGGATCTGCATAATTTGCCAAACCGTAGTTTTGTGTCAAGCACAATTCCGGATTTTTGATATGCCATTCAAATTCATCCCTAAAATGACGAATTGCCGCTGCAACGGGCCAAGCTGCCGCATCACCTAACGGACAAATCGTGTTTCCTTCAATCTTTCTCTGGATATCCCAAAGCAGATCGATATCTTCCATTTTTCCTTCTCCTTTCTCAATTTTTTTCAAAATTTTGTACATCCAACCCGTTCCTTCACGGCAAGGAGTACATTGTCCGCAACTTTCGTGATTGTAAAATCTCGCTAAAGTCATGGTATGTTCTACGACACACTGGTCTTCATCTAAAACGATAAAACCTCCTGAACCCATCATTGTTCCGGTAGCGAAACCACCGTCAGCCAATGATTCATAATTCATATATCTTGGTTCTCCGTTTACGGTCTTCAATAGTAAATTTGCCGGAACGATCGGAACAGAACTACCTCCCGGAATACAAGCTTTTAACTTTTTCCCGTTAGCGATACCCCCACAATATTCGTCAGAATAAATGAATTCTTCAACCGTAATGGTCATGTCGATTTCATAAACTCCAGGTTTGTTGATATTTCCACAAGCAGAAATTAATTTTGTACCTGTAGATCTTCCAACTCCGATTTTAGCGTATTCAGCACCCGTAATATCAATGATCGGAACAATTGCAGCGATAGATTCAACGTTATTTACCACCGTTGGTCTTTCCCAAAGTCCTTTTACAGCCGGGAATGGCGGTTTTAATCTTGGATTTCCTCTTTTTCCTTCAAGAGATTCAAGCAATGCAGTTTCTTCACCACAAATATAGGCTCCACCACCTCTTTGAACGTAAATTTCGCAATCGAAACCGGTTCCCATGATATTTTTACCTAAAAATCCAGCCGCTTTTGCTTCTTCAATTGCTTCTTCCAAAATATCAGGAATCCAAGAATATTCTCCACGGATGTAGATATATGAAACATTTGAACCTAAACAGTAAGACGAAATCAACATTCCTTCGATCAGTAAATGAGGAAGAAATTCCATTAAATATCTGTCTTTGAAAGTTCCCGGTTCAGATTCGTCGGCATTTACGACCAAGTGTCTTGGAACGCCTTCCGGTTTTGCCAGAAAGCTCCATTTCATCCCTGTCGGGAATCCTGCTCCACCACGACCACGAAGCCCGGAAACTTTTACTTCTTCCAGAATTTCATCGGGTGTCATTTTCAAGGCTTTTTCAGCTGCCGTGTAACCTCCCTGTTTACGGTAGGTTTCGAAATAGCGAATACCTTCTATATGTGCGTCTTTAAGTAAAAGTTTTTTACTCATTGTATATGCTTTTAGCGAATGGCTTCTAGCTTTTGGCTATCTGCTGTGCGCCTTTTTTAATTAGTTTAAAATTTATTTAGCCCAGATCAACTTGTCCTTCTCTGCAAAGATCAAGGATTTCGTCTACTTTTTCTATCGTTAAATTTTCATGAAAGAATTTCCCTAACTGCATCATCGGAGCATATCCACAAGCACCAAGACATTCGGCTGGTTTTAATGTGAACATTCCGTCTTCAGTAGTTTGTCCGTCCTTAATGTTCAGTTTCGTTCTGATATGGTCAAGGATTTTTTCGCTTCCGCAAACCATACAAGGTCCCGTTCTGCAAACTTCCAAAACATATTTACCAACCGGCTTCATATTGAACATAGTATAAAAAGTTGCCACTTCATATACTTCAATTGGCTTGATACTCAATAATTCCGCAACATAATCCATCACAGGAACGTCTAACCATCCTCCGAATTCTTTCTGTGCTAAGTGTAGAACAGGAAGAAGAGCAGATTTTTGTCTACCTTCAGGATATCTTGCCATAATTTTATGTACCTGTGCTAAACTTTCCGGTTTAAAAGCTATTGTTTCGCTCACTTTTTTAAATTTTAAATTTTGAATTTTAGATTTTAAATTCTAAAAAATTTCAATTTTTATATTTAGCTTGGATTAATCAAAAATTCATAATCCAACATCTATAATTTCTTATGCGTCTAATTCTCCCGCAATAATATTCATACTACACATCGTTACAATTGCATCAGAAATTACAGAGCCTGTAATCATCTCAGGATACGCCTGGTAGTAGATAAAACATGGTCTTCTGAAGTGCAGTCTGTAAGGACTTCTTCCACCATCACTCACTAAATAGAAACCTAATTCTCCGTTTCCACCTTCTACAGCATGGTAAACTTCACCTTTAGGCACATCCGTTTCTCCCATTACGATTTTGAAATGGTAGATCAATGCTTCCATTTTCTGATAAACATCAGCCTTTTCAGGAAGATAAAAATCAGGAACATCCGCATGGAATGGTCCTTCCGGAAGATTTTCGTATGCTTGTTTGATGATTTTAATAGATTCCCAGATTTCCTGCTGACGAACCATGAAACGGTCGTACGTATCACCTGCAGTTCCCACAGGAATGATAAAGTCGAAATCTTCGTAAGATGAATAAGGCTGTGCAACTCTTACGTCATAATCTACTCCTGCTGCACGTAAATTCGGACCTGTAAAACCATAGCTTAATGCTCTCTCTGCAGAAATTGCTCCCGCTCCGATGGTTCTGTCCATAAAAATTCTGTTTCTTTCTAATAGAGTACAAAATTCTTTAAATCTTGGTGGGAAAGTTTTAAGGAAATCCTTTAATAACTCATGAAATTTTGGAGTGAAATCTCTTTCAAAACCTCCGATTCTTCCCATATTGGTAGTCATTCTGGCTCCGCAGATCTGCTCGTACATATCATAAATACGTTCTCTTTCGATGAACATGTAGGTAAGACCTGTAATCGCTCCTGAGTCCATTCCGGTTACCCCATTACAGATAAGGTGGTCACCGATTCTTGCTAATTCCATCAAAATTACACGCATATAATCTACACGCTTAGGAACTTCAACTCCAATCAGCTTCTCAACTGTCATGTGCCAACCTAAATTGTTAATCGGTGCAGAACAGTAATTCATACGGTCGGTAAGGGTGGTGATCTGAGAATAATTTCTTCTTTCAGAAATCTTTTCAAATGCTCTGTGGATATAGCCTACAGTCTGCTCAGCGTGAAGGATTCTTTCTCCGTCCATCGTTAAGATATTCTGGAAAATCCCGTGTGTTGCAGGGTGGGTGGGTCCTAAATTGAGGGTATAAAGCTGACCGTCAATTTGCTCCTTACTTTCGTATTGGTTAAGTATATTAGATAATGAGTTATCTTTCATAATTTAAATGCTTTAGGCTCTAGGCTCTAGGCTTTAAGCTTATTGCTTATTGCTTATCGCTTATTGCATTATTTTTATCTTCCGAACATTGCATCGTCTTTGTCTGTTCTTGTGCCATCTTCAAGACGATATTCTTTCAACATTGGGTGGTACCCAAGATCTTCCATATTTAAAATAGGTCTAAGATCTGGATGCCCCTTAAATTTAATTCCGTAGAAATCAAAAGTTTCTCTTTCCATCCAGTTGGCTCCTGCATATAATTCAACAAGTGAATCAACTTCGATATTTTCTCTGGACATAAATATTTTCAGACGCAATCTGAAATTAGCCATCATATTATGCAAATGATACACAACGCCAATTTCTTTGTCCGGAAATTCCGGGTAATGGATTCCACAAATGTCTGTAAGGAAGTTAAATTCCAACGATGAATCTTTCAGATAATGTATAATCTTTTTGATATCATCTTTCTTCACTTCGATCGTCAACATTCCATAAGGCTCTGAACTGGAGATTACAGAATCCGGAAATTCTCTTGTAATTGCTTCTAATACAAATTCGTTTGTCATTTCCGTCTTAGTTGCTTATGTTGTAAGAATCTAACAATTTCTGGTATTCAGGCATATCTCTTCTTCTGATGCTTTCGCTTTCTGCCAAAGCTTGAACCTGCATTACACCTTCAATAATCTGCTCCGGTCTTGGAGGACATCCTGGAACGTAAACGTCAACCGGAATGATTTTATCAATTCCCTGTAATACTGAATAGGTATCAAAAATACCACCACTGGAAGCACAAGCTCCCACTGCTACCACCCATTTTGGCTCAGCCATCTGAGTGTAAACTTCTTTTAGGACAGGTCCTAATTTCTTAGATATAGTTCCGCAAACCATCAACATATCCGCTTGTCTTGGTGAGAAAGAGTTTCTTTCCATTCCAAATCTCGAAGCGTCATAAGTCGGGTTCAGGGTAGCCATAAACTCGATACCACAACAAGAGGTTGCAAAAGGTAATGGCCAAAGTGAAAACTTTCTTGCCATCCCGATTACGCTGCTCAGTTTCGTTGCGAAAAACCCTTCTCCTTCAAATCCTTCCGGAGCAGGTGCATCTGTTCTTATTACTGGTTTGTTATCTGACATTTCTTTTAATTTTAGATTTTGAATTATAAATTTTAGATATTAATCCAAAATTCAAGATTTATAATTCATAATTTGTTTTATTTATCCCAATCTAGTGCGCCACGCTTCCAGACATAGAAAAATGCCATGAAAAAAATCGCCACGAATGTAAGTACTGCCAGGAATCCTTCCATTCCAAATTCTCTGAAGTTTACAGCATATGGATAAAAAAATACGATTTCAATATCGAATAGTACGAATAATACCGCCGTCAAAAAGTACTTAATGGAAAACGGCGTTCTTGCATTTCCTTCTACCGGGACTCCACATTCCCAGCTTTGGTTTTTCACAGAATCTCCTTTTTTCTGTTTCGGACCTAAAAAATGCGCTCCAAGCAAAGAAACCGCTACGAATGCTATCGCAACACCTGCTTGTAATAGGATTGGAATATAACTTTCAGGTAAATTCATTTTTGCATTATTATCTCAATTTGCAAATTTACAGAATAAACAAGAAAGCATGAAATTAATAAGCTTAAAAGTGGGATTAAAATTAGGAAAACCGATAATTTAGAATCAATAAAAATAACGGTTATTTCTTCATTTTTTTTAGGAGAGAGAACGCCATAAACGAAATATAACCGAAAAGAATGCTCGCATACATTATGTTAACAACAGTATTCGTTTTATCATCTTCTATTCTAAAAAATAGATTATAAGAGATAAATCCAGCAATTAAAATCGCGAAAATAATAAGATGTGGCTTCATGATGAGCTTGGAGTATTTGAGTGTTTAGAGTTGAGTTATTAAATATCTGTTATACTGATAAAGTTACTCATTACCAATTACTTATTGCTAATATCTAAAGAATACGTTCTTCTTCTTTTATGGTTTGTAGGGTTGTAATCCTGCCAAAGAACCTGTACGCTTTTGTTTTCCTCCAATTCAGGGTTGGTTTCTGCGAAATCGATTCCCATGCTTGTAAAACGGACGAAAATTTCTTTAAAAATAATAGCTGTTACTCCACGTCTCTGATATTCCGGATGAATCCCGATCAGATAAAAATTAGCACGGTCGTTTTTCTTACTTGCCTGTAAAAAATGCCACCATCCGAAAGGAAATAATTTTCCTTTTGATTTCTGTAAAGCTTTTGAATATGAAGGCATTGTGATCGCAAAAGAAACAAGCTCATTATTTTCATCAACTACACAAATCACATAGTTTTTATCGATAAAAGGGAAATATTTTTCTTTGTATGTTTTGATCTGCTCGTCTGAAATCGGAGTGTAGGTTGAAAGATGTTTGTAAGTTTCATCCAAAAGCTTAAACATAGGCTCTACAAAAGGTAAAATCTCTTCTTTTGATTTGAAAGGCAGGACTTTAAGCTTGTATTTCTGAGCAATCAATCCACTGAATTTTTCTACTTTTTCAGGTAAAACTTTAGGAAAATTCATTTCAAATTCTACCCATTCTTTTTCTTTGGTTAAGCCAAGTTCTTCAAGGTGTTTCGGATAATATTCATGATTGTAGATCCCGATCATTGTTGCCAATTTGTCGAAACCCATTGTGAGCATTCCGGCTTTATCAAGATTGGTGAAGCCCATTGGTCCCTCAATTTTGTCTATATTGTTTTCTTTGGCGTAATCAATTGCTTTCTGAATTAAAGCTGAAGACACTTCTTTGTCATCAATAAAATCGATCCAGCCGAAGCGTACTTTTTTTATGCCTAATTCTTTTTCCTCTTTATGATTGATAATCACAGCGATTCTTCCTACCACTTTATTGTCTTTCAGGGCAAGATACTGTTTGGATTTTGAATAGTTTAAAGCCGGATTTTCTTTTGCGTCCCAGATTTTAAATTCATCTTTAATAAAAGAAGGAACATAATAAGGATTGTTTTTATACAAATCCATGGGAAACCTTACAAACTGTTTTAATTCGCTTTGGTTTTTTACTTCAATAACAGAAACTTCTGACATAGTTTAAGAGGGTAATTAAACGACAAATATAAATAATTATATGCAATACTTTGGCACAGTTTTTACATCAATTAGATCAAAAATACACAATAAAAATCTTATAAAATGACCGGTTACTATATAATAATTATAATTTCAATGCTTGTGAGCTGGTATGTTTCCTGGAAATTGAAATCGAAATTCGAATATTACTCCAATGTACATCTCAGAAATGGGCTTTCAGGAAAAGAAGTTGCGGAAAAAATGTTGAAGGATAACGGTATTAATGATGTGCAAGTTATTTCGGTTCCGGGACAATTGACAGATCATTACAATCCTCAAGATAAAACAGTTAATTTGTCAGAAGGGGTTTATATGCAAAGAAATGCAGCTGCTGCGGCTGTTGCTGCTCACGAATGTGGTCATGCCGTACAACATGCGGTCGGATATTCTATGTTACAACTAAGATCAAAAATGGTTCCTGTTGTAAGTATCAGCTCGAATTTAATGCAATTTGTTCTTATTGCGGGTATTGCAATCATGGCGGCAACTCAATCGGTAGAAAATCCTAATGGAAATACTCTTGTTTTATCAATTGGGGTTATTATGTTTGCTTTTACTACGCTTTTTGCTTTTATCACACTTCCTGTGGAATATGACGCAAGCAACAGAGCGATGAAGTGGTTAAAAGATACAGGGACAGTGACTTCCGAAGAATATGTCGGAGTGCAGGATAGCTTAAAATGGGCGGCAAGAACTTATGTTGTGGCTGCTATAGGCTCACTGGTGCAGCTTCTTTACTGGGCATCTTTGCTGATGGGCGGCAGAAGAGGTTAATCTTTAAATTCAAAAGAAATATATTGCATCTCGGAAAGTTTTTCTGAGATGTTTTCTTTTTGGGCTAATTTTAAAGAAGCGGTCAAAATACAGTTTTCGTTGGCATCAAAATCTAAGACTTTAGCATCGTATTTTGAAAGTAATGTAAAAATGGTGTTCTGTTGGTTAAAATTAAACTGAATTTCAATCTGTGTTTCCAATTCTTTGGTGATGATATTGGCCTCATCCAACGTAATTTTTGCACATTCTTTGTAGGCTTTTACTAATCCTGAGACTCCCAGTTTCGTTCCGCCATAGTAACGAACGGAAATTACCAGCACATTTGTAATTTCATGGGCTAATAATTGGTTGTAGATTGGCAAACCGGCACTTCCGGAAGGTTCGCCATCGTCATTAGCTCTATAATTTTCACCATTTAAACCCATTCTGAAAGCATAACAATGATGTGTTGCCTTCGGATGTTCAATTCTGACTTTTTCCAAAGCGCTTTTGAGTTCTTCTTCATTATTGACAGGATATGCAAATCCGATGAACTTGCTTCCTTTTTCTTTTAATAAAGTATTTTCTATGGGTTTTTCTATGGTTTTGTACTCAAACGTCATTTATCTTTCTTATAAAGCTGTATTACATTATCTCTGAAATCTTTAATTTCATCAGGCTCAACATCAAACTTTGGAGCTTTTGTTCCGTTTTCCAGTTTCAAATTTTCATTTTTAATAACAATCGCTTCATCCCAAAGGTTGGCATTGATAAATTGTTGTAAGGTAAAACTTCCGCCTTCAATAATAACGGACTGAATTTGTTCTTTATATAAGGCATTCATCAAATTTTGTAAGAAATCTTCCTTTTCAACTTTTATAAATTGAATGTTACCTTCTATTTCTTGTTTTGTTAAATTAAAAACCAAAGTTTTTGCTTCATTATTATAAATCCTGAAGTCTTGCGGAACTTTCAAATCAAAATCGATTAAAATTCTCACAGGATTTGTACCTTCGACATTTCTTACGGTTAAACTTGGATTGTCATTCAAAGCAGTTTGAGTCCCGACCAAAATAGCGTGTTCATCGGCTCTCAATTGATGTACAAATTGGTTGACCAAAGAATTTGAAATAGGATAGGGTTTGAAATCTTTATCCAAAAATCCGTCACCGGATTCTGCCCATTTTAAAATAATGTAAGGTCTTTGCTTTTCGTGGTAGGTGAAAAATCTTTTGTTTAATTTAATACATTCCTTTTCCAACACTCCGGAAATCGCTTCAATTCCGGCATCCTGAATGATTTTTTTGCCTTTTCCGTTTACTTTATCGTGAGAATCCATGGCTCCAATCACTACTTTTTTAAACCCAAGTTCTTTGATTTTTAAAGCACAGGGCGGCGTTTTTCCGTAATGGGCGCAAGGTTCCAGAGAAACGTAAATGGTAGATTCGGGGATAAGACTTTTATCTTTAACAGAATTAATGGCATTGATTTCCGCGTGATTTTCTCCGGCTTTATGATGATAACCTTCACCGATAATTTCTCCGTTGTGAACGATAACGCTTCCTACCAAAGGATTCGGATAGGTTTTTCCTAAAGCTTTTTGAGCCAGTTCAATACATCTTTTTATGTAAAATTCGTCCTGCATAATATGAAAGTAAAAGGCGAAGACAAATTTCTTTGCATCGCCTTTATTTTTTATTTTAATCGGATTTTATCCAATTTTGTTAAATCGTTCCTTCGGGACTCTTTAATTTTATTATTTTACTGTTCACCTCCAGCGATAATGCTGTGAAGATTTTGTTTTAAAGTTTCCAAATGCGCTTTTTTCTCGTCGATTGAATCGAAAGTATCCTTTAATAAAAGATTTTCTCTTGACGGGTTTTTGAAGAATGCCAAATTGTTTTCCAATTTTACGATTTCAGATTCAAGATCGGAGATTTGACTCTTGATTTTTCTTGCTTTATCGGTCAGTTGATTTTCAGATAAACCTTCTTCTTTCAGCTCAAGTTCGTTGATTTTATTCAGCTTTAATTTCTCTCTCAAGGCTTTGTTGAACTCTGTGTTGATCGAAATTTTATCCCTCGGAACTTTTCCAATGTTGTTCCATGCGGTTTTGATGGCTTCGATTTTCTCGATGCTTCCTTCGTCGTTTGAAACGGTTTTTAATTCTTCAAGAATTTCTTTTTTATGTTTGTAATTTTCTTTCCAGTTATCAGTCGAAGCATTGCTTTTTTCTCTGTAATTATTAAAGAAAGTATTACATGCATCGCGGAATTCGTCCCAGATTTTGTTTGTCATGCTCTTTGGAACGTGACCTACCTTTTTCCAGTCTTCCTGAAGTTTTTTGAACAACGGAACAGCGATATCCCATTCTTCATTATTCATGTTGTCTTTTGCGGTTTGGATTAACTTTAATTTTTCCTCCAAATTTGCCTGCTGAGAACCTTTTAATGATTTATAATAAGTGTTCTTTGTTGTGTTAAAACTTCTCAATGTCGTTTTAAACTCGTTCCAGTTTTGATTGGATAATTTTCTAGGAACACTTCCAGTTTTCAAGAATTCTGAACGAAGATCTTCAACTCTTCTGATCGCATTTTGCCAATATGTGTGATTGGGAGTTTCACCAGGCTCAGAAAGCTTTTTGATCTCGGCAATAATCTGGTTTTTCTTTTCCAAGTTGGTGCCTTGTTCAGCTTCAATTGCTGCAGAAAGCTCAGATTTTCTTTCGTGGATTTTATTGGAGATTTCTTTAAATTCTTCCCAGGTCTTCTCACGGAATTCTTCTGCAACAGGTTCTGCTTCTTCCTTCCAAAGCTTATGAAGATATTGTAGTTCGTTTAAAGCTTTTTGAATAACAGGCTCATTTTCCAGCTCTTTGGCGCGGGCAATGATGTGTTGTCTTTTTTCAAGGTTGTGGCTGTATTCCTGCTCCAAAAATTCTTTATTAAGATCCAGCATTTGATAAAATTGGTTCAAATGGTGGAAATAATTATTATTAAGAATCCTGAATTCAGATTTTGCTACCTGTCCGGCTTTTGACCATTCTTCTTTTATTTCACGAATAGATTTGAAAAGATTGGTTCCCGGTTCTGAGTTGGTATAAAGATTTTTAAGTCTTTCTATGATATTTTGACGGTGATCAAGATTTTTCTTTTGCTCTTCCTCCTGACCTTTTTGGTAATTGTCGTGCTTTTCTCTGAAAATATTCACCAAAGCAGAAAATCTTGTCTGCAACGGATGCTCGTAGCTGAAATTTTCAGGAGCATTTCCGGCATCTACATATTCGTGTTTTTTATCTTCCACTTCATCGTGGATAAAATGACTTGCTTTGTCCTTTAATATGTTGAATTTTCTAAAATCTTCTCCTGCATTAGGTGTGTTGATGATTTTTTCCATCTCTTTCAAAGCATCGGACAAATTCATGTCTGCATCCAGATGTTCTTCTAAATGTTCTGCTTCCTCTTCAGGGATTATTTCTTCCTGTGGCGCAGTGTTTTCTGATGTTTCTTCGGGAGATACTTCATTAGAAATTTTATTTTCTTCGTTTTCAGAAAGGTTGTTTTCTGTAGTCATAGCAAATCTTATTATGTGAGTGGCGTTTAATATCTTTTAAAAATAGCAAAAAAGCCAATTATTGCACTAATTTATGTTATTTTTTTTGAAAATTCCAAATTTCCCAAGCTTTTTCTGCTTGCTGTTCAAGCATATAATAACCGTTGACTGTTTTTGCTCCTTTTTCGGATGCATTGATGATAAATTGAGTGTAATTCGGGTTGTAAATTAAATCAATAACTAAATGATCTTTTGTAATTCCGTCGAAGGGAAAATTCAGACAATCATCTACATTCGGAAAGGTTCCGACAGGGGTACACTGAATGATAATTTTATGATTTTCAACGGTTTCTTTATCTAAATTTTCAAAATTAATTTCTGAATTCCTTGAAATGATTTTTGATGAAATTCCGTTTTTGTCTAAAGCATATTTTACCGCTTTTGCAGCACCGCCATTTCCTAAAATTAACGCTGAATTCTGGTGTGGTTTTCTGTGAAGAAGTAATGTCTTTTCAAATCCTACAGCATCGGTATTATAGCCTGTTTTCTTACCGTTTTGAATTAAAACACAATTTACAGCGCCAATTTTTTTGGCTTCATCGCTTAATTCATCTAGATAATTAATGATTTTTTCTTTGTAGGGAATTGTTACATTAAAGCCTAATAATCCGGGTTTTGAGAATAAGTTTTCAACTTCTTCGATTTCTTTAAGGTCAAAAATATCGTACGAAAAATCTTTCAGCATAAGTTTCTGAAATTTGTTTTCAAAGAATTTTTTTGAAAATGAATACGAGATATTTCTGCCTATTAAACCTAATTTTTTATGAGAATCCATGAATCAAAAATAAAAAAAAGACCGAACAAATCGGTCTTTAAGTTAAAATATTTTTTAAGTTTATTCAACAATGAATTTTGCAGAATTGTTGTCTGTTTTAAGGATATAATTTCCTTTTGTAAGACCTTTTAAGTTAATTTTATTTGAATTTTTGAAAGGATTTGCAATCGTTTCGATCAATTTTCCTGAAAGATCATAGATTGTTGCTTTTGAAACTTTATTTAAGTTTTCACCTTTTACAAAAAGCTCGTTGTTTTTTACAGGGTTTGGATATACCGTGAAAGATGTTTTGTCTTTTGTTGCTTCTGTAGTTCCTAAAGTGCTGAAACAAGTCCAGCTAAGATCGTCGATTGCAACTCTGTTTGTTGTAGAATTGTTTGTAAGTTTAACCACAACATTTCCGCTTGCATTAATATTGTTGATCGTAGTTGTTGCAACAGTCGCGCTGTAAGGAATCGTTCCTACGACAACCCCGTTTACTTCTAAATTGAAACTATTGTCTGTACCTGTGAATTTCAATTGTGTTTTTACGGTTAAACTTTGAATTCCTCCGGAAATTGTAGAGCTTGTAAGGCTGCCGTTTCTGATTGTAATTGCCCTGTTGGTAATCGTTTGGTCAGTTCTTGCATCTGTTGCTATCCATGTGATGGAATTGTTTGTCCATGTTTGATTAGCGTAGCCTGATGCATTTGGCGGGATTGTTTCAAAAGTTTCTGTTCCACAGCTTCCTCCTGCTTGTCCTGCAAGAGTGGTTCCTGTTGCTGTATTACTTTGTGGAGCAGAATTTCCTGCTGCATCTTTCGTAATTACATAAAAAGTATAGTTAGAAGATGGGTTTAATCCTGAAACTGTGGTTGTTGTTCCTGAAACGGTAGTATAGAAAACACCGTTTACATAGATATCATAACCTGATACTCCGATATTGTCGGTTCCTGCCGTCCAGCTTAAAGAAATTGAATTAGAAGTAGGATTGCTTGTCGCTAAATTTGTCGCTGCTGTAGGAGCCTGATTATCCACAACCTGTGTTCCCCAAATCTGGTCAACAAATGCAGGATTATCAATAAAAGGGTTTCTGTTTCCCTGATAAGCGTATGTAGCATTGTTTCTTGTGATTTCAACAGGAGAAACTGGATCTAAAGTATTCCAGGCTAATAGTTGATTAAGCTCCCAAGTTTGTAAACCCGGGAAGGCAGAACCTCCAAGCATATCACCTGAGCTGAATCCTGAAAGCTGAGTTTCATATCTTGTTACAAAATAAAGAATCATCCTTGCAACATCTCCTTTGAATGTATCAATCGGCTCAAACACAATGCCGGAATAGCCCGGAGAAACAGAGTTTCCTAATTTTGATCCGTTTAATGAAGTAAAAGAAGCAGATCCTACTTTTCCGAAAGGATAATTTGATCTCATTCCATTTACCTTTCCGTCTGTAGCACGAATAAAGTTGATGTCAGAAACCATTGGGCTGTTTTCATTAAATAAACTTTGAGGAACGATATGCTCTCTGTTGTAGCAATCTCCTTCGCTGTTGTAGTTTCCGCATTGGTTTGTACCTATTGTATAATTGTAAGGATCTGTGCCGGTAGGATTTTCAGAGTAAATATCCAAAACGGTATTGTCGTTTTCGTAAAAAGTATCTCGGTCGGTGGTCTGATAGCCTGTCCATAATCCACCATAACCGTGGTCCTGATGACCGTTGGTGATAATCTGTTTTAGTTTTGATTTAAGGGCAGCGCCTGTTAAACCTGTTGTTCCGTCGTAATATCCGATCGGAATTTGAGCAAATGCACTGATAAATGCAAAGCTTAATAAAAAAGAGAATAATATTCGTTTCATTTGTAAAAATTGGGCCGTAAAGATACGAAAATCAGCATATAAAGTTTATTAACTTTTAGTAATATGCTCTTTACTGATCTTTGAAAATACCCAAGAAATACCGAACCCAAAGAGGGAAGCGGTAATTGCAACAATGAAATAATTTTTACCCACAATCTTCACAGGGAAAGGCAAAGTCTCATTGGCTTTGAAGAATCCGGTGTAAGACTGGAAATAGCAAAGTGCCGTTCCCAATATCAACCCTGAAATAACTCCCAAAACGACAATAAGAATTCCGGTATAGAAGTATATTTGGCGTAAATGGCTTAAAGGTAATCCTAAAGAAATCAAGGATTTAGCCTGTTCTTTTTTGTCAAGCTGTAAAATAATAATTGCACCCGCCAAATTGAAGGTTGTAATAAAAATGACTAACGCAAAAATTAAATAAATGAACAGTTTTTCAGTATTAATCATTTTCCAGAAAGCAGCATTCTCTTCTTCTTTAGTTTTAATCTCAACATTTTTACCTAAAGAAGAAAGCAGTTTTTCTTTTACGGAATCTGTGTTTTCAGGATTTTTTAATTTGATAACAATCTGATAAGCTGAATGTTTCGGTAAGCTTAATAATTCTTCTGTAAGCTCAATTGGAGAAATAATATAGTTGTCTAACTGATCATTCCCCGGAAAAACTCCGGTTACGAGAATGTCTTTTTTATTGTAAATATCTTCTTCTTTATTGATAATTCCAGTACCCGGTTTTGGCATAAACAACGTCGCATAATCACGGGTTGACGAAACAGGAATTGAAAGCCTGTTATCCAAAGAATTTTCCATTAATACTTCGTTCGAGTATTGAAAGCTTGGATAAGCACCGTAAAAAACACTTTTATCAATAGGGTTTACCTTTGTATATGCGGAATCGACACCTCGCAAATAAGCAATATCGCCCTTTCCGTTATAATTTACATATACTTTTTCTTCAATAACTCTTGAAAAGCTGCTGATTTCTTTATTATTCTTTAAAACAGAATCTACTTTGTCTAAATCTTTAATGGTTTTCCCGGACGAACTTTTAAGCGTTAAATCAGCATGGAGGTTAGAAATCAAATCTTTATTAAGATCTTCAAGCCCGGAAAAAACAGAAATAATAACGAACATTGCAACCACAGCCACAGTCATTGCTCCGACCGCCAACCACGTAATAAACGTAACGGCAGTGCTTCCTTTTTTAGACAAAAGGTAACGTGATGCTATGTAAAATGCAATGTTTTTCAAAATTTATAATACAGGATTGTCGCCTTCGCCTCTTAATTCTTTTTCAAGTTTTTCCACATCATCAAGAGCAGTATCTAAGTAAAAATTAAGTTGTGGAATAATACGAACCTGCTTACCCATTTTCTGACCGATAAAGTTTCTGTACTGAGTTTTGTTTTCCTCAATTTCTTTCATGATAGAAGAACGGAATTCCTGAGGAAATATACTTAAATAAATTTTAGCAATACTCAAATCTGCAGTTACCTTTACATCCGAAACTGATACTAAAAAACTCTGTTTGCTGTCTGCAGCCTGCTTGCGGAAAAGTTCTGCGAAATCTTCCTGTATAATCTGTGCTACTTTTCTTTGTCTGTTACTTTCCATAATTTATGCAAATTTACTACTTTTGTTTGAATTGCTCATTGAAATTTGGTCGGTGAATCAAATTTACAATGTTAAACCTATTTAAATTATTTATGAAATTAGAACATATCGGTATTGCCGTTAAATCTTTAGGTGTTTCTGACGAACTTTTTGCCAAACTTTTAGGGAAAGAATCATACAAAAAAGAAACCGTGGAAAGGGAAGGGGTAGTTACCTCTTTTTATGCAACAGGAGAAAGTAAAATCGAGCTTTTAGAAGCCAGTAAAGAAGAAAGCCCGATCTCAAAATTTATTGATAAAAAAGGGGAAGGCATCCATCATTTGGCTTTTGGCGTTGAAAATATTGCTGAAGAAGTTGAAAGATTAAAAAAAGAAGGATTTCAATTTATTTCAGAAGAGCCGAAAGAAGGTGCTGATAACAAATTAGTTGTCTTCCTTCATCCAAAATCCACAAACGGAGTATTGGTAGAACTTTGTCAAGAAAAGCAATAAAAAATTTTGTAATGAAATAAATTTTGCTATTTTTGCAGTCACAAAATTTAACCAAATTTTGAGGTCCTATAGCTCAGTTGGTTAGAG
>Ga0157375_10002277_pt1 | contig 16605 bp, 15 predicted proteins | sample M35metaG_FD_115311 | JGI IMG/M metagenome (GOLD analysis project Ga0157375, IMG submission 115311) | Miscanthus rhizosphere microbial communities from Kellogg Biological Station, Michigan, USA - M3-5 metaG | ecosystem: Host-associated > Plants > Roots > Rhizosphere > Soil | place: USA: Michigan...
CGCGTTCTCGACCGGGTCCCAGGCCCAGTAGCCACCCCAGCCGAGCTCGGTGTAGGACCAGCGGGCGCCGAGCAGCAGGCCGAAGCCGAGGAAGGCCCAGGCGATCAGGGCGAAGCGGCGGGTCGAGCGGATCCAGGCGGCGTCGAGGCGGCGGGTGATCAGGGCGCCGATCGCGAAGGCGAAGGGGATCGTGAAGGCGACGTACCCCGAGTAGAGCATCGGCGGGTGGATCATCATGCTCGGGTGCTGCAGCAGCGGGTTGAGGCCGATCCCGTCGGCCGGCGCCGGGCTCAGCTTCGCGAACGGGTTGACGCCGCCGGCGAACAGCATCAGGCCGGTGAAGAAAGCGGCTATGCCGGCCATCACCGCGGTCGCGTAGGGGACGATCTCGCGCAGCTTGTTCCGCGTCGCGTAGAGCGCCAGCGAGGCGGCGATCGAGAGCACCCAGGCCCAGAGCAGCAGCGACCCCTCCTGGCTCGACCACATCGCCGCCAGCTTGTAGAAGGTCGGCGTCTCGATCGAGGAGTGCTGCTGGACGATGTTGTAGGAGAAGTCGTCGCCGGCGAAGGCGATCTCGATCATCGCCACGCAGAGGGTCAGCAGGACGAAGAGGCCGTAGACGGCCCGGCGGGAGAGCTCGACCCAGCGCCGGTCGCCGCCGCGCCCGATCAGAGCTGCGACGGCGGCGAAGATCGCGGTGAGGAAGGCGAGCGCCAGGACGGCGCTGCCGAGGCTAGCCGGCATTCGAGGTCGTGAACTTCGACGGGCACTTGGTGACCAGGGTGTCGCGTTCGCCGACGAAGACGCCGCGTTTGACCGTGCCGCTGAGGACGATCTCGCGGCCGCCGCGGAACGGGTCCGGGATCGTGCCCGAGTAGGTCACGGGCAGGCTCTGCGTGGCATCTTCGCGGTCGGCGACGCGGAAGGCGATCGCCTCGCCGTGGTGGCGGACCGAGCCCTTGACCACACGGCCGGTCAGCTCGTAGCTGCCGCCCGAGGCGGCGCCGATCAGCTGCGAGGGCTGCTTCGCTTCCGAAGATGCGCTGAACGACGTGTAGACGAGCGCGACTGCGAGCAGCACGGCGACGCTGAGCGCCACCACGAGCCGGATCTTTCGCTTGCGGCTGGGATCCACGAAACGGGGATTATCGCAAGGCGGCTGGGGGGGCGATTGCGTGGGGGGTCGCCGGACGCGCTTCGCGCTGGAGTGTCCGGCGACCCCCCACGCAATCGCCCCCGACCCTCGGATGCGAAACTCCACACATGAGCGACGAGCCAGTGCTGCTCATCACCGGAGCTTCCAGCGGGATCGGCGCCGCCACCGCGCGAGCGGCGGCCGGAACGCACCGGCTGGTCCTGGCGGCGCGCAGGCTGGAGCCACTCGAAGAGCTGGTCGAGGAGCTCGGCGGGGGCGAGCGGGCGATCGCGGTGCGCTGCGACGTGACCGAGTGGGATCAGGTCGAGGCGCTGGCGGCCGCGGCGCTCGACGCCTTCGGCCGCATCGACGTCGTCTTCGCCAACGCCGGCTTCGGCGCCACCCGCGGCTTCCTCGAGGAGTCGCCGGAGCACTGGCGCTCGATGGTGCTGACCAACGTCTACGGCCTCGCGCTGACGATCCGTGCCACCCTCCCCCACCTGCTCGAGCGCGGCGACGGCCACTTTCTCGTCACCAGCTCGGTCGCCGGGCGACATGCGCTGCCCGGCTCGCTCTACTCGGCGACCAAGTGGGCGGCGACGGCGATCGGCGAGTCGCTGCGCGCCGAGCTGCGGCAGATGCACGACAACACGGGAATCAAGGTGACCCTGATCGAGCCGGGCATGGTCGACACGCCGTTCTTCGACAACCGGCCCGGCAAATGGGCGCTGCAGGACGACGACATCGCCCGGGCGGTGATCTACGCGATCGGGCAGCCGGGGAACGTCGATGTCAACGAGATCCTGATCCGGCCGACCGGTCAACCGCGTTGAGGCGGTTCCGGCAGGGCTTTCACTTAACTTTTTCGGTGTGGTGCGGTTGGGCTGACGCCCGAAAGGCAGCGGGCGAAAAAGTACAAGACGTTTCAGCCCTACCGGAACCGCCTTTATCGCAGCAGTAGAAGGACGACGCGCCAGTAGCTGCGTAGTGCCAGGCGTACCGGGAGCGAGCGGGCTATCTCCGGGATGAAGGGCGAGTCGAGGTCCGGGGTGAGGAAGCTGGCGAACTCCGTGGCGCTTACGGTGCGCGTGGCCTGGATCTGGCGACGCTCGCGGAGGAGGAGGGGGAGCCAGCGGATTGCTTCGCCGGTCGCGGCGAGTTTCTGCTTGCCCCAGCCGGCGGCGATCGAGGCGGGGATCAGGGCCAGCTCGGTGAGCAGGAGCGCCGGCGCCAGCAGGAGCAGGAGGCTCGCCGGGTAGACGCGGATCAGGAACGCCCAGCGGTTGCGCTCGAGCCAGCGCCACTTGTGCTCGCGGGCGCCGAACTCGTAGTCGTGGTCGACGACCGCCGCCGGTTCGATCCCCAATGCCCCGCCCGCCAGGCGCAGCCGCAGCGAGAGGTCGACGTCCTCGTGGTAGAGGAAGAAGCGCTCGGGGAAGCCGCCGACCCGTTCCCATCCGGTGCGGGGAATCGCCAGGCAGGCGCCGGAGAGGACGGCCACCTCGCCGGCCGGTGGCGCGGTCGCGATCAGATCGCCATGCCCACCGGCCCAGACGATGCCGGTGAAGTGGATCGGATTGCCGGCGGAGTTGATCGTCCTGCCGTCGCCCTCGGCGACCAGGGCCTGCCATGCGGCCCAGCCGCGCTCATCGAGCCAGGGACGCCGGATCGCCTCGCCGAATCCGGGCCGTGGCGCCGCATCGGGATTGAGCACGACGAGAAGGTCGCCACGGGCCTGCGCCGCACCCTCGTTGCATGCCGCGGCAAAGCCGGCGTTGCGGCCGGTTTGGACGACCCTTGCGACAGGCGCCAGCGACGCCACGGCATCCGGCGTGCCGTCGCCGGAGTCGTTGTCGACGACGACCAGCTCGTCCCCCTCCCCCAGCTCGGGCAACAGCGCAGGCAGCGTCCGCGCCAGCTCCTCGCGGCTGTTCCAGGCGACGATCAGGACCGAAAGCGTCGGGCGCACCGACGCGGGAGGTTATTTGCCGCGGCCGTGCTTCTTCCCGCAGGGCGCCCGCAGCCGCGGCTTCAGGTTGAGCTTCTTGCCGTTTTGCGCTTTGAAGCGGACGATCGCGCGCTGGCCCTTGCCCCGCGCCTTGCTCGTCCCGGCCCCGCCTTTTCCACCCTTGCCGGCGTGCTTGCGCGGGCACTGGTTGCGCGAGTTGACGAGCAAGCCCCTGGGCCCTCCGCGCAGGGTCAGCACGAACTTGGAAACCGGCACGTCGGGGACGGTGTCGAAGGTGCTGCGGATGCGACCGTGGACGCTGTCGGTCCGGCTGTCCAGTTCGATGTTGACCTGGCCGCGCAGGTCGGCGACGAGGTCCGGCAGCACGTTGTCCGAGGAGCGCAGGAAGAGGGGGCCTTCGAGCGGCTTGTCGAGCAGCGGCGAGAAGGCTCGCGCGTTGCCGTAGACCGAGTCCTTCGGGCAGTCGTGGGCGGCGAACTGGACCCGGGTGCAGACCTTCGAGAGGTTGCCCTGGTCGAGGATCAGCGAGCGCGGCAGGATCGTCGCCGCGCGAGCGATGTTGGCGTCGCCCGCATGGGCGAGCAGCACCGCGCGCAGCTTCGGGTTCTTGGCGCGCCGGCTCGCCCCGAAGAGGCGCAGGAACAGTTTCGGCTTGAAGCCGAGCTTGTCGCAATCAGAAGCCTGGAACGGCGCCGAGACGGCGGTGGGCACGAAGGCGCCCGGATCGGTCGGGTTGGCGCCGCCCCCGAGCAGGTTGCCCGCGAAGGAGAACTGCGAGCAGTTGGTCGGGTTGAGCGAGAAATTGTGCCGGTCGAGGGTCACCGCGACCGAGCGGATGTCGAGCGTCGCGCCACCGTAGACATGGGGGATCGGGTCCGACTGGGCACGGACCTGCGCGGTGCGCGGATCGACGAACAGCGCCACCCTCACCACGACCGTGCCGAGATCGAACGGCCCGGCCGTGGCGGGGGTGATCACCGCCAGGGAGAGGGGTGCGCCCTTGTAGGGCCCCGCGAGGAAGACCTTGCCGCCGATCTGGATCGGCGCGGGACCGCTGCCGGTGGAGATGTCGGCCTTGCCGATCCGGCTCGAATCCGGGCAGTTCGGGTTCGCCGCCTCGGCGGCGCCGCTCCTGCCCGCCGCCGCGCTCAGCGCCGCCTCCGGGCAGTAATGGACACCGGCGAGCTTGGCCGTCAGCCCCGGGGGAAGGGTGACGTCGACGCCTTTGAGCTCCTGGTTGCCGTCGGAGCGGGCGACGTTCATGTGCAGTGGGCTGTAATCGCCCGCGCCTGCTTTGTTCGTGCCGGCGCCGAAGCCCGGCGCGAAGGGTCGGTCGGCGAGCGTTTTCGCGCATTTGCCGCCGCCGGGCGCCGCGCTCAGCGAGAAGTCGCCGGTTCGCGTCGCGGTCGGGTCGCCGCTCCAAGGCGTCAACGCCGCGGTGGTCGTATTCGGACCACAGGCCCCGGGGCTGGTCAGCGGCGCTTTCGCCCCACCGTTCAGCTTGACCCGGAACGACTTGAACGGCACCTGCGGCAGCCCCGGCACCGGGATCGTGCCGAGGGGCTTGTCGTCGAAGACCGTGGTCAGCTGCCCGGTCTGCGGGTCGGCGATCACCTTGCCGAGCAGCCGGGCCGAGATGTCGTACCGGCTCGATTCGGCGACGACGAAGATGCGGTACTCGTCGCCCGAAGTCGGGTCCCGGCTGAGCTGCTGTCCGAGATAGACCGGCCCGCTGAGCGAGCCGTCCGGAAGCGGTGGCGTGTCGACTTCCACCGTGCCGATCCTCGACGCCGCCGGGCAGGCCACCGGGTTCCTGGTCCCCTTGCCGAACTGCGCTTCGGTGCACGCCTCGAGACCGTTTGCGGCCGACGGGTTGAGGCCCATCCCTGCGGGCAGGGTCACACGCGCCGATCGGACCTGGGAGCTCCCCTGGCTCGCTTCGTTTTTCAGCGGATTTTTGACCTCGGGCAGATCGACGGTGACGGTCGCCCCGGCGGGCGAGTCGGTCTGCGGCGTGTTCGGATCGACCGCGATCGAAGGGTCGAACGGGATCGAGTCGCAGTTTTTCGGCGACGTCCCGGGCGGGATCTTCGACTCGACGAAGGCCGAGCCGTTGGGGAACGCCGGGTCCGGTTGCTCGTAGGAATCGGCGCGCAGAAAGGTCGAGTAGACGTGCTCGAAGATCCCCGGTTTCGCTTCGCCGAAGCAGGTGGTCGGCGTCGTGATGAAGGTGCCGTCGTCACCCGCCGTACCGTCGAAGACCAGCCGGTTTTTCGCGATCCGCGCGGCTTCCCCGAGCAGCGGGATGGTCGGCAGGGAGAGTTTCGCGACCTGGATCGTGAAGTACTCGTGGTAATCGCTCTCCCAGGCGATGTCCGATTCGAGGAAGACGTCGTTGCCGAGCAGGCTGAGACCGAAGCGGGCCGGTTCGCCCTGCTTCGGGACGATGTTGTAGACGTCGGCTTTTGGCAGGGTGACCGAGAAGCCGGTGGCCGGATTCGTCGCCGTCACTTCGCTCGTGCCCACTTTCGAGCCCGGCGCTTTGGTCGCGCATTCGGCGGGGCTTTCTTCCGGTTCGAGTTCGCACTGTTCGTTCGAGGACTGCGGATTGACCGTGAGGCCGGTCGGCAGGTCGACCCGCACCGTCCGCAGATTGCCGATCGGCGCCGGGCCGAGCGGCGGCCCCGTTTCGCTGTTGACGATGAACTGGGTGAAGCCGACCGGCGGGTGACCGGCGGCCTGTTCGTAGAACTCCAGCGGGGTGTCGACGCTGCACGGGCCGGCGTCCGATTTGCAGGTACCCGCCTGCCAGGGGCTGTCGGCTGCGGGTTCGTCCGGATTCTGCGGGCCGATGATGTCGGCGCCCGCCGATGCAGATCCAAATACCAGGCCAAGAGCCAAAAGCGCAGCAAAAATGGTGATTCTCATTGGTGCTCCCCCGCTCATCCGAAACCCCTCTCGCCGGGTAGTCATGAAGCTAGATTACCCGATTTTGATGATATGAGCTATTATTTTTTGGTATTCCCCAGTCAACGAAAGTGAGGGCAGCCGTGAATTGGGAACGCCTGGCTCGTGCCAATACCCACCCACTCCGCGTGTCAATCCTGGAAGTGCTGAGCATCGACAGGGGACGCACGCTCTCACCCAAGGATCTCAGCCTGGAGCTGCAGGCGCCGCTCAGCACCGTGAACTACCACGTGACCGAGCTGCGCCGCTCCAACCTGGTCGAGGTCGTCGACGAACGCCAGGTCCGCGGCGCGATCGAGCACTTCTACCGCCTGGTCGAGAGCAGTGAAAACGGGGCGAAACCGAGAGGAGCACGCAAGGCGCGCCGCAAAGCACGCGCCTGACGGACGATCTGCCAACGCAGAGCGGGTGCGAAGCGGACGACGGGTCTCGAACCCGCGACCTCGAGCTTGGGAAGCTCGCGCTCTACCAACTGAGCTACGTCCGCGTGTGAAATTTCCCATTCCAGAGCCATTTCTTTGGCATAGAGCGGGAGCCAATCCCAACACTACCCCTTTGAAGCTGATTATCGCCGTTCGGAGAGATTTCCCATTCCCAAGCCCTTTGAAGGCCGAATTAGAGCGGGAGACCCGGACAAAACCGCTCTACTTCCGACCTGAGGCCGGATTGGACGCAGATTTCCCATCAGCAAGCCGTTTGCGAGGTGATATCAAGTCGCAACGGCGACGCGTTCCCAACAACTCCCACCACCCGCCTGATCAGCGTCATCAACCTGTCCGAGGTGCTGGTCGCACCTGCTGCCCACGACGAGCGACTCCGGGCCGCGCGGGAGGCGATCGGCGCACTGGGCGTGGCGGTCGATCAGCCGAACGAGGCGATCGGCATCCAGGCTGCGGGCGCTGATGCCTTCGAGGGCGACGAAGCCGCCTAGAGGAGGCCGCGGAATTCGCACTCACACCCTCGCGACCGTGCCCACCTTCACCAGCCAGTGGGTCGCGCGGGTCGGATCGATCGACTGATCTCCGCCGCGCGAGGGCTAGTGTTCCCTCTCCGTGAGCGTTCGCGCCTTTCTCGCCTTTCTCGCCGTCTGCGCCGTGATCGGCCTGCTCGCCTTCGGGCTGCTGAGCAAGGGCGAGGCGAAGATCGCCGTCGGCGATCCGGTTCCCGACCGCGAGCTGCCCGTCCTCGGTGGCTCGGGCCAGGGCTCGATCGCCGACTACCGGGGCCGCTGGGTGCTGGTCAACCTCTGGGCCTCGTGGTGCATCCCCTGCCGGCAGGAGGCGCCGGTCCTGGATCGCTTCGCCCGCCGGTACCGCAAGCGCAACGTCAGCGTGCTCGGCATCAACGTCCAGGACAACAGCGACGACGCGCTCGCCTTCGTCCGCGAATACGACGTCCGCTACCCACAGCTGCGCTCGATCGGCGACGAGCGCAGCGCCGCCTTCGGCTCGACCGGGGTGCCGGAGAACTTCCTCGTCGACCCGCGCGGCCGCCTGGCGCTGATCTGGCGCGGGCCGGTCAACCGGAGCTTCCTCGAGCAGCGGGTGGCTCCGATCGTCGAAGGCCACTCGTGAGCCGGCGGGGCGACTTTCTATCGCTATGCGTGAGAAACACGCCCCGCACACTGTTCGTGCTGCTGCTTGCCCTGGCAATCCCGCTTGCCCCGGCAATGGCCGCGGCGCCGCAGACCAGCGTCAACGCCGTCGAAGCCGAAGTGATGTGCCCGATCTGCGGCACCCTGCTGGAGCTCGCCGAATCGCCCCAGGCCCAGCGCGAGCGCGTCCTGGTCAAACGCCTGGTCGCCGAGGGCAAGACCGAGGCCGAGGTCAAGGACGCGCTGGTCGCCCAGTACGGCCCGGCGGTGCTCGCCCTGCCGCGCGGCTCCGGTTTCGACCTTTCGGCCTACCTGGCGCCCGCAATTGCCTTCGTCGTGGCGGCAGCGGCGCTGGCCCTCGGCGTGCTGCGCTGGCGGCGCGCGGCAAAGCCGCCCGGTCCGGGAGCCACGCCGGCGGCAAGCGGCCCGCAGGGCGAGGACGCCGAGCGTCTCGACGCCGATCTGGCCCGCTACGACCTGTAGAGCGCGGCGCCCGAGGGCGGGTCAGCCCTGGATCACCAGGCCGGTCACGGCGATCGGCAGATCGCGAGGCTCCGCCGGGTCGAGGCAGGCGATCGTCGCATCCGCCACGCCGAGCAGGGCATCGAGCGAGCGCGCGTCCCCGAGCGGAGGGCCGGCGATCACGACGAGCTCATAGGCGGCCCGCAGGCCGTCCACGGCGGCGGCCATGGCCGGGGAGTCGAGCAGCCGCGGACCATCGGCGGACGGTCGACCCGCGACGACGCAGACGAGCGGCTCGGTGGCGCCGGCCGAGCCGGGGCCGGCCAGGACGAGCGGCCTGAGGATCTCCCCCACCTCGGCCCCCCCGCGCAGGTGCTCGTGCAGCCCCGGGGCATTGGCCAGCCCGAGCGCGTCGGCCAGAGCCGGCTCGACCAGGTCGCACTCGAGCAGGGCGGTGCGCGTCCCGGCCGCCGCCGCGGCCGCCGCGAGTCCGGCGGCCGCCTCGCGCCGGCCGGTCCCGGCGCCGGTCATCAGCACGACGCGGACGGCGCCCAGGCCCCGCAACAGGCCGTTGAACGCCTCGAGGTCGGCGCGGCGAAGCGTCCCTGTGCGAAGCTCGGACGCAGAGCGGGCGGGGATCTCCGCCAGGACCTTCACATCTGCTCTGGGGCGGAGATGCCGAGCAGGCCGAGCGAGGCGGCGATCGTGCGCTGCGTGAGCCGGCAGAGGCCGGCGCGCGAGCGCTCGACTCCCTCCCCCTCGGCGCCGACGACCTGGCAGTCGCGGTAGAAGGCGTGAAAGTCCGCGGCCACCGCGGTCGAGTAGGCGCAGATGCGGTGCGGGGCGCGCCGCGCCGCCGCCTGGCGCACCTCGGCGGGGAATTCGAGCAGGCGCTTGACCAGGTCTCGCTCAGCGGCCTGCAACCGCGTGCCGGGGGTCGGCGCCCCCGCCTCCCCCACCTCGTCCCCGACATTGCGCAGGATGCCGGCGATCCGCGCGTGCGCGTACTGCACGTAGTAGACCGGGTTGTCGCTCGACTCCCGCCTGGCCAACCCGAGGTCGAGGTCGACGGTCGTGTCGTGGCTGCGCCAGAGCATGAACCAGCGCGCCGCGTCGACGCCGATGTCGTCGACCAGTTCGTCGAGCGAGACGAAGTCGCCGCTGCGCTTCGACATCTGCGCCCGCTCACCCGATTCGACGATGTGGACGAGGCGCATGATCAGCGCCTCCAGCACCTCCGGGTCGGCGCCGAGCGCGGCGATCGCGGCGCGCAGTCGCGGCGCGTAGCCGTGGTGGTCGGCGCCGAGCACGTTGATCAGGTGCTCGAAGCCGCGCCCCAACTTGTCGCGGTGGTAGGCGACGTCGGCCGCGAGATAGGTCGGCTCGCCGTCGGCCCTGACCAGCACGCGGTCCTTGTCGTCGCCGAAATCGGTGCTGCGCAGCCACAGCGCACCGTCGGTCCTGTAGGCATGGCCGCGCTGCTCGAGCAGCTCGAGCGCGGCCTCGACCTCGCCGTCCGCATACAGGTCGCGCTCGGAGAACCAGCTGTCGAAGCCGACGCCGAAGCGATCGAGCGTCGCGCGCACGCCCTCGAGAATCAACTCGACGCCGCGGCGGCCGATCGCCTCGCCGTCGGCCGGGTCGATCCCCTCCTCCCGTATGCGGGCGGCGAGATCGGCGACGTAGGCCCCTTCGTAACCGTCCTCGGGCGGCTCGGCGCCGGTCATGGCCGCGGCAATCGAGGCGGCGAAGCGCTGCACCTGCCCGCCGGCGTCGTTGACGTAGTACTCGCTCTCCACCTCGTGCCCGACGGCGCGCAGCAGGCGGACGAGCGCGTCGCCGTAGGCCGCATGGCGGCCGCCGCCGACGTGGAGCGGCCCGGTCGGGTTGGCGGAGACGTACTCGACCAAGATCCGCTGCGGCGCCGATACGGGGGCAAGGCCGAGATCCTGGCCGGCCGCGTCGAGCCGGGCCATCGCCTGCCGGTACCACCCATCGGAGAGGAAGAGGTTGACGAAGCCCGGCCCCGCCACCTCGACTCGTTCGAGCTGGTCCGCGCCGCCCAGCTCGCGTTCGAGCTCGGCGCCGAGGCGCGCCGCCACGTCGCGCGGGGCTTCGTCCAGCGGCGCCGCCAGGAGCATCGCGGCATTGGAGCTGTAGTCGCCAAGCTCTGGCTTCGGCGGGCGATCGAGGGTCGGCTCCGGGCCGGTCGGCTCGCCGTCGCGCAGGGCCAGCGCCGCCCGCTGGACGGCAGCGCGCAGCTCGGCTATCGAGTCGGTGGCGCTCACGGCCCCATCGTATGGACCGGAACCTCGCCCGGGTACGCTGGCCGCCGTGCGCGTAGCCGTGATCACGGACATCCACGCAAACCTGCCCGCCCTCGAGGCGGTCCTCGCGGCGATCGACATCGCCGGAATCGAGGAGATCTGGTGCCTCGGCGACGTGCTCGGCTACGGCGCCGAGCCCGACGAGTGTGCCGGCCTGGTGCGGGAGCGCTGCGCGTTCTGCCTGGTCGGCAACCACGACCTCGCGGTGTTCGGCGTCCTCGACATCGCCGCCTTTTCCGAGGCCGCCGCCGAGGCGGTCGCCTGGACGCGGGAGAACGTCTCCGAGAACGCCCTGGCGCCCCTGCGTGAGCTCGAGCCGGCCGGCGAACGAGAGGGGATCGGACTCTTCCATGCCTCCCCGCGCGATCCGGTCTGGGAGTACGTGCTCTCCGCCGAGCAGGCCGATGCCTGCCTCGACACCCAGCCGACCCGGATCGGCCTGATCGGCCATTCGCATGTCTCGCTCTACTTCACCCGCCCCGGCGACGACGATGGCGAGAGCGAGGAAATCCGCGGCTCCCAGGCGAGCGACGACACGCTGCTCGACCTCAGCACGGGCCGGTGGCTGATCAACCCCGGCAGCGTCGGCCAGCCACGCGACGGGGATCCCCGCGCGGCCTGGCTCGAGCTCGACACGGGCGAGCAGCTGGCCCGCTTCCACCGCAGCCGCTACGACATCGATCGGGCGGCCGCCTCGATCGTCGCCGCCGGCCTGCCGCGCCGCCTGGCCGACCGCCTCCAGGTCGGCTCGTGAGCAATAGAGTCATGCTCAGGTGCAGGGAAATCCTGCGCTTAAGGCCGTTCTCTAGACTCGCCCGGATGCCTGGCCTTCCGCGACCGCTGCTCACCGTCGGGTTTATCGCCACCGTGGCCCTCACGCTCGTCGCCTGCGGCGGCGAAGACGCCAAGCTGCTGCCCGGCGAGACCGCACGGGAGATCACCGCCAACCTCGACACCGTGCAGCAGCTGTCCGAAGAAGGCGACTGCCTCGGGGCCGAAAGCGCCGCGCAACAGGTCGGCGAACAGATCGAAGCGCTGCGTGGAGTCGACACCAAGCTGAAGCGGGCGCTCGAAGAAGGCGCCACGAGGCTCGAAGAAGTGATCTCCACCTGCGAAGAATCGACCACCGAAGCGATCGCCCCGGCGGTTCCGATCGAACCTGAAGAAGACGAAGAAAAGACGGCGAAGGAAAAGCCGACCGAGGAAAAGGAAGAAAAGCCGAAGGAGGAAGAAGCGGCCAAGGGGTCGCCGTCGCTGCCGCCGCAGGCCAAAGGCGAAGGCAAAGGGCTGGAAAAGGAACATGGCCCACCGGTCGAAGAAGAAGGCTCTGAAGAAAGCTCGTCCGGCGGAGTCGGGCCCGGCGCCCCCGTGGAAGGAGGCGACTGATGGAGGCCGGGACCCTCTCGGGCCGCTACGAGCTCGGCGACCGGCTCGGCTCGGGCGGCATGTCGAACGTCTACCTCGCCACCGACCTGACGCTCGAGCGCACCGTCGCGGTCAAGATCCTCGCCGAGCACCTCTCCGACGACGAGCGCTTCGTCGCCCGCTTCCGCCGCGAGGCGCTGGCCGTCGCCAAGCTGATCCATCCCAACATCGTCCAGGTCTACGACACCGGGATCGACGAAGGCCGCCACTACATCGTCATGGAGTACGTCGAGGGGCGCTCCGGGGCGCAGATCCTGCAACGGCAGGGGCCGATCGGCCCCGAGACCGCGGCCGAGGCCGGCATCCAGGCCTGCGCCGGCCTCGACTACGCCCACCGGCGCGGGATCATCCACCGCGACGTCAAGCCCGGCAACCTGATGATCGTCGGCGGCCCGCTCGGCGGCGGCCCGATGACCGTCAAGCTGACCGACTTCGGCATCGCGCGGGCGCTCGCCCAGACCCGGATCACCCAGGTCGGCTCGGTGGTCGGCACGGCCGCCTACCTCGCCCCCGAGCAGGTGCGGGGCGAGGAGGCGACGCCGGCCACCGACGTCTACGCGCTCGGCGTCGTCCTCTACCAGTTCCTCACCGGCCGCCTGCCCTACGAGGGATCGACCCTGGCCGAGCTTGCGGTGCGCCAGCAGAACGAGCGGCCACTGCCCCCCACCACCTACAACGACGCCGTTCCCGAGCCGCTCGGCGGCGCCGTCCTGCGGGCGCTCGAAGGCGACCCGGCGCGGCGCTACGCGAGCGCCGACGAGCTGGCCGGCGGCCTCCAGCTCGGCCTGCAGGGCGAGGACGTCACCCTGCCCCTCGACGAGGGCACGGCGGCGACCGGCGTCCTCGGGGGGGAGACGGCGACGCGCCGCCTCGACCAGACCGAGCGCACCGAGCTGCGCCCGCCCTCGCCGAGCCGCCGCCCGGTCGCGCGCGCCCCACAGCAGGTTCCCCACTCACCACCTCCGGTGGCCGCGATCCCCGCCGCCAGGAAGCGCAGCGCCTTCTCCCGGCTCGTCCGCTTCGTGCTGGCCGCTGTGGCACTGGTGCTCATAGCCGCCGCTGTGGCGGCCGCGGTGATCCTCGCCACGGACAAGGCGACCGGCGTTCACGCGACCGAAGTGGCGGGAGACTCGGTCGGAAAGGTCGTCGAAGAGTTCAAGGAACTGGTCAGGAAGAACACCGAATAGCCTGCGGCGGGCCGAGCCGCACCCGGCCCGCCGCATCGACTGTCAATCGGTTGCCTTCGTCAGCCGTTTGGTGCGGTCATTCTTTGATGATTGCGAAATCGTCTTCTTCTCCGATTTCGTTTTCGGCTTCGAGCCTCACCGTGCCCTCGAGTTCCCCGTTGGAGAACGACCCGTTGACGCAGAAGCTGCCTTCCTGGGTGTATTTGAATTTCCCGACTTTGAACACCATTTCCACCTTTTTCTGCCCGGCTTCGACGAAGTTGGTGTAGGTGACCGAGAGCATGCCCGCCTGAGGTGAGATGGTCATCCGGCATATCTGAATGGTATGCCCCGAATCGGAGTAGGCCTTGGCTTCGATCACTTTGCCGGCCGGACAGGCGAAGTCGAAGTTGCCGCTGTAGTTTTCAGGTTTCGTCTTTTCTTTCAGGTGCAGCAGATAGGTGCAACCGTTCCAGAAGTATGTGACCGGCCACCCCTGCGATTTGCATTTGCCGTATTTCGGCGAAAGGCTCAATGTGCTCGACGCTTCTTTTTTGAGTTCGCCGGTGTAAGAGCCTTCTTCGCAGACGATGCTTCCTTCGTCTGTCATCGCGACGTTGCCGATGTGTTTCCCGAACACGGATGCCGGGAATTCTTCCGCCCAGAATTCGGGCGCCGCCTGCGCCGCCGAGGCGACGACCGCGCTCAATGCCAGCGCCACCGTCAATACGCCGAGAAATGCCTTGCTGGTCTGCTTCATCTCTCAACCCTCTCTCTTCTAAGACTTGACGACGTTTGCCATCAAGTTAATTGATTATTAAGAGAATATTGACAGATTTTGGTGCAACTATTGCCGCTGAGACCTGGTGACCGGCTCAGCCGGCCAACCACGGAGGGGACCCGGCGAGCACGGCCCCGGCGTACGCGCCGAAGCCACCGTGCTCGATCGCAGTGCGGGCGTGGCTGACGAGCTCATTCACATAGGTCAGGTTGTGGAGGCAGAGGAGACGGACCGCGGTCAGCTCCTCGGCACGGGATAGGTAGCTGAGGTAGTCGCGGTCGTGGCGCCGGCAGGCCGGGCAGGGGCAGCCGTCGGCGATCGGCTCGCGGCTGCCCTCCCAGCCGGCCTTTCGCAGGTCGAGGCGGAAGCGGTTGGCGGGGTCGGGGACGAGGGCGGTGCCGTGGCGGGCGAGGCGGGTCGGGATCGCGCAGTCGAAGACGTCAAGCCCCAGGCCGATGCCGCCGAGCAGGTCGTCGACGTCGCCGATGCCGAGCAGGTGCTTCGGCGTCTCTCCCGGTAGCAGTGGGGCGGTCAACTCGAGCACGCCGCGCATCTCCTCCTTGTCACGGCCGAGCGTGCCGCCGATCGCGATCCCGTCGACCCCGGCCGCGGAGACGACCTGCGCCGACTCGCGGCGCAGGTCCTCGTGGACGCCGCCCTGGACGATGCCGAAGACCGCCTGCTGCGCCGGGCCGTGCTCCCTATGCCACTCCAGGCACCGGTCGAGCCAGCGGTGCGTGCGCTCCATCGAGCGCGCGGTGTACTCCCGGTCGGCGTGGTAGGGCGTGCACTCGTCGAAGACCAGGGCGATGTCCGATCCCAGCTTCGCCTGCACCTCCATCGAGACCTCGGGCGAGATGAACAGCGCCTTCCCGTCCCTGTAGGACCTGAACCGCACCCCCTCCTCGCCGATCGAGACAACCGACCCGTGGTCTCCCCCCGGCCGCCCCTTCCCCTTGACCTCATCAGCCACACCCCCATGCGCCAGCGAGAACACCTGAAACCCACCCGAGTCGGTGATCAGCGCCCGATCCCACCCCATGAACCCATGCAGCCCCCCAGCAGCGGCAATCCGATCCGGACCCGGGGAGACAAACAGGTGATACGTGTTCCCCAGGATCAGCTGATACCCCAAGTCAGCTACCTCGCGAGATTCCAACCCCCGCACCGTCGCCTTGGTGGCGAGGGGGATGAAGGCGGGCGTCTGAACCTCCCCATGCGGCGTATGAAGCACCCCAGCTCGCGCAGCCCCATCACGAGCCGCGATCTCAAACCGCAATCTCTCCGGCTCGACCCTCATCTGATCGGGTGAGGCTTAGAAAGCGACGGGGTGGCTCGGGCGCCGGTGACACCTCCGCACGTGCCTCCCAGCATCGCAGTGACGTTGGGCGCCGAAGGCGCACACCGTTGCACCGGCCGCAGGCCGGTGCTAGGCATCTGCGGAGGTGTCACCGGCGCCCGAGGCGATCAGCGACTGCCCAGTCATAGCCGCCGGCTGAGGGATCCCGAGAAGCCGCAGTGCGGTCGGCGCCACGTCGGCGAGGATGCCGCGGTTGCGCAGCCGGAGCCCCTCGGCGGTGACGATCAGCGGGACCGGGTTGAGCGAGTGGGCGGTGTTGGGCGAACCGTCGGGCTCGAGCATGTGGTCGCAGTTGCCGTGGTCGGCGGTGACGATGCAGACGCCGCCCGTCGCCTCGACCGCCGCGACTACGTCGCCGAGGCAGCCATCGACCTCCTCGACCGCCTTCACGGCGGCGGGAATGACGCCGGTGTGGCCGACCATGTCGGGGTTGGCGAAGTTGACGATGCCGAAGCGGTAGTCGCCCCCGGACCACTGCGAGACGAACGTGTCGGCGGCGGCGCGAGCGCTCATCTCGGGCTTGTGATCGTAGGTGGGCACGTCGCGCGGCGAGTCGACCAGGCGGCGCTCCTCGCCGTCCCACACCTCCTCGCGACCGCCGTTGAAGAAGTAGGTGACGTGGGCGTACTTCTCGGTCTCGGCGACGTGCAGCTGGCGCCCGCCGGCCTCGGAGACGACCTCGGCGAGAGTCGTCGCGGGGCGCGCCTCGGGGAAGGCGACCGGGTAGGGCCAGCCCTTGCGATAGACCGTCATCGTCGTCAGGTCGAGCTCCGGGCCGCCCGCGCGCGAGAACTCCTCGAAGCCGGGCTCGGCCAGGGCCCGGGTCAGCTCGCGCGCCCGGTCCGGCCGGAAGTTGATGAAGATCGCCACGTCGCCCTCGATTGCGCCGTCGTAGTCGCCGATCACCGTCGGCCTGACGAACTCGTCGGTCTCCCCGTGCTCGTAGGAGGCGTCGATCGCCTCCGCCGCCGTCGGCGCGCGCTGGCCACGGGCGTGGACGATCGCGTCGTAGGCCAGCTTGATCCGCTCCCAGCGCGTGTCGCGATCCATCGCGTAGTAGCGACCGCCGACCGTTGCGACGCGACCCGCCTGGCGCAGCCAGCGCTCGAGCTCGGCGAGGTAGCCGCGGCCGCCGTGCGGCAGCGTGTCGCGGCCGTCGGTGAAGGCGTGGAAGACGACGTCGGGGACGCCCTCCTGGGTGGCGAGCTCGATCGTCGCCTCGATGTGCTCCCAGCCCGAATGGACGCCGCCGTCGGAGACAAGCCCGAGCAGGTGCAGGCGTCCGCGCGGGCTGCGGCGAGCGCGATCGCAGGCGGCCAGCAGCGCCTCGTCGTCGAAGAAGCTGCCGTCGGCGATCGCGTCGTCGATCCGGGCCAGGTCCTGCTTGACGATCGCGCCGGCGCCGAGGTTGAGGTGCCC
>Ga0157375_10002279_pt1 | contig 16593 bp, 14 predicted proteins | sample M35metaG_FD_115311 | JGI IMG/M metagenome (GOLD analysis project Ga0157375, IMG submission 115311) | Miscanthus rhizosphere microbial communities from Kellogg Biological Station, Michigan, USA - M3-5 metaG | ecosystem: Host-associated > Plants > Roots > Rhizosphere > Soil | place: USA: Michigan...
AGACACGAAGTGCGACGCGCGTAGCGCCAGCGGCTCGCTGGCTGTACCGCCGCCGGCTCGGCGGCAAACGTGATCGCGAGACCTGCCAGCGAGCCGCTGGCGGTACAGCCGGCGAGCCGCCGGTGCTACGCGCGTCACCTTTGGTGAGGGGCGTTTTCCGAAGCTCGATCTGCCAAGCGCCGCCCCCTCATCCGCCTTCGGCACCTTCTCCCCCGCAAGAAACCGCTGGGGAGAAGGACTCTCGATGGACGAACGCGCGAGAACGGTCAAAGAAATCTTCGCGGCGCGCGCCGAATCGATGGGTTAGTAGTACAAAGGACACACAGAGATGCCCTTTGTGTCCTTTGTGTCTTTGTGGTTCAAAGCCTTTTTCAGGTGCGCGCGACCGTTGGATACGCGGTAACCATCACATCACTCCCTACCAGATCCACCTCCTCAAACCGAAAGCGGTACGCATCCGCCAACTTCGCCACGCCCTCTCCGCTGAAGATCGACGGCGCGTTGTCGCCACCCAAAACCATCGGCGCGATGAAGACGATCATCTTCTGCCACAGCCCTCGGCGGATGAATTGGGAATGGATGTTTGATCCGCCTTCAACGATGAGCGAGTGGATTCCGCGTTTGTAGAGATCGGCGAGGAGCGCCTCGAGGTCGGCATCCTCGGTGATGTGAATCGTGGCTCCGCCGTCGGTGAGGACGGTGGCGTCAGCAGAGACGATGCGGCGGCGATCCAGGATGATGCGCGTCCACGGCGTTGATGCCAGGCCGAGCCGACGGGTGAGCATCGGGTTGTCGTCGCGGATGGTGCCTCCGCCGGCGAGGATGGCGTCGTATTGCTCGCGGAGATCGAGGCTTTTCTGGCGGGCGACTTCCGAGGTGATCCAGTGGCTCTCGCGGGTGACAGTGGCCAGTTTGCCGTCGAGGGTCATCCCGGCTTTGAGGACGACGAATGGACGGTGGTTGGTCACCGCATGCACGAAGACTTCGTTGAGTTTGCGTGCCTCGGCTTCGAGCACGCCGGTGACGACTTCGATGCCGGCTTCGCGCAGCTTCTCGACACCGCCGGCAGCGACTTCGTTTGGGTCGCGCATGGCGATGACGACGCGCGTGATGCCGGCGGCGATGATGGCGTCGGCGCAGGGCGGCGTGCGGCCGTGGTGGACGCACGGTTCGAGCGTGACGATCATCGTGGCGCCGCGGGCGTCGACGCCGCGCATCGCTTCGATTTCCGCATGCGGTTCGCCTGCGCGGTGATGCCACCCTTCGGCGATCACGTTTCCGTCGCGGACGATCACACAACCGACCATCGGATTCGGGCTGACGGAGTAGCGGCCGCGCGCGGCGAGGCCGAGGGCGCGGCGCATGAGGTCTTTCACGCCGGCGATTGTCCAACAAAAAAGCCGGCGATTGCTCGCCGGCTTTCGTTGTCGATGCGATGGAAGTTACGGAACGTGGATGAAGCGGTAGCCGGAGATGGCCGCGCCGCCGCGTCCCGAGGACGTAACGTAGATGCGCGCGATCGCGCCGCCTTTGAGGCGATCGATCGCGGCGCGGAACTGCGCGAGGTTCGAAATCTTCGTGCCCTGCACTTCGCTGATGACGTCGCCCTCGTTGAGGACGTCGCCGGCCGGCGAGACTTCCTTGACGCTCGTCACCACGACGCCCGTGACGTTGTCGGCGATGCCGTAGGTCTGGCGCGTCGCCGGCGTCAGCTCCTGCACCGACATCCCCAGCTTATTGCGCGCCGGTGCTGCCTCTTCGGGCGCCTTGGCGGCATCTTCCTTGTCGGCTTCGAGCGTGCGCTCGACCGTCGACGCGGTCAGCGTCTGGCGCTTGCCGTTGCGGATGACGGTCAGGTTGATCTTGCTGCCGACCGGGAGGTACGAGATGTAATCGATGAGAGCGCGGTTGCTGGTGATTGCATGTCCGTCCGCCTCGACGATGATGTCGCCCGGCTGGATGCCGGCCTTGGCGGCCGGGAGGCCCGGCTCGACGGTCTGCACGAGCGCGCCGCGCGTGTCGGGCGGCAGTTCGAATCCGGCGCGGGCGTCTTCGGTGAGATCGAGAATGCCCATGCCGAGGTAGCCGCGCGTGACCTTGCCCTGCTTGAGCTGCGGCAGAAGGCGCTTGGCGGTGTTGATCGGAGTGGCGAAGCCGAGGCCCTGCGCGCCGCCGCCGCGGATGGCGGTGTTGATGCCGACCACCTCGCCGTTGATGTTCATGAGGGGGCCGCCGGAGTTGCCGAAGTTGATGGCGGCGTCGGTCTGGATGAAGTTCTCGAAGGAACGGGTGGTATCGCCGAGGCCGAGCGTGCGGCCTTTGGCGGAGATGACGCCGACGGTGAGCGTGTTTTCGAACTGGAACGGATTGCCGACGGCGATGGCCCAGTCACCCTTGCGGATGCGGTCGGAGTCGCCCAGCGGAACGCTCGGCAGCGACTGGCCGGCGTCGATTTTCAGGAGGGCGATATCGGTAGCTGCATCGCGGCCGATGATCTTTGCCTCGCTGGTGTGGCCGCCGTTGCCGTTCTCGTCCGCGCCCCAGTGCACCTGCACTTTGCTGGCGCCTTCGACGACATGGTTGTTGGTGACGATGTAGCCGTCGGGCGAAATGATGAAGCCCGATCCGCCGGCGACCTGCTTGCGCTCGTCGTCTTCCTCAGGCGTGCGGTTGCCGTGCGGGCTGCGCTGTCCGCCCTGGCCCGGGCTGGGGAAGAAGAATTCGAATGGATCGCCGCCGAAGGGACTCTGTTTGCGGAGATCGCTGGCTTTGATGACCTCGGTCGACGTGATGGAGACGACCGCGGGCATGACCCGGGCGGCGACGTCAGCGAAGGATGGGATGGTGACCGCGGCGACGGGAACGGCGCCGGTCGTGGTCTGGATGGTCGACGACTGCGCGTGCGAAGGACGCATCAGGCCGAGGTCGGCGCTGATGACGACTCCGAACGCGACCGAGGCGATGATGATCGCAATCGTCGACAGAATGCGTTTGGTGGTTGGATTCATGACTGTTGAAGCTCCTTTGATGCGTTGATTGATCTGGAAGGCGGGCCATTTGCCCCGCTGCGTTCGACATGCCAGCGGGTGCGGCTTGGCGCCGCATGTGTCTGAGACGAACGAGGCAACGAAATGTTTCGTGGCCGGTTGTTACGCGGTACGAACAACACGGGACCCCGTTGAAGCGTTCCTTCCGCCATCAAAAAGTGTCCCGTTTGGGGATGCGGAAGGCCACCGGTTCGAGGATGGGCGACGGCGCCCCGTTCCGGACGACGTCCAGCATGGCCCGGCCGAGGATCTCAGTGGTGGTGACGTAGTTGGGAAACAGGCGCATCAGTAGCGGCAGCAGCGGCCGGGTGACGGCGTAGGCGACGCGGTACAACTTCGTCTTCGAGGTCTCGCCGTGCATCGGCTGAATGCCCGCCGGGCGAAACATGTACGCGGCCTTGAACGGCAGCCGCAGCAGGGCGTTCTCGGTGGCGCCCTTGACGCGCGCCCACATCACCCTCCCCTGCTCGCTGCTGTCGGTGCCGCTTCCGGACACATAGACGAACGTCATCTGCGGATTGAGCCGCGCCAGCGTGGTGGCTGCGGCCATGGTGAGGTCGTAGGTGACGCGTCGGTATTCAGCTTCTGTCTTGCCCGCCGCGGATGTGCCGAGGCAGAAAAAACAGGCGTCGTAGCCGGCGAGATCGGCTTCGATATCGGAGTAGTCGAAAAGATCAGCGCGGGCAATCTCGCGCAGTTTCGGATGTTGCTGTCCTGTGACAGTCCGCCCGATTGAGAGCACGCGACGCACGTCGGACGCGAGGAGGCACTCGCGAAGGACTCCCTGTCCGACCATCCCACTCGCGCCGAAGAGAATCACATCCACGCGTCGAGCATACCCGACGGCGCTACAATCGCGCCTTCCTCGGCAACGCCCATCGACAGGAGAAACCGATGCCCGTCACACACAACATCAAACCCGAATCTGGCGATGTCCTGCTGCTGGTCGGCACGATGAAAGGCGCGTTCATCCTTCGCGCCGATGAAGGCCGCCGCAAGTGGCAGATGGGCGGACCGTACTTCCCCGGCAGCGCGGTATACGGCATGGCCTACGACGGCCGCTTCGGGCGCCACCGCATCTGGGCAGGCCCGGCCAGCATGCATTGGGGCGCGCTGCTGCGGTCGAGCGACGATTTCGGCCAGACCTGGACCGATCCGGAGGTGGCGAACGTGAAGTTCCCCGAGGGGACGGAAGCGGCGCTGAAGAACATCTGGCAGATCGTGCCGGGACGCGATTCGGAAGCCGACACGCTCTACTGCGGCGTCGAGCCGGCGGCGTTGTTCAAGTCGACCGATGCGGGCGATTCGTGGAACCTGGTGGAAGGGCTCTGGAATCATCCGCAGCGTCCGAAGTGGCAGCCGGGCGGCGGCGGGTTGTGCCTGCACACCGTCCTGCTCGATCCGAGCGACGCGTCGCGGATCCGCGTGGCCATTTCGACCGCCGGGATGTACGTGAGCGAAGACGGCGGCGAAACCTGGCGCCCGTCCAACAAAGGCGTCCGCGCGGACTTCCTCCCCGACAAGCATCCGGAATTCGGACAGTGCGTCCACAAGGTGGCGCAGTCGAAGACGCGTCCCGATCGCATGTATCTGCAGAACCACTGGGGTCTCTATCGCACCGACGACCGCGGCGAGACGTGGACCGACATCGCGAACGGCGTTCCATCCGATTTCGGATTCGCGATGGGCGTTCATCCGACCGACTCCGACACCGCCTGGATCGTGCCGCTGGAGTCGGACGGGTTCCGCTGCACGCCCGAAGGAAAGCTGCGCGTCTACAAGACCGAAAACGCGGGCAAGAAGTGGAAGCCGATGACGAAAGGGCTGCCCCAGGACGACGCCTACGAGACGGTGCTCCGCGATGCGATGGCGGTCGATGCGCTCGATCCGGTCGGCGTCTACTTCGGCACCCGCAACGGAAAACTGTTCGGATCGAGAGACGAAGGAAAGAGCTGGTCCGAACTGGCCGACGGCCTTCCCGCCGTGGTATCGGTGAAAGCCGCGTACATATCCTGATGCCCTACACGTTCGTGATCCCAGGCCCGCTGCGCGACCTCGCCGGAGGGCGCAGCGAAGTCCGTCTCGACGGTGCGGCCAGTTCCATTGGCGAAGCGCTGAATTTGCTCGGACGCGACTACCCCAAAGTCCGCGACCGCATCGTGACGGAGCTCGGCGAAGTCCGCCCCCACGTGAACATCTTCATCGACGGCGACAGCTTCCGCGATGTGGGCGGGTTGTCCGCGCCGGTTCGGAACGGAGCGGAGATTTTGATCCTGCCGGCGGTTAGCGGGGGGTAAGGTGAATAGATACGAGCACTGCACGGAGAACAGCCATGGAATTTGCGCGAGCTAAGAAAAGACCAATCGCGAGCGGCATTTCGAAGTCCTTGACGAGCGATGACGCAATATCGACGAGCGCGCACACCAAGCGCGCGCTTAGCTCTTCAGGGGCGCCGCTCGATGCGCAAACACGCGTATCGATGGAGCGGCGGTTCGGACATGACTTCAGTGCAGTTCGAGTACATGCTGATCGTCAGGCCGAAGAGTCGGCGGATGCGATGAGTGCTCTCGCCTACACAGTGGGAAACGATGTCGTATTCGGGGGGGGCCAATATTCGCCGCGCTCTGCCAATGGCCAGCATTTGCTGGCGCACGAGCTGACACATGTCATCCAGCAGAACGCCGACGGCGGAACCTCATCGGCTGGTTCACCAATGCGCGAGCTGGCGGCGGCGCCACTCGAGCGCGAGGCCGACATGCTCGCGGACCGCGTTGCCGGCGGCCTGTCCGTCGAAGGAATGGTGCTGGGACAGGCAGCCGGCGTAGACGTGGCGCAGTGTCAGGACGCGCCTGGCGTCAAAGCGGACGACAAACAGCAAGCAGCAGATAAATTAGAAAAGAAAGAGGAGAAAGACCCTGCAAAGGTGGAGTGGGATGCGCATCCCAAAATTCACGGACATTTCAATGCGGGCTTTCCCGACTATCAGGACCTTCGGCCGCTCTACATGTCCAACACCGGAACCGCCAACGCCGCGAAGTGGATCGAAGACAACATCGTATCAATCAGCTTCTTTGGTCACTCCACGCCGGCGCATACCGACATGAAACCGAAGGTCGCAGCCGCGGAAAAGACCCTGAAGGATGCGAAGGCGTCGCCGACGATAAATGACTTCTGGTCGTTCGTGCCGCGCCGGATTCGCGGTTCAACGGCTCTGAGCAAACACGCTCTCGGTAAGGCGGTCGACATCAACGCCGCCAAGAACCCCCGTATCACGGACAAGGATCAGCTGGCGGCACTGACGCTGGTCACAGGTCTTGACTTCCAATCAGGCAGCCTCGCCGCGGCTGATCTCAAGACCAAGAGTGATGACTTCAAAGCCACGTTCAACGAAGCCAAATACAAAGAGATCCTCACCGGCAAAGAGAAAGAGAAGACCGATGCCGCCGAGAAACTGAAGGACGAAAAGGCGACCAAGGAGGAAAAAGCCGAGATTCAGAAAGCCATCAAGAGTCTTGACGTCACGATCGCAACGCTCAGGAACAACAAGAGCGCTCTTCTGGCGTTAGCTAAGACAGGGTTCATGAACCTCGACACACAATTGGTCCAGGCATTCATCGATGCCGGTTTCACGTGGGGCGGGCAGTTTCAACATTCGAAGGATTTCATGCATTTCGAAATTGACTGATTTGTAGGCGCGGTCAGTCCGCAAGACTTACGCCCCATCCTCCACATTCTTGAGATAGAACGACAGCGATTCGAGGTTGATGCGGAGGTCGACGGATTTCACTTTCACTCCCGGGCGGGCGCGGAGCTGGATGGGGGCGAAGTTGAGGACGGCGTTCAGGCCGGCGTCGGCGAAGGCGTCGTAGACGGCTTGGGCGGCTTCGGCGTTGACGGCGACGATGCCGATGTCGACCTGGTGTTCGCGGATGATCGACGGGAGCTCGTCCCAAGGGAGCACTTCGATGCCGCTGCGGGAACGGCGCCCAATTTTGGAGGGATCGTTGTCGACGAGTCCCGCGATTTCGAAGCCGTGATCGTTGAAGCCGGCGTAGTCGGCTAAGGCCATGCCGAGGTTGCCGGCGCCGGCGATGAGGACGCGGCGGGTGCGGTCGAGGCCGAGCTCGCGCACGAGGTGGTCGCGCAGGCGCGTGACGTTGTAGCCGACGCCGCGCGTTCCGAATTCGCCGAAACAGGCCAGGTCCTTGCGGATCTGCGCGGAGTTGAGGTGGAAGCGCTCGGCCAGCTCGGCCGAGGAGACGGTGCTCTGGCCCACCGACTCCAGGAACGTCAGGCAGCGGAGATAGACCGACAACCGGCCGGTCGTGAGCTCCGAGATTGTTTCGCGGTCCCCTGTTGGCGTGTTGCTCGGCCGGTCGTTCGGCATAAGTCGCGGATTACGGCAGGAGCGCCCTAGCTGCAGCTCCTGCCGCGTTGAAAAGTGGCGTCGGGAAAAGGCCGATGGCGAAGATGCCGATCAGCGAGATCAGCAGCGCGCCGGTGCCGAAGATGTCGGGATCGATCGCGTGCGACGTGGCGTCGGCTTCCTTCATGTAGAGAAAGTAGACGACGCGCAGGTAGTAGTAGACCGAGACGATGCTGGTCAGGATGCCGATGAAGGCGACGGTCATGTGGCCGCTGTCGACGGCGGTTTTGAAGATGTAGAACTTGGCGATGAAGCCGGCGGTCGGCGGCAGGCCGGAAAGGGAGAACATGCAGATGGTCAGGGCCAGGCCGTAGAACGGACGGCGGAAGCCGAGGCCGGCGATGTCGTCAAGGGTCTGCGGATCGTTCTGGTTCTTAGCGAGCATCGAGATCACGCCGAAGGCGCCGATGTTCATCAATGCGTAGGTGATGACGTAAATGCTGATCGCGGCGACCGATTCGTCCCGAAGCGAGAGCAGGGCGATGAGCATGTAGCCGACGTGGGCGATGCCCGAGTAGGCCAGCATGCGTTTGAGGTCGCGCTGAGCGATGGCCACGGCGTTGCCGATGATCATGGAGAGGATCGACAGCGCGGCCACCATCTTCATCCATGAAGCCTGCTGGATGACCGGCGTCATCGACGAGAAGATGCGCACGAGGGCGATGAGCGTGGCTGCTTTCGGAGCGGTGGAGAGCCAGCCGGCGATCGGCGACGGCGCGCCTTGGTAGACGTCGGGCGCCCAGCCGTGGAATGGCGCCACCGCGAGTTTGAAGCCGAGGCCTGACATCAGGAGGATGAAGGCGATGGTAAGGAGCGGATTGCCGGCGTCTGCCGTCGCGAAGTAGTGCGAAAAGGCGGCGAGATTCGTCGAGCCGGTGGCGCCATAGAAAAGCGCGGTTCCGTAGAGGACGAAGCCGGTGGCGAACGCGCCCATCAAAAAGTACTTGAGGCTCGCTTCGTTCGAGACGGCGATGCGGCGGTGGAAGCCGACCAGGATGAAGATGCAGATCGAGAGCAGCTCCAGTCCGAGGACGATGACGAGGAGGTCGAGACCCTTGGCCATCATCATCATGCCGACCGTGCCCCACATCAGCAGCGCGTAGAACTCGCCGCGCTCGAAGCGTTCGCGCGCGAGGTAGGCGCGGGCGAAGAGCGTGGCCAGGATGGCGGCCAGCAGGAAGGTGTAGTCGAAGATGATGGTGATGGCGCTGATCTGATAGGTGCCGCCGAAGAAGTTGCCGCCGACGAGGAGGCGCTCGCTCCAGCCGGCGGCGAGGAAGACGATCACGGCCAGCGGCGCGGTGGCGCCACGCAGTTTCGGGGCGAAGGCGTCCCACAGGATCAGGATGATGCCGCCGATGCAGAGGACCGCCTCGGGGAGGATGGCGTTGAGCCAGCCGTTTTCGAGCAGCGGAGTGAGATTCAATTTCCACCTCCCGCCGCAGGGACGAGGGACGAGGGACGAGGGACGGAGTTCTTCGCGATCATCGCTTTGCTGGCGTCGGTCTTGTGAACCACTTGGAGCAACTGCTGCACGCTCGGCGTCATTTTGCGCAGGAACGTGTTGGGACGGACGCCGATCCACACCATGAGGATGACCAGCGGCACGAGGGCGGCGATCTCGTTCCAGGCGATTTCTCTGACGTTGCGGTTTTCATCGTTCGTGATCGGGCCGAAGAAGACGCGCTGGATGAGCCAGAGCAGGTAGATGGCGGCGAGGATGACGCCAGTCGCGGCGACGATCGTCCAGCGCGGCGATGTCTGGAACGATCCGGCCAGGATCAGGAACTCGCCGATGAATCCGTTCAGGCCCGGCAGTCCGACCGACGAGAGCATGGCGATGATGAAGAAGGTGGCGAAGACCGGCATCGTCTTCGCCAGTCCGCCGTAGTCGGCGAGCAGCCGCGTGTGGCGGCGTTCATAGATGACGCCGACGCAGAGGAAGAGCGCGCCGGTGGAGAGGCCGTGATTGACCATTTGCAGGATCGAGCCTTCGATCGAGGTCTGGTTCAGGGCGAAGATGCCGAGGACGCAGAAGCCGAGGTGGGAGACCGAGGAGTAGGCCACGAGCTTCTTCATGTCCGGCTGGACCCACGCCACGAGCGCGCCGTAGACGATGCCGATCACAGCCAGGGCGATGAGCAGGCCGGCGTATTTGGCGGTGGCGTCAGGGAAGAACGGCAGGACGAAGCGGAGGAAGCCGTAGGTGCCCATCTTCAGCATCACGCCGGCCAGGATGATCGAGCCGCCGGTGGGCGCTTCGACGTGTGCGTCGGGCAGCCACGTGTGCAGCGGGAAGAGCGGGACCTTGATGGCGAAGGCCAGCGCGAACGCGAAGAACAACAACGTCTGCGCGTGCGGGGTGAGCAGCGTGCCATAAAGCTCGGTGATGGTGAAGGTGATGATGCCGGTGTCGTGCAGATGCGCGAAGGCGAGATAGATGATGCCGAGGAGCATGAGCAGCGAGCCGGCGATGGTGAAGAGGAAGAATTTGATCGCGGCGTAGATGCGGTTCGCGCCGCCCCACACGCCGATGACGAGGTATATCGGCAGCAGCGTCAATTCGAAGAAGACGTAGAAGAGGAGCAGGTCGGTGGCGACGAAGACGCCGATCATCGCCGCTTCCATGATCAGGAAGGCGATGACGTACTCCTTCGGATGCTTCTTGATCGTGTTCCAGGACGACAGGAAGACCACCGGCGTCAGGAGCGTCGTCAAGAGGATCAGCCAGAGCGAGATGCCGTCGACGCCAAGTGCGTAGTGGATCCCCCATTGCGGAATCCAGTTCAGCGATTCGACCATCTGGAAGCCGGCCACGCCTTCTTGAAAATTGTTGAGGATGCCGATCGAGGCGACGAACGTCGCCAGCGCCGCGAGCAGGCCGAAGCCTTTGATGGCGTTCGCCGCTGTCTTCGGGAAGAAGGCGATGATCACCGCCGCGGCGATGGGAAGCCAGAGGGTGATGGAGAGGATGCTATTCACGATGCCCCCTGGTAGCGCGATGGAACGCTGGCGTCCTCGCCGGCTGGCCCGGCGGCGTCTCGCCGCCGAACCGCCAAACCCTCAACATTTGCTGGTAACCGAGGCCGGCGCAAGCCTCACATTCGGCGGCGAGGACGCCGCCGAGCCAGCCGGCGAGACGCCAGCGCTCCGGCCGCCTCATGCCAGCACCCAGATGAAGACGATCACGCCGAGGAAGAACATCAGCGCGTAGTTGCGGACGTTGCCGGTCTGGAAGAAGCGCAGCAGATCGCCGATGGCGGCGACGACGTAGCCGAGGAGCGCGAGGAGGCCGTCGATCAGCGCGTCGATGCCGCGCCAGAGGAACTGGGAGAATCCTTCGAGCGGGCGAACGATCGTGGCGCCGTACAGCTCATCGACGTACCACTTGTTCTCCATTCCGCGCGCGACGGCCGGCATCTTCGCGGCGAACTGTTCGTCAGCGGCCAGTCCGCGTTTGTAGAAGCGAGAGTACGCAGCCCAGATGCCGAGGGCGGCGATGGCGGTGGAGACGAACATCAATCCGTATTCGAGGTTCGGAGAGATTTCGTACTGCACTTCGGGCGCGCCGGCGATTTCCGGGAAGATCGGATGCAACCACGCCGCGAGGAAGTGGCGATGCGGCCAGCCCAGGATCGCGCCGCCGACGGCGGAGAGCGCGGCCAGGACGATCAGCGGCAGCGTCATCGTCCACGGCGATTCATGCAGGTGATGCTCCTGTTCGTGAGTGCCGCGGAAGCTGCCGAAGAAGGTCAGGTAGACGAGGCGGAACATGTAGAACGCGGTGCAGAACGCGGCCAGCGTCCCGAGGATCCAGATGATGACGTTGAACCACTGCGGGAAGTACGGGTTCGCCAGCGCCGAGGCCAGGATTTCGTCCTTGGAAAAGAATCCGGCCAGCGGTGGAATGCCGGCGATGGCGATCGTGGCCACGAGGAACGTCCAGTACGTGATGGGGATCTTTGACTTCAGGCCGCCCATCTTGCGCATGTCCTGCTCGCCGCTCATGGCGTGAATCACCGATCCCGATCCGAGGAAGAGGCAGGCTTTGAAGAAGGCGTGCGTGACGAGGTGGAAGACGCCGGCGGTGAATGCGCCGACGCCGACGCCGATGAACATGAAGCCGAGCTGCGAGACGGTGGAGTAGGCCAGGACTTTCTTGATGTCCCACTGCCGGATTCCGATCGTCGCCGCGAAGAGCGCGGTCAGCGCGCCGATCAGCGCGACCACCATCATCGCGCTTGGCGCCAGCCGATAGAGCGCGTTCGAGCGGACCACCATGTAGACGCCGGCGGTGACCATCGTGGCGGCATGGATCAGTGCGGAGACGGGCGTTGGACCGGCCATGGCGTCGGGCAGCCAGATGTAGAGCGGAATCTGCGCGCTCTTGCCGCACGCGCCGAGAAAGAGCAGGAGACAGATGGCGGTGATTACAGCGCCATTGTGGCCGGCCAATTCGAACCCGCCGCCCGCGGCGATCTGCGAGACCTTGGCGAAATCGACGCTCCCAAAGTACGCGAACATAAGGAACATGGCGATGAGGAAGCCGAAGTCGCCGATGCGGTTAACGATGAACGCCTTTTTGCCGGCGGCCGGCGCGAAGTCGGTCTCGTAGTAGAAGCCGATCAGGAGGTAGGAGCAGAGTCCCACGCCCTCCCATCCGACGAACATCAATAGATAGCTCGACCCGAGGATGAGCACGAGCATCTCGGAGAGGAAAAGATTGAGATAGGCGAAGTAGCGGCCGTATCCGTGCTCGTGGGCCATGTAGCCGACGGAGTAGAGGTGGATCAGGAATCCGACCCACGTCACCACCATCAGCATGACCACGCTGAGCGGATCGAGCTGGAAGGCGAGATCGGCACTAACCGATCCCGAAGCGATCCAGTTGTAGACGAGATTGACGTGCCGCTCGCCACTCGGATAGGCGGCGTGGTACTGGACGACGGCGATCGTCCCGGCGATGGCGGCGCCGAGCGATGCCAGCAGCGCCACGGCGGTCACGAAGCCCTTGCCGAGGCGCTCGCCGAACAGGCCGTTCAGCAGAAAGCCGGCGAACGGCAGTAAGGGGATGAGCCAGAGTGTGTTGAGCATGTACGGGTGAAGTAGTGGATCAGTAGATTAGTAGATCAGTCGATCAGGAAGGGTTAGCAACATCATCCCTGCATCTTGCCAAAGCACAGACAAGAGTGTCTGTGCCACACACGCCCTCGCCTGTCGCAGCAGTCTGCCAGGTGCGGCAGCATCCATGTGGCACAGACACTCTTGTCTGTGCTGCTGAGGCTTGGGACGGCTGGAAAGATAGACGCCACCGTTCCTGATCGACTGACCTACTAATCTACTGATCCACTGCTTCACATCTCTCCTCGCATCCGCCGATGCGAGGAGACCCCGCATCAGCCCTGATCTTTCAACCGTTCCTGGTAATCGTCGGACGATGCCGGGTCGAGTTCCCAGCGGTGTTCGTCGCGGCTTCGTTCTTTCTCTCCGACTTTCAGCTCTTCGTCATCGGCGTACGAGATGCCCATCGCCGCCGCTGTTTCTTCCGTGTCGTTCTGCTCCGGTGTCGGCTGACTTCCTGCTGCTGCCTCGTCGCCCTGCGACTCGGCCATGTCCCACTGCGCGTCGATGTCGCCGCCCGACAGGCTCGGGTCGACGCCATTGTTCTCGCGCAGCCGCTCGGACAGCTTCTGCGATCCGGTCGTGACGTCCGGAATGGCCGGCTCGATGCGGTCATCGATCCCGTCGCGATTCCTGTCCTTCCGCTCGTTCTCTTCCCAGTCAATGAGCTTCTCGGTTTTGTCCATTTTCGTGCTCCTGTTGAGCCCGGAAATGCGACGTTCGTGCCGAGGGTGTGGGGGGTAGGGTGTGGGGAGTGGGAGATAAGGCCCGAACAGAAAATGTTCGAACTGTTTCTCCCACTCCCCACACCCTACACCCCACCCCCACCCTTACCACCTCATCAAATTCGCTTCATCCACATCGATCGTATGCCGGTGATGAAAGAGGGAGATGAAGATGGCCAGGCCGACGGCAGCTTCGGCGGCGGCGATGGCCATCACGAAAAAGACGAAAAGGAGTCCGTGGACCTGGTGGAACTGGCGCGCGTAGGCGACGAACGTGAGGTTCACCGCGTTCACCATCAGCTCGATGCACATGAAGATGGTGATGCCATTCTTCCGCGTCAGCACGCCGCAGACGCCGATGGTGAAAAGGATCGCGCTGAGAATGAGGAACCAGTGCGTCGGAATCATGACGTCTCCTCATCCTTCGCAACGCCCGTCCGGCCGCTGAGCAGCAGCGCGCCGACGATCGCCGCCAGGAGCAGGATCGACACCATTTCGAACGGAAAGATGTACGCCTCGAACATCTTGATGCCGACGGTGCGCGCGTCGGAGATGAACGCTCCTTCGGGCAGCTTCGTGACCCCGAACTTGGCCAGGTAGTAGATCAGCGCCAGTCCGAATGCGGCGCTGGTCGTGTATCCGAGGAACTGCTGCACCGGTCGCGTGCGCGGCTCTTCCTGATGCTGCAGGTTGAGCAGCATGATCACGAAGAGGAAGAGGACCATGATCGCGCCGGCGTAGACGATGACCTGCAGCGCCGCGAGGAACGGCGCTTCGAGCAGCACGTACATCACCGCCAGCGCGAAGAACGACGCTACCAGCGACAGTGCGCCGACGACCGGATTGCGGTGCAGCACCACCATGGCCGCGAAGATCACGGCGATGGCTGCGAAGAAGAAAAAGATGGCGAAGGAGATCATCGTCAGATCCACCTCTTCGCGATGAACAGCGCCACGATCACAATGTTGATCACCGCCAGCGGCAGGAACACTTTCCAGCCGAGTTTCATCAGGAGGTCGTATTTGAGCCGCGGGATCGTCCAGCGCACCCATACGAAGATGAAGAGCAGCGCGCTCACTTTCACCGTGAACGCCAGAACCGAAAGCGCGAAGCCGAGGGCGTTGGGCGGCTCGTTGTACCAGGGGATGTCCCATCCGCCGAGAAAGAGCGTCGTGATCAGCGCCGACATCGTGGCCATGGCCATGTACTCGGACATGAAGAAGAGCGCGAACTTCATCGACGAGTATTCGGTGTGATACCCCGCCACCAGCTCAGCCTCCGCTTCCGCGAAGTCGAACGGCAGGCGGTTGGTCTCGGCGAATGCGGAGACGAAGAAGACAACGAACGCGATCCACATCGCCGGCGAGAAGATGTTCCAGGCCGGCAGTTTGACGACGTTGAAGAGCACGAAGGATCCGGTCTGCCGCCACACGACGTCCGGAAGCGAGAGCGATCCGGCAACCATCAACGCGCTCACCGCGGCCAGCGTGAGCGAGAGCTCGTACGAGATCATCTGCGCCGAGGCGCGGATGCCGCCGAAGAGCGAGTACTTGTTCGCCGACGCCCATCCGGCCATGACGATGCCGTAAACACCCATCGACGCCAGCGCGAAGATCAGCAGGATGCCGATGTTGACGTTGGCGATGATCGGCTCGAACAGCCGTCCGCCCGGCAGCAGGAACGGACGTCCCCACGGCACGACGGCGATCGTGGTCAGCGCCGGGATCAGGCCGAACATCGGCGCGATCGTGTAGAGGACTTTGTTTGCCTTGGCCGGCAGCATGTCCTCTTTGAGGATGAACTTCAAAGCATCAGCAAATGATTGGAAAAGGCCGAACGGTCCCACGCGGTTCGGGCCGGGGCGGTCCTGAATCAGCGCGCTGCCGCGCCGCTCCACCCACACCATGATCGGCGTGACGTTGAGCATCGCCCCGAGAACGACTGCGATCTTCAGTCCCGAGAGGCCAACGTCAACCCAATCGATCCCGTGCATGCGTTCTACGCCTGCGCTCCCGCCGGCTCACCTACCGAGTCAGTAAGCGGCTCGAATTCGGGGATGTGATCGAAACCGCGGAACTCGGCGGCGTCTTTGTAGAGCATCGCTCCGATGCGGCGATACAGCTCCAGATCGGTGACGGCCTGCCCCTTCGGCGGATAGGCCTGATGGATGCGCTGGATTTTTCCTTGTAAGTTCTTGAACGTCCCTTCCTTCTCAACATGAATCGTCGCCGGGAGCAGGACGTCGGCGACGTCGTTCAGCGGATGGTTTGCATCCCACGACATGACCACGAGGAACTTCGCCTTGCGCAGGTTCGCAACGACGGCCGGATCGCTGGCGCGCTCGCTGAACATGGCGTCGGTGATGAAGAGGACGTCGATGTCTGAGGCGCCGTTGGTCAGCAGTTTTTCGATTTCGATCGCTGATCCGCCGAGCATCCCCGCGACGGCGCGATAATTCGGAGCCGCCTGCGTTCCCAGCAGCCATTCCGTGCGCGACTTCATCCTGATCGGTTCGATCGGATCGACCATCACGCCGGCCGTTGCTCCCATCTTTCCGACGAAGAGCTCTTTCGCCAGCCACGCCTCTTCGTTCGTCATATTCGCCGAGAAGATGGCCGCTGTCTTCGAAGCGTCGTTGACCGCGTTCCCGATCGCTTCCAGCGCTTCGCTCCACGTCGAGATGCCGAGGTAGTCATCCTCGGTGCGCACTTTCGGAACGACGACGCGATCGGTGTCGTAACGCTCATACGAAAACCGGCCGAAGTCGCACAGCCAGTGATCATTGACCTCGGGATTGACGCGCGGACGGTAGCGGAAAACCTGTCCCTGCCGGAAGCCGACGAAGATGTTGCAGCCGACGTCGCAGCCGTTGCAGACCGACTCCGCCGACTCGAGGTTCCACACGCGCGATTCGAACCGAAACTCGCGCGTGGTGAGTGCGCCGGTCGGGCAGACGTCGGTGACGCATGCGGACATCCAGTTGTCGAGCGGCGTCCCCGGAAACACACCAACCTCGGTCGATGCGCCGCGCTTGAAAAATGCCAGCTCGCCCGTGCCGGTGATCTCGGACGTGAAGCGGATGCAGCGCGTGCAGTGGATGCAGCGGTTCATGTTCTGCACGACATGCGGCCCGATCGGCGTCCGGTCCATGCCCGGATAGGTGCGTTTGAACTCGCCGTAGCGCGAGTTCACGGTGCCGTAGTTGAAGGAGTAATCCTGCAGCGGGCACTCGCCGGCCTTGTCGCAGATCGGGCAGTCGAGCGGATGGTTGATG
>Ga0157375_10002281_pt1 | contig 16590 bp, 13 predicted proteins | sample M35metaG_FD_115311 | JGI IMG/M metagenome (GOLD analysis project Ga0157375, IMG submission 115311) | Miscanthus rhizosphere microbial communities from Kellogg Biological Station, Michigan, USA - M3-5 metaG | ecosystem: Host-associated > Plants > Roots > Rhizosphere > Soil | place: USA: Michigan...
CCCAGTTGTAGTCGGCCAGTCTCAGCGAGCCGCTGAACGCCGGCGCCATCGGGCCGCTGGTGAACTGGTCGAGTGCGCTCTTCAGGCTGGCCAGCAGTATGAAATCGCGTGCAGCGGCCGCGCTCGGCGCGCCAGTCGCGTTGAGATACTGCGGGTTGAAGAACTGCAGACCGGATGCGCCGTTGCCTTGCAGGACCGGGAACGCATCGAGCAGGAACTTCAATCCAGTTAGCGCATCGCTGCTCCCCGGCAGGTACCCGCCGAGGCCAACATGACTCAACGTTGCATCAATCGTGTTGCGCAACGCAAAGCTCCGCCAGAGCGCCCAGATCGACGCGGCAACGCTGGCATCCTTCTCGGCCTGCCCCGGCGCCGGCAGCGCGAGCGGGTTGTCGCCCGGATCGAAGCCTTGCTGGATGCCTGTCGGGCTCGAGTAGTCCCATGCGTGCAGGCGCGTCATTGCCTCCTGGACGCGAGGATCCGCGGCCAGATTGGCAAGCTGACTCCATGCGCCATCGGCGCCTGCGTTGTCGAAAGCGGCGAACAGGTACGGCAGCAGCAGTTCCGCATCGAGCGACTGCGTGTTGGCCTGCAGCGCCTGCATGTCCGCCGGCGTGATCTTGTGGCCGGCGGCAATGAGACCCGACAGCACGCGGTCGATGCGGCCCTCGCGCCACGCATCGGCACCGCCGCGATCGAGGTAGTAGATGCCGCCACCCGGGCGCATCTGGTTCAACGGATTGTTGTCGAGCGAGAACCCGATCGGATCGTTGTTCGCATTGGCGAAATAACCGGTCGACGGATTGACCACGAACGGCATTTCGCTGGCCGGCAGGATTTCATACGGTGTCGCCTGGTTCGGCTGCGGATGTTGCACCGGCAGCCAGTCGTGATGCGCTGCGCCCGATCCGTCGCGGATCAGGAACGGCGGCACGCCGCCGCCCACGGTGCCGGCCTGCAGGTCGGTGCGCACCGGCGCTTCGGCGCTCGTGAAGTAGGCGATGTTTCCGTCGACGTCGGCATAGGCGAAGTTCTGCGAGCCGAAATCGAAGTAGCTCAGCGCCGTGCGGAAGTCGTCGAGATTCGCGGCGCGATTGATCTGGCGGAAACTCTGCAACTCGAATGTCGCTTCCCAGCCGGTGTAGGCGATCGAAAGACCGGTGCTGCTGGCCGAGTCGATGACGACGAGCGGCCCGTTGTTGCGGCGCGGGACGATCACCGTGATGGCACCATTGAGATAGCCGATCGAATTGTCGCGCGTGACGTGGTCGGGCGTACCGTCGAGCTGGTTGACGAAGTAGCTCTGGAAGATCAGTTGCACCGGCTCGTCGACGCCGTTGTGCACGATCGCGTAGGGCAATCCGTAGCTGTTGAGCCTCAGCGTTTCCTGAAACGTATCGGTGACGTCGAGCGAATTGGTCGTCGTGCCCCAGCACAGCCTCTGATTGCAACCCTGGATCACGCCCGGCGCGCCGGGGACGGTGACGCCGGTGACGTCCATCGGTTGCGCATAGTGGCTGTCGGTCGAATAGATGTGCTGCTCGGTGAAGACCGGCGGATAGGCAAGGCTCAGGTGCGGATCGTTGGACAGGATCGGCTTGCCGGACGCGGTATTTTGCCCGGCCACGACCCATTCGTTGCTGCCAATCGGCGAGTCACGTCCCTGCAGCGCGCGCTGGAACAGCGGATTGGCGCTGATCGCATTGCGATAGTCCTGCGCCAGCTTCATCGTCGTTGCGCTGACGTCGCCGATCGTGGGTACTCCGGCGCCTGCCGCGGCGCTGCCCGTGGCCGTGCCCACGAGGTTCGCCTGCGTCGACGCCGAAGCGCTCGGCTGGAAGCCGGGCACGGTAACGCGGTCATCCGGAGGTGCGGCGCGACGCACATCGCCGAAGAACAATGCCGTGCCGTCGAAGCCGGCGGCATGGCCGGAAGCCTGATACGCACCGAGCTGGATGGTCGGACTGATGTCGAGGTCGAACGAAAGCTGGAAGGCGAGCCCCTTGCCGACCGCGATCGAGTCAACCGGCGTCCACGCATCGGCATGGGTCAGATCCAGCGCGCCGTACTCGGGCGGCAATTGATTCGTCGACAGCCAGAAATTGACGCCGGCGGCGTAAGCGGCCAACCAGCCGCGCATGTCGTCGGACAAGGCGTAGTAGGTCTTCTCCGCAGCGCGACGCAAGCCGAGCGTGCGTGCCTGCACGTCGTTCGCCAGCTGTGACGGCCCGACCAGAGCCGCGAGCGTGCCGCTGACCGCGCGCCGCGTGAGATCCATCTCGAAGAAGCGGTACTGCGCGTGCGCGTAACCCTGCAGGAAGGCAGCGTCATTGTCGCTCGCCGCCTGGATCGTCGGCGCGCCGAGCGTGTCCCAGGTAATCTTGCCTGGCGCACTCAAGCCCGGTGCGGTGATCGTCGTGGCGCCGAATGCAGAAGCCGCCAGCGATGCGGCGAAGGCAAGGCCTATGGAAAAAGAAAAAGGTATACGACCGCTGCGGCCGCGTGTGGCGCGTGCTGGCATGACTCCCTCCTGTTTGATTCCCGGAATGAAACGCCCGTTTGACCCGATTATGCGCCGCACCGGGGTGCGCTGGAAGCTTTCGCGGCACCGAACGCGCGATTTTTCATTTTGCAGTGCGCCAAAAAGCGCCGGCAGGAGCCTCAATGCCTAGGGGGCCATGGATCGCCGAGAGAAGCCTGCGCCGAGACCGATCCAACCGACGATCAAGCAGGCACCACCCAGCGGCGTGATCGTGCCCAGACCGCGCGGTGCGCCGAGTGCAAGCCCGTAGAGGCTGCCGCAGAACGCCACGATTCCGAGTGCAAACGCCACGGCGCACACAGTGCGCCAGCGTGAAGGCGGCGAAAGAGCAGCCGCAAGCAATGCAAGCGTGTGCCAGAACTGGTATTCGACTGCGGTATGCCATGTCTGCAGCGCCGCAGCATCGAGCGCATCGTGCAACGTGTGGGCACCGAACGCACCGAGCACGACGGCGAGGGCGCCGCTGCCCGCGGCGAGTACGGCGATCCTGCTCATGGCGATCCTCGAATGCACGAAGCCCGGCAATGCCGGGCTTCGATGAATTTTCAGTTCTTTTTCGCTGGCGCTTCAGGCTTGCCGAACGCCGGCTTGGCGCCAGCATCTTTTGCGTCAGGCTTCTTTTGCTCCAGCGGCTTGAGCATGTCGTCCATGCTCTTGTCGATGCTGCTGAACTTGAAGCTCGGCAGAACGAAGGTCCATCCGGAAAAAGTCTTGTTCAACGCGACGACCTCCTCGTTCAACACTTTCAAGCGCTCCGCCTTGTCCTTGGCCGGATCGCTGACGGCGAGCGGCGCAATCGGCTCGGCCGCCGCCTTGGCCGCGGGATCGGCGGCAGACTTTCCGTCAGCGCCGTCGCCGGCCTTTGCCGCGGATGCCTTGGCGGCGGCGCCCTGCGCGGCCGCGAAGTCGGCCTTGGCCTTGGCCTGATCGGCGTCGATGTTCGCAGTCGCCGCCGCGTTGTCGAGCGCAGCGGTGAATTGCGCATAGTCCTTGCCGTCCTTGACCCAGGCGACCAGGCCGACATCGAGACCGTCGAAGGTCAGATAGCCGGCCCTGTATACTTTGTCGCCCGGCGGAACCTCCGTCGCCGGAAACGCGTCATCGGCGTGCAGGCCGGACAGCGTCGATCCGAGCGTGTTGGCGACGAAGTCCGAGCTCACCTCGCGGCCTTTCGGCACGTCGGCAACCCTGAAGTTCGCGTCTCCGGACTGTTCCTTGTAAACCTTGAGGACCTTGCCCTCCGGATTGGTCAGGACCGCCTGCTTCACGCGCGTCGCGGCGATATCGGCAATGTCCTTTTTTTCCCAGTTCGCAACGGCCTTCTCGGCCGTCAGGTTGCCCTTGACCAGCAGGCTCTGCGCTTCGCCGTCGCGGCGCACAAACGTGCCGCCACCGCCGGCGCCGTTGTAGTTGCCGATGATCAGCTTGAGCGGCTGCTTGAGTCCATCGAGGCTCACGAGCACGCCGTTGGCGTCCTTATCGGTGATGTCGTTGACGCCGAGATCTGCGTAGTGCTTGGGATTCGAGGTCTTCTGTTCCAGCACCTTCGCATCGGCCAGCTTGAGCAGGAACTCGCGCAACTTGACCACGTCCGCGGGATAACCGGACTTCTCGGCGATGGTCCAGCCGTCGCTGCCACGCTTCAGGGTCGCCAGCACCTTGTTATCCGCGCCGGTGAACGTGATCGACGTGACGTCGTTGACCTGCTCGCGGAACCCGGGCAGCAGCGCCTTGGTCTGCTCGGCGGATTCGCTGATCGGCTTCTGCGCGGAATTGATCCACCAGGCAGCGATCAGCGCAACGAGGGCGGCAGCGATCAGGGAATACAGGGTCTTCGCATTCATGGCCTGCTCCCGTTCAAACCGTATGCCGCCGGCGCTTCCAGCCGGCAAACAACAATGCTGCGATCGTGATCAGCACCGGAACCAGACCGATGTTGACCAGCTTCAGGCGCGTGCCGAGCGCCTCGATCTTGTCGTCGAGGCCGCGCCGCACCTGACGCAATTCCTTGCGGATCTCGACCTTCTGATCGAGGAAGCGCTGCAGTTCCGCGCGCTGTTCCGGCGACAGGATCATTTCCTGATCCTTGCTCTTGCCGCTCTGCAGTTCGGTCAGCTTGCGCTCGGTTTCGCTCAAGCGCTGCTGCAGCTCCTTCTCCTTGCCGCGGAAGCTCTCTTCGGCGGCGCGGCGCATGTCTTCAACCGTGGTGAACGGCCGCTGCGACGTCGCGCGTCCGCGAATCGAGATGAGGTCGGATGAGCCGGACAGGTTGTCGACCGAGTTGATGAAGAAGTCGCCGTTGTTCGCAAAGGCATTCATCAGCTTCTGGCCGAAGAATGGCTGGATCTGCACCCACAGGCGATTGGTCAACATGTCGGTATCGGCAACCAGCACGATGGCGCCGTCGTCCTTCGACTCGGCCAGGTGTCCTTCTTCCTTGCGCTCGGGAAATGCGGTGGTGAACTTGCCCTCGACGCGACCGGCGATGACATAAGGCTGCTTGCCACTCGGCTCATAGCCGACCAGCAGCTGGCTCGGATCGGGCATGAATTTCAGACGCTCGCTCGGCACGACCATCGCTTCGTCGCTGGTCTGGATCAGCGGCACCAGCTTGTTCTTCGAATCCTTGTCGAGCGCGAAGAAGCCGGCGCTGGAAATGTTGATCGTGTCCAGTGTCGCGGTCGTCACGTCGTCCCTGTTCAGGTCGCTCTTGGCGAAGCCGAGAATGGCCGGATCGCGCACCGGCGGCGCACCCTGCGCCATGCTGATCTGCAACGCATGGGCGCGGTCCAGCACAATCTTGTTCGGGTCGTATTGCACGCCCCAGGCCTTGAACAGCTTGGGCAGATCGGACGATTTGTTCGCGAACATCGCCGCCTGCGGATTGTTCGGATCGGCGCCACTGTCGTCGGACTCGGCCTGCGGATCGACGAACACCAGCAGGTGGCCGCCGCGCAGCACGAACTGATCGATTGCGTACATCGCGTCGTCGGTAAGGTTCTTCGGATGCACCAGCACGAGAACGCCGATGTCCTTGTCGACCGTCTTCAGCGACGGCGCGCTCAGCTGGCGCACGTCGAACGATTGCTGAAGCTGCGTATCGATCGCCCAGGCCTCGCGCATCTGCCGCGTGGCCGGATCGAAGCTCGCCGACATCGGCAGGCCCGAGATCAGGCCGACCGCAGGCTTCTTGGTCATGCTGAGCTCATGGATCAGCTTGACGACGTCGTACTCGAGAAACGCTTCCTTGTCCGGCTGCAGGAACGGAATGACCGACTTGCCGTTGGTCGAATTCGTTCCGGCGAGACCGAAGAAGATGTTTTCGCCGCCCTGCCCGGTCGGCACCGCCTGCAAGCCGAAGCCGGTGGCGCGATCCTCATCCTCGGAGAACGGCAGCGGGTCGATCACGTCGAGGTGGATCTTGCCTCCGGCACGCGCCGTCATCTCGCCGAGCATCTCGCGCACGCGCTGCGCGTAGGTGCGCAGCTGGGGCAGGTTCTGCGTGCCCTTGTCGGAGTAGAACAGGTAGAGGTGGATCGGCTCGTCGATGCCCGAGAGTATGTTTTTCGTGCCTTGTGACAGCGAGTACAGGTGGTTCTGCGTGAGGTCCACGCGCGCGCCGCGAAATAGCGCGTTGCAGACCAGGATCACGGCGACGAGCAGCACAGCGAGTACGGCCAGTGCGCTGCCGGTAAGGAGTTTGCGGTGTGAGGTCATCGTTCTTTCCACCATTCATTTATGCGATCGTCCCTGACCGCGAGAGTCAAGAAGCGGCCATCCTGGCCGCACTTCTCAATTAATCGGCTTTCTTGAGGTCGATGACAACCGCGCTGGCGTATAACCAGAACGCGATGATCAGCAGGAAGTAAATCAGGTCACGCAAATCGATCACGCCTTTGCTGATCGAGGTGAAATGGGTCATGAAGCTCAATCCCGAGATCGCGTCGACCAGTCCCTGCGGTGCCCACGCACTGAAGAAATTCAGGACCAGCGGGAATCCCGCCAGCAGAAACACGAAGCACACCACGACGGTCAGGATGAAGGCGATGACCTGGTTGCGCGTGCACGCGGAAATGCACGAACCGATCGCAAGGAACGCGCCGGCCATCAGGAAGCTGCCGACGTAGCTGGCGAAGATCACGCCGTTGTCCGGCGATCCCAGATAGTTGACCGTGATCCAGATCGGGAACGTCAGCGCCAGAGCGATGCCGATGAAGGCCCAGGCGGCGAGGAATTTGCCGACCACGGCCTGCCACATCGTCACCGGCAACGTCAGCAGCAGTTCGATCGTGCCGCTTTTGCGCTCTTCCGACCACAGGCGCATGCCAACCGCTGGCACGAGGAACAGGTACAGCCACGGATGAAAATTGAAGAACGGTTGCAGATCTGCCTGGCCGCGCTCGTAGAAATTGCCGAGGTAAAAAGTGAACGTGCCGGCGAGCAGCAGGAAGATGACGATGAATACATAGGCGACCGGCGTGGCGAAGTAGCTCGCCAATTCGCGCTTGAACACGGTGAAGATCGGACCTTTCATGCGTGCGCCTCCGCCTTTTCACCCTGCGTGATCGTTCGGAACACCTCATCCATGCGCCCGCTTTCCAGCTGCAGTTCGCTGACCGGTATGCCCTGCGCCTTGAGCAGGTCGCTGATCGGGCCGAAGATCTGTTTGCCGGGCTTGGGGAACGCGGTGAGGCGATGGTCCTGCGGGTCGATCTCCACGGCGGCGACGTCGGCGACGCGCGACATGGCTTCCTTGGCGGCGGCGATGTTGGTCGTCGTCAGCGATACGGCCTGATGGTAGCGCGAGCGCGCTTCGAGCTCGGCCGGCGTGGCGTCGGCCAGCACCTTGCCCTGAGCGATGATGATCGCGCGCGTGCACACGGCATGCACCTCCTCGAGGATGTGCGTCGACACGACGATGGTCTTGTCCTTCGCCATCGCATTGATGAGGGAGCGCACCTCGTGCTTCTGGTTCGGATCGAGGCCGTCGGTCGGCTCGTCGAGAATCAGCACGGCCGGATCATGGATGATCGCCTGCGCGAGTCCGACGCGGCGCTTGAAGCCTTTCGACAGAGTCTCGATCGGCTGGCCGAGCACTCCGTTCAGATGCAGGCGCTCGATGACGTCGTCGATGCGCTGCGTGCGGTGCTTGCCCGAGAGAGCCCGCATGTCGGCGATGAAGGCGAGAAACTCGCGCGGCGTCATTTCGCCGTAGCTTGGCGCGCCTTCGGGCAGGTAGCCCAGCGCGCTCTTGGCCTTGAGCGGCTGATCGCCAACGTCGTGGCCGCAGACACTGGCGCTGCCGGATGTGGGCGCCAGAAATCCGGCGATCATCTTCATCGTCGTCGACTTGCCGGCGCCGTTGGGGCCGAGGAAACCGAGCACCTGCCCGGGTTCCACCTTGAAGGAAATGTTGTCCACGGCGGTCAGGTCGCCGTAGCGCTTGGTCAATTGCCGCGTTTCAATCATGGTCGAATCACCAGTCTTGAGAAATCTCGAGTTGCTGAAAGGAATTCACGCGACTCCACGCCCTAGCTGATCCGCCAGGCGATGGGCATGAACGCTGGTTTTTGCTGCAAGCGTTGCAGAAATACCGCATGTGGCGTTAAAAGTTCCCGCCGCACGCAGCGCCCGGAATCCGCGCGACTGCGCGGATTCCGCGCCGAACCACTATTGCATCTGGATCGGCAGGTACACGTTGAAGGACTGCTCGTCCTCCGGCGCGTTGGAGGCGCTCGTCACCTCGTCGTAGGCGCGGCCGCTGCCCTCTCCGCTCTCGTCGATCAGATAGCCGTGAGCTTCGGCGTAGGCCTTGAGCATGAGCCGGGACAACGGCAACTGCGCCGGTGATCCGGTAAAGCTGGTGACCAGCGCCTTGCCTGCATAGCTTTGTCCCGCCTTGACCGGATCGGTCAGTGGCACGTCGTTGCGGTCGACCGGCAAGGCGACGTCGAAATCGTAATTCTCGTCGCCCCAGTTGGTCGTGACCGTGATACGCGAGCCGGTCAGGGCGAGCTTGTCCTTCTTGATCACCGCCTGCATCGCCGTCATTGCCTTGTCGGTCGCGTCCGCGACCTCGTCGAGCGTGCGCTTGGCCGTCGTCGACACATACAGGATCGGCCTGCCCTGAACGTCCTTGATGTCGATCTGCGTATCCTTGTAGTCGACGTTCGGGAACGTCGCCAGCATGTCCTGCAGGCGGGTCAGGTGAATCTGGATCTGCGTCGCGGGATCGCCTTCGAGATACATGCCGGCGTAGCGTCCCATCAGGTCCCAGCCGTAGTCGACGTCATAGCCCATCGTGATGGTCACGGTCTTGCCATTGGTCTTGGGCTTGATGTTGATCGAGTACTTCTTGTTCTCGCCACGCCAGTTGTTGACGATGCCCCAGGTCACCGAACTGTCCTGCTGCGAATCGGTGACCGTGTAGCTGCCGCTTTCCAGGCGCGGATCGCCGCTGACCCAGTTGACGCTCGCGCCATTGCCCTGGTCCGGCCCGACCAGATTGAGCTGGACCTTCGGATCGTAGGAACGCAGTGCGGTCCACGAGGGATAGGCGTGGAAGCCGTCGATGACGTCGTAGATCTGCCGTACCGGCGAACTGACCTCGGTGCTGCGCTCGATGTGGCGCTGAGCCGGCAGGGCGACGCCCCACAGCACGCCGAGAATGGCCACGATGATTAGCGCAACGATTACCTCAAGCAGACGGATCATCCCTCAACTCTCCACAATTTCGATACGGTCGCGGTTTGGTGCCATCGACGCACCACCGCAGCATTAGTATTGTTGTCCCGCGCGCACGGCACACCCGTCCAGGCGCTGAGCAGCAAATGGTACTGGCTATCAAGCGGGAAGGCTACCGGGGCGCGCGGGCTGAGGGTTGAAGGTCCTTCGAAGCGGCTGTTACTCGTCTTTTCTGCGGCTCTTCCGCCCTCGGCCCTCAGCCTGCTCTTTCAGACAATCCCCAGTTCGAACGCCTTCAGCACCGCCCGGGTGCGGTCGCGTACCCCCAGCTTGGAAAGGATGTTGGACACGTGATTCTTGACCGTACCCTCGGCCACGCTGAGCGAATTGGCGATTTCCTTGTTGCTGTAGCCGCCCGCCATGAGCCGCAGAATCTCGGTTTCCCGCTCGGTCAGCGGATCGGGACGGTCGAGGCTGGTGAAGTCGTTGTGCATGCGCTCGAGCCCGGACAGCAGGCGCTGGGTGACCACCGGCGCAACCAGGGACCCGCCGGCGGCGACGGTTTTCACCGCGTCGACGAGCTGGTCGAGCGAAACGTCCTTGAGCAGGTACCCGCGTGCGCCGGCCTTGAGGCCAGCCAGCACCAGCTGGTCGTCGTCGAAGGTCGTCAGGATGATCGTTGCCGGCAGCGAGTTGCGCGCTGCCAGGGCATTCAGCACATCGAGCCCCGACATTCCCGGCATGCGCATGTCGAGCAGGACCACATCGGGCTTGACCGCCGGCACGATTTCGAGCGCCTGGGTGCCGTCCGCCGCTTCGGCCACGACGCGAATGTCGTCGGACAGCTCGAGCAGGGAACGGATGCCCTGTCGGACCAAAGTCTGGTCGTCGACCAGGCACACGGAAATCGTTTGCGTCGCAGTCATCGATTCGCCTCCAGCGGCAACCAGGCATCGAGCGCGAATCCCTGATCGCGCGCAGTGACGATATCCAGGCGTCCGCCGACCTGGGCCAGACGCTCGCGCATGCCGGTCAGGCCATTGCCTTGCTGCATGTCGCCGGCGCCGCGCCCGTCGTCGCGCGCGTGAATCGCCAGTTCGTTGGATTCGGTGCGCTCGCAGCGCAGCCAGAGGTTGCGCGCACCGGAGTGGCGCACGGTGTTCGTGATGATCTCCTGCGCGCAACGCAGAAGGACTTGCGCGCGCAGCGGATCATCGACGGAAAATCGCGGCGGCAGTTCCAGATGGATCGCAAGCCCCGGCACGCCTTCGACCAGCGTACGCAACGCTTCGGTCAAATCGATGTTGTCGTTCTCACGCAGCTGGCTGACAACTTCGCGGACGTCCGACAGCAGCAGCTTCGCCACCGACTGCGCCTGGCGCACGTGCTCCTGCGCCGTGCCGCCGACCAGATGGCTGGCGACTTCCAGGTTGAGACTCAGCGCCGTCAGGTGATGCCCGATCAGGTCATGCAGATCGCGCGAGATGCGCATGCGTTCGGCGATCCGGCTCGATTCTGTCAGCAGCGTGCGTGTCGCACGCAGTTCGGAATTGAGGCGGCGCAGTTCGTCGCGCGAATCGGCCTGCTGCTTGGCGACCAGCGACGTGACGTAGGTAAACGCAGAAAATCCCATGAACAACGAGCACTGCACGAACGCAGCCATCCAGCCGGATTCGAGCCATTCGACGAAAACCGGCGCGAGCGTGAAACTCTGCAACAGCACCCAGGCGACGCCGGCCATCAGCGGCAGCGTCCACGGCACGACGCCGGCAATGAGACTGGTCAGGATCCCGGAAATTCCGCTGTGGCTGAACCAGCCAATCGCAAAGGCAGCAAGGTTCATGACAATCAGCAGCGGAATGCGCTGCAGGCCCGGGCGCCGCCGGCCGAGGTCGTTCGTGGCGAACCAGTACGCGAGACCGAAGACCGCGTAGGCAACACACCAGCCCATGTACTCCGGAGACCCGGTCGCAACGTCCGGAGCGCGCCAGGTTGCGCTCAGCAGCGGCACGCCGGTCCACGCATACGTGAACAGTCCTGTGTAGCGCAGCAGGGAAACATGGTTGAACGGCGACAGCATGGGCACATCATAGAGCCCGGGGCGCCCACTGCAACCTGCCCTTAGTCATTGAGGGTTGCGGTCGTCTGCAGGCACGGCCCTGATGGGCGCAAGCTGCGGGCGCGAAGAACGTCCTCTGCCCGACAATGCGCCCTGGAAAGTGCAAGCGTCTTCCCGGGTTCTTAACGAAAATGCCATCGCAGCGACATGGCAAGGCATGCGGTGGCGTGCGATAATTTGCGCCCTGAGTGCGCTTCGCGCAGAGCGGAATCGACGAGAACTACGATGGCGATCGCCATTCGCGACGTGCGCGAAAGTGAGCTGGACTCGGTAGTCGCGCTCAACAATGCCGCCGGTACTACAATTCTGCCGCTCGACGCCGCGCGCATGCGCGAGTTTTTCCAGGAGGCCGCGTATTTCCGTGTGGCCGAGGCCGACGGACACCTGGCCGGCTTCCTGATCGCGCTGCGCGAGGATGCGACATACGGCAGTCCGAATTTCCTCTGGTTCCGCGAACGTTATCCGCACTTCCTCTACATCGACCGCATAGTCGTCGCGCAACGTTACCGCGGGCTCGGCCTCGGCCGGGTGTTCTATGCCGACGTCATCAGCTATGCCGAGGTGCACGTCCCGCTCCTGGCGTGCGAAGTTTTCCTCGAGCCGCGCGACGATGTCTCGGTGCTGTTCCACGGCACGAACGGTTTCCAGGAAGTCGGCCAGCAACTGATGTCGGGGGTGGGCCGGCGCGTGTCGCTGCTGGCCAAGGACCTGTGCAGCCACGCGTTCGTGCGTTCGACCTATCTCGAGGGCGCGGGCCTGCCGAGCCAACCGTGGCTGGCAGAACGCGAGCGCACCACCCAACCTCCGCAAACACGCGCCGCCGGTGCGCACTGAGCCGCTGCGGTTTGCGATGCGCGGCAGCACAAACCGCTGACTGAAGTCTGGCCAAGGCGGCGAGCGCCGAGAGACGCAGCATCGTTGTGCCCTGGCACCGGCGTTGCCAGACTCCTGAGGGCTTCAAACTGTGCTTCTTCTCGTCGACATCGATGAACGCGACGCGGTGGCCCTGTTCGCCCGCTACGGCCTGGCGCTCGTGCGCGTCGCCGACGGTGAGCCCATTTACGGCAGCTACTGGGGCGAACCTGAAGCCGGCGTGATCGGTGAAAAAGTATACGCGCGCGGCGACACGCCGGTACATTCGCTGCTGCATGAAGCCTGTCACCTGATCGTCGCAACCCCGGAGCGGCGCCCGCGAATCCATACCGACGCTTCGGACTGCCAGGCCGAAGAGGATGCCTGCTGCTATCTGCAGATACTCCTTGGCGATGTTCTTCCCGGCGTCGGCAGGATGCGGATCATGCAGGACATGGATTCCTGGGGTTACACGTTCCGCCTCGGCTCTGCGCGTGCCTGGTTCGAGCGCGATGCCGAGGATGCGCGGGCGTGGTTGTTGGAACGTAACCTGCTTCCGGAGGCAGGGCCGGGGACTGAGAGCTGAGGCAAGGAGCGAGCAGTTCGAGCCGCTCTGCCTCTCTCCTCCCTTGACCCACCTTGCGCATTGCCGCGCAAGACACTAGCCTGCGCGCAGTCGCACAGTGACTGGAGCGTACCCATGCAACGCTGGCTGAAAATTCCCGACGGCCGTTACCTCGACGCCAATCGCATCATGTATGTCGGCAAGGTCGAAACCTATCCGCGGCTCGATGATGACGGCAACGACGCGGGCATCGGCTATTCGGTTTATGTCGGCACCGATGTCCCGCGCGATCACCATCTGCTGGTGACCGGCAGCAAGGAAGAAATCCTTGCCCTGTTGAAGAGCGTGCTCGGCGTCACCGGCGCCTGATCCTGCGTGACCGCGCGGCTGCGCCGGTCAGGCTTCGGTGAACAAGTCGCGCTCGATGCTGCCGGCCGGAGGCGCGCGTTTGGCGACGGCGCGATACCAGCGCCATGCAATGAGTCCGCCCGCGAAGAGAGCTGCCGAAGCGATGGCAAGGTGCATCGCGCTGTCCGCGAGCCATGGCGACAGCAGCCCGGCAAGCAACGCGTTGAACGCAAGCGTGATGAATCCCTGCACCGACGATGCGGCACCGCGGCGCCGCGGAAACAGGTCGAGCACTAGCAGGTTCAGCGTCGGTGAAACCAGGTTCACGCCGACAGCTGCGAACGCCAGCGGCAATACTGCCCAGGGTACGCGGGAGGGCACGACCAGCCAGGCCACGAACAGGCCAGCGATCGCCGCAACCGCCATGATCGTGTAGCCGGCTCCCAGCACCTTGCGCGCGCTGACCCTGCCGGCGAGGCGGCCGGCCAGCATCGCGCCGAGGACGAGCCCACTGATGACCGGCACGAACAGCCAGTAGAACTGATCCTGGCGCAACTGGAGAATGCCCAGGACGAATGCTGGCGCACCGGCGATGTAGACGAATAGTCCGCCGAAGTTGCAGGTGATGCCCAGCGCCAGCGGCAGGAACTGCGAGGAGGAAAGAATCTCCCGATAGCTGGCGAACAGCGATCGCGGCGACAGCCCGATACGGCGCTCGCGCGGATGCGTTTCCGGCAGGACAAAGCTGCACAATGCGAGCAAGGCTGCCGCGAACGCGGTCAGTGCCCAGAACAGCGCATGCCAGCCGCCCCAGGTCACGATCCAGGCGCCGATCACCGGTGCCATTGCCGGCGCCAGGCCGAAGATCATGCTGATCATCGACATGAGCTTCTGCGCTTCGGGACCTTCGAAGACATCGCGGATCAGCGCCCGACCCACGATCAGGCCGACGCCGGCGCTCGTACCCTGCAGCGCGCGAAACGCGAGCAGCGCCGACATCGACTCGGCCACGGCGCAGCCTGCCGATGCGATCAGGAAAACACCGACGCCGCCGAGAATGACCGCGCGACGGCCCCAGGCATCGGACAGCGCACCGATCAGCAATGACAGCGCGGCGTAGGCCATCAGATAGACGCTGATCGTCTGCTGCATCGCCAGTGGCGTTGCGTGGAACTGGTTCGCGATCGCCGGAAATGCCGGAAAGATGGCGTCGATGCAAAACGGGCCGAACATGGCCAGCGCAGCCAGCAAGCAGGCCAGCGCGTTGCGGCTTGGAACGGCAATCGGCATTGTCGAGTGGAATGTCGGGGCAGCGGCTTTGCTGCCGCTTGGCCGTGATGATACGCGCCTTTCGATCGAGATCGAGAGAGCCAATTCACACTACCGGAGAGCGTCGGCGAAAGTCCGGCAAGCGCATGACTTGGTCTTCGCACCGACTCGTTTCCGCGCCACCGGTCGTGCGACAATCAGACATCGTTCAGATCGCACAGGACCGCCCATGTCCGACGGCCCCGCCCCGGAAATCCGCGATGGCGAATTGCTGGCGGCCGTCGATCTCGGCTCGAACAGTTTCCATCTCGTCGTCGCACGCTACGAGCACGGCGAATTGCGTGTCATCGACCGCCTGCGCGACAGCGTGCGGCTGGCCGCGGGTCTGCGCGCCGACGGCAGCCTGGACGAGACGCGCCGCGACAAGGCTCTGGCTTGCCTGGCGCGTTTCGGCCAGCGCCTGCGCGTCCTGCCACACGAGCGCGTCCGTGCAGTGGCGACGAACACGGTTCGGCGCCTGAGTTCACCGAGTGCGTTTCTCGGACCGGCCGAGCAAGCCCTCGGTCATCCGATCGAAATCGTGTCCGGCCGTGAAGAAGCCCGCCTGATCTATCTCGGCGTCGCCCACGGCGTGCCGGATTCGCCGCAGCGCCGCCTGGTCATCGATATCGGCGGCGGCAGCACCGAGTTCATCATCGGCCAGCATTTCGAGGCCCTGGAAAAGGAAAGCCTGCAGATGGGCTGCGTGGCGAGCACCCTGCGCTTTTTCGGCGACGGCAAACTCAGCCCGAAACGCTGGCGCCAGGCACAAACGGAAATCGCCGTCGAACTGCAGCAGTTCGCGGCGGAGTACCGCGCCCAGGGCTGGGGCGAGTCGATCGGTTCGTCCGGCACGGTCAAGGCTATCGGCAATGTCGCGCAAGCAGCCGAGTGGTGCGACGCCGATATCACACGCAGTGCGCTGGAGCGCGTGCGCGACGCGATGCTCGATTGCGGCAGCATCGACAAGCTGCGCCTGCCGGGCCTGGCCGAGGATCGCGTCAGCGTGTTTCCCGGCGGTCTGGCGATACTCGAAGCAGGCTTCACCGCGTTTGATCTCAAGCAGATGCGCATCTGCGACACAGCGATGCGTGAGGGCCTGCTTTACGACATGATCGGCCGTGCCGAGCATCGCGACCCGCGCGCTGCCAGCATCGTGGCATTGGCGCAACGCTACGCCGTCGACGCCGGGCAGGCCGAGCGTGTCGAAGCCACGGCACTTTCGTTGTTCGACCGCGTTGCGCGCGACTGGCAACTCGGACATGTCGAGCGCGATTGGCTGTCGTGGGCTGCGCAGACCCACGAAATCGGCTTGGCCATCGCACACAGCCAGCACCATCTGCACGGCGCCTACATCGTCGAGAATTCCGACCTGGCCGGATTCGCACGGCACGAACAACAGGTGCTGGCTGCGATCCTGCGCAGCCACCGGCGCAAGCCCGATGATGCGGTGCTGCGCAGCCTGCCGGATCGCCTGCGCCGGCCGACCGCACGCGTGACCGCACTGCTGCGACTGGCCGTTCTGCTGCAGCGCGGCCGCGCCGCAGACCCGGCACCGCCGATCGAGCTGCAGGCCGACGACAAGACGCTGCAGATCCGCCTGCCGCAGCAGTGGCTGGAACGCCATCCGCTGACGCGGGCAGATCTCGATCAGGAACGCGACTACCTGAAACAGCTCGAGATCAAGCTGCGAGCCGACGACAAGCTTGCCCTCGCCTGACCTCCACTCAACGTCGCCGCTTCCCGTGAAGATGCCGCAGCCCGACGCGGTATGCGCATCCGGCATATTCTGCGTAAAATTCGCGCCACACGACTCTGACAGTCCCCTTGGAGAACCTTAATGCTCAAGCATTTCCTGATCGCTCTCGCGGCAACCTGCCTGTCGCCGCTGGCCCTGGCCCAGCAGGCTCCTGCGAAACCTGCCGCGAAGCCCGCCGCAAAGGTCGCCGAGCCGGCGAAGGCGGCCGATGCGACGGCAACACCGTCCAGCCACAAGGCTGTGTTGCACACGAACATGGGCGACGTGACGATCGAGCTGTATCCGGACAAGGCGCCGAAGACCGTCGACAATTTCGAGCAGTACGTAAAGGACGGCTTCTACAACGGCACCGTGTTCCATCGCGTCATTCCGACGTTCATGATCCAGGGCGGCGGCTGGACCAAGGAACTGCA
>Ga0157375_10002282_pt1 | contig 16590 bp, 17 predicted proteins | sample M35metaG_FD_115311 | JGI IMG/M metagenome (GOLD analysis project Ga0157375, IMG submission 115311) | Miscanthus rhizosphere microbial communities from Kellogg Biological Station, Michigan, USA - M3-5 metaG | ecosystem: Host-associated > Plants > Roots > Rhizosphere > Soil | place: USA: Michigan...
ACAAAATGCCAGTACATCGCGAGCACATCTATGCGGGGAGACTGTTCTGCGCCTACACGGCCAGCAAAAGCAAAAGTCGCCACGATGGAGAGCATGATCAGACCTACGGTGACGTGAAAGGCATGCAGGCCCACCAGCGAGTAGTATGTCGTTCCAAAAAGGTTCGTAGAGATTGTTAGTCCATGCTTGTAAATCAACCGGTGCCATTCTTCGCCCGTGCCAAACATGAACAGGCCACCTAGCACAATCGTGAGCACCCACGAGCCCAGGAATGCTCCGCGCTTCCCACGTTCTAAAGACTTCGACGCAAAGTGAATGGTAAGGCTGCTCGACAGCAGGCAGATGGTGAAGAAAATTGGTGTTTCTAGCACTTCGCCCGGAGTCGGCCCGCTGAGGCTCTTGCTCACATAAAACAGGTAAGCTACGACAAAGATCGTGAAGATCGCCGATTCGGCAATGATGAGACTGGCCATTCCCACCTTGCCGCGATACGGAAGCGTCCCCGTTGTTGGCATTGCGAACGTTGTTGAGATCGCGCTCATTGTTTTTTGTCCTCAGTCATAACGGCTGTCCGGATCTTCGGGATGTTTCAGGTCCCACAACGGGCGGCGGCTGGCAACCACGGGAACCGTCGCGAAGTTGTATGCGGGTGGCGGCGAACTTGTGGACCATTCGAGCGTCCAGGCATCCCAGGGATCGTTTCCTGCCGCTTCCCCCTTCCAGTACGACCTGGTCAGGTTCCAGATAAAAATCAAAATGGCGATGCCCTGAATAAACGCTCCAATCGAGACGATCAGATTCAGGGTGTCCCACCCGCGGCCGGGCTCGTAGGTGTAAATGCGGCGCGGCATTCCTAACAGCCCCGGGATATGCATGACATCGAACGTCAAGTGGAAGCCGATGAGGAAGAGCCAGAAATGCCATTTGCCCAAAGTTTCGTTCAGCATTCTCCCCGTGACTTTCGGGTACCAGAAATAGAATGCGCCGAAGACGGCAAACAGAATTCCGCCCACGATCACATAGTGAAAGTGCGCGACGACGAAGTAGGAAAGGCTCAACTGCCAATCAAAGGGCACAGCCGCTTGCAAAATGCCGGTGAGCCCGGCGATTAAGAACTGAAACAGAAAGGCTATGCAGAAGAGCATCGGTACCTTGAACTGAATCCTTCCGCCCCACATCGTACCGATCCAGTTGAAAATCTTGATCCCGGTAGGAATACCCACGGCCATTGTAGTAATTGCGAAGAAACTATTGGCGTAAGAGTTCATGCCAACTGTGAACATGTGGTGGGCCCAGACGCTCGTGCTTACGAGACCGATGCCAACTGTCGCCGCGACCATGACGGGATATCCAAAAATAGGCTTGCGGGAAAAGACCGGAATGATTTCCGACAAGAAAGCAAATGCGGGAATAACGAGGATGTAAACCTCCGGATGACCGAAGATCCAGAAGAAGTGCATCCACAAAACCGCTGAGCCTCCAGCTTGCGTATCAAAAAAGTGCCCGCCTAAGTAGCGGTCGATGAGCAACATGATCTGCGCGGCGGAGAGTGGCGTGACTGCGATCAGAACCATTCCGCCCATCACAAGGTTCAGCCATGCGAGCAGCGGCATGCGACTCAGCTTCATGCCGGGGCATCGCATGCAGAGAATTGTGGCGATAATGTTGATGGCGGTTCCAATGCTTCCGAACCCTGAGACCAGCAGCGCCAGCGTCCAATAATCCGAACTATGGCCAGGCGAGAACGCCCGCGCACCCAATGGCGCATACGCCCACCAGCCCACGTCGGGTGCATTTCCTGCACCATATAGACCGCTTCCACCGACAAAGCTGAAGTAAAGGAGAACCGCGCCCAGAAACGATAGCCAAAAGCTGAATGCATTCAGGCGTGGGAATGCCATATCCCGGGCACCAATCATCAATGGCACAAGGTAATTGGCAAATCCAAACACGAGTGGCATGGCCACGAAGAAAATCATGGTTGTCCCATGCATGGTGAACATACGGTTGAAGACTTGCGGGGAGACAAAATTGTTATGAGAGTGCATCAACTGGATGCGGATGATGAGGGCCTGTACACCGCCCACAGACAGAAAAAGAAGGGCATAGAGGAGGTAGAGTATCCCAAGACGCTTATGGTCAACTGTGGTCAGCCAATCGTGAAGCGTCTCAAGCCATGTGCGTTCCACCGTCTCCACGTTTTCGATCGCTATGGCATTCGCCGACATCGTTCTCTCCCAATCCTTGAGCTAGCGGAGTGTCTCCATATACTCAACCACTGCATCCGCGTCCCCATCGCTCAGTTTCATAGCTGGCATAAGCGAACCAGGCTTGATCGCGTCCGGGTTTTTGACCCAAAGGCGCAGTTTCTCTTCTGTGTTTGGGGCCGCACCCGACGCGATGGTGACGCGGCTCATCAGATGCGTAAGGTCCGGACCGAATTGGCCCTTAGCTACGGTGCCGTTGACCGTGTGGCAGTTGATGCAGGCGGTGGTCTCAAAAATACGTTTTCCCTTCGCGACTCTCTCATCCTGCACGGCAGGCTGCTGCTGTGAACGTACCCATGCGGCAAAATCTTCAGGGCTGTCCACGGAAACGCGCAGCAGCATCTTGGCGTGCTGTGTGCCGCAATATTGCGCGCACTGTCCGAGGAACACCCCCGTACGATGCGGATCGAGCCACATCTTGTTGGGGTGATTTGGAACCAAGTCCGTTTTTCCGGCAAGTTGCGGAATCCAGAAGCTATGGTCGGTGTCCGCAGAGAACAAATTCAGAAACGTCGGCGTAGGATGCGCAGGATCGCTGACAGGAACGTGGAGTTCATTGGCGGTGACGATTCCAAGTTTTGGATAACGGAATTCCCACCAGTATTGATGACCGACGGCGGTGACCTGAATGGCGTCAGGTGGCATAGCGGCATCCTGTACCGCATGAATCACTCGAGCCGAAGCCAGAAACAACACTACGGTGATTAATATCGGGATGACAGTCCAAGCCAGCTCGATCTGCGTGCTCCCGTAAACCTGGGCGGGTTCACGATCATCATTCTCGGCATTCCGCCGAAACTTGGTGATCGAATAAACCAAGAGTACAGAGACAACAACAAAGATGATTGCGGTAATAGATAGTACAAAAAGGGACAGATCAAGAATCGTCTTGGCTGGTGTGGACTGAGGCGCAAAGATGTTCGTTAGTCCAGTGGATGAATTCGCTGGCTCGGCGGCAACTCCAGTTACGCAGCGGAGCAAAAAGACAATGTTCCAGAACAGATTCGCTCTGATCGAATTATAGGAACGTCGCATCACTTTAATCGCTTTCCTTAGTTCGAAACCGGGTTCCGGGAGACGGATTCCACCTGCAATACGCAAGCCGCTGATATTTGTTATGGATCGATCAGTGGCGCCTGCGCCAGTTGCAGGTTGACCATGAGATCCAGGCGCCATTCGATCTGAAAGAACAAAGCTGTTTCCCGCCCCGACAGCACCCTGCGGAATTCGGGTACGTATTTCAGCCTGAGCTGCATGACGTCTTGTTCCACGGCTGCGCGGCGGCGAATGTAGTTTTCCGCCAGTTCGCCCGTCATGGTTGTGTAGTGATCCATGTACTCTTCGACCAGGGCTAGCTTTGTGTCGTAAATCTTCGACAGATCAGCCGTATATCGGTCGTAAACTGGCCAGAACTTGACCGCCTCAGCGTCGCTGAGTTCCAGATTGGCGGCCACGATTTGCTTCTTCTGAGATCGCACATCTTTTCTCAACAATTGGACGTCCTGATCCACCGCAATCTGGGAGTTGTTGACGGTCCCTGAAGCGCTAACCGTTCTCAATTGCGCGTCTGAATCCGAGCGCTTTTCCTGTGCGACGCCGCTGTAGCTCGCGAAAAACAATAAAACGACCATTCCGTAACCGGACCGATTCACTGGATTGTTTCCTCCGTAAAAAACAGTTGCTGCGGAATGTGCATGTGGGCGTCCACCTTTCGCGCGGCAAGATGCAAAACACATCTTCAGGAGCCGCAAGCACTTAGCATCGAGGAGCAGGAACCGGTTTTGCATCGAAGCGGAATACTCGTGACAACAGTCCGTCACGTGACAAAAGAAGACGCTGCGGTCTCGCTCTAGGTAAGTTTGTTGGTCCCGCGATCCCGAAAAGAATGCAGAGGACAAGTTGTTTGGAATAGAGAATGCTTCATTGTTCGTTAGTGTTGTGGATAAAAGTCAATGAGATTTTTTGAACAGACGCTCGCGGCTATTCTTCTCGTTGTCGTAACTCGGATATTTCGGTCTGCTGCGATGGCCATTTTTTATTCATCGCGTCCAGGCCGCACGCCTGATCGCCATACCTAGTCCGTGGCTTTAATTTCGGCAAAAGCCAAGCCTTTGACGTAAATAGGGCCATCACATACGAAAGTTTCCATGCTTCGACGCGGATTTGCTTAGAAAACACAGCGGATATATGGCTCGGTAGCACCGCTCATTTTTGGAGATGTGGTTGCTCCCATTTCTCAATAGGAGGCAATCAAGATGAGCACAGTTGTGCCAGGGGAAATGGCCAGAATGAAGCAATCATCATTTTGTTCACGGGCGCGCTCAACGCTGGGGCAAGGCCCCATTGCCGAGCTTAGAAAGGTACACAATCCTGCATCACGTCTAGTGAGCCGTCGCAAGCTGCAGAACCGGGCGAATACCGTGATTGTCCTGCGCGCTCTTGCCATTTTGACTCTTGTCTTGGGCTTGCTCGAATCGCGCATTCGGCGCTTGACCGCGCACTCTGCTTTGTCACTCTCAGCCGCAGTCCGGTCTCGCGTTGCATGGCGAATTGGACCCGTGCGAAGGATGCGTCGTGAAGCGCGATAAGATCGGCGTGACGTCTGGGTTTGATCCCGGACTACACCGATTTGCCGTTCTCCTCGCCGTCTGTATCTTTGGTCTCATCGTGGCTGGCGCAACAGTTACCAGCGAAGACGCCGGCCTCTCGGTTCCAGACTGGCCTACGTCTTTCGGATCCATTTACAAAATTCCGCCGATGGTAGGAGGCGTGAAGTTTGAGCACACCCACCGAATGATCGCCGAGCTCGTCGGCCTGCTTACTATTCTGTTTTGTATTGCTACATTTCGTTCGGACAAACGAAAGTGGCTTCAAAAGTTAAGCCTGGCCGCAATCGCCATGGTGATAGCCCAGGGAATATTAGGTGGAATCACGGTCCTTCACTTTCTTCCCTGGTACGTCTCCAGTGCACACGCCGCTCTAGGGCAGACATTTTTTTCCATTGTGGTGCTGATGGCCTTGTACACAGGCCGCAGCTGGACGATTTCTGCCACCCCGCTGATTGTTGAGAGTGCAACCCTTAGCACCAGGATGCTAACGATTCTTTGCATCGCGATCCTTTATATACAGTTATTTTTCGGCGCGGCGTTTCGCCATTCAGGCATCGGAATTGCAGCCCATCTGCTAAATGCCTTGTTGACTGTTGGTTTGGTAGCATGGACCACAATTCGTGTGCTTAGCCGGTACGGTCAAGTCGATTCGTTGCGGCGTCCGGCGGCGACAATGACCGCGTTGCTATTCGTTCAACTCGGTCTCGGATTCGTTGCCTATCTGACCCGTGTCGTATGGGGTAAGGATGCTGTTCAACCCTTGTTCGCTATGGTTTTCTCAACCGTTGCTCATGTCGCAGTCGGAGCTTTGCTGCTGGCGACAGCATTTGTCATGGAGGAGCAGATTGGGCGAATAGTTGTTAGCGGGCGTGATAGGGTTGGCGCTCGAGAGCTCTCGGCAGTATGAAGAGATTGGGCTCCATTTCACAAAATTGTCTTTACCTTAGACCATTTTCGCGGAGAGTTCTGCCGGACGCGTGACGCACAAAGCTAGAAGTATTCCGAACCCGAGCCGGCCGGATGGAATCGACTTGCTGCTAAGTCTATTGTGCGCACTCACCCTCGTAGGGGGAGGGGAGGTTCCGGCCGGGACGGATAAGGTCCGCTCCGCGTCGAGAAGCAATTTAGAAAGTCACGCCGGAACCGGTGAGCCTCCACGGCGACTTCCGAGAAAATGTTTGGCGCTATGCGCCAACCCACACTTTATTTGTTAACTTCGCGTTTAACACACCTGCAGGTACTTCAGAAATCGTTCCATTCCAGTTTGATAAATCACTGGCGGATTGCATTGCGTGTCTGATATCCGAATCAGACCGTGCTTTTCCTCTCTTTGTTCTTTGAGTTACTTGGCAGAATCGTGTCGTAAGTCTTTTGCGTCCGCGAGTGAGCCGGGCTTTCACAGTCCCGACGGCCACGCCAAGCAGCTCAGCGATCTCTTTAATAGCAAGGCCGTCTTGGCGAAGTTTTAGGGCCGATTGCTGTGAAGCCGGGAGGCAACTCCACAATCTATTGAGCAGTACCCGCAACTCAGCTTCCATCGACGTATCGTCAGGTCTTGGTCGCGGATCTGCGAGTATTTCGGAAATGCTCTGCTGGCCATCTTGCCCACAGTGTTCAAGCGAGATCATTTGCAGTCGCCGGCGTCTCATCTGCATTCGGACTGCATTTATTACAATGGCAGTCACCCAGGTCTTCATTTGTGATCGGCCGTCAAATCTTGCAAGGTTCTTGAATGCTGACAGCATAGCCTGCTGGACTGCATCTTCAGCGTCTTCCCGGTTACGAAGCCATCGCATAGCCATTCGGTGAAACGAGGGCAGGTCGCAACAAAGGATTTCGTGGAACTCCTGTATGCGCACGGTGCTCGCCTTCGTCCCGATAGGAGAGAGACTTGAGTTTTCTAGTACATTGGTGGCTGTCAGCATGTTCTCAGATCCTCCCTGTCACTCTAGGCGTGTGCTCAACACATTAACGGGTTCTGCATGCTGAGAGCATTCGCTCTGCCAAACAATCCACCCCGCATTTGCAGTGCTTTCAGCAATTGCTGATTGCTAGAGGACCCAACTCAACTGTCATCTGCCAATGGGTTGTCACGGTTGTTTAGGAATTTCCCCGGCGGAACCAATACGCCGCCGTACTCCCATTCGCCAAATAACTGCATGGGAAAGAGATAGGCACGGAAGACCTGCAATTGCGGATCTGGAACGGTACCTGCCTGAGTAAGAGCGGTATCAGTGGATGCTTGGGATGTCAGACAGTCTAGAAATTAACGTACGCAGCGGCAACGGCGGGGTCGTGCTGTATCTAGAGGGGCGGCTCAGTATCGAATCCTCGCCTGGTCTTCGTGAAAACCTCCTCGTCACGTTGCGGCAGCAGTCTCCTCCAGAAACAATCGCCATTGACTTGGCGGCAGTCTCCTACATGGATACGTCCGGTATTGCCACTCTGATAGAAGGTCTCAAAATTGCGCGCCTAAGTGGCATCGCGATGCATCTTCAGGGGCTCCAGGGCCGTCTTCTTCATTTACTCCGAGCCACAGGAATCGGCTCGCTGTTCGACTCCGGTCTCGAGAACAATGATTCGTCGAGTGCGGTGTCCTGATGGCAACAGTCTTTGAAGATGTCGGCAAGAGAGCGATCGAGCATCTCGACTACGTTGGGAGCTTGAACATTCAGCTGTGGTCCACCCTACGCGCAATGAAGACTGCGTTGCCACTGGTTGGGAACCGCTACCGCTGGCAGGCAACTGTGCGACAGATGTTGCAAATCGGCTATGACGCGTTGCCGATGGTTTCACTCATGGCTGCTTGCTCAGGCTTCATTCTTGCAATGCAGGGGGCCTCAGAGTTGCGACGCTTTGGAGCCCTGAGCTACGTCGTTGACTTGGTTGCCGTTGGCTTCACGCGGGAACTCGGCCCCTTGCTGACAGCTATCGCGGTCAGCGGGCGTTCCGGTTCGGCATTTGCGGCTGAGATCGGAACGATGAAGGTGACTGAGGAACTCGATTCCCTCCGAGTTCTGGCGCTCGAACCGATCGAGTTCGTGCTTGCTCCCAAGTATCTTGCGGCTCTCATCTGCATTCCTTGTCTGAGTATCATTTCCAATTCTTTCGGCATCATCGCGGGCGGAATGTTCATGTTCTTCAGCACCCGGCTCGCGCCATTGCTATACCTCCGGTATGTCATGGAGTCCATCGCACTGCGCGATGTGATCACAGGCCTGATCAAGAGTTTGGCTTTTGCCACAATCATCGCTCACGTCGGCAGCCTCGAAGGGTTTCGTGTCCGCGGAGGGCCGGATTCGGTGGGCCGCTCCACTACCAGCGCTGTGGTGAAATCGACTTTCCTTGTCATCGTTGCGGATGCGATTTTCACCACCATCTTCTATTTCACGGGAGCACGGTGATGCCAATCATCTCTGTCCGTGATCTGGTCGTCGAGTACGAAGGTCGTCGAATCTTGAACAAGCTCAATCTCGACATTGAAGCTGGCGAAACTATGGTCCTGCTGGGCGGTAGCGGTTCGGGGAAGAGCACACTGTTGCGGCAGATCATCGGGCTTGAACGTCCAAGGTCGGGCAGCGTAATTGTCAAAGGCGTTGATATCACGAATTGCTCATCCTCCGAGCTCAAGAGGATTCGGCACTCCATCGGGGTGGCCTTTCAAAGTGCGGCGTTGTTCAATTCGTTATCAGTTGAGGAAAACGTTGCTCTGCCCTTGCGCGAACATACTGCTCTTGCTCCCTCCATCATTGATCTGATGGTTTGGATGAAATTGGCAGTTGTTGGTTTGGCGGATTTCGGCAAGCTATATCCACAGGCGCTCTCCGGCGGTATGAAAAAACGAGGAGCTGTTGCTCGTGCACTGGCGCTCGATCCCGAGATTTTGGTATTGGACGAGCCTTCTGCCGGACTCGACCCTATCGTTGCTGCCGGACTAGACGAGCTAATTCTTCTTCTCAAACGGACGTTTCAAATGACCGTGATCGTGGTTACCCACGAAATGGCCAGCGCATTCCATATCGCGGATCGCGTCGCAATGCTATACCAGGGATCGTTCAGCTCAGTCGGAACGAAAGAAGAAATTAAGGCGAGCCAGAATCCGCGCGTTCGGCAGTTTCTTGACCGTGTCCCAGAAGACATGGCCAGGGCATCGGCCGTTTCAGCTTATTTCGAAAAATATTTGAAGAGAAACGGGGCATTCCAGTGACAACCGAAGCAAAAGTTGGAGCCTTCGTCCTAGGATGCTTCTCCATCCTTGCATTCACACTTATCTACCTCATCAACGCGCAGTTCAGCGGAGACACTGTCCCGTACCGTACTTACTTGCGTTATGCGGGGGGCTTGGAGCCAGGAGCATCCGTGCTCTTTGGCGGAATCAATGTGGGAAAAGTGAAAGCGGTACAACCTTACGTGTCAGATCCAACCAAAATCGAAATTCTGGTCGACGTAAAAAAGAACATGCCGCTCAACGAAAAGTCCGTGGCCAAGCTTGGTTTGGTTAGCGTGATGAGCGGCGCCGCGTTGTCGATCACGACTGGCAGTAATGACGCCAAGCGGCTACTTCCGGGATCGGTCATCCCATCGCAAGAGGCAGCCAGTCTTGACGAGATTGCGGGCAAGATGGCTGGGGTTGCGGACAACGCAAACGGACTGGTCACCCAAGCTCGCGAAGAATTGGAAAGCATGACTGGCGACGCGCGGAGTCTGCTCGTCAATCTGAATACCCTGACCGGCAAGCCGAATCAGCGGAAAATGCAAGCAGTACTGGACAACGTCAACGGGATGTTGGCGACGGAACGGCCGAAGATCGATCGTCTCACCGATCAGCTGAATACGTTGACACAGCATGCAGATGCCACCGTTCAGAACGTCAACGGCACGATCACAGATACACGCGAGCCGATCCGCAAGGATCTGGCAGACTTGCAGACTGCATTACAGCAGGCCAAGGCCCTGCTCACGGACATGCAAGTCATGGTCAGGGCCAACGACTACAAGATTGATGACACCGTAGAGAACCTCCGCATGGCCACGGACAACCTGGATCAACTAACCGATTCGCTCAAGCAGCGCCCGTGGAGCTTGATTCGTATCAAGCAGCCAAAAGAGCGCGAGGTCCCCCAACAAAAATGAGGTGGATATGAAAAAGAAACTGGTCGCAATTTTTCTTGTGCAGGCAGCCCTAGTCGCTCTGTCCGCCTGTGGGGGAGCGGTGAAGTATCCAAGCTACTACACGCTGCACGTTCCGGCGCCACCGGATCCACCGTCTCAGGGGCACCTTCACGCGACCTTGGCCGTCCGCGAATTTCGCTCACCCGCATACTTGCGTCAGGGCGCGATTGTGTACAAGACGTCTCCTGAGCAAATCGGTTTTTACAACTATCACCGTTGGGCCACGGATCCGCGGGATTTTGTAACCAACGCTGTGACTGATCGCCTCCGCGCCAGCGGGCACTTTACCCAGGTTAAGTCATACGACGGTCGCGCCGACATTGACTACATCATCAGCGGACGGCTGGAGAAGCTCGAGGAAATAGACTACGACGGCGACGTGAAAGTGGAAGTTGCGATTTCAGCACAGATGACCCGGCTATCCACCGGCACGACGGTGTGGACAAATTCCGTATCAGAGATGGGTCACGTGGACAGGCCCGACGTGTCGGCAGTGGTCTCAGAGATGAATCGCACGCTGGACCGTGCAATTGAAAAGCTTCTGACACCAGCGCCCGATGTTTCGAGTGAACAAACAACGGCCGCCAACGAAGGCAAGCAATGAAAGCCGGAATACCGTCCGATCGTGCAGGTTGTTGAACTCCGCAAATAAATAAGGAGACACGCAAATAAATAAGGAGACACGAAGATGGATAGAAACAGGGCAGTACTTTGGAACCTCGACGGGACGCTCATTGATTCAGAAGACCTGCATTGGATGTCCTGGCGCAATACCCTCGCGCTCGAGGGAATCTTTATCAATCATAACCAGTTTCTTTCCTTATTCGGCCAATCCAACGAGTCAATCCTGATGAATTGGATGGATAGTCCAGCAACTCCAGACCGTGTCAAAAAAATCGCCAAATTCAAGGAAGAACTCTACCAGCGGCGTGTTCGCAGGTATGGCATTGCGCCATTGCCGGCAGCAGTTGCGTTGCTGCGCCGCTTGCACGTCGAGGGATGGCAGCAGGCAGTTGTTTCGTCAGCTAGCAGGGCGGATATTGATGCGGCCTTGCGGGTGCTCGCATGCGCGGATCTTTTTCAAGTCGTCGTCGGCGCGGAAGATTTACGGACCGGGAAACCCGCTCCGGAGGGCTTTTGGAGCGCTGCCAGTAAGCTCCGGATATCACCGAATCATTGCATCGTCGTGGACAGCTACCAGGCTGGAATCGAAGCAGCTCAGCGAGCAGGCATGAAGAGTATCGCTGTAGGCCGTGATGCAAGACTTGCGTCTGATCTGACTCTCACCTCGCTGGAACTCCTCGATGCTGGTGACCTGGATAGTCTTTTGAGGCCAAACTGCGTTTTTGCTCCAAGCGAATATCAGTTGTCGACCTAGCAGTAGCAGGTCGTGTGACAGAAGTTCGTCACCTGCCAAGTCGTCAAAGAGACATCCATAGGCTTCTTAGCCCCAGCTGTTGATTCCATTAGCTTTCCCGAATGGCTCCGGGAATGCTCTATCGAGTTTGCTGATGCTGCGATAGGAGACCACCATTCATGGCTACCGCACCCGCGCCGACAACAACTCCAGCACCGAAGGTGATCGAGCACACGCCGCCGCGACCGAAACCAGCATGGCAGAAATTCGGCACACCTTTGATTGTGCTCTTACTAGCGACCGCGGTCATTGTCACAATTACCCGCAATTGGAATAGCTGGGAGGGTGCACGGATCGAGCAAGTCACGAATGACGCCTACGTTCGTGGTGACCTTACGCCGCTAAGTACGAAGGTTCCTGGGTTGGTCCGCGAGGTAAGAGTAAACGACTATCAAGCGATCCACAAAGGAGACATTCTAGTTCAGCTCGATGACGACGATTACAAGGCGCAAGTGGCGCAAGCTGCGGCCGGAGTCGAAGCTGCGAAAGCCGCTCTGGAAAACAATCGGCGGCAACGCGAGCTACAGGATTCTAAGATCGAGCGTGCATTGGCGGGAATTGATCAAGCCAACGCGCAGATTGTTGCTGCGCAGGCGGGCATAGAGGCGACGCAAGCGGACGTTACCCGGACTCGCGCTGAGCGCGCGCGCCAGGAAGTGCTGCTCAAATCGAATTCCACTACCCAACAGAAAGTCGAAGCAGCGGTTGCTGATGAGCAACGGTTCGCGGCCCAGTCTGCCAGTCGTGATGCTGACTCTGCGCAGGCCCGCACTCTGCTGCGGAGCAACGAAGCTGCGGCTGAAGCTGAGCGGCGCGGGAAAGCCGTATTGCAATCCCAGGAGACACAACTTGTCGCCGACCTTCATGCTAAGGAAGCTGCACTTACAGTGGCGCAAGTGAACCTGGGCTACACCCGCATTGTGGCTCCGGCTGACGGCGCTGTAGGCGAACGGCAGGTGCGGCCAGGACAACTTGTGGCCCCCGGAACCCAGGTCATGACATTTGTGGAAAGCACAAGATGGGTAGCAGCAAATTTCCGTGAGACGCAGTTGACGAATATCAGAGTTGGCGATCCGGCTGAGATTCGAGTTGATGTCTATCCCGGTCAGGTCATCAGGGGACGAGTTCTCGAGATTGCGCCAGCGAGCGGATCGCAATTTGCTTTGCTGCCGCCCGATAACGCAACCGGCAATTTCACTAAAGTCGTACAGCGCGTGACGGTGAAGATTGGGCTGGAAGACTCGGCGCTCACACAGCGGTTGCGTCCAGGACTCTCTGTCATAGCAAGTGTTCGCACGAAGCACTGATGAGAGTGAGCGATGGCTTCTACGACCCTAGTTTCGCCCCCGATCGAATTGGCGCGATCTGCCGCCGTGGCAATGCCTCGCGACCTTTCGAAGAGCCCGTTACTTGGGATTCTGGGCGTCATCATTGGCGCAGGAGTTGTGACCCTTACCGGCCGAATGATCTCGCTTGGTCTCGCCGATCTCAAGGGTAACATTGGTATCGGTTTTGACGACGGTGCGTGGGTCAGCAGCGCGTACAACATCGCGCTGATGTTCATTGGGCCGTTCACGGTGTACGTTGGCGCCCTGCTGGGACCGCGGCGGATCCTGTTCATCGCCGCAACTTCATTTACCGTGATTTGTTTTTTCGCACCGTTTATTCACAGTTATAGCTTGCTGATCACAGCGATGGTCCTGGCGGGACTCACTTCAGGCACGTTTTATCCACTCACACTCACGTTCGCCTTACGCAATATTCCTCTTCGATTTCTCCCGTTTACTATCGCGCTCTACGCGACCTTCGTGGATGGCGCTGTTAACGTTGCCCCCTCACTTTACGGCTGGTATAGGGAACATCTTTCCTGGCATTGGATGTTCTGGAACTCCGCCTTGATTACGCCATTCATGATGTTCTGCATCTATTTCGGGATACCAAAGCCCGCGGCAGCGGCTAAGAAATCGGGGACACCGCCAAGTTTCGCAGGGTTTCTTTATTGGAGCGCCGGACTGGCGATGCTGTATGCGGCCATTGATCAGGGCGAGAGACTCGACTGGTGGCGCTCCGGCCTCTTCAATGCGCTGCTCTCTGGGGGCACGGTCTTTGTTGTGTGCGCACTGGTCAGCCGTTTACGCATGCCCAATCCTTTGGTGGCAGTGCCTTATCTCCGGCAGTGGAACACGATCCTGCTCGGCATCGGGCTCTTTCTGTTTCGCTTTTGCCTGGTCGCGACCATCATCCTGATCCCGCAATCGCTGGCTGTTCACGGCTTTGAAGCGCAGCAGATCGGTCCTGCCGTGATTTGGAGCGCCCTCCCCCTGCTCGTGGTCGCGTTCATCGCCGGATTGTTGCTGGCAAACAAAGTAGACTCCCGACTCCTGCTCGCTTTCGGATTTGCCTGCATGGCATTCGCCTGCTATCTGAACGCGGACCTGACCAGCGCCTGGTCCGCGGAGAATTATTACCGCACCGAGTTACTTATGGGAGTCGGACAGGGCTTCGCCTTTATCGGCCTGGTGGGGACCATTATCTTGCAGGGAATGTTCTCGGGAGGCTTGTCGAAGCCGCAATGGATTTTGACATTCTCCGCCTTTTTTCACACCGTGCGGCTGTTTGGCGGGAACCTCGGCGCAGTTAGCATGGCCCATTTCATTGCGCAGCGAGAGAAGCTCCACTCCAACCTTCTCGGGCTGCACGTGCAGAACGGAAACTGGATCACGGAGAGCAACCTCCACCAACTCACTGCCGGTCTTTATGCCAAATCTGCCGGCCTCGCAGCAGCAACTGGGCGGGCGGCGGGTGTTATCAGCGGCCGCCTTCGTCTTCAAGCTTACGTTCTGAGCATCAACGACGGATTCTATTTGGTGGCCTGGGCATGCTTCGCAGCACTGCTGCTGGTTCTCATGTTGCGCAAGGCCCCGCTGAACTATGGCGATTTGACGGCAATTCAGGAACAACTGACGGAGCCTGCGGAGGCGAAATCATGAACCCTCATACCTTAAATTACATGCTGCCCAAATGGGCGATGGTTATGGCTTGCCTTTGCGGCATAGCGGCTGCTGCATTGGGACAACAAGCTGAACCGATCATGCCGCGCAACATGAATCTGAACCAAGCCGTCGAGCTGGCACTGAAGCACAACCACGTGGTTCGCATTGCGTCGTTCAAGGTCGAGGAAGAAGAACATGCCCGGGAAGTGGCGAGAAGCGCGTATTTCCCGGTGCTGAGGAACGACAGCACGTTTGTCCACGTCACCGATACGCAGAATATCGAGATTCCTGTTGGGGGACTCGGCATCGTGGGTAATAGTGCAATTCCACAGCAGCCACTAGTCATTAATCAAGGTGGCAAAACTTTCGAAACCGTCGGGACAGGACTCAACCAGCCGCTCACCCAGCTTTTTAGGATCAAAGCCGGCAACGACGCGGCGCGCGCAGATGTCGAGGCGAGTCGTGGGAAAGCACGCTCGGTGCAGAATCAGATCGCTCTGAAGGTCCGGCAAATCTACTACAAGATTCTGGTTGTCCAGTCACAGCATCGGGCTATCGAAGCAAAAGTCCGCGCGCTGCAAGACCTCCAGACTGAGCGGGTACAACAAGTCAAATACGGCAGCACGCTCGAAGCGGACCTCATCGAGAGCCGGGCGCAATCCCTGGAGGCGAAGCAGGCACTGCTGACTTCTGAGCTGCAGCTCTCGGACCTGCGCATGCAATTCAACGATGTTGTGGGACTTCCGATCAAGACCGAAGTCAAGCTTGATCCCGACGTTCCTGCGCCGACAGAAAGTTGCGAGCGCGAACAGTGCGTCAAGCTTGCGCTGGACTCAAATCCAGAGATCACCGAAGCTCGCGCGGTCGTGGAGAAGGCTTCGGCCGGTGTCCGGGCGGCAAAGCGCGAATACATCCCCGACCTTGAAGCATTTGCGCGCTACAGCTACCAGAACGACGTCCCGTTCCTAGCCCGCAACTTTGGGACGTTCGGCGTCCACTTCAGCTATGACATTTTCGATGGCGGTAAGAAGAGAGCGATGCTTCGCGAACGGGATGCGCAGCTCGCCCAGGCCAAAGAGAACCTGGCGAGGGTCAGCGATGAAATCGAAGTAAGAGTGCAAACCGCCTACAACAAGCTGGAGCGCACCCAACAAATGGTTGCTGTATCACAGGAATTGCTCGCTGCCCGGAAGGAGGCCAGGCGTGTTTCGACACAGGGACTAGAACAGGGAACTTACTTGAGATCGCAGGCCGAAGTGGCCGTAGCGCAGGAGTCAGAAGCACAGACAGGCCTGCTGCAATCTCAACTTGAGTACGCACAGGCAGAGGACGAGTTGAACGAAGCGATCGGCCAAAATGCGAATAAGTGATCACGGAAGGTTTCAGGGATTCGGGAAATTGAACCGAAGCACTTCATCCAAGATGCGATTATCGTGTAGTGCGTTTTTGAACCATTAGGGATTCGGCTTCAAGGTGTACCTTGAAGTGTGCCGTACGCTTCGGTCCGATGCGAGCTAGAGTGCTTCCTTTCAATAACAGTGACAAATTCTTCTATGCGGGCTCGGTTGCGGGTAAGCCTTTGATTTTTTCTTGCTAGACAATAGCGGTCCGGGATGAAGTACGCTACCGAAATCAGCATCGATATAAACTAGGAGGAATCGTAATGCATCCTTTACGCAAACTGCGGGAATCCGGTAAGCCTACCCTCGCCCAGATTAGCAAGTTGCTCGCCGAAAATATCGTATTCGACAGCCCGATTCTGGCACGGCCGATCCAGGGGCGGGAACTCATCGCGCCGATTTCACTCAGTCGAGCGCTACCCGGGGCTCCGGTACCTATACGGCCGAGTTTAAGCTTGATGAGCGCACTACTTTCTTGCGTTGGGTGGGGACCATGGATGGCCACAAGTTCGAGAGCATGGAGATCATCGTGGACAACGAGCAGGGGCTGATTGTGGAACGAACGATTGCTCTCCGGCCGTATCCGGCCCTGAAATTGTTCCGCGACGCCATGTATGCAGCACTCAAGGATAAGCTGCCGCCAGATGTTTGGGACTACCCAACAGTGTAGTTTGAACGACGACGGATCGGTGGTTGTTGCAACGTCGCGCTATTGCCTGCGATTTTGAAATG
>Ga0157375_10002283_pt1 | contig 16584 bp, 16 predicted proteins | sample M35metaG_FD_115311 | JGI IMG/M metagenome (GOLD analysis project Ga0157375, IMG submission 115311) | Miscanthus rhizosphere microbial communities from Kellogg Biological Station, Michigan, USA - M3-5 metaG | ecosystem: Host-associated > Plants > Roots > Rhizosphere > Soil | place: USA: Michigan...
CGCGAAGAAGAACCACTTCGTCCTCGTCACCGCGGACCTCACCGATCCGCGCGCGCTCGCCGAAGCGCTGCGCATCCCGCCGAAGCTGGTGTGGATCGAGACGCCGAGCAATCCGTTGCTGCGCATCACCGACATCCGCTTCGTCGCCGAAGCCGCGCATCGCGTCGGCGCCCTGGTGGTCGCCGACAACACTTTCCTGTCGCCCGCGTTGCAGCGGCCGATCGAACTCGGCGCCGACATCGTCCTGCATTCGACGACGAAGTACATCAACGGCCACAGCGATGTCGTCGGTGGCGCCGTCGTTGCGAAGGACGCCGAGCTGCACCAGCGGTTGACGTGGTGGGCGAACGCGCTCGGCCTGACCGGAAGTCCTTTCGACAGTTTCCTCACGCTGCGCGGTCTGCGCACGCTCGATGCGCGCCTGCGCGTGCACCAGGAAAATGCCGCGGTGCTCGCGGAGTTGCTCGCGCATCATCCAGCCGCCGCCGCGGTGCATTACCCGGGCCTGATCGCGCACCCCGGGCACGCGCTCGCGACGCGCCAGCAATACGGTTACGGCGCGATGCTCAGCGTCGAACTCGCCGGTGGCGTGGCGGCCGTGCGCGCATTCCTCGACGGACTGCAGTGCTTCACGCTCGCCGAATCGCTCGGCGGCGTCGAAAGCCTGATCGCACATCCCGCGACGATGACGCACGCCTCGATGTCCGCGCAGGCGCGACAGGTTGCCGGCATTTCCGATGGTTTGCTGCGGCTGTCGGTCGGCATCGAGCACGTCGATGATCTCGCTGCCGATATCGAAGCCGCGCTCGAGCGCGCGCTGCGCGTCGCCGATGCATCCGGAGTCGCCGGGGATCGCGAGCGGGTGTCGTGTTGAACGCGGCCGTCATCGAACGCCGCGCAGTCGTTCCATTGCAGCCGGCGGCGACACATGCGGAAGCGGCGCGCACAGAACCGGTGCGTGTCGCATTGCTGGGGGTAGGCACGGTCGGAACGGCGTTGCTCGAACGCCTGTCGGTGCTTTCGGAGAAACCGCTCGCGCGACGGCTTCGGCTCGTGCACGTTGCGAATTCGCGGCATGCCTTGGATGCGAACAATGGCATCGCAGCTGAAGATGTCGCGCAGCGACTCGCGCATGCGATCAACGTGAGTGCGCTCGACCAGGTCGCGTCGACGCTGGCTGGCATCGGCAACCGCATCGTGATCGATGCGACCGCGAGCGAAGCAGTTGCAGAACGCCACGCGCAATGGCTCGCGCAGGGCATCCACGTGGTGACCGCGTGCAAGCTCGGGCAGGGCACCGCGCTCGCGCGCTGGCAGGCGATCCGCGCCGGTTGCGCGCGTGGCGATGCGCACTACGGCGATTCGGCGACGGTCGGCGCGGGACTGCCGCTGCTGCGCTCGCTGCGCGAACTGCAGGCAGGCGGGGATCGCATCCACGCGATCGCGGGCGTGCTGTCGGGTTCGCTTGCATGGCTGTTCAATTGCTACGACGGCATGCGCCCGTTCTCAGCATTGGTGCGGCAGGCGCGCGATGCCGGCTACACCGAGCCCGATCCGCGCGAGGACCTGTCCGGCGAGGACGTGCGCCGAAAATTGCTCATCCTTGGGCGCGCGTCCGGTTACGCGCTCGAAGCCGATGCGGTGGAAGTCGATTCACTGATGCCACCGGAACTCGCGGCATTGCCGAAAAGCGATGTCGATGCCGCATTACCCGCACTCGACACGCCGTTGCGCGAACGCTACGCGCAGGCATACAGGAACGGCGAGAAATTGCGCTTCATCGCGCGACTCGAACGCGGCGACGACGGCGCCGTGCGCGCACGCGTCGGTCTCAAATCCCTGTCTCCCGTCCATCCGCTCGCCGGTGGCGCCGGCACCGACAACCGCATCGCGATCTGGTCCGATCGCTACCGCGATCGACCGCTGGTGATCCAAGGTCCGGGTGCGGGCTCCGAAGTCACTGCCGCGGCCCTGTTGGACGATGTATTGCGGATCGTGAATTCATGATGCGAATCCCGCCCCGCCAGCTCTGAACCACTGCCCACTCCTGGGCCAAGCAATATCAATTTACCCTGCAACTTGACCAAGGCAGCGCGCGCACTTCGGGTTTTGATTGCAGGATTTTCTGGATCCGCAATACCAGCGGCGCGACCGCCACGGGCGGTTCGTTCGAACCGTTGCGTCGGCAGTCCCAGCGCACTTCGTTGTGCAGAGTTCCGGACTCGATGTGCAGGCGGAACGTCGCGCAGCGCGGCGGCTTGCCGGCGGAATCGGACCAGTCGGTGGTCAGATCGGCTGGGGCGCGGTAGAAACCGGACTTGTCCGCCATCGCGAGGATCGAGCGCATCTCGGAACCGCTCAGGTGCACGTGCGCATCCGACGTGCGGTTCGCGCACATGTCCTGGTGGTAGATCCCGGTGAGCGTGGAAAAGCGCGTGAGGCTGGTGTCGAACTCCACCGTTCCGACCGCGGGCTTCCTCGAGAAATGCGAACAACCGGCCAGCACGACGCATGCGGCAATCACGAACAGTTTTCGCATGGCGGCCTTCAGCACTCGATCACGTTGACGGCCAACCCACCGCGACTGGTTTCCTTGTACTTGTCCTGCATGTCGCGGCCGGTGTCGCGCATGGTCTTGATGACCTTGTCCAGGCTCACGCGGTGCTTGCCGTCGCCGCGCAGGGCCATGCGGCTCGCGTTGATCGCCTTGACCGCGCCCATCGCGTTGCGTTCGATGCACGGGATCTGCACGAGTCCGCCGATCGGGTCGCAGGTCAGTCCAAGGTTGTGTTCCATGCCGATCTCGGCGGCATTCTCGACCTGGCCAAGCGATCCGCCAAGCGCTGCGGTCAATCCTCCCGCAGCCATCGAACACGCGACGCCGACTTCGCCCTGGCAGCCGACTTCGGCGCCGGAGATCGAGGCATTTTCCTTGTAGAGGATACCGATAGCGCCCGCCGTGAGCAGGAAATCGAACACTTTCGCTTCGGTCGAACCCGGGCAGAAACGGTCGTAGTAGTGCATCACCGCCGGCATGATGCCGGCAGCGCCATTGGTTGGCGCGGTGACGACGCGGCCGCCGGCGGCGTTCTCCTCGTTCACCGCGAGCGCGTACAGGTTGACCCAGTCGAGCACGGTGAGCGGATCGCGCATCGCGGCTTCCGGGCGTTCGCTCAAGTCGTCGTGCAGGGTCGGCGCGCGCCGCGCGACATGCAATCCGCCGGGCAGGGTGCCGGCATTGCGCGTGCCGCGCGCGACGCAGTCCTGCATCGCATTCCAGATCGCGCGCAGGCCGGCGGTGATTTCCGCGTCGCTGCGCCAGACGCGCTCGTTCGCGAACATCAGCTCGGCGATGGTGATGTTGTTTTCCGCGCAACGCGCGAGCAGTTCCTCGCCCGATGCGAACGGATACGGCAACACGGTGGTGTCGGCGACGATGCGGTCGTGCGATGCGTCGTCCTGGTTGACCACGAAGCCGCCGCCGACCGAGTAATAATCGCGCGCGGCGAGCTCGTTGCCGTCGGCATCGAACGCGGCGAAGCGCATCCCGTTCGGATGGAACGGAAGCTTCTGGCGCTTGTTGAAAATGAGGTCGGTCTTCTCGTCGAACCCGATGGCGTGCTTGCCGAGCAGGTGCAGGACCTTCTCGCCGCGGATGCGCGCGAGCTTGCCTGGAATGCCATCAGGATCGATGCGGTCGGGCCACTCGCCTTCGAGGCCCATCAGCACCGCCTTGTCGGTGCCATGGCCGCGTCCGGTCAATGCGAGCGAGCCGAACAGTTCGGCGCGCACGCGCGCGACGCGATCCAGCGTCCCGGCCTCTTCCAGCCACCGCGTGACGAAGCGCGCGGCCGCGCGCATCGGCCCGACCGTGTGCGAGGACGACGGCCCGATGCCGATTTTAAAAAGGTCAAATACGCTGACTGCCATGACGTTATTCTAGTCCCATGCCGGCTCTTTCCGACGAACCCCGCCTGACCCTGCTCCAGCGCGACGATTGCCCGCTCTGCGACGCCGCGTTGGAAGTACTCGCGCTCGCACGCGCACCCGAGTTCGCGAGCGTCTGGATCGATGGCGATGCGAGCCTGGAGGCGCGCTACGGCGATCGCGTGCCGGTGCTGCGCGACGAGCTGCACGGAACCGAACTGAACTGGCCGTTCGACGCCGATGCGGTGCGCGCGTTCCTCAGTTGATCGATGCCGCGACGACCTGCGGCGCATGCTGCGGGTCAATGTTTCGAAGGCGCGGCAGGCAAGAGTTTCAACGAGGCATGCACTTTCACCGCGTTGGCGATCTGGCCGGTGTCGGCCCACTGGCCGCCACCAACCTTGAAATCGAGCCGGTTCACCACCGCATCGCCGACCAGCGCCGGGGTCGCGCCCGCAGCCCATGCGAATGTCAGGGTCACCGGCTTGCTGATGCCGCGCAGGGTCAGGGTGCCGTCGGCCGCGTAGCGGTTGCCGCCGAGGCTGCGGAACTTCGTCGCGACATAATTTGCGACCGGCGTGTGCGCGGTGTCGAAGAAATCCGCGCCGCGCAACGAATCGTCGCGCTCGGAATTCGCGGTGTCGGCGCTCGCCAGCGTGATCTTCACGTCGAAGCGCGAGGTCGCAAGCTGCGCGGGGTCGAACGCGATCGTCGCATCGAAGGTCTTGAAACGGCCATTGAAGGCATCGCCCTGGGAGACGCCCGAGAACCCCAGCGTCGACGACTTGCCGTCGGCGTGCCAGGTCCCCGCATGCGCGGCGAGCGGCGCGGACAACGCAAGTGCGAATGCAACGTATGCGAATGCAGCGTGGCACGGGTTCATGGCTGGTCTCCGGTCGGTGGCGACATGCCCGGAAGCATGCGCCGCAGGGTTTCGTCGTGGTCGACATAATGATGCTTGAATGCGGCGACCGCATGCAGGCCGATCAGCGCCGCGAGGGTCCAGAAACCGTATTCGTGCACCAGCCGCGCCCAGTGCTTCACGACCGGATCAGGCCCCCACAATGCGGGTAACTTGACGAGCCCGAACCAGTGCAGCGGGAAATTCGCCGCGGAGTTGTACAACCAGCCCGACAGTGGCATCGCGAACATCAGCACGTACAGCGCGAAGTGCACCGCCGATGCCGCCCAGCGCTGCCACGCGGGTCCTGGCACTTCCGGCGGATGGCTGGTCGCCAGTCGCCATACCAGGCGCAACCCGACCAGCATGAGCACGGTGATGCCGAACGATTTGTGCCATGGATAAACCCGGAACTTGTCCGCGGGCGCCAGGCCAACCATCCACAAACCGAGGATGCCCAGGCCGACGATCAAGAGCGCGATCAGCCAGTGCAGCAGTTGCGCGAATCGATTCCAGCGCACGGGAGCGGCGTCGGTCATCGCGACTGTTCCTGGGCGCCCTTCGGTGCGGCGGCGTCGGCGTGTGCGCTCGCTTCGGCCTCGATGTCGATTGCGACGTCCTCGCCGACCGCATCGGGATACGCTTCCATGCCGAGGTCCTTGCGGTGCAATGTCGCTGTCGCGGAGAAACCCGCGGTCTTGCGGAACTCCGTGTAGAGCGAACGCTTGATACCGTTCAGAGCGACGTCCAGCACCACGGTGCTGTCGCGTCCGCGCAGGCTCAGCGTGCCGGTGACTCTTGCGTGGGTCTTGTCGATCGGCGCGACGCTGGTGGCGACGAAGTGCGCGACCGGCTGCTTGGCCGAATCGAGGAACGCGTCGGAGAGGACCTTCTTCTTCCACGCGTCGTTGCCCATCTCGAGCCTGTCCAGCGGGATGCTGACGTCGAGCTTCGCGCCGTTCCAGTCGTCCTTGTCGAAGTCGAGCGTGCCATTCGCGCCCGAGAACGTGCCGATCGAACGCGAAAGTCCGAGGTGCTCGACGCGGAATGCGATGCGCGTGTGCACAGGATCGATCACGAAATGTTCCTGCGCGGCCTGCGCGCCCATCATCATGAGGCCGACGATGCAGGCCGCGATGGGCATGCCACGGTGCAGCGCGATGGTCGGCATCGGCGAATCGTTGGCCATGGGTTTCTCCGTGCTGCGACGTCGCGCCCGATTGTAGGCCGGTTTCACGATCACACGCGGGCTTGCTCTTGCAACGCTGCATTGCGAGGATGGCCGCGGGGGAAACTCATGCGTCGACTGATTGCCTGCTGCGTGTTCTGGCTGGCTGCCGCTGCCGTTCACGCGGCGCTGCCGGAGACGCCGCTGTTTCGCAGCTACGGTGTCGCCGACGGCTTGCCGTCGAGCGCGGTGAACGCGCTCGCGCAGGATTCGCGCGGCTACCTGTGGCTGGCGACCGACGACGGTCTCGCGCGCTACGACGGTGTCGGCTTCCACGTCTGGCAGCACGACCCGGCCGATCCCGGATCGTTACCCGGCAATCTCGTGCAGGCGCTGCACGTGGATGCGGCGGATCGCGTATGGGTCGCGATCGAGGGTCAGGGCTTCGCGATGCTCGAGCCCGACGGCACGCATTTCCGCCAGTACCGCCACGCGAACAAGCCCACGATGGGCGAAGACGATGTGTTCGCATTCGCCTCGACGCCCGACAAGGCCTTGTGGTTCGGCACCTTCGGCGGCGGCCTGTATCGCATGCATGCGAACGGCTCGTTGAAGAATTTCCAGCACGCGGATGCCGATCCGCGCAGCCTTCCCGATACCAATGTGTTGGCGCTGACCGTGGACGCGCGTGGCGACCTGTGGGTGGCCACGACCGCCGGCGCGGCGCGCTGGAATGGCCGATGGTTCGATCGCGTCGATGCGCCCGGCCTCGCCGGCGCGATGGTGTATGCGATCACCGCCGAACCTGATGGACGGCTGTGGTTCGCCGCGAAGACGGGACTTTTCGTGCGCGACGCCGGCGGCAGGGTGCGCTCGCTGCACTGGAATCCCGACGCCGCCGAACCGCGCGTCACCGGCCTGCTGCGCGATCGCGACGGCGGCTATTGGCTGAGCACGCCGCTGCTGTTGCGCAGGCGCAATACGGCCGTCACCGACGGCGGCAGCGATGCGCAGGCGCGACAAGTCGAGGTGCCCGGCAGCGAACGCGTGCGCGACATGCTGCAGGATCGCGAAGGCAACCTGTGGTTCGCGACCAAGGGTGGCGGCCTCGCGCAACTTGTGCCGCAGGCATTGCAGTTCGCCGGCTTCCGCCACGACCCGCGCAATCCCGCGTCGCTCAGCGCAAGCGGCGCAGAGGCGATCGCGCGTGCCGACGATGGCCGGCTGTGGGTGGCTGGCGGGCGCAGCGCGATCGATCGCCTCGATCCCGTCAATGGCGCGATCGAGCACTGGGCGCCGCCCGAACTCGAGCACAAGTGGCTGTGGTCGCTGAGCCAGCGCGGCGACGGTCCGCTGTGGGTGGGCTACAACACCGGCATCGCGCGCATCGATCCGCGCACGCACAAGGTGCAGGTATGGGACCAGGACAGCACGCATGATGCGCCGCTGTCCGGGCCGAACGACCTGATCGCGCAAACGCCCGATGGCCGCCTGTGGTTCTCAAGCCTCGGCGCTGGCATCCAGGCGCGCGATCGCGACGGGCACGTGCTGTTCGCGATCAAGCCCGAGGACGGACTCGGGCTGTCCGCGCCGGATACCGAACAGCTCGGCGTCTCGCCGCAAGGCGCTCTGTGGCTGGCCGGCGCGCAGGGCGTGCTGGCGTGGAACGAAGTTGCGCATCGCTTCGCGCCGGTGCCCGGAGCGCCCGGCGATCGCGTGTACGGCTTCGCGTTCGCCGATCCGCGCACGTTGTGGCTGCATCGGCTTGGCGCGCTCGAACGCTACGGCTGGGACGGGCACGCGCTGCAACTGCAGTTGCACGTGGACCAGCGGCAGGGATTGCCGGCGGTCGAATCGGGCGGCGTGATCGCCGATGCGCGTGGCGATGCATGGTTGACCACGACGCGCGGCCTGTTGCGTTTCGACGCGCGCGGCGGCCGCGTGCGCGCGTACGGCGTGCGCGATGGACTGCCGAACCAGGAATTCGGCAGGCATCCGCCGTTGCTGATGGCCGATGGCGTGGCCGCGGCCGGTACGGTGGACGGCCTCGTGCTGTTCGAGCCCGCCAAGATCGCGCTCGACGATGCCACGCCTCCGCTCGTGATCGATGCGGTCGGCGTGCGCCGCGGCGATCGCGAGGTCGCGCTCGACGTCGCGTCTTTCAGCGCGATGCCGTCGGGAAGGCGCACGCCGATCGAACTCGGTCCCGACGATCGCGACCTGCGCGTGTCGGCGCGGCTGTTGTCGTACACCGACCCGAAGGCGAATCGCTACCGCTTCTGGCTGCAGGGCTACGACGCCCGCTGGATGGAGCAGGGCGCGAGCGGCGAACGCGTGTTCTCGCGCCTCGATGCCGGCCATTACAAACTGCGCGTCGAGGCGACGAACGCCGGCGGCGTGTGGTCCGCGCCACGCGAACTCGCGATCACGGTACGACCGCCGTGGTGGAAGACCGGACTCGCCTACGCCGCCTACGTCGCGTTTGCCGTTGTCGTGCTGCTGATGCTTGCGTGGCTGTACCGGCGGCGGCTCAGGCAGCGCCACGCATTTGCGTTGGCTCAACAGCGCAGCGCGCTCGCCGAGCAGAATTCGGAGGCCAAGACACGTTTCCTCGCGACGATGGGCCATGAAATCCGAACGCCGATGACCGGCGTGCTCGGCATGACCGAGTTGCTGCTCGGCGGCGAACTCGCGCCGCAACAACGGCACCAGGCCGAATCGATCCAGCGCGCCGGCCAGCACCTGCTGCGACTGGTCAACGATTCGCTCGATCTCGCGCGGATCGAAGCGGGCAAGCTCTCGCTCGACGATGCGCCATTCGATCCACGCGCGCTGCTGCGCGAAGCCGATGCACTGCTGCGTCCGCTCGCGGAGGCGAAGGGACTCGCATTCGAGACGCGCAGCGCCGACGACACGCCGCGCGGCTTGCGCGGAGATGCCGCGCGCGTTCGCCAGATCCTGCTGAACCTCGGCAACAACGCAATCAAGTTCACCGAGCGTGGCAGCGTGCGCATCCTGATCGCGCGGAATCTCCATCACGACGCGGGCGGCTTGCATGCGACGGTCGCCGACACCGGGCCGGGCCTCAACGCCGAACAGCGCACGCGCCTGTTCCTGCGCTTCGAGCAGGCCGATGGCGCGCGCACGACGGCGCGCTACGGAGGCAGCGGATTGGGTCTTGCGATCTGCCAGGAACTCGCGGCCGCGATGGGCGGACAGATCGAAGTGGACAGCACGCCGGGTGTCGGCACGCGCTTCGACGTGATGCTGCCGCTCGCGGAATCCACGCCGCCACAGCCTGTCGCCGCGACGCCGCGGAGCACGCCGCACGCGCTGCGATTGCTGCTGGTCGAAGACGATCCGACCGTCGCCGAAGTCCTGCGCGGATTGCTCGAAGCGCAGGGACACGCCGTCGTGCACGCTGCGCACGGATTGGCGGCGTTGTCGGAACTCGAGAACGCGGACTTCGACGCCGCGTTGCTCGACCTCGACCTTCCCGGCGTCAACGGCCTCGACCTCGCACGCCTGATCCGCGCGCGCTCGATCGCGCTGCCAATGCTCGCAGTCACCGCGCGCGCCGACGCGAGCGCGGAGCCTGATGCGCGCGCGGCGGGGATGGATGGGTTCTTGCGGAAGCCGGTGACGGGGGAGATGTTGGGGGATGCGTTGGAGTTGTTGGTCGGCAGTTGAAAGTTTTTGAGTTGTTCGTGGTGAGCACACGAGGTTCAAGAGCGTTCCGCCGCTAAAGCGGCGGGTTCATCTTTCTTGCTTGTCCAAGAAAGACGGAACCAGAAAGAAGGACACCCCGGCTACGCGCCCTGCGTGCATCCATGCACTCCGGGTTCGCGTGTGACGACGGGATTTTTCGACGGCGCATCCCTGCACCGACGAAAAACGATGCACATCCTGTGCACCGCCCTGCGGGTCTATCCGTCGCCACCCGCCGCTTCACAGGGGCCCCGAACAGCAGCGGGCTCCTGCCCGCGTTATGAAGAAGCTCGCAGGTTGAGCTTCGTGCGCAAATCGCATTGACCGTATATCCGAGCCGGCGCACGATAAAGTTTATCGCTTCGAAACCGAGCGTATTCTGGTTAGGTCCAATCCGTGAAGTTGTATAAATATCGTGCGATTACGTCTTCTGACGGTGATGCTTTTCCACGCCTTTCAGAGATTCTTGGGAAGAACGAATTCTGGTGCGCTTCACCAGCAGCGCTCAACGACCCTGAGGAGTTTATTTGGGAGTGCGATTACGCTCCAACAGTCAGAACGGCTGCACTCCTTGTTGAGCTTTTCGTGAAATACCGAGGGCATGATTCCGCTACGGCCAAAATGTTGGCGTCTCATGCGATTTCTGAAGGTCGCATCGAATTCATTGCCCGGCCAGTAATTCAAAGCATCATCGATCAAAGCCGTGAAGAAATAGGTGTTGCATGCTTCGGAACGTCTGCAGACAGCCTCGTAATGGGGCAATGCTACGGTGGCGAGGGCGTCGGTGTTTGCATAGAAATACAAGTCCCTGACGAACTGTTGGGAGATCAACTGCATCGTGTTGAATACCAGGCAATCAAGCGGCTTCATCTCGATGAATTGTTGCAAGCAAGTTTGGACGGCTCCAACAATCGAGAAGTCTATTCAATGTCACTTCTTTCCAAAGGAGCCAACTGGACCGCAGAACAGGAGGTTCGTTTCATATCCAAAAGACAAAATATTGCCGTGCAAATTTCTGGCTCTTATATCTCTCGACTGATTCTTGGTCCATGCCTTGATGGGGCGACTATTGAGCGCCTGCGTGAGCTCGTGGCATCGCTAAGCTACGAACTGCCACTCGTACCATCCGCTCTAAATATGCAAAAGCAGGCTAATACCACGAAATAAGATTTGCTTCTGGCTTTGCAGGGCTCTTGATCTTGCGCCGTAAAGCTCGCCGAGCATCGCAGAGGGCGGCGTGGGAAAGGCCCGCATGTCTGAGCACATGGATGTGCGAGTTCGGGCCGGCACGCCGACCGCGAGAAGCGCAGGGTACCGATGCGGCTTCATCGCATCGGCGAGTGTCCGGCGCAAATGGTTTTGGTTACTTTTCCCGAAAGAAAAGTGACTCGCGCGCAGCGCGTGAAAGCTTTGCTTGTTGTTGCAATGTGGTTCGACACGCTCACACGCACGGAATCTCAGCGCTGCGCGCTGAACTCATGCACCGCATCTACCAACACCCTCACCCTCTCCGGATCCATGTCCGGCGACAACCCGTGCCCAAGATTGAACACATGGCCCAGGTTCGAGCCATCGCCGCCGCGCGCGTAGCTGTCGAGCGTGCGGCGGACCTCGAGGCGGATCGCCTCGGGCGAACCGTACAGCATCGCCGGATCGAGGTTGCCTTGCAGCGCGACCTTGCCGTGGGTCCTGCGGCGCGCGTCTTCGAGCGAGATCAACCAGTCGACGCCGAGTGCATCGGTGCCGCTGTCGGCGAGTTCTTCGAGATACGGCGCGTTGCCCTTGCCAAACAGGATCAGCGGCGTGCGATCGGCGCCGTCCCCGCGCCGCAATTCATGAGCGATGCGGGTGAGGTAGCGCAGCGAGAATTCGCGGTAATGATGCGGTGCGAGCACGCCGCCCCAGGTGTCGAAGACCTGCAGCACTTGCGCCCCCGCGGCGCGTTGCGCGGACAGGTAGGCGATGACGGCGGTGGTCGTCACGTCGAGCAGCCTGTGCAGCGCGGCGGGCTCGTTGAGCAGCATCGCCTTGATTTTCGAATAGTTGTCGCTACCGCCGGCTTCGACCATGTAGCAGGCGAGCGTCCACGGGCTCCCGGAGAAGCCGATCAGCGGCACGCGCCCGTCGAGTTCGCGGCGGATCAGGCTGACCGCGTCCATCACGTAGCGCAGCTCGCCGGCCATGTCCGGAACGAACAATCGGTCGACGTCGGCGACTTCGCGGATCGGGCGCTCGAACTTCGGGCCTTCGCCGTCGACGAAATACAGTCCAAGCCCCATCGCGTCGGGCACGGTGAGGATGTCGGAAAACAGGATCGCTGCATCGAGATCGAAGCGCGCGAGCGGTTGCAAGGTGACCTCGCAGGCGAGCTCGGGCGTTTTCGCCATCGCGAGGAAGCTGCCGGCTTTCGCTCGTGTGGAACGATACTCGGGAAGATAGCGGCCGGCCTGGCGCATCAGCCAGACCGGCGTGCAATCGACGGGTTCGCGGCGCAATGCGCGCAGCAGGCGATCGTTGCGAAGCTTGATCGCCATCAGCGGGTGGCCTCGGCGCGGCGCGGCCTTGCGTTCGGGCGTTCGGCGCCGCATGAACTGCCGATAGGGCAGTTCATGAGCGCGTCGCCTCGGTACGGCCCGGCCTTGCGGTCGGGCGCTCGGCGCCGCATGAACTGCCAATAGGGCAGTTCATGGACGCGTCGCCTCGCCTTGTGCGAACACGATATGGAAGCCGCGCTTCACATTCTGGTCGCGCGCATTTTCGAATGCTGCCATTGCTTCGTCCCGTTTGAGGTATTGCTCGCGCTTGACGGTGCTGCGCTGTCCGATGTGGCCGGTCTCGCGGACGAGCAGCCAGCCACCGAGGAGGTCTTCCTGCAGGCTCAGTTGCACGAATCGCGGGGCTTCGGCGGCGGTCGGAGGATGTTGGAGCAGCAGGCGCATCGGCCAATTCTAACCGACGCGCGCCAATCGACGCGCGTCGTTCGCCGGCGAATCAGGCGTCTCCGGCGGTCAATTCGTCGCTGAGCAATTCCAGCACGCGCTGCGCATCGACGTCCTTGGCCAGGTACGCGCGGCCGATGCCATGCCAGAGCACGAGCCGCAGCTGGCCGGACACATTTTTCTTGTCGAGCCGCATGCGCGCGAGCAGCGCGGCGGGATCGAGCCCTTCCGGGATCGCGACCGGCAGGTCCATGCGCTCGAGCAGAGCGTCCAGGCGCGCGATGTCGAGCAGCGGCGCGTGGCCGAGTTCGGACGACAGGCGCGCCGCGAGCATCATGCCGATCGCGACCGCTTCCCCATGCAGCAAGGTGCCGAATCCGGCCTCGACCTCGAGTGCGTGGCCGAAGGTATGGCCGAAATTCAGCAGGGCGCGCGGTCCTTGCTCGGTCTCGTCCTTCGCGACCACCTTCGCCTTGTGCGCGCAGCACTTGCGCACCGCATCGGCGAGGATCTTAGGATCGCGCGCGAGCAGGGCGTCGGCGTGTTCCTCGACCCAGCCGAACAAGGCGCGGTCGCCGATCGCGCCGTACTTCACGACTTCCGCCAAGCCTGCCGACAACTCGCGCGCGGGCAGGGTCGCGAGGACGTCGGTGTCGATGACGACCGCGCTTGGTTGATGGAACGCGCCGACGAGGTTCTTGCCCTGCGGCAAGTCGACTGCGGTCTTGCCGCCGACCGACGAATCCACCATCGCGAGCAAGGTGGTGGGAATCTGCAGGTAACGCACGCCGCGCATCCAGCATGCCGCGGCGAAGCCGGCGAGGTCGCCGACCACGCCGCCGCCGAGCGCGATCACCAGCGTGTCGCGGCTGGCCTGCATGTCGGCGAGCGCCGCGAAGATGGTCGCGCACGATTCGAGCGTCTTGTGCTGTTCGCCCGCCGGGATCACATGCAACGCGGCCTGGTAATCGCCGGGCAATCGAGCGAGCACGCGATCGGCGTACAACGGCGCGACGTTGCTGTCGCTGACCAGCAGCACGTGGCGCCCGAACGCGATGTCGGCGAAGGCATCGACCTGCTCGAGGAGGCCGGCGCCGATCCGGATCGGATAGCTGCGTTCGCCAAGTTCGACCTGCAGGCTGCGCATCTTCATGCCGCTGCGTGCGCGTCGTTGCGCTGCCATCGGTCGACGATCATCGCCGCGAGGCGCGCGGCGGCGGAATCGGGGCCGGAGGCGTTCGATTCGTAGCGCAGGTCCGCGATCTCGTCGTACAGCGCGTCGCGTTGCGCGGCGAGCGCGGTGAGGGTGGCGTGGCGATCGCCGGTCGCGAGCAACGGGCGGCTGCGATCGCGCGCGAGCCGCGCGAGCTGCGCTTCGACACCCAGGTGCAGGTGCACGACGAACCCGCGTTCGCGCAGCCTTTGACGGTTGAGCGGATCGAGCACCGCGCCGCCGCCTGTCGCGATCAGCAGGCCATTGTCGTTGCAGAGTTCGGAGATCAACGCCGACTCGCGCGCGCGAAAACCCGCTTCGCCTTCGCATTCGAAGATCAATGGCACGCGCGCGCCGGTGATTTCCTGCAGGCGCTGGTCGACATCGACGAAGCGCAATGCGAGCTTGGCGGCGACGCGGGTGCCGATGGTGGTCTTGCCTGCGCCCATCGGACCGACGAACACCAGGTTCGGGGCCGGATTCATGGTCCGATGCTAGCATTGTCGGACGCGCATGCCGCGTCGTTTCGCGAATCGTTGCTCGTCGCAACGAATGTTTCATTCAGGAGAACGCCATGAGTGTCGCCAAGGTGATCGAACTCACTTCCTCATCGACCAAGGGCATCGAGGATGCCGTGCAATCCGGGCTTACCAAGTGCGCCGAGAGCGTGAAGGGCATCAAGGGCGCTTGGGTCAACGAGATCAAGGTTGTCACCGGCGACGACGGCAGCATCAAGGAATGGCGCGTGAATCTGCGCGTCACCTTCGTCGTCAAGTAGGGAATCAGTCCGCGAGCGGTGTTCGCTTGGCATCGATGCGAAGCGTGCGATCGGCGATCGCGGGCAGCGTGCGCAACGCCTGCCGGCTCACGCGTTCGAAGAACAGCACGAAGCGTTCGACCGCCTTGCGATCCATTGCGTGGCGGCGCGGGTGCGCGGCCTGCAGCGAGACCTCCTGTTGCCAGCGCCAATCCGGCACGACCTCGAAACCCGGGCCTTGCAGGAACAGAAGCCGATCGATGCGTTGCCACAGCGGCGCGTACGCCGCGAGCGCCTTGTTGCAGTACGCGCGCCATACGCCGGTCGGGTCGGCGTCGCGTTCGAGCGCATTGAGTGGTTCATGCAGGTCGGACGGATCCTCCGGCGGCACCTTCAGGAACCAGCCTTCGATCACGATCAGGTCGGGCGGGCGCGTGACCAGGTGCCAGCGCGACGGCGGCAGGCGGCGGTCGGCGATCTTGTCGAAGTGCGGCAGCGCGGTGCGCTCGCCATTCTTCAACGAGTCGATGGTCCTGCACGCGAGCGCCACGTCGTGCGTGCCCGGTGGCCCGCGCGTCGCGAGCAGCGGATGCACGGTGTGGCCGAGCTTGAGGCGTTCGCGGCGGCCGAGGTAGAAATCGTCGATCGACAACGCCACCGCCGAGAGCCCCCGCAAGTGCGCCAACGCGGCCATCTGCGCGGCGAGCGTGGACTTGCCGGTACCCTGCAATCCGGCGATGCCATACACGCGGCTCTTGTGCGCCAGCGCATCGTCGAGCACGCGGGCGACGAACTCCGGTGCATAACCCGCTTGCGAAACCGTATGCGCGCGCGTTGGCATTGCGCGACAATAGCGCATGACCTCACGGCGCGGCACGGTAGTTGAGCCGTGGGGATCAGCCTGTCGAACCAAGAGCCGCGGAACCAATGACCGACCTTTACGCCGAAGCCCTTGCCACGTTCCGCGAACTGCTCGATGCGGCGCGCGCGTCGGGCGATCCCGAACCGACCGCGATGACCGTGGCGACCGCGGACCGGCAAGGCCGTCCGAGCGCGCGCAGCGTCCTGCTCAAGTCCTTCGACGAACGCGGCTTCGCGTTCTATACCCATGTCGCCAGCCAGAAGGGACGCGAACTCGCCGAGAATCCGCGCGCCGCGCTGCTGCTACTCTGGAAGCAGCTGCGTGGGCAGGTGCAGGTACGGATCGAGGGCCGCGTGGAGGTCGTGGACGATGCCGAAGCCGACGCCTATTTCGCCAGCCGCGACCGCATCAGCCAGATCGGCGCATGGGCCTCGTCGCAGTCCGAAACGATGGATTCGCGCGCGACCTTCGAGGCGCGTATCGAGCAACGCAAGCACGAATTCGAGGGCCGCGACGTGCCGCGTCCCCCGGGCTGGACGGGCTACCGCGTGATCCCCGATGGCTTCGAGTTCTGGTATGGCGCGCCGTTCCGCCTGCACGAGCGCCAGCGCTACGACCTGCGCGAAGGAGTCTGGTCGAAGCGGATGCTGTATCCGTGAGATTTGGCCCCCAGCGCATCGTCTGCCTGACCGAGGAACCGACCGAGACGCTGTACCTGCTCGGCGAACAGGCGCGCATCGTCGGCATCTCCGGCTTCACCGTGCGGCCGGCGATCGCGCGGCGCGAGAAGCCGAAGGTCAGTGCGTTCACTTCGGCGAAGATCGGCGAGATCCTCAAGCTCGCGCCGGATTTCGTGATCGGCTTTTCCGACATCCAGGCCGAGATCGCGGCCGAGTTGATCAAGCACGGCGTCGAGGTGTGGATCAGCAACCATCGCAGCGTCGACGGCATCCTCGATTACATCCGCCGGCTTGGCGCGCTGGTCGGAGCGAGCGACAAGGCGAAGGCGTTGGCCGACGAACTCGCGCGCGGGCTCGACGCGATTGCAGATGAAGCAGCGAAATTCGCGCGTCGCCCGAAAGTCTATTTCGAGGAATGGGACGAACCGC
>Ga0157375_10002285_pt1 | contig 16566 bp, 18 predicted proteins | sample M35metaG_FD_115311 | JGI IMG/M metagenome (GOLD analysis project Ga0157375, IMG submission 115311) | Miscanthus rhizosphere microbial communities from Kellogg Biological Station, Michigan, USA - M3-5 metaG | ecosystem: Host-associated > Plants > Roots > Rhizosphere > Soil | place: USA: Michigan...
CTTCGGTTTGCGGTCCGACTCGATCCGGCTCACCTGAGCAAGCGGATTCGCTCCCAGAACATCATCGAGTACCGCGATCTGCAAGCGCGCCCCGTATCAGAGTCCGACCGTGGCGGCCCATGTTCGCGCAGTGCGCCAGGCGCATAGACCGAATCACCGCGTTGAGCCGTCCCGGCGTCGCGTCACCCACCCGCAGCGCCTCGCTGAACTTCCGCAGCTTCCGGGCCGCGCTGCGGTACGTCGTCATGGTCGACGGCGACTTGCCATTCTCCTCCAGAAGCTACAGGTGCTGTTCGACGAGATCCGCGATCCTCGTGTCCAACGAGATCTCACCCGACACGCCCGGCGCTCGGCGACCCTTCAGCGCCTCGACGAACGCGTCTTCCGCCAACTTGCCATGCTGGTCGAACGATGCCGCTTCAGCCCTATCTCGAGGAGACTGTTGGTCACCGAGCCACTTGGCTTGCCAAGGCTTTTGGGCGGTCGTCTTGTCGGCGGCGCAGGTTGACGGTCGCCGCGCGGAACAGCAGCGACGGGTGAAGCAAGCGGGTGGGCGGGTCGATAAAGTTCTGGACCCGGAAGAAGCGTTCGACCACCTCGGCATCTGATTCAGCGGCGGTGAGCAGTCGGTCCACATACCGATTCATCAGACGCATTGGCAGTGTGCGGGTGCCCTCAACTTCGGGCATCGCGAGATCGGCGCCGACGGCTAGCTGCCAGGCAGTGCCAATGGGTTTGGCGGCGGCTCGGAAGAATCGCCGGGCCAGACCACGCTGACCGCGGCGCAGGCAATCCCGTAGAACCACGGCGTCGAGCGCCGCCACCGTCATGCCCTGCCCATAGATGGGGTTGAAGCTACAAATGGCGTCGCCGACGACCAACAGACCCGCCGGGAATCGGCCCATCTTGTCATAGCGTCGCCATTGGTTGGACGGCACCTTGTACCGCGCCGGCTCGTCGAGGGGTTCGGCCGCCCGTAGCGCCGCAATCACAAACTCCGGGGCGAAGTCTTGGGCGAAACTGATCATGCCGTCGCGGTCGAGCGGTGGTTCGCATCCGGTCATTCCGAAGACGGTGAACCGCCAGGTGTTGTTTTCGTGGCCGAACAACGCCATCCCGGTGGGCCTGCCCGGCACGGCGCCGATGAGAATCATCCTTTCCGTCAAGGTGCTGGGCGGGATGTGCAGCAGCTGGCTGGCGTAAGCGAGATGCACGGTGACGTGATCTTCGACCGGGCGGCCGTAACCGAGACTGTCCAAAAACGCCGGGGTGCGGGCGGCCCGGCCGAGCGCATCAACTACCAAATCCGCCGACAGGCTCCGTTCCTGGCTGCCGTCGCGACCAACCACGCGCGCACCGGTGACACGATCCCGACCGGGTGTTGAGGTGAGGTCGACGACATCGTGGCCATCCAGTAGTGCCACGTTCGGCAGGGCTCGTAGCCGACGCCGGATATGGAAGTCCAACAGCGGCCTGCTCGGGACGTACACCGCAAGCGAACGGGGATCCTTGGCCCTGCCTGAGCGAGTGAACAGGTGCCCGGGTGAGAAGTACAGCTTCGACAGATCGCCGTCGTCACCGACGGGAGCACCGGCGGCGACCAGTTCGTCAAGCAGCCCGGGGAACAGTTCCTCCAAGATCTGCGATCCGCGCGCCAGCAGGAGATGGGCGTGGCGCGCCTGCGGCACACCGCGCCGCTGCCCGGGGTTGTTAGATAGCACATCTCGTTCGACAACGGTGATGTTCTCGTAGAAGTCGGCCAGCACCCTCGCGGCCAGCAACCCGGCCAGGCTCCCGCCCAAAACAACCGCATGCTCACCGAGCTTCGCCATTGGCTTACCCCTTCACCTCGCATTGATTTCTGTAAGCATGCTGTGGTGTGTCCGTGGCCGTTCGAGTACGCGGCTACTCGTTTTTCCCGACGGGTCACGGCGCGGCCGGCGACCGAAGCTGGTGGCGAGCCATTCGGGTCAAGTCGACTTGGCCTCGTGATTTCAACGCTTCACGTCGAGCGTGGTCCTACCATCGCAGAATGGCGCGGATCGTCTGGCAGCTTGTAGGCGTCCTGCTGTTGATCGGCTTCGTCGGCGCGTACTTCTGGCCAATCGCACTCACACTGGCCGCCGCCTATCTGTCCTATCGACTCGTGCTGCACGGGCTTGGTGGCGAAGAGAGGGCTTAGTCGCCAAACTTGTTCGAGATCCTCACCGTCGCAGGGCCTTTGAGCGCGGTGCAGTGGGTTTACAAAGGCGGGTCGGCCCAGGGAAACGTTTGCGTGGCCGTCCCCGCGGGCGCTAAAGGACTGTGGACCGTGTCCATGAGTTTCGGTGACCCCATCTTCTTTCAGAGCTAAGCAACCACCGCGGCCACATTTCGCCGCCTGAGGTAGTGAAGACGGGGCTCACGTGCAGAGTCGGCGGGGTTGGTATTCAACTCTTCCTACCCGGGGCCTCGGCACGTCTCCAGGCTCGGTCCGTAACGCGCGAGCGATGGTGTCTGGGTATCCATCCCGGCCCCGCCGACTCCGTTTGGTTATGCCATGATACGATGAATTACAGTGTTGCACAACGCTTTTCAGCGAGACTCAGTTCCCAACTGCAACCGTTGCCCTTCCTGCGGGAAGATACCCGGCAAGCCTCAACTGCTTGGGTGCTGTGCACGCAGCGGAAACTAGCCCGGCGCGACCGGCAGGTCCGGGTAGACGCAGCAGAGAGCCCACCGACATTGCTGCCGATGGGCTCTTCGGGGTGCAGTGCTCAGGTTGTGCGGCTTGCCAGCTTGGCGAGGCCCTGGTTGGCCACCATCGCCAGGCCGATGTCGAGCTGGGTGGCAAGCAGTGCTGCGTACCGGAGCACGTCGCCCAGCGCTGCCGACAGGGCGTCCCGGTGCTCGTCGGTGATCAACCCGCCGCTGTCGAGGAGGATCTTCTTCACCTTGCCGACGATCTCGCCGGCCTCGCCAGCCAATCCCATTGCCACATAGGACAACCCGGTCATGGACTCGACATCGCCAGCCCCGGGGAAGATGGCGGTCTGGCCGGCTTTGAGCTGGTATGCGTTGAAGTAGTTCGTCATCCGTACGCCTCCGCGAATTGCTTGGCCTGCTGGGTGTGGTTCACTACGCGGACCCCCCACTAGCGGCGCCAGCGACACCGACCCCGGCGACGTGCCCGCGCAGAGCGAGCAACGCAGTGTGGCCAAACTGCGGTGCGTCCGTCGGGTATCCAGCCCGAAACCATCCGACAACCTTGTTCAGCATTCCGTTCATTTCGATACTCCTTTGCGAGGTGTGTTTTCACTTGCGAGCCGGTGTCGAGAAAGCTCCCGGCAGCGGTGCTGCACTAGAAGTTAGGGATTCGCAGTGATCGCGGCTCGCTTGTGCGCACAAGCGGCGTAAGAGGCAATTTCTAGCTTTTGCGCATTGCGCTCGGGGCGTTCCGCACTTCCGCGTCGGTCGACGTGAGTCAGCTCGCACGAGTAGCCCAATAGACGAAAAATGGCGGTCGGCATCACGATGCCTCTGTTCGCCGGATAATCCGCCTACCCGTCGTCGCCACCCTTCTTGCGGCCGTTGCCATTTCCGTTTTCGCCGTGCTTCTTCGGCTTGGGGTGTTCCACCTGGACCGGCGTGGACGGCGGCGGTGGCGGTACGAAGGCAGGGGTCGGAGGCGGCGCGACCGAAGTGCTCGTGCTGGCCGGCTCCGGGCCTGCGGGACGCGAGGTCGAATCGACGACGATCGCGATGACGCTGACCACCAACGCGATCAGCACCGCCACCACACCCCACAGCCACCGTGACGACCGGCTCCGTCGGACAGACGGAGCCACCACCATCGTCGTCGCGTCCGGTAGCGGGGCCGCCATTACGCGGGTCGCCGGCCGCACGGGCGGATCGACGCGGCCGACCAGCGCCGCGCGCATCTCGTCGGCGCTCGCGAACCGCCACGCCGGATCATGTGCCATCGCCCGCTCGATGGCCGCCGCCAGCGCCGGGTCGACGTCGCGACGCAGGACCGCCAACGGCGGAGGTGTGTCGATCGCGACCGCGCGGGCCAGCTCCGCCAGGTTCTCCTGCGGGAATGGCCGGCGGCCGACGAGCGCTTCGTAGCCCATGACGCCGACGGCGTACAGGTCGTCGCCGACGGTTGCGGGTCTGCCCGCGATCCGATCAGCGGACAGATATGCCATGGTGCCGACGATTTCGCCCGTCACCGTATGGACGCTGCCTGCGCTCTTCGCGATGCCGAAGTCGGCCACCTTCGCGTGACCCGAGGGCGAGAACAAGATGTTCGCAGGCTTGATATCGCGATGCAGGACGCCTGCCGCGTGGGCGGTTGCCAGCGCCGACAGCACGTCGTCGAGGATCGACCGCACCCGTGGCTGCGGCAGCGGCCCGCGGGCGATCACGTCGGCCAGCGTCTGTCCTGACAGCCGCTCCATGACGATGTACGGCGTTCCATTGTGTTCCCCGCTGTCATGCACGGACACGATGTGCGGATGGTTGAGCGCCGCGGCCGCGCGTGCCTCCACATCGAAGCGCGTCCGGTTATCGGGCTGTGTGGTGAACATCGGGTGTAGCAGCTTGACCGCGACCGGACGGTCGAGCCGGATGTCCCAGCCGTCGCGGACCTCTGCCATGCCGCCGCGCCCCAGAACCCCCCGCAGTTCGTAGCGGCCGCCAAGTACCTCTGGCGCCTGCATACCTCAAAACTAGCCGGTCGACGCCGGTGTCAAACAATCGCTAGGTGTTGGCCTGCGGCGCCGGGATGGCGATCGGCGCAGGTGTTGCGATCATCTCCACAGCGTTGGCGATGCCTTCGGCTATCGCCTCGATGACATGCAGACCGACGGTGAAGGGAGTGACGAGCACCGTCAGAGGCGACGGCGGCGGTGTGTTCACGTCCGTCATCGCCACGATGGTCGTCGCCGACGCAGGAGCGGGCGCGGACAGCCCGATGGCCACGGCGGCAACCAACGCCAGCACCGCACAGCCGAGGGACCGCATCGCGCGCAACACATGAGAATCGTGCCGCAAAAATCGCTCCAGGCAAAGCGAAAAACGCCGAATGTTACCGGGACGGCACAGTTGGCACCGTCGTGGTGTTCGGCCACGGGGGTATTGGCCTTCTCGACGTTCAACACAGACGGAATAGGTCGGCCGAATCGTATGATCGACAGCGATGCTGTACCAGCAAGTCCACAGGTCGTTCTGGCGACGCCACCCGGTGGTAACCGGCGGCGGCCTGCTGTTGACGCTCTGGTGGCTGCACAACGGCTGGTACAACGCGGTCGCCGTGGCGGCCATCATCGGCTTGTTGATCTTCGTCGCGCGTCGCAGGCGGGCGCTCGCGGTGCGCGACGCCGGGTTGCGCGCCCGCGCGGACTTCGAGCATCGGCTGAGCTTGGCCGGCGATCCGCGCGGCATCTTCGGCCGGTACCCGCCCGTGCAGCCGGGCTGGTTCCCCGATCCGCAAAACGGTTCGCAGATGCGCTATTTCGACGGCGCACTCTGGACGCCCTACGCGCGGCCGCGCTGACGCATCACACCTTCGGGCAGTAGTGCATGCCGTTGTCCTGATGATCGACCGGCGGCAGATTGCGGGCCGGGGTGTGCACCAGTGGCGCGTCGGCCGGGCTGCGGCCCGTTGCTCGATCCCAGCCGGCGCGGGCCCGGGGGTGATAGCGCCGCCGCCTCGGCAGCATCTTGAACGACAGGTTCACCAGCCTGCCGAACAGCCAGTGCAGCCGCTCGTCTCGCGCCGACCACGTGTAGCCCACCAGCTGCCGCACCGCCGGGTCGTAAAGGCCTACTGTGAGCCAAACCAGGAACGGCCCGAACACTTTCAGCTGTAGACGCCACAGCCGGTCCGGAATCCATTGCAGCGACGGATGTTTGGGCATCGTCGAGAGGTCGAGCACCCCACGCGCGGCGTAGTTGTTCTCCAACACGTTGCGGCACATGTGATCCCAGTAGACCTGGAAATCCTCCCAAGTCTTGGGTACCGGCCGCATGCTCATTCCGTACATGCGGTACCAGGTGATGTGCTCGTCGAACAACTGTCGCTTCTGCGCCTCGGTAAGGCCATCGCCGAAGCGTTCCGCGGTGAGGATGGTGCCCATGAAGAACGTCGAGTGCGCCCAGTAGAAGACATCCGGATTCAGGGCGTTGTACCGGCGGCCTTGATCGTCGACGCCCTTGATGCCGATGTGATAGTTGCGCACCTCCGCGCCCGTCTGTGGCGCCCGGTCCCCGTCGAACACCACGCCGCTGATCGGGTACAGCGAGCGCAGCAGTCGGGGCATGCGCTCTTTGAAGAAGATGGAGTGCTGTTCGACGGCCGCGCCCAGCTGCGGGTGCATGTTCTGCATCGAACCGGCCCACGGCCCCTGTAATAGCCCCCGCCAGTCGCCGAAGAGGCGCCAGGTCAGCGAGTCCGGGCCAAGCGGCTCCGGAACGGCGTCGTACCCACCCGTGGTAACCGGGCAGCCCGGCGCGGGCGAGGGAGATCCGGTGGTCACCGGGCACACCTCAGACGTATCTTGAGTCACTGGTGAACTTCCGATCGGAGTCAGATGTCATTTTGACAGAATTCTGACTACGGGTGTTGTCATCAATGAGCTTAGGGAGTGATGTGCCGTCCGGTCAACGACGCGGCCGATGGTCCGGCGTTCCGCTGCAGGACCGCCAGGTCCTGCGCCGCGACGAACTCATCGCCGCCGGTGTCGAGTTGCTCGGCAGCGAGGACGGGCCGGCACTGACAGTGCGCGCCGTCTGCCGCGCCGCCGGATTGACAGAGCGCTACTTCTACGAGAGCTTCGCCGATCGCGACGAGTTCGTCCGCGGGGTCTACGACGATGTCTGCGCGCGGGCGATGTCCACGTTGATGACTGCGAAAACGCCGCGCGACGCCGTCGAACGCTTCGTCGCGTTGATGGTCGACGACCCGTCGCGCGGCCGGGTGCTGCTGCTGGCCCCCGGCGTGGAACCCGTGCTCACCCGCTCGGGTGCCGAATGGATGCCCGACTTCATCGACCTGCTGCAGCGCAAGCTGACCCGCATCACCGACCCGGCAGTGCAGGCCATGGTTGCCACCGGCCTGATCGGCGCACTCACGGCGTTGTTCACCGCTTATCTGAATGGTCGCCTGACGGCGACGCGCGAGCAGTTCATCGACTACTGCGTCGAGATGCTGCTCAGCCGCGTGTCGAGCTACTGACCACTACGCGCCGGGAGTGCTGACCTCTTCGAGCGACTGCTGCTCTTCCGCGGCAGCCTGGTCGGCGGCGGCCTTGGCCTCGCGACCCTCGGGGCTCGCGAGCGACGGGCCGGGGGTGTTCGCCGATGCATAGCCAGCGTTGCAGTTCAAGTAGAACTGCACCTGGTCGCTGTAGTGGGCGCCGTCGTTGGCGGAAGCAAACGGTGCGGTCTGCGAACGCGTCACGATGCAGTCGTCTTGTCCCACTTTGTCACCAACGCGGCCGGCGACGACCACCGTCTGGCCGGCATCACTGGCCGCAGATGACGCGTCGGCGTAGGTCTGGCCTGCGTAATCGTCCGCTGCGGCCACGCCGGTGCCGAACAGACCCATCAATGCTGATGCGGCCACGGCCGAACCGGCAGAGAGAACGATGGACTTCTTCACTGAGCCCGAACCTCCGAATGTCTGATTACTGCCTGCCAAAACTGATGGAGGAAGCTTATTGCGTGCCCCGCTTCACCGCTACTGATCGCCCTTCTGTGCGCGCAGATAGTACCGCGACGCCGGTGACCTGTGAGGCAGATGTGACACTCCGAGAGACAACTTGAATGTCACCGGGGTACACAGATATATTGAGTGCAACCAACAGGTACAGATAACTGGGAGGGCCCATGGCGCAAGATCTGACAGATCTTCAGCTACTGCACGAGCTTGAGCCCGTCGTTGAGAAGAACCTCAACCGGCACCTGTCGATGCGCAAGGACTGGAACCCGCACGACTACATCCCATGGTCGGACGGCAAGAACTACTACGCCCTCGGCGGGCAGGACTGGGACCCCGAACAGTCCCGGCTGTCCGAAGTGGCGCAGGTGTCGATGCTGCAGAACCTGTTGACCGAGGACAACCTGCCGTCCTATCACCGCGAGATCGCGATGAACTTCGGCATGGACGGCCCCTGGGGCCAGTGGGTCAACCGCTGGACCGCCGAGGAGAACCGGCACGGGATCGCCTTGCGTGACTACCTCGTGGTGACCCGCGCGATCGATCCGATCGAGCTGGAGCAGCTTCGCATCGAACAGATGACGCGTGGCTTCTCTCCCGGCCAGAACCAGCAGGGTGACCTGTTCGCGGAGAGCCTGTTCGACTCCGTCATCTATGTGACGTTCCAGGAGCTCGCCACCCGCGTCTCGCACCGCAACACCGGCAAGGCGTGCGATGAGACGGTCGCAGACCAACTGCTGCAACGGGTTTCGGCCGACGAGAACCTGCACATGATCTTCTACCGCGACGTGTCGGAGGCCGGCTTCGACATCGCACCCGACCAGGCGATGCACTCGCTGCACCGCGTCCTGGTCAACTTCAAGATGCCCGGTTTCACGGTGCCTGAGTTCCGCCGCAAGGCCGTGATCATCGCCGTCGGCGGCGTCTATGACCCGCGTATCCACCTCGACGACGTCGTGATGCCGGTGCTGAAGAAGTGGCGCATCTTCGAGCGCGACGACTTCACCGGCGAGGCCGCGCGCAAACGCGACGAGCTGGGCAAGCTCGTCGAGGAACTCCAGGAGACGTGCGAGAAGTTCGAGGTCGCCAAGCAGCGACGCCTCGAGCGGCAGGCAAAGGTGGCCGAAAAGAAGGCCGCCAAGAATCTGGTCTCGTCATCAGCGTCCTGACAGAAGCCCGCGCCGGGCTGCGGATCGGGCCGATAGAGCTGCGGAGCCCCGTCGTGCTGGCGCCGATGGCCGGCGTGACCAACGTCGCCTTCCGCACGCTCTGCCGCGAACTCGAGTTCGCCCGGGCCGGGACGGTCAGCGGGCTCTACGTGTGCGAGATGGTGACCGCCCGCGCACTCGTCGAGCGCCATCCCGTCACCATGCACATGACGACGTTCGCGCCGGACGAGTCGCCCCGTTCGCTGCAGCTCTACACCGTCGACCCGGACACCACCTTCGTCGCCGCGAAAATGATCGCTGACGAGGGGTTGGCCGACCACATCGACATGAATTTCGGGTGCCCGGTACCCAAGGTGACCCGGCGCGGCGGCGGTGCTGCGCTGCCGTTCAAGCGGCGGCTGTTCGGCCAAATCGTGGCCGCGGCGGTGCGCGCGACCGAAGGCACGGACATCCCGGTGACCGTGAAGTTCCGCACCGGGATCGACGACGCTCACCACACCCACCTGGACGCGGGCCGGATCGCCGCGGAGGAGGGCGCGGCGGCCGTAGCACTTCATGCCCGCACGGCGGCGCAGCGGTACTCGGGTACCGCGGACTGGGAGCAGATTGCCCTGCTCAAGCAGGTCGTCACGACGGTCCCGGTACTGGGTAACGGCGACATCTTCGACGCCGACGACGCGCTGGCGATGATGTCCGCGACCGGGTGCGACGGCGTCGTCATCGGCCGGGGCTGCCTCGGTAGGCCCTGGCTGTTCGCCGAGCTCTCCGCGGCCTTCACCGGCTCGACGCCTGCCACGCCGCCTGCGCTCGGCGAGGTCGCGGCCATCATGCGGCGGCATGGCCAGCTGCTGGCCGACCACTTCGGCGAGGACAAAGGCATGCGCGATATGCGCAAGCACATCGCGTGGTACCTGCACGGGTTCCCCGCCGGAGCCGATGTGCGCCGGGCATTGGCCCTGGTCAAGACACTGGAGGAGCTCAATTCGCTGCTAGATCAACTCGACCCGCACGTGCCGTTTCCACAGGCTGCCGCCGGTCCGCGGGGCCGGCAGGGGTCACCGGCGTCGGTGGCACTGCCAGAGGGCTGGCTGGCCGATCCGGATGATTGCACAGTGCCAGCGGGAGCCGATGTCATGCACTCCGGAGGCTAAACCGAGACGTTCTCGGTACCTTCGGACGACTGGCTGTCTCTCAGGATGTCTCAGTACGATAAGACCCTTGTCGTATCCGGCTCCAACGGCGGAGCCTGCAGAGTGCTGCTACAAGACCGAGAAGCAGACAAAGACGCTGCATACGCCCATGCGCACCGACGCGCACGATGGTCCAGAAGTCGGAGGCCACTAGGAACATGAGTGACGGCGACAACGCCACTCCTGGCCTTTCCGGTGCCGGGCCATCGCACATCGGGGGCGATAACCAATGGCTTACCCGAAGCGCGCGGCCATCGCCAGGCGCCGCGCCGTGGGAGCGCAACGGCAGTTCCAATTCGGGGGAGGCCGAGCAGTCCGCGCAGACCGGTAACCACACCAACGGTGTCACGGTCGCCGACCTGATCGCCAAGGTGCACGGCGCTTCGAGTGTTCCCGAGGAACTGAGGCGCCCCCGTCCCGAACCTGAGCCGCCCGCCCCGGCCACCGAGATCATCTCGGCGGTACCCGCCGACCCGGAAGATCCGGACACGGAGGTTATCCCCGTCGTAGCCGGGTATGCCTCCGAAGTGCCCGAACTGGCGGCGCTGCGCCGGGGTGACCGTGTGCAGCCGTCGCGCGTCGGCACCGGACGTAGCACCGCCGAGCCGGAGCCACGCCGGGGCCGGCGCAGAAAAACCATGATCGCCGGGCGGGCCGCGGCCGCCCTGATCGCGGTTTCGGCGTTGGCCCTGACCGGCGGCGCCTGGCAGTGGCAGTCGTCGAAGAACAACATGCTCAACAGGGTCTCCGCGCTTGACCTCGGCTCGCGCGACATCGTCGACCCCAACGCGCAGTACGGTGACGAGAACTTCCTGATCGTCGGCGTGGACAGCCGATTCGGCGAGAACAGCGACATGGGCGCGGGCGACACTCAGGATGCCGGCGGCACGCGGTCGGACACCGTGATGCTGGTGAACATCCCGGCCAACCGCAAACGCGTTGTCGCCGTGTCCTTCCCGCGCGACCTGGCCATCACCCCGATGCAATGCGAGGCGTGGAATCCCGAAACGCACGAGTACGGACCGCTATACGACGAGGAGACAGGGAGTTACGGACCCGATCGGGTGTACACCGAGAGCAAGCTGAACTCCGCGTACGCGTTCGGCGGCCCGAAGTGCCTGGTGAAGGTGATTCAGAAACTGTCCGGCCTTTCCGTAAACCGGTTCATGGCAGTCGATTTCGCGGGGTTCGCCAAGATGGTCGACGCCCTCGGCGGCGTCGAGGTCTGCAGCACCACACCGCTCGAGGACTACGAACTGGGCACCGTGCTGGCCAAGGCCGGTCGCCAGACCCTCGACGGGCACACCGCGCTGCAATACGTGCGCGCCCGGCAGGTGACCACCGAGACGAACGGCGACTACGGCCGCATCAAGCGCCAGCAGCTGTTCCTGTCGTCACTGCTTCGCTCGATGATCTCCAAGGAAGTGTTCTTCTCGCTGTCCAAGCTCAACAACGTGGTGAACATGTTCATCGACGACAGCTACGTCGACAACATCAAGACGAAGGACCTCGTCGACCTCGGCCAGTCCATTCAGGGCGTCAACGCAGGCCGGGTCACGTTCGTGACCGTGCCGACCGTCGGCTACGCCGACGAGTACGGCAATGAGACGCCCCGCACCGACGACATGCGGGCACTGTTCGACGCGATCATCAACGACGACCCGCTGCCAGAGGAGAAGAACCCGGACAACACGCCGGTGCCCGGCACGCCCGAATCGACCACCAGCGCAACGCCGGACGCCAACCCGAGCATCAGTCCGACCTCGCCGGAGCAGGGGACTGCCGAGCTGGTGAACGCAGTCACCACCAACCCACAGGACATCACCGTCCGCGTCTCGAACTCGACGGGCGAGGACGGGCTGGCGGCCACCGCGGCCAGCGAACTGGAACAGCATGGCTTCAACGTGACCACGCCCGACGATTACCCGGGGCCTCTCACCTCGACGACGGTGTTCTTCTCGTCGGGCAACGAGCAGGCGGCCGCGACGGTCGCCTCCGCGTTCACCAACCCCACCATCGAGCGGGTGGCCGGCATGGGCGACGTGGTGCGGGTCGTGCTCGGTAGCGACTTCTACTCGGTCACGCCGCCGTCGCCCAGCGGCTCACCGGTGCAGGTCCACGTCGTGCACGACACCAGCACCGCTCCGACGCAGCTGCCCGAGGATCTGACCGTGACAAACGCCGCCGATACGACGTGCGAATAAGCCGTAACGACGGCACGGCTAATCACATTTAGGCAGGTGGCATTCACCTTTCGTTCACCGATCGCGTCGTGACGTTTCGCCGAGATACCCCGTAGGCTTGGGCGCATGCGAACCGCGTACCACGAACAACTTGATGCCTTGACGGGCCAACTCGGCGACATGTGCGGGCTGGCGGGCGTTGCGATGGAGCGTGCGACGCAGGCGCTTCTACAGGCGGATCTGGTGCTGGCCGAGCAGGTCATCACCGACCACGAGCAAATGACCGCGATGAGCGCACGCGCCGAAGAGAGCGCGTTCGTGCTGTTGGCATTGCAGGCGCCGGTGGCGGGCGATCTGCGAGCCATTGTCAGCTCGATTCAGATCGTTGCCGACGTCGACCGGATGGGCGCACTGGCGTTGCACGTCGCCAAGATCGCCAGACGCCGGCACCCGCAGCATGCACTGCCCGAAGAGGTCAACGGCTACTTCGCCGAAATGGGCCGGGTGGCAGTCGAATTGGGCAACAGTGCCCAAGAGGTGCTTCTCACCCGCGATCCGGAGAAGGCCGCCCGGATCCGTGAAGAAGACGATGCGATGGACGACCTGCACCGCCACCTGTTCACCGTGTTGATGGACCGGGACTGGAGGCACGGTGTGGCCGCCGCCGTCGACGTCACGCTGCTCGGACGGTTCTACGAGCGGTTCGCCGACCATGCCGTCGAGGTCGCCCGGCGCGTCATCTTCACCGTGACCGGGAGGTTCCCTGACGAGGAAGAGATCCCGACTCCCCACTGAGCCCGGCCGTCACGGCCGCAGCACGATCTTTCCCCTGGTGTGCCGCTGCTCCAGCGCACGGTATGCCTCCTTCACCTGGTCAAGTGGGTACACCGCGGCGACCGGCACCTCCAGCTCACCCTCGGCGACCAGACCCGCCAGCTCCGCGAGCACTCTCGCGTCGGAGGCGTCGGCATTTCCCTCGCCCTTGACGCCGAAACGATCGATGGCCGCGAAGTCGATGATGGTGTCGACCCGCTGCGGATCGATGCCGAGCTCCGTCACCGCCAGTGCGACGTAACCGCCGCCGAAGAAGTCGAGGAACGCGTCGATCTGCCCGCCCGGCGCCGCCTGACGCAACCGGTCCGCGAGGCCGTCTCCGTAATTGACCGGGACAACGCCGCGCGCGGTCAGCCACTCGTCATTCGAAGGACCCGCGATACCCAACACCGTGGCACCCGCGCGCTTGGCCAGTTGGACGGCGATGGTGCCGACCCCGCCGGCTGCACCCGCGACGGCGACCGTGTCACCCGGCTTCAGCGCGACGGCGCGAACCGCCGCGTACGCGGTCGTACCCGCGACGAAGAGCGCCCCGGCCGCATCCCAGCTGACGTTGGCCGGTTTCTGCGTGAGCTGATCCGCTGGCGCAACGACGAATTCGGCCTGACTGTCTCGACGATCGGTGAACCCGATGACCTCGTCCCCCACGGTGACGCTGTCAACACCCGTGCCGGTTTCGGCGACCACGCCCGCAAGATCACTGCCCTGGCCAGACGGGAAGGTGGCCGGCCAGCGGTCGTGCAGAAAACCCTGCCGAATCATGGCTTCACCCGGGTTGATGCCGACGGCCTTCACCTCGACCAACACCTCACCGGCGCCGGGCGCCGGTTTCGGAACGTCGCGGACCTCGAGCACGTCGATGCCGCCGTAAGAGTCGAATTGCACTGCCTTGCTCATGGCAGCTACGACCGTGATGGCCGGCGAGTTATTCCGGCCCTGGCACGATCCGCACCCCGACTTTCTCTGCGGACAGGAAGTCGCGCAGCATCTTGGACAAGACCAGCAGGTCGGCATTGCTGTAGCGGGACAAGAAGTCGGCCACTCCGCGTTTCATCTCGCCGTGCAGCCGTTCGTGAACGTCGGCGACGACCTTTCCGTCTGCTGTGAGGTCCAGGACCACCTCCTTGCGGTTACCTGGCAGCGGGGCGCGCTCCACGAGTCCGGCCTCGACCAGACGCTGAACATGTTTGGACACCGTGCCTTTGAGTTGATCGGCCCGCGCGGCCAGGCCCACGACGCTGACCGGGCCCTCGGCGATGTGCGCAAGCAGGTGCATGCTGAGCGTGGGTAATCGCCGCGCAGTCGCCTCGAGGCGGCGCGGCAGGTGCTCGACCATGTAGTCGCGCTCCGGGTCTCCCTCGTCGGCGTCGAACTTGTCCCCGACTGCGCCAATCAGCGCGTTGATCTCGTCGACGAGCTCCGCCTTGGTTTTCACGGAAACAATCTTGCCATCGGTGCGGTGGTTCGCATATAGTTTCTACTGAAACCATATATGAGGAAACCTTAGGGGCGCCAATGAAAGCAGCAGTCGTCGATGCGTTGGGGCAGACACCGGTGTACACGGACTTCACCGAGCCTGCGCCACGCGATGGGGCGGTGGTGGTCACGGTCGAAGCCTCCGCACTGACCAACCTGACCCGTGGGCTCTTGTCGGGTAACCACTACGCCAGCAAGGAGATTCAGCTACCGGCTGTCGCAGGCGTCGACGGGGTGGCGCGGCTGGCTGACGGCCGGTTGGTGTACACCGGAGCGATCGCACCGTACGGCATGATGGCGGAGCGGGCGCTGGTCAATCCCGACGCGGTGACACTCCTACCGGACACGATCGATCCGGTGACGGCAGCAGCCATTCCCAATCCCGGCTTGTCGGCCTGGATGTCGCTCGACTATGCCGCCGCGGTCAAGCCGGGGGCGCACGTGCTGGTGCTCGGCGCGACGGGTGTGACCGGTTCGGTCGCGGTGCAGCTGGCGAAGTCGGTGTTCGGCGCCCAGCATGTCGTCGTGGCGGGCCGAAACACCGAGCGGCTGCGGTGGTTGCGCAGCGTCGGCGCCGATGACGCCATCACGATCGGCGAGGACGATCTTGGTGCCCGTGTCGCCGTCGCCCACGCCGAGCGCCCATTCGATGCCGTCCTCGACTATCTGTGGGGTGAGCCCGCCGAGCAGGTACTCACCGCGCTGGGCAGCAGCCATTCCGCCGCGCACTACCACGCAACCCGGTTCGTCCAGATCGGCGCGATGGCCGCTCCGACGATCAACCTGCCCGCCGGGATTCTGCGGGGCAATGGCATCACGCTCGTCGGTGTCGGCATTGGCAGTGTGCCGTTCGAGGTGCTCAACGGTGCCCGCAACGAGGGTCTGCCCCGGCTCGTCGCGATGGTCGCGGCCGGGGAGTTGCACATCCAGACCAAGCAACGGGCCCTCGCCGAGGTGGCCGACGCGTGGTCCAGTCCGGAACAGTCCGGAACCCGGGTGGTGCTGACGCCGTAAGCGGCCCTAGCCGAACCGGCCGGAGATGTAGTCTTCCGTGGCCTTCTGGGTCGGGTTGGAGAAGATCTTCTCGGTGTCGTCGATCTCGATGAGCCGGCCGGGCTTGCCAGTCGCCTCGAGGTTGAAGAACGCCGTCTGATCGCTCACCCGGGCGGCCTGCTGCATGTTGTGCGTGACGATCACGATCGTGAAGTCCTGCTTGAGCTCAGCGATGAGATCTTCGATCGCCAGCGTGGAGATCGGGTCGAGCGCGGAGCACGGTTCGTCCATCAGCAGCACCGCCGGTTGCACGGCGATCGCGCGAGCGATACACAGCCGCTGCTGCTGACCGCCCGACAGGCCACCACCCGGTTTGTCGAGCCGGTCCTTGACCTCGTTCCACAGGTTCGCGCCCTTCAGCGAGCGTTCGGCGACCTCGTCGAGCGTCTTCTTGCCGCGCACGCCAAGGAGTCTCAGCCCGGCCACGACATTGTCCTTGATCGACATCGTCGGGAACGGGTTCGGCCGCTGGAACACCATGCCGATGGTCTTGCGGACACTCACCGGGTCGACTCCGGCGCCATAGATGTCCTCGCCGTCGAGCAGCACCGAGCCCTCGGCCCTGGCGCCGGGCAGCACTTCGTGCATCCGGTTCAGCGTGCGAAGCACGGTGGACTTACCGCAACCCGACGGTCCGATGAAGGCCGTCACGCTGCGCGGCGGCACGGACAATGCCACGTCCGCCACGGCGTGAAACGACCCGTAATAGATATTCAGGTCTTTGATGTCAATACGCTTGGCCACGTCCGCTCCTAGATCGTCAAGCTCGATTGCGGGTAAGGAACCGGATCACGAATGCGGCGCCGACGTACAGCGCCGCCACGATGATGATCAACGTGAGCGCGGCACCCCACACCCGCAGCCGTCCGGCCGGCTCCGGGTTGATCAGTTCGGTGTAGATCAACAAGGGCAGCGATGCCATGTTGCCGTCGAACGGGTCGTAGTTGATCGACCTCGCGTAA
>Ga0157375_10002286_pt1 | contig 16565 bp, 17 predicted proteins | sample M35metaG_FD_115311 | JGI IMG/M metagenome (GOLD analysis project Ga0157375, IMG submission 115311) | Miscanthus rhizosphere microbial communities from Kellogg Biological Station, Michigan, USA - M3-5 metaG | ecosystem: Host-associated > Plants > Roots > Rhizosphere > Soil | place: USA: Michigan...
AGATGATCCGCATCGACGGCTTCGGCGGATAGATGTAGGTGTTGCGGACCATGAACTCTTTGAGGATGTCGTTCTGGATGGTCCCGGCCAGCTTCTCCGGCGGCACGCCCTGCTCCTCGGCGGCCACCACGTACAACGCGAGGACCGGCAGTACCGCACCGTTCATCGTCATCGACACCGAAACGGCGGACAGGTCGATGCCGTCGAACAGCTGGCGCATGTCGAGGATGGAATCGATCGCCACCCCGGCCATCCCGACATCACCCTGCACCCTCGGATGATCGGAGTCGTAACCGCGGTGGGTGGCCAGGTCGAACGCTACCGACAGCCCCTTCTGTCCCGCGGCCAGGTTTCGGCGGTAGAAGGCATTCGAGTCGGCCGCGGTGGAGAAGCCGGCGTATTGGCGGATGGTCCACGGCTGGTTGACGTACATCGTCGGATAGGGCCCCCGGATGTACGGCACCGCCCCGGGGAAACTGTCCAGCGGATAGCCCGCGGCGACCGCGGCATCGCGGTCCGCGGCGATGTACACCGGCTTCACGTCGATGTGCTCAGGGGTGATCCAGTCCAGCTGATCCGGGGTATAGCCGTGCGCGGCCGCCGCGGCCGAAACATGGTCGGCGACAGCGGCTTCGGTGGCGGGATCCCCGCTGCGCTCGCCGTGCAGTGGAAGGTCGGCGAAGCTGCCGATTCCGGTTGTAGCCGTCATCGCTAGGCCCCCAATCGGGTCAGGAGGGAGGAAAGGGCGTCGACCGCGTCGATCTTGGCGGTCAGGTAGTCGTCGGGCTTCGAATCTGCTTCTGCAACCGCCTTTTCGGGCCCGGCAAGGTAGATCTGTGACACACCGGCCTGTCTGGCGGCATTCACCACATCGGAGGCATCGGTGCCATACCGGGCGTCGGTGCCGCAGATCACAGCGACGGCGAGGTTGCCGGCGTCCGAAACCGCTTGCGGGACACCAGCCGCATCGACGGTTCCGGGGTTCACCGCCCCGATGCCGCCGGACGCCAACAGGTTGACCGCGAACGTCGCACGGATGTTGTGCTCGGCGAGCGGTCCCAGTGGCAGCAGCAACACCTGCGGTCGCGACCCGGTTCTTTCGAGATAGCCGTCCGAGCGGTCGCGCAGCGCCTCGAACCCGGCCGCGTAGCGCCGCACCGCCGACGCCGAAGCACTCCGCGAGAGCGGGGGTTCCGCGAGATCGGCGTACTCGTTGACACCGGTGAGCCTGGTGCGCCGGTGTGCGATGTCCTCGGTGCGGCGCTCGGCCACCTCCGCGATCGACGAGGTGACAAAATCGAACTCGAGCGCCTGGACGAACCCGCCGCGCCTTTCGATGTCCCGGAAGTGCTCCCACGCCTGTTCGGCCAGCTGCCGGGTGAGGTCTTCGACGAAGAACGATCCGCCGGCCGGGTCGAGCACCCGGCCGATGTGGGACTCCTCCAGCAACAGCAGTTGGGTGTTGCGGGCCATGCGCCGCGCGAAACTCGCCGAGGTGCCGGGGAAGCCGTCGGGGATGGCCACGTCGAACGGGTGCACCAGCACCGTGTCGGCACCACCGACTCCGGCGGAGAACGCGGCCAGCGTGGTGCGCAGCATGTTCACCCACGGATCGCGCTGCGCCATCATCGGCAGCGACGTGACAGCGTGTACGCGGGCGGCGCCGGCGTCCGGCTCACCCACCACCTCGGCGACCCGCGCCCACAGTTGGCGCGCCGCGCGCAACTTCGCGATGGTCATGAACTGGTCGTCGTCGACGGCGTAGCGGAAACTGATCTGCCGCAACGCATCCGGCACTGCGAGGGTGCCCTCTCCGAGCAGCCGCAGGTAGGCGACCGCGGCCGCGACGCTGCCGGCCAGCTCCCAAGACGCGCTGGCACCGAGGTTGTGGAATGCCGGGCCGTCGACGGTGATAGCGCGCACTCCGCCGCCGTATCCGCTGACTTTCTTCCCGGTCGCCACGACGTCGGCCATGCTCGGCGCCGGCCGCCCGCTCAGCGGGGCAGTCAGCGGATCGGCGCCGAGGTCCAGCGACAGCCGCGAGCGCTGATCCCCGTCGAGATCGGTCAGCAGGGGCAGCAGCGCCTCCGTGGCGGCGACATAGTCGGTACCGGCTTCGACCACCAACGGCACCAGGTCGACGAACACACCGTCGAGCAGCCGATCCAGCTCGGCCGGCGGCACACCCTCCGGTCCGCCCACGCGCAGCACCAGCGCGCTGACGCCCTCCGTCAAGGCGACCAGAACGTCGCCATTGGCATCGGCCGCCGCGGTTTCGCCCGCCGGGAACGCCTCGGCCACCTTCCAGCCGGACTTGACGTCGCGCAGCGCGTCACCGCCCCGCACGTAGGGCCACCGCCCGGGCAGCGCCGGCTCGGGCGGCGCGTCCAATGACGTGTACAGCGGACGAATCGAGAAGCCTTCGTACGTGGGCGAATCCAGCAGCCGCTCCGGCTCGGCGGGCAAATCCGCAGGGTCGCGCCGGTTGCTCTTCGCCAGGACGCCGGCTACCGCCGAGCGCCACCTCGCGAGATCGGAATCCTCGGAATGCACAGCACCGTGTTTCTGCACGTCCATCAGGCTATCGCCATCACAGCACCGCCCGCCGGGCGGCCGACTCACAAGGGCGCTGACGAGTGTGGTCGCGCCACGGCCCGTAGTCTTAGGAGGCGTGAAAGCCGTCGTCAGCACCCTGCGCGCACTGGGTACTGCGGTGATCGCGACGGCATCCACAGTCCCGCCCCGCCGCTTCATCGCCATCCTGGCAGCAATTGTCATCCTCGTCGCAGTTGCGCTCCTGGTTCCATTGCCCACCGCGGTCCAGATGCGCGACTGGGCGACCTCCGTCGGCCCGTGGTTCCCGCTGGCATTCCTGGCCGCCCACATCGTGTTTACGGTCTTTCCGTTCCCCCGCACCGCGTTCACGCTGGCTGCGGGCCTGCTGTTCGGGCCCTACCTCGGTGTCCCGCTGGCCGTGCTGGCCAGCACCGTCAGTGCCGTCATCGCATTGCTGCTGGTGCGCGCTGCGGGCTGGCAACTGAGCAAGCTGGTCCGGCACTCCCGGGTGGATTCGCTCGACGCGCGGCTACGCGAGCGTGGCTGGCTTGCCGTGATCTCGATGCGGATGATTCCCGCCATGCCGTTCTCGGTGGTCAACTATGCCGCCGGGGCGTCGGCGGTACGGGTGCTGCCCTACACCCTGGCCACGTTGGTCGGTCTGCTGCCCGGCACGGCCGCGGTGGTCATCCTCGGCGATGCGCTCACCGGCAATGTCAGCCCGCTGCTGTTCGTGGTCTCGTTGTGCACCGCGAGCCTCGGCATCGCGGGCTTGATCTACGAAATCCGCACGCACCGGCGCCACCACCGCGAGCGCCTCGCCGAGTCAGCCGCCGACTCCGAGCCCGCGATCACCGGCTGAAGTCGGGTCCCTTCGCGGTCACCACGCCGAAGATCACGGCGAGCGCGGCCGCGGATACGCCGGATGGATCGACATCCCGTGCCTTCATGTGGAAGGCCACCGCCAGCACGAAATAGAGCGTGGCCATCGCGGTGGTCAGCCTGGCCAGGCCCGGAAACCAGCGCACCGAGAACAGGCCCACCGCCGCGGCAGCCTTGATCGGCGGGAAGATCCAGCGGTACTCCCTTGGGAAGTCCACGGCGTCGAGGGTGTGCGTGACGAACGCAGCGTGGTTGGCGTCCGCGACCGCGCTCGCCGCCATGAACGCGCCGAGCGCGTCATAGATTCGCGGCGCCGTCATCGCTCACCGCTACAGCGCGTGCGCGCCGCCTCCGCCGTCACGAGTGACCGGAGCAGTGATGGCTCCGGGAGGCGGCGGCGGGCTCAACGGCGGCGGGCTCAACGGCGGCGGCGGTGTGTACCCCGGTCCCTGCACCGGGGTGCGCGCCTCGGCCTCGGCCTTGGCGACCGCCATTGCGATGTCCGGGTCGGTCCGCGTGGTGAACCAGTCGGCGACCTCGTCGGTGTCGTCCTCCGGTTTGGGCAGGTTGTCCTCGACCGGTGACGGCTGATACCGGAACACCCCGTCCTCGCCGGGCGCGCCAAGCATCTTGGTGAAACCCTGCAGCGCAGAGCCGAAGTCGCTCGGCACCACCCACACCTTGTTGGCCTCACCCTTGGCCATCTGCGGCAGCGTCTGCAGGTACTGGTAGGCCAGCAGCTCGGGGGTGGGCCGCCCGGCCTTGATCGCGGCGAACGTCTTCTCGATCGCCTTGGCCTGGCCCTGCGCCTGCAGGTACTGCGCGGCGCGCTCGCCTTGTGCGCGCAGGATGCGCGACTGCCGCTCCGCCTCGGCGGCCAGGATCGCCGCCTGCTTTGCGCCCTCGGCTGCCAGGATCTGCGCCTGCTTCTGACCCTCGGCCTGCTTGATCGACGCCTCCCGGCTGCCCTCGGCGGTGAGGATCATCGCCCGCTTCTCGCGGTCGGCCCTCATCTGCTTTTCCATGGAGTCCTGAATCGACGGCGGCGGGTCGATGCTGCGCAGCTCGACTCTGGCAACGCGCAGGCCCCAGCGTCCGGTGGCCTCGTCGAGCACACCGCGCAGCTGACCGTTGATCTGGTCGCGCGAGGTCAGCGTCTGCTCCAGCGTCATGCCGCCGACGACGTTTCGCAGCGTGGTGGTGGTCAGCTGCTCGACGCCGACGATGTAGTTGCTGATCTGGTACACCGCCGCCTGCGGGTTCGTGACCTGGAAGTACACCACCGTGTCGATGTTGACCGTCAGGTTGTCCTCGGTGATCACCGGCTGTGGCGGGAACGACACCACCCGCTCGCGCAGGTCGACCCGCGCCCGGATCTTGTCGACGAAGGGCAGCAGCAAGGTCAGTTGACCCGACACGGTCTTGCTGTACCGGCCGAGCCGTTCGATGACCGCGGCCTCGGCCTGCGGAATGAGCGCGATCGACTTGGCCACGATGATGGCGGCGAATACCACCAGCACCCCGACCAGGACCAGGCCTGCGACGGCACCTTCCATGACGGGTTCCTTCCCTCGTTTGCCCAGATTCCCCTAGATCACTTTTTGGACGACCGCGGTGGCGCCGTCGATGTGCACGACGGTGACGTGGCCGCCCGGTTCGTAGACATCGTCGTCGTTGAACGGGCGCGCAGTCCAGATTTCGCCATCGAGTTTCACCTGGCCTTCATGGCGCGCCACCCGGTCGAGCACCAGCGCGCTCTTGCCCTCCAGCGCCTTTGCCGGTTCGGGCAGACCGTTGCCCGCCAGGAAATGTCGACGCAGCACCGGCCGCACCAGCACCAGCAACAGGATCGACACCACGAGGAACACCGCGCCGTGCACCCACAAGTCATCGACGATCAGACTCGAGCCGGCTGCGGCCAGGGCCCCGCCGCCCAGCATGAGAAGGAACATGTCGCCGGTCAGCGCCTCGGCCCCGGCGAGGGCCAGTGCGGCGATTAGCCAGATCAGCGGGACGGCCACGCAGCCAGCCTATCGCGCAGCCGACCCGATCAGCGGCTAACAACTACACTGCGAGCATCATGTGGTGTCCTAGTGTCTCTCTGACGGTTTGGGCCAATGCCTGGCTCGCAGGTGCGGCCGCGCCTGACGACGTCCTCGACGCGTTATCGCAATGGGCGCCAAGGCATTCCGTAACGGCTTACGACTCCGTCGCGGCCGGCCGCACGGGTTTGCCGTGGCCAGACCTGAACGATGCAGGCGCGGTGTCGCTGCTGCAGACGGTCCGCACCGCGACCGGTCCGCGGCTTTCGGCGCCCGCCGTCGGCGTGGCGCTACCGGTGCCCGGCGATGTGCGCGGGCTCCCAGCCGGTACCCAATTCCAGCGCGATGCGGTGACCGCGGGCGAGGCCCTCATCGTCGGGCGCGACGCGTCGACCGCGGTGGGGCTGGTGCCCGAGTTCGAGTACGACGAACTAGAAGACGAGTCCCAGTTCGAATCGGAGCCGATCGCGTTGTCGTGGACCGTCTATTCGGTGTCGATCCCTGCGCCAACCGAGTACCTGGACCTCGGCGACGCCGAATACACGTTGCGTGCCGCGGTCCGTTCGGCGGCCGACGCGCTCGGCGCTATCCGCGCCGCGGGCAGCGATGTGGCCGACCCCCGCGGACTCGTCGAGCAGGTGCTCGAAAGTAACCGAGGGCACCGTGTGCCCGACCACGCGCCGTCGCGGGCGGTGCGCGTGCTCGAGAACGCCGCCCACATCGACGCGATCATCACCGTCAGCTCTGGGCTGATCCCGATCGGCCTGCAGACGTCGTCGGAGGTGCAGATCGCCAGCGACGCGCTGCGCCCGCTATCCGGAGTGGTGCGATCGGCGCGGATGGCCGCCGTCAGCGCGATCCTGCACTCGGCCTGGGAGGCCTAGCCGCAGTTCGGCGTGCAGACGACACCGTCGACCGAAAAGCCTTGCAGCGCTGGCATGTCCGGCCCTGCGACCCTGACCGGTTCGCGACCGGTGCGCAGCTCATCGATCAGATCGACAACCAGCCCCGCGAACCGCGGATCGGCGTTCGGCGTCGCCGCCCGCGCGAACGCGATGCCGAGTTTCTCCGCCTGCTGCCGTAGCTCGTAGTCGAGATCCCACACGACCTCAATGTGATCGGCGACGAAGCCGATCGGGCAGACGATCACCGCCTTGGTGCCGCCCTCCGCGAGCGCGGTCAGGTGGTCGGCGACATCGGGCTCCAGCCATGGCACCTGCGGGGGCCCCGACCGTGACTGCCACACCTGGTCGTAGTCGTCATAGCCCGCGGCCGTGGCGACGAGGCGGGAGGCATGGGCCACCTGCCTGCTGTACAGGTCTGGGCCGCAACGGGATCGGGCTGCAAGAGGAATCGAGTGCGCGGTGAACACCAGGCGAGCGCCGTCGGGCACCGTCTGCGCCGCCGCGCCGACGGCTTCGGTGAACATCTCGACGAACAGCGGGTGGTCGTAGTACTGGCGCAGCTTCACCAGCTCCGGTGCTCCGTCACCTGCCGCAGTTCTCGCCCGTGCGATGTCATCGACGTACTGGGTGCAGCTGGAATAACCGCCCCACGCCGAGGTCGCGAACACCGCTGCACGGCGAATCCCGTTGTCCCGCATGGTCGCGACGGTGTCCTCGACATACGGCGCCCAGTTGCGGTTGCCGAAGTAGACCGGCAGGTCGATCTCGGCCTCGATCGCACGGATCAACGCACGGTTGATGGCGTTGATCGGCGAGACGCCACCGAAGTGCAGGTAGTGCTCCGCGACCGATGCCAACCGTTCACGCGGGATCCCGCGGCCTTGAGTGACGTTCTCCAGGAACGGCATCACATGTTCGGGCGCGTCCGGGCCGCCGAACGACAGGAGCAGAAGCGCATCAAATTCCATTTAGAGCAGCTGCGTGCTGGCGCCGCCGTCGGCGTAGATGATGGTCCCGGTCGTCGCGGGAAGCCATTCGGAGAGCAGAGCGCACACCGTCTTTGCGACCGGGGTCGGGTCCTTCATGTTCCAGCCGATCGGTGCGCGCTGGTCCCAGCCCTCCTCGAGCAGTTGCATCTGGGCACCGGCCTCGTCGCCGAGTGCGCCGCCGACGATCGCGCTCATCGCCAGCGTCCGGATCGGTCCGGCCGCAACGAGATTGGACCGCACACCGACCTTGCCCGCCTCGCGCGCGACGAACCGGTTGACCGACTCCAGCGCGCTCTTGGCCACCGTCATCCAGTTGTAGGCGGGCATCGCGCGGGTCGGGTCGAAGTCCATGCCGACGATGCCGCCGCCCGGATTCATGATCGGCAGCAGCGCCTTGGCAAGCGAGGCATACGAGTAGGCCGAGATGTGGATGCCCTTGGCGACGTCTTCGTATGGCGCGTCGAAGAACGGGTTGATGCCCATCCCGGTCTGTGGCATGTAGCCGATCGAGTGCACGACGCCGTCGAGCTTGTTGCCCGCGCCGATCACCTCGGTGACGCGGTCGGCCAGACTCGCGAGGTGCTCCTCGTTCTGCACGTCGAGTTCGAGCAGCGGCGCCTTCTCGGGGAGCCGGTCGGCGATGCGCTGGATCAGTCGCATCCGGTCGAAACCGGTCAGCACCAATTCCGCGCCGGCCTCCTGGGCGACCTTGGCGATGTAGAACGCGATCGACGAGTCGGTGATGATCCCCGTGACGAGGATGCGCTTGCCTTCGAGCAGACGTGCCATGTGAAAGTCCTTCTCTCTTCGAAGATTCAGTGGCCCATGCCCAGGCCGCCGTCGACCGGGATCACTGCGCCGGAGATGTACCCTGCGTCCTCGGACGCCAGGAAGCTGATCACCCCGGCGACCTCCTCGACGTAGCCGATGCGCTGCAGCGGAATCGCCTGCAGCGCGGTCGCCTGCTGCTTCTCGTCGAGCGCACGGGTCATTTCCGTGTCGATGAACCCGGGGGCCACCACGTTGGCGGTGATAGACCGCGAGCCCAGTTCGCGGGTCAGCGACCGGGCCATGCCCACCAGTCCCGCCTTGGACGCCGAGTAGTTGGCCTGCCCCGGCAGACCGGTCAGGCCGGCCACCGAACCCATGAAGATCATCCGGCCGAAGCGCTTCTTGATCATGTTGCGCGACGCCCGCTTGGCCACCCGGAACACACCGGTGAGGTTGGCGTCGATGACCTTGGCGAAGTTCTCCTCGCTCATCCGCATGATCAGCATGTCGGCCGTGACGCCCGCGTTCGCCACCAGCACCTCGACCGGGCCCTGATGCTCCTCGACCGCCGTGAATGCCGCATCGACAGCGGCGCTGTCGGTCACGTCACACTGCACAGGGAACAGGTCCTTGTCGTCCGGAGCCCCGGAGCCGCGGTGCGTCACGGCGACCTTGTGCCCGTCGGCGGCCAGCCGGCGCGCGACGGCCAGTCCGATGCCACGATTTCCACCGGTCACCAGCACCGAACGGGAGACGAAGGTCGGACGGCCACCGGCCGTTTGGCCCGCGGTATCAGCTGGATTGTCGGTCACTTCTGTCACGCTGCTCCTCACGTGCGCAGTCATGAAGGCCAACTTAATGCCTGCACGGCATTCTTAAGAAATCGCCTTAGTTGGGCAGCCGCCGGTTGATCAACAACGCCGCGATCGCCGCCAGCGCCAGCACCAGCGCGCCCAGCCGCAGCCAGCTGGCGCTGGCGTCGCCCTTGCGGGTCTCGTAGCCGATCTGCTCCTGCAGGTTGGTGAAGACTTCCTTGAGTTGCTCGAGGTTGGACGCCGTATAGGCCTGTCCGTTGGACAGCTGGGCGATCTTCTTGAGCATCTCGTCGTCGACCGGGACGGGCTGGCGCTGCCCGTTCATGTCGACGGTGCCGTAGGGAGTGCCGAACGCGACCGTCGAGACCGGCACGCCCTGGTCCTTTGCGGTGCGCGCGGCGGTGTACGCGCCCTTCGGGTTGTCCGGGTTCGACGGCACCGTCTCCTTGCCGTCGGACATCAGCACGATCTTCGCCGGTGGCGGCGTGTCACCACCACCGATCACCGCGCCGACGGTGGAGATGGCCTGCAGCGCGGTGAAGATGCCCTCACCGGTCGCGGTGCGGTCGGCCACCTGCAGCTTGTCGATCGCATTCTTGGTCGCGTCACGGTTGGTCGTCGGCGAGACCAGCACGGTCGCAGTGCCCGCATACGAGATCAGCCCCAGGTTGATGCCCGGTGTCAGCTGATCGACGAACTGCTTGGCGGCCTCCTGCGCCGCAGCCATCCGATTTGGCGACACGTCGGTCGCACGCATCGACTGCGACACGTCGATCACCAGCATCACCACCGCACGGTTGCGCGGAATACGCACATCATGCGTCGGCCCCGCCATCGCGACGGTGAACAGCACGAGCGACAAGATCAGCAGGATCGTCGGCAGGTGCCGCCACCGCGACGGCCGCTTGGGCGCAACGCTTTCCAGCAGCTCGGTGTTCGCGAACCGCAGCATCCGCTTGCGCCGGGCTGCCTGCACGGCCACGTACAGCCCGACCAGTCCCAGCACGACAATGAGGAACAGGAAGAACCACGCATGGTCGAATCCCGACAGCGTCATCGGTCCGAGCAACGGTAAAGTCATGTGCCAGTTGTCATTTCAGGTGCGTTTCAGCGTCATCGCGTCAGTTGGGTAGGCGGCGGTTGAGCAGCATGGCCGCCAGCGCCGCCAACGCCAGCACCAAAGCACCGAGCCGCAGCCAGCCGGCGCTGGCGTCGCCCTTGCGGGTCTCGTAGCCGATCTGCTCCTGCAGGTTGGTGAAGACTTCCTTGAGCTGCTCCAGGCTCGATGCGGTGTAGGCCTGACCGCCGGACAGCTCGGCGATCTTCTTGAGCATCTCGTCGTCGACCGGGACGGGCTGGCGCTGGTCGTTGATCTCGACGTACCCGTATGGGGTGCCGAATGAGACGGTGGAGATCGGCACGCCCTGGTCCTTGGCCGTGCGCGCGGCGGTGTAGGCGCCCTTCGGGTTGTCCGGGTTCGACGGCACCGTCTCCTTGCCGTCGGACATCAACACGATGCGGGCAGGCGGCGGCTGGTCGCCACCGCCGATCACGGCGCCGACGGTGGCGATCGCTTGCAGCGCAGTGAAGATGCCCTCACCGGTCGCGGTGCGGTCGGCGAGTTGCAGCTTGTCGATCGCGCTCTTGGTGGCGTCGCGATTGGTGGACGGCGAGACCAGCACGCTCGCAGTGCCCGCGTAAGCGATCAGCCCGAGGTTGATGCCGGGTGTCAGCTGGTCGGCGAACTGCTTGGCGGCCTCCTGCGCCGCGGCGAGGCGGTTTGGGGACACGTCCGTGGCCCGCATGGATTGCGACACGTCGATGACCAGCATCACCACCGCACGGTTGCGCGGAATACGCACATCATGCGTCGGCCCCGCCATCGCGACCGTGAACAGCAGCAGCGACAACACCAACAGGATCGCGGGCAGGTGCCGCCACCGCGACGGCCGCTTGGGCGCAACGCTTTCCAGCAGCTCCATGTTCGCGAAACGCAGCATCCGCCGGTGCCTGGCCAACTGCACGACGATGTACAGCGCGACGATCCCGAGGACCACGAAGAGGAAGAGAAAGAACCACGCGTGTTCGAAGCCCGACAACGTCATCGGTCCGAGCAACGGTATTGTCATGTGCCAGTTGTCATTTCGTCGGATCAGGCGCCCCGGTCGTGCTCTTCGCGCAAGCGCTCATCGACCGGCAAGCGCTCCACGTCGGCGGCTGGCGACAAAGCGGACGACGTCGGCGATCCAGTCCCGGTCGGTGCGCAGGGAGAGCAGCGGCGCATCGCAGCGGCGCAGGGTGCGGGCTACCTCGGCGCGGTGGGCCGCCGCGGCCTTCTCGAAGTCGTCGCGCAGCTGTTCGTCGATGGTGAACTCCCGGGTGACGCCGGTTTCGGTGTCCTGCAGGATGACATCCCCCACGGGCGGCAACTCGACATCGCGGGGGTCGAGAATCTCGATGCCGAGCACCTCGTGCCGCCCGGCGATGGCCCGCAGCTGACGCATCCAGTTGATGGGCCCGAGGAAGTCGCTGATGATCACCGCCATGCCTCGGCGGCGCTCGGGACGGCGAAGCGCGTCGATGGCGGCGGCCAGGTCGCCCCGCACGCCCGTCGGCGCCTTGGGCATGGTGGCGATCGTGCGCAGCATTTCCTGCTCGTGTATGCGGCCCGACAGCGCCGGAACACGCCGCACGGAGTCGCCGTTGGCGATGATCGCGCCGATGCGGTTGCCGCCGCCGCTGTTGAGGAATGTGATCGCGGCTGCGGCCGCCACCGCCAGGTCGCGCTTCTCGCAACCGGTCGTGCCGAAGTCGAGGCTGGCCGACATGTCGACCACCAGCCAGGTCTCCAGCTCGCGGTCGGCAATCATCTGCCGCACATGCGGGTGGGTCGTCCGCGCGGTGACCGACCAGTCCATCCGGCGCACGTCGTCGCCCGGCTGGTAGATCCGCGACTCCCCTGGCTCGGAGCCTGGGCCGGGCAGCAGCCCGAGGTGGTCGCCGTGCAGCACACCGTCGAGCTTGCGGCGAACCGTCAACTCCAGCTTTCGAAGGGCGGCCGTCAGTGCGGGATCACGGATCTCCCCGCGCTTCAGTGACGGCAGGTCAACCGTGCGTCTGGACGTAGTCACCGATTACCGGCGGCGGCGGCTGCGGCGGGAACCACGGGCGGCACCGAATGCCCTTGCTGCGGAATCGCATTCACCTGCGGCAGCGCAACCGTCTGCAAAATCCGGTTGATGACGGTCTCCGACGAGATCTCGTCGGCAAGCGCGTCATAGGTCAGCACGAGCCGGTGCCGCAGCACATCCGGAATGACCTCGACGACATCCTGCGGGATCACGTAGTCACGACCACGCACCAGCGCGAGCGCGCGCGACGCCGCGATGATGCCCAGCGAAGCACGCGGCGATGCGCCGTATGCGATCCACGCCTTTGCGTCGGGCATGCCGAACTTCTCGGGATGCCTGGTGGCGGTGACGATGCGCACCACGTAATCGACCAGCGCGTGGTGCACGAAGTTGTTGGAAGCCACATCTTGCAGCCGCAGCAGGTCACCCGGGTTGAGGATCTGCTTCGGCTCGGGCGGCTTGACGCCCATCCGGTAGACGATCTCCCGCTCCTCCTCCGGAGTCGGGTAGTCGATGTTGAGCTTGAACAGGAAGCGGTCGCGCTGGGCCTCAGGCAGCGCGTAGACGCCTTCCTGCTCGATCGGGTTCTGCGTGGCCATCACCAGGAACGGGGCGGGCAGCGGGAACGTCTTGCCGCCGATTGAGATCTTGCGTTCGGCCATGACCTCCAGCAGTGCGGACTGCACCTTGGCGGGCGCACGGTTGATCTCGTCGGCGAGCAGGAAGTTGACAACCACCGGGCCGAGCTCGATGTCGAACTCCTCCTTGCCCTGGCGGTAGATCCGGGTGCCGACGATGTCGGTGGGCACCAGGTCGGGCGTGAACTGGATGCGGGCGAACGTGCCGCCGACCACTTTGGCGAAGGTCTCGACCGCCAGGGTCTTGGCCACACCTGGCACACCTTCGAGCAGCACGTGACCCTTTGCGAGCAAGCCGACGAGCATCCGCTCGACCAGCTGGTCCTGGCCGACGATGATGCGCTTGACCTCGAAGATGGCGCGCTCGAGGGTGTGCACCTCCTGCTGCAGACCTCCGTTGTTCGGCGGCGCGCCGTGGGAGCCGGGGCCAGCGCTACCGGGGTTGTAGGCCTGGGTTGGGGCCTGTCCGGAATATCCTCCAGCGCCCTGCGGCGGCCCACTCGGTGACGTCATCAACGGTCCTTCCACATCAACTAAGACGCTGGTCGTAACGGCGTCTGCCCATGTTGGCCACACGCTCGCCGTCAACTATTCCAGGCAGTCCGGAATCCGTCGACGTTGCCCAGCGAAGTGTCGGCCGGTCGAACGGCATTCATCAGCAGTGCTCAGGGTTAACTCAGGCACCGCTCAGGTTTCGATAATTCGGGCGGCGTACGGCTGCATGCCGGCGCGCCGCACCGGGCTGACCGTGACCTTGCCCGCGCTCCCCGAGGCCTCCAGCATCTGCCCGCCGCCCAGATACAGCGCGACGTGCTGGCTGCCCCCGGGGCCCCAGAACAACAGATCGCCTCGCTTGCCCTGCGACACCGGCACCTTGCGCCCCGTGTTGTACTGGTCGCCCGAGTACTTCGGGATCAGCACGCCAACCCCGGCAAAGGCGTAGCGCGTCAGACCCGAGCAGTCGAAACCGATCTTCCCCGCGTCGGAGTCGACGCCCGCGCTCGGACCATTCGGTAGGCCGCCGCCCCATGAATACGGCACGCCCATCTGCGAACCGCCACGCCGGATCACGTATTCGATCGCTTGGGGCCCGCGCACGCGCGCACCGGGAGCGACGCTGCCGGTGGCCGGTGTGCCACCGAGGCCAAGACTGGAGAGGAATTGCTGGCCGAGATTCTGGGTGGTTTGAATGGCCAGCTGGGTCGCCTGGAAGGACGCGTTCGCGATCGCGACGGGATCACCAGGCGCGCCGGAGCTGATGATCTTGGGCAACGTGGGATCCCATTGCCCGTCGTCGGGAGCGGCGAGCGCGGGCGTGCCAAGGTCAAGCAACAGACCAACGGACACAAGTAGGGCAAATGCGATGCGGCGCAGAAGAATCACCATTCGATCATTCGGGTCACATAGGGCGTCATGCCGCTGGTGCGCACCGGCGAGACCTTCACCACGGACCCCGTGTACGGAGCCTCGAGCATCTGGCCGTCGCCGAGGTACATCGCGACGTGCTGGCTGGCGTTGGGTCCGTAGAAGATCATGTCGCCGCGGCGCATCTGCGACGACGGGACCTTGCGGCCCGCGTTGTACTGGGAGCCCGAGTAGTGATCCAGTTTGATTCCCACGCCTGCGAACATGTACAGCATCAGCCCGGAGCAGTCGAAACCCTTTGTGCCCGAGCCGGAATCGATGCCAAAGCTCGCGCCTGCCGCGTTGCCGCCGCCCCAGGAATACGGCGTGCCCCGCACGGCGAGGCCGCGATTGATCACGTATTCGGTGGCTTGACGCCCGTACACACGGGGAATCGCGCCGTTGGTGTATCCGGAGGGCGTCGGGATGAGGCCGAGCTTCTGCAGGAAGTTGTGCCCCATCTGCTGGGTGACCTGCGCCGAGGTCTGTGCGATCCCAAGGACCGCGTTGATGATCGCGATCGGGTCGCCGCTGACGAACGCGCTCGGTATCGCGGGCAGCGTGGGATCCCATGCGGTGTCCCAATTCCGGGTGCCCGAGTCGCGGGCACCCGGTGCGCGATCCCAGTTCGCCGCCGGACCGCCGGCAGCAGCCGCGGCGGGAGGGGCGGCAGGCTGGCCGCCTGCGGGTGCTGACCAGTTGCGTGCAGCATCGAGCTTGGCCTGCGCGGCGGCCCGTTCGGCTGTCAGCTGATCCAGTTGCGACTGCTGCGACTTGAACGTCTGCTGCGCCTGCGTCAGCGCCGAAACCGCGTTCTGCTGGCTGGCTTCCGCGTCGGTAACCGCCTTGTCGGCGTTCTGCTTCGCCAATCGCGCGGCCGATTCCTTGTTCACCTGCTCGGTGCGAGCGCGCTGAAGATTGGTGATGACTTGTTGCGAACTCGCCGCCAGGGTCTGACCAGCGGCCGCGGTGGACAGGATGTCCGCAGGGTCGGCGGCGGTCAGGTAGGAATTCGACGGGCCGTTGACATACGTTGCGGCAGCGAAGGTGTCGAAGCGCCGCTGCGCCGCGGCGATCGCGGCATTCGCATCGGTGACTCGCTGCGCGCTGGCGTCACTTCCTGCTGCGCGGCGGCCGCGTTGTCGCGCGCCGTCTGCACGTCGACGATCGCTTTGTTCACGCTTTCCTGTTGCGCCTGGATCGCGGCCCCGAGGTCTTGCAGTTTCTGGTTGGTGTTGGCCACGGCCGCGACAAGTTCGCCGAGGGTGTCCGGACTGGCGGGCTCAGCGACGGCCAGGCCGGGAGTCGCGAGCAGCACGCCGATCGCAAGCGTCACCGCGCGGACCCGAGGGGTGCGTCTCATTCGACTCGTGTCTCCTATGGCTCACACGCGAACGTGCCGGCACATTCGTGGGTACCTGTGTGCAGTCACAAAAATCACAACTGCAACATCAGCCACCGATTGCACGGTACGTCACATCTGACGCTAAGGAAACTTTAGTCACAAATTACAAGATTGTAATTGAATGTAGCGTTATCGAATGGTGATGTATGAATTTGCCAAATGGCGTAAATCGCTCAGTCGACGGAGTCGGAGGGGACCTCTGCCGCGGCCGCGCGTTTGCCACGAACTTGCAGCACACGAGTGGCGACGACCGCTGCAATCACCGCGAGCACAAGCACAATCGTGAATGGCGTCCATGGAAAGTGCGGCGTCGTCAACTCACTGACGAAATTCTTCGACGACTGCACCGGATCGCCCGTCTTGGCGAGGTCTTGGCCGGCTTCCAGCGTCACGCGGTCGAACTTCGTGCTGTACGTGCCCGCCCAGGACGGACTGATCGCCAACACCGTGGACCCCGGGTGGTCCTTGCCGACCTCGCTGGCGATATCCCGCAATGGCGTGTCGATCGGCGGGTTGCCCTGGATCACGACGATCTTGAGATCGATGCCCTTCTGCTTGGCCTCGGCCACGACCTGACGCAGTGCCGGCACGTCGGCGGCGTCCGCAGGCGGCACGCTCACCCCGTGGTCGGCCACGTCGGCCTTCACCTGATTCATGTCGACATCCGGCGGGATGTACGACGGCAGGAACGGGATCACGTGCGGTCCGGTCACACGGGCACGGTACGCGATTAGTGGGTATGTGGGTGGCACCACGCGCCTGCGGGGACAAGACTAAAAGCAGCCCTGGGGTGTATTGCAGGACAAGCGTACTGTTAGAGTTCATGAGCGCCGACGACACAGCCCGTCGCGGCGGTATCTAGCCGGGAGTTGATGTGAGCAGCAAAGATTCGGTCAATTCGTTTGGAGCCCGCGACACCCTGAAGGTCGGGGATAAGAGCTACGAGATCTACCGTCTCGACGCGGTGCCCGGCACCGAGAAACTTCCCTACAGCCTCAAGGTGTTGGCCGAGAATCTCCTGCGCACC
>Ga0157375_10002290_pt1 | contig 16548 bp, 11 predicted proteins | sample M35metaG_FD_115311 | JGI IMG/M metagenome (GOLD analysis project Ga0157375, IMG submission 115311) | Miscanthus rhizosphere microbial communities from Kellogg Biological Station, Michigan, USA - M3-5 metaG | ecosystem: Host-associated > Plants > Roots > Rhizosphere > Soil | place: USA: Michigan...
CGATCCCGGTCGAGAGCGCGTAGGCGATCTCCTGCACCGGCGTCGCCCCGGCCTCCTGCAGGTGGTAGCTGCAGATGTTGGTCGGGTTCCAGCTCGGCACCTCGTTGACGCTGAAGGCGACCATGTCCGCGATCAGCCGCATCGAGGGCTCGGGCGGGAAGGCGTAGGTGCCGCGCGAGAGGTACTCCTTGATGATGTCGTTCTGGGTCGTCCCTTTGAGCAGCGAGCGGTCGACCCCGTTCTCCTCGGCGACGGTGACGTAGAGGCCGAGCAGCCAGGCGGCGGTGGCGTTGATCGTCATCGAGGTGTTCATGTCGTCGAGCGGGATCGAGTCGAGCAGCTGGTGCATGTCGCCCTTGTTGGCGACCGAGACGCCGACCTTGCCGACCTCGCCGCGGGCGAGGACGTGGTCGGGGTCGTAGCCGGTCTGGGTCGGCAGGTCGAAGGCGATCGAGAGGCCGGTCTGGCCCTTGGCCAGGTTGCCGCGGTAGAGCTCGTTGGAGCGCTTGGCGTCGGAATGGCCGGCGTAGGTGCGCATCACCCAGGGGCGGTCGCGCTCGGGAAGTCTGTGGTTGCTCATGGCCCCATGGTATTTGACCCTCGGCGATCCGGCCGGGGAAGGGCGGTCACGCCCGAAATCCCCCGTTCAAGCGGGCTCGGCCCGCATCTTTATCCCGGTGCTGTGTTTAGGCTGCCAGCGATGCGGATCCGATTTGCAGCCACTTTCCTTGCCCTGATCGCCGTCGGCGCGATCGCCGTCGCCTCCGTCGGGGCGGCGATGATCGGGATCTACCGCAACGGGATGGAAACGACGGCGCAGCGGGCTCAGCTGATCAAGCTGACCGGCTCCAGCTGCACGCGCGGCGGCTCCGAAGGGGCGCTGCGGGTGGCGATCGGCAAAGCGACGGACGCCTGCGCCTACCGCACGCCGGTGCTCGGCCGCGACCTCGAGATCTCGGCCACCGAGCGGCTGCTCAGCGGCACGCCGAAGGCGGCGCTGCAGAAGGCCTACCTGGGCCTAGAGCTGCGGGCCGGGGGCGGGCCGAAATACCAGCTGCTGGTCTTCCCGCTGCAGCGCAAGGCGCAGCTGATCAAGGTCGCCGGGGCCGGCTCCCAGTACCTGGCGATCGCCAAGGACCTGAAAACGGTGATGGGCGTGAACAAAGCCAACGGGCTGAAATTCCGTGCCGTCAACGTCCGCAGCGGCCCCGAACGCGGCCAGGCCAAGCTGTTCGGCTACGTCGGCGGCGAACTGGTCGTCGAAGCGACCGACGAAGGGGCCGGCGAACTGACCGGCAGCGCTTCCGCGGTGGCGATCGGCGCCACCAAGGCCGCCGACGGCGTGATCGGCAGCGTCGACGACGTCGTCGTCCGCGTTCCCAGCCCCTACTAGCCTCCCGCGCCCTAGCCGGCCAGGGCGACGACTCGCGGGGCGACCGCCGGCGGCGGCGGAAATGCCACCTTTTCGCGCACGGCCGCGGCCACCAGGCGGGCGTAGAGGCCGGCGGCGGCCGGGGTCAGGTGGATCCCGTCCCAGAGCAGGCCTTCGTGGGCGTCGGCGACCGGCTTCCAGTCGATCAGGGTCGTGTGCGGCCAGTCGGCCGCCGCTTCGGCCAGCGCCTGGTTGGACTCCCCGACCCAGCTGACCGGCGCGTGGTCGTCGACCAGGAACAGCTGCCCGACCCCCGAGGTGGCCTTGCGCAGAGCCGTCATCTCATCGCCGTAGAGGGGGCCGTTGTTGCCCATCTGGATGATCATCGCGTCGGGGCGGTGACCTTCCCGCTTGAGCCGCTGGGCGATCGCGACGAATTCGTCGGCCTGGCGGCCGACGGCGGCGCTGAGCGAAAAACCGGGGCCGAGGCGGGCCGCCAGGCGGTCGGCGGCTCCGATCATCACGGAGTCGCCGAGGGCGACGATCCTCGGAGCGGAGGCGGAGCGCGGGGGGTCGGGCCTTGCGGCCGAGGCCCCCGGGGAGGATCCCCCGCCCTCCGCCTGGCCCAGGGACGGTCGTACGGTGGCTATGGCGATGCTCGCGGCCGCGGACGGCGGCTGTTCGGCCTGAGACGAGAAGAGGCCGCTCCAGCCCACGAACAGGACGACGGCCAGGGTCCCGGCGACGAGGGCGGGGCGGGCCAGGCGCAGCCGGTCGGCGGCGAGGCCGGGCAGCTTCGCCTTGCCGTTGAAGGGGAGCTCGACGAAGCGGTAGGAGAGGTCGGCGAGGGCCAGCACCGCGAGCAGCTGCAACGGGATCAGGACGCCGCGCGGGAGCGAGACGTCGACCCCGGGCCGGGTCAGCATCAGCACCGGGTAGTGCCAGAGGTAGAAGGAGTAGCTGCGCAGGCCGAGCCAGAGCAGCGGCGCCTGCCCGAGGATCCCGCCGAGCCGGGCGGCGGGGTGGGCGAGGACCGCGACCAGCAGGGCCGTGGCCAGGGCCAGCCAGAGGTAGCCGCCGTGCCAGAGGGCGAGGTCGTAGTCGTGGACGTGGAGGAAGGCGAGGACGACGTAGCCGAGTGCCAGCACCCCGACCGCGTCGAGGATCGGCCCGACCAGCGGGCCGGCGCGGTGGCGGCGCAGCTCGGTCGGGCTCCAGACCAGGGCCAGGGCGACGCCGGCCAGCAGCCCGACCGCGTGGGTGTCGGTGCCGTAGTAGACGCGGGAGGCGTCGCCGCCGGGGTCGAAGAGGAGCCAGGCCAGGGCCACCGAGGCGAGCGCTCCGGCGAGCACGCCGAGCAGCAGCCGGGTGCGCCCGAACAGCTTCATCCCGGCGGCGAAGAGGAGCGGCCAGAAGAGGTAGAACTGCTCCTCGACCGAGAGCGACCAGAGGTGGGTGAGCAGCGACGGCCGCTGGAACTGCTCGAAGTAGGACTGGTGGCCGAGGATGAAATGCCAGTTGGCGAAGTAGGCGAGCGAGGCGATCGCGTCGCCGCGCAGCTGGTCGATCCGATCCGGCTCGACGATCGCCGCGACGACCATGGTCACTGCGATCAGGACGGCGACCGCCGGCAGCAGCCGCCGTGCCCGCCGCAGCCAGAAGCGGCCGAGGCGGACGTGGCCGCCGCGACGGAACTCGCGCAGGAGCAGGGAGGTGATCAGGTAGCCGCTGATCACGAAGAAGAGGTCGACGCCGAGGAAGCCGCCCGGCATCCAGCCGACCCCGGCGTGGTAGAGGAAGACCGCGAGCACCGCCAGCGCCCGCAGGGCGTCGATCCCGGGGAGATAGGGGAAACGGCTGTCGTGCGGCTTGCTCACGCTCCGTCAGTTTCTTCGGCCCTGACACGTTGCTTCCTTGAGCATTCGAAGTCTGCTCCCTTCGGGATCGGGCTGCATAATCAGCGCGATGTCGACCAGCACGATCGAGCGACCGCGCAGCGCGGGCCCCGGCTCCGGCCTGGGTGGCGAGTGGAGAGTGATCGTCTGCAACGACAGCCACAACACCTTCGAGCACGTAGCGGCGACGCTGGCGCGGGTGCTGCCCGGCGTCAGCCTCGACCAGGGGCACCGGATCGCCGACCAGATCCACAACAGCGGCCAGGCGATCGTCTGGACCGGACCGCGCGAGCCGGCCGAGCACTACTGGGCCGAGCTCGAGGGCGCCGGCCTGACGATGGCGCCGCTCGAGCGCGCCTGACGCCCCGGGCCCTCGCCCTGCTGCTCCTCGCGGCCTGCCTGGCGCTGCCGGCGGCCGCCGAGGCTCATGGCGGACCGCTGCCGAGCGGCTTCCGCGACACCGTCGCGATCGCCGGCCTGAGCGAACCGACCGCCTTCCGCATCGCCCCCGACGGCCGCGTCTTCGTGGCCCAGAAGAGCGGCAGGATCGTCGTCTACGACAGCCTCGACGACACCACCCCGCAGCCCTTCGCGGACCTGCGCAAAGAGGTCTACGACCAGGGCGACCGCGGCCTGCTCGGCCTCGCGCTCGACCCCCACTTCCCGCAGCGGCCCTACGTCTACGCGCTCTTCACCTTCGACCACGTGCTCGGCGAACAGGCGCCGGGCGCCTACCCGCGCTGGGGGCAGCCGCCGAGCTACGAGGGCGACCCCTGCCCGAAACCGGAATCCGCCGAAGTCGACGCCTGTCCGGTCAGCGGCAGGCTCGTCCGCCTCACCGACCAGGCCGGCAAAGCGGGCGACGAGAAGATCCTGGTCGAAGGCTGGTGCCAGCAGTTCTCCTCGCACTCGGTCGGCGACCTCAACTTCGGCCCCGAAGGGGCGCTCTACGCCAGCGGCGGCGAGGGCGCCAGCTTCACCGTCTCCGACTACGGCCAGTTCGGCTGGCCCGACCCGAACCAGTGCGGCGACCCGGCCGGCGAGGGCGGTTCGCTGCGGGCCCAGGACCTGCTCACGCCCGGCGACCCGGCCGGGCTCAGCGGCAGCGTGATCCGGATCGACCCCGAAACCGGCGCCGGGCTGCCCGGGAACCCGCTGGCCTCCAGCCCCGACGCCAACGCCCGCCGCATCGTCGCCTTCGGCTTCCGCAACCCCTTCCGCTTCGCGATCGACCCGGAGGACGAAGAGGTCTTCGTCGCCAACGTCGGCAACGGCACCTACGAGGAGGTCGATCGCTTCCCGCTGGTGCCGGCGGCGCCCTACAACTCGGGTTGGCCGTGCTTCGAAGGGCCGGGACCCAACCCCGGCTTCGAAAGCCTCGAGCTCGGCCTCTGCGAAGACCTCTATGAGCGGCCCGGCGCGACCGCGGAACCGTTCTTCTACTACCGCCACGGCACCCAGGTGACGCCGGACGACCACTGCCCGGCCGAGAACGGCTCGGCGATCACCGGCATGGCGGTCTATCGCGGCGACTCGTTCCCGGCCGAGTACGACGGGGCGCTCTTCTTCGCCGACGCCGTTCGCGGCTGCATCTACGCGATCCTCCGCGACGACGACGGCGAGCTCGACCCGCTGACCGCGCAGCCGTTCCTCAGCGACGCCGGTCCCTACGCGGGCGCCGACGTCCAGGTCGGCCCGGACGGCGACCTCTACTACCTCAGCCTCTATGGCGACGAAGGCCTGCACCGGATCTCCTACGACCCCGGCGCGCCGACCGCCTCGCTGCACGCCGACAGGGGGTGGGGCCCGCTGAACCTCACCGTGCACTTCGACGCCGGCGGCTCCAGCGATCCCGAGGGGGAAGCGCTCGACTACGCCTGGGACCTCGACGGCGACGGCGAGTTCGAGGACGAAAGCGACGACTCGGCGAAGACGCTGGTCTTCAAAAAAGCCGAGAACCGGACGATCGGGCTGCGGGTGACCGACCCGACCGGCGCCGTCGGCAGCGACCGGGTGACCGTCTACCCGGGGGATTCGCCGCCGCGGATCGTGATCGAGGAACCGCTGGAATCGCTCACCTGGGGGGTGGGGCAGGCGATCGACTTCTACGGCAAGGCCTGGGCGGAAGCCGGCGACGGCACCCAGCTGGAAGCCAAACGCCTCTACTGGCGGACCACCCTGGCCCACTGCCCGGGCGGGCCCGACGCTTGCCACGAGCACCCGCTGCGGATCTTCCCGGGGGCCGAAACCGGGACCCTGATCGCCCCCGACCACGACTACCCCTCCTACATCAGGCTCGCCCTGACGGCGACCGACCCGCGCGGCCTGGCGGCGACGAAGACGGTCCAGCTGCAGCCCCGCGCCGTCAGCCTCGACGTCCGCTCCGACCCGCCCGGGGTCGCCCTCACCGCCGGCACCCTGACCGGCTCCCAGCCGCTCGACCTGACCGCGATCGAGGGCGCCAACATCACCCTGGCGGCGCCGGCGAGCGCCCAGATCGGCGGCGAGCCCTACGCCTTCCGCGGCTGGTCGGACGGCGGCCCGCGCGTGCACTCGCTCGTCGCCAGGGGCTCCGGCGGCTACGTCGCCACCTACTCGCCCACGTCCCCCGGGCGGGGCGCCGGCGGGAGCGGGGCGCCGGCCCCCGTCGCCCGCCTGGGCGCGCCCCTGCTCGGTCGCCATCCCGCCCGCCGGGGCGCCGCCCGCACCGCCCGCTTCGAGTTCTCGCTGCCGGGGGCCGTGAGGTTCCGCTGCCGGCTCGACGGCGCCGCGCCGCGGCCCTGCCGCTCGCCCCGCGTCTACCGCGGCCTGCGTCCCGGGCCGCACGTGCTGCGCGTGGTCGCGTTCGGAACCGACGGCCGCGCCTCGGACCCGGCGGTCTTCCGCTGGCGCGTCGGCGGCCGCCGGTCGCACCGCCGCTGAGGCGGGTCAGCCGAAGTCCCCGCAGCCGCTGGGAACGAGCTGCTGCGGCGGCTTCGCCTGCTGCGGTGGCAGCTCGAGCACGCGGAAGCGGCTGGCGGGGATGCGGCTGAGGTCGGGGAAGTCTTCTTCCGGCAACAGCCCCTGGTAGGGGTTCCCGGCAAAGCCCCGGCGGCCGACCGCGTAGAGGCCGAAGGCGCCGCCGGTGTCGCCGAGGATCATGCCGTAGGTCTGCATCGCTTCGGCGATCGTCCGCTGGTAGGGCCGCAGGCCCAGGGAGTCGAGGTCGAGGCTGGGGTCGAGCTGGACCCGCGCTCCCTCGGGAATCGCCCCGAGCGCCTCGCTGTCGCCGTCGCCGGCGGTCGCCGGGGCCACCGGGCCGCCGCTCTTCGTGAACGGGTAGGCGAAGAAGAGGGCGTGGTCGATGTGCCCCGCGCGCAGCTCCTGCGGCCAGATCAGCCCGGCGAGATTGGCGAAGCCGGCGGCCTTCGTGCCCATCCCCCGCGGGTAGACGCCGCTGCCGTCGAGCCGGGTGCTGTTGGCCCAGGCCGCGTGCCAGCCATCGGCCGTGCGGTAGGCCCCGTAGAGGTCGTACTCGCAGTTGGCGGCGCGGTCGAGGATCGTCATGTGCGCGTCCGAGGACGGGTCCGCCTCGGCGCCTTCCGGGATCGGCACGCCGCGCAGCTGCTCGGGCATCTCCGCCGGCAGGCCTCCCTCGCTCGAGCCGGGGGGGTAGGGCGGGTAGCCGGCGGCGATTCCCCACTGCGGTGGCCCGCCCCCGAGGCTGATGCTGCGCAGCGGCGTGCTCGGGTCCGCGAAGTAGGAGGGCACGGTCCATTCGTCGACGGTGAGCACGAAGCCTTTCTGTCCCTCCGCCCGGACCAGGCTCTGGGCCATCGACGCCGAGTCCGGTGCGATCGCGGGGTCTGCGGGGATGGGCTGGTTGAAGGGGCTGGCGGCTGAGTAGAGGCGGCCGCCGGAGAGCGGGTCGAAGGCGGGATCGGCGCCGGGCGAATCGGCCACGAGCGCCGGCCCGACGGCGATCGTGGCCGCGGTCCCGTGGCCGGCGCCACCTGCACCGCCGCCGGCCCCCGTGGTCGATTCGAGGCGCAGGGAGAGGACGACCCGCGCCGACCGGCGCGGGACCCGGACGCGGAGGCCGCCGCGGCGCCCGAGGGCCCGGATCTGACCGGGGCTGAGGGTCATGTGGGTGGCCCCGACGACGAGCTCGCCGCCGACGATCGCGGCAGCGAGCGCTCGCGGCGGTTTGAAGACGGCGGTGTTCCCATTACGGGCGCTGGGAGCGAGGGTCCGCGCGCTCTCGGACCCGATGCCGCTCGCAGGCAGGATCAGAAGCGCGATCGCGGCCAGTCCGGCCGCAAAGGGAACTCGTCTGTAAAAACGTGCCATTTCGCTACTCTTTCCTGCGTATCGTCAGGTTCGTCGGGGTGGTCGGCCTCACATCGACCGCTTCGGCGATCGCAGCTCAGCAGCCAATGCAAGCTGGACGAATGTCGTGCAGGGGAGCTCGTGGAGGCAATTCTCGGCCCAGTTGAGATCGCCAGACGTGGTGGCGCCCTGGACCCGGATAGTGAATTTGTCCCCAAAAGTGGGTAGGCGAATAGCTATGCAAGGCATGGGAAGCGGTCGCAGCCAGCAGGCGCCAGTCCGGTTTGGGCTGACCTGGACACGGGCAACCGCGATCGGGGCGGTCACCGGCTTCGCCGCCTACGCGCTGGCCGACGAGGCCGAGGCGCGCCTCGGCCTGGCGCTCGCCGTCGGCCTGGTCTTCGTCTGGGTCCACCGCTCGGTGGCCCGCCACGTCGCCCCGCACGCCCGCTTCCTGCCGCTGATGCGGCTGGTGGTGCCGATCGCCGGTCCGGTCTGGGCCTTCGCGATCCTCGGCTTCCTGCACCTGGTCGGCCTGCTGCCGCTGTCGCTGGCCGACATCGCCGTCCTCTGCGTCCTCGGCGCCCTCTGCGCGATCCTCCTGGTCCGGGTCCCCGGCGAGCCGCGGCGACCGCCTCGCCGCGTCGCCGTCGTCGGCTCGGCCGCGACCACATCCGACCTCCGGGCGGAGCTGGCGGCCCTGGCCGACAGCTCGGTCGCCGTCGTCGGCTACATCGGACTGGACGAGGCCGCGCTCACCGCACCCGCCGCGGAGGAGCAGATCGGGGTCCTCGGGCAGGTCGCGCAAGCGGTCATCGAGCATGACCTCGACCTCCTGCTGGTCTCGCCGACCGTGCCGCGGATGAGCTTCTTCAACGAGATGGAGGCGACCTGCTCGCACCTGGAAGTGCGCGTCCTCGAGCTCTCCTCCTTCTACGAGCACACCTTCGGCCACGTCCCCCTGCGGGCGATCAACGCGGCCTGGTTTCAGTGGGTGATGCACCCGCGCTACTCGCCGCGGACGCCGACCTCGAAGCGGGCGGTCGATCTCGCCATCGCCTCGCTGGTCGCCCTCTTCGCGGCCCCGATCGTCGCCGTCCTCGCCCTTCTGGTGCGGCTGGGGGGAGGCCCCGCCTTCTACCGACAGACCCGGATCGGCGAGGGGGGCGAGCCCTTCCAGATCGTCAAGCTGCGCTCGATGCACGTGACCCCCCCGGGTCTGCCGGCCCGCTGGTCGGCGGCCGACGACGAGCGCGTGACCAGGCTCGGCCGCTTCCTGCGCCGCACCCACTTCGACGAGCTGCCGCAGCTGCTGAACGTGCTCAAAGGCGAGATGAGCATCGTCGGCCCCCGCCCGGAGCAGCCGGCTTTCGTCGCCGGCCTCGAAGAGTCGGTTCCCTTCTACAGCCGCCGGCACGTGGTCCGGCCCGGGATCACCGGTTGGGCCCAGGTCGGCTGCGGCTACGCCGGCTCGCACGAGGGCACGCTCTGGAAGCTCAGCCACGACCTCTACTACCTGAAGCACCGCTCGCTGACCTTCGACCTGCTGATCCTCGGCGAGACCGCGCGCATGGTCTTCTCCCGCTCGCAGTTTCCGACCGAGCTCGACCTGCTCCCCTTCGTCCACCACATCGAAGATCCGCAGCCCTCGTCTCCGCCTCCGGCGGTCGCGCCGGGGCCGGCCGACTGAGCGGTGGGGCTGCTAGGCGGTCGGCTGCGGGGCGTCGGGCGAGACGCGGGCGACGTCGGCCACCATCACGCCGGCGATGCCGAGCAGCAGCCCGACGACCAGGGCGGCGAGCAGAACCAGCTTCGTCGACGGCAGCGAGGAGCCCGAGGGCGCCCGTGCCGGCGAGCTGATCGAGAGCGTGGGGTCGCCGTTCTCCTTGGCGTCGCGCAGCCGCTGCAGGCTGGTGGCGCTGCCCGCTTCGGCTTCGACCGCGCGTATTTCCCGTTCCAGCGCCGGTTCGATCGAGCGGCGGCGGAACTGCAGCGCCGCGTTCGCGTAGCGGTTGGCGACTTCCGCCGCCTCGTCGGGATCTGCGGACTGGGCGGTGACCGCGACCAGGTTGCTCTCGCCGCGGGGGGCGACGCCGACCTCGTCTTCGACCTTCTTCTGGGTCCAGCCGGAGCCCAGGGCCTTGGCGGTGAGGTCGGCGATCGCGGCGCCGCGGAGCAGGCCGGCCGCGGTCTGCACCGGGCGGCTGCCGTCGGAGGATTCGCGGATCAGCGGCAGCCCCTGGAATTCTGGGTCGTCGGTCGCCAGCGGGGCGACCAGGACGTCGGCGCTCGCCTCGTACCGCTCGGAGCGCACGCCGAGGTAGACGGCGGCGGCGATCAGGGCCAGCGCCGTGGTGCAGGCGACGAAGAGGACGGCGCGCCCGCGGCGGGGACGGCTCGCTGCGCCGGCGCCGGCAGGGGTCTGAGGAGTGCTCACGAGAGCAACCTACCCTGCTGCCTGGCCGTTAGTCGGTCGATTCGCTCCAGCACGTTTAGCTGCACGACGCCGGCCTCGACACCCCTGCCTCCGACGCGTCCCAGCGGCGGAAACTATAGTCGGCCCGCCGTTACGCCGACGCTCGATCCGCCGCCCACATGCGCCGCGCCATAGCCAACCCAGCAGCGAGCCCCTCGCCTGGGTGGGGGGGAGTCAGGCGCTGGCCCGGGGGCTTCTGGCCGCTGTTCCTGCTCGGCGCGCTCTGCCTCGGTGCGCTGGCGGCGGCGGCGCCCAAGGTCGGCCTCGGCCTGGCCGTCGTCGTCGCCTACGCGAGCCTGGCCCTGTTCGGCTTCGTGCCGATGTTCGCGGCCTGGACGCTGTCGTTCTTCATCCCCTTCTTCGCCGTCGGCAACGCCCTGCTCAAAGTCGGCCTCGTCGCCACCCTGCTGAGCCTGCTGGTCACCTGGCTCTCGGCGGCGCCGGCGATGCGGGCCCGGGCCCGGGCGGGGGCGCCGTTCCTGATCGTGGCGCTGGTCTTCCTCGCCTGGCTCGCCGCGACGACGATCTGGGCCCCCGACGCCGCCCTCGCGGTGAGCCAGCTCTGGAAGTACGCGATCTCGGCCGGGGTCTTCGCCGCCCTCGTGGTGGCGGTCGGCAGCAAGGGCGGGGTGCGGTTGATCGCCGCCGCTTTCGTGGCGGGCGCCGCCCTGACGGCGCTCTGCGGCCTCTTCGGCGTCAGCGGCGGGCCGGTCAACTCGCTGCCGGGGCAGAGCCGGATCCAGGGTGGGGCCGGCGACCCCAACGTGCTCGCGGCGGCGGTGCTGGCGGCGGCGGCGCTGGCGGGGGGGCTGCTGCCGGGGACCCGCCGCCCGGCGTCGCGGCTGCTGCTGCTGGCGGCGATCGCCGTCTTCGGGCTGACGCTGGCGGGAACCGAGTCCCGCGGCGGCGCGATCGCGGCGGCAGTCGTCCTCGTCGCCGCCCTGCTGGTGATGAAGCGCCGCCGCCGCGCCGTCTTCGGCCTCGCGATCGGCGGCCTGGTTGCCGCCGCGGCCTGGTTCGCGGCCTCGCCCGGCGGCTTCGAACGCCTGACCAACTTCAACGACCACGGCAACGGCCGCGACGAGCTCTGGCGGATCGCCTGGGAAATGTTCGCCGCCCACCCGCTGCAGGGGGTCGGCCTGGCGAACTTCGTGCCGCAGGCGCCCGACTACGTCCTCCACCCGGGAGCGCTCCAGTTCATCCACCTGATCATCGAGAAGCCGGTGGTGGTGCACAACGTCTTCCTCCAGTTCCTGGCCGAGACGGGCCTCGTCGGCCTGCTGCTCTTCCTCACCCTGGTGGCGCTGTCGCTGACCGCCAGCCTGCGCGCCGCCAGCATCTACGAACGCCTCGGGGACCACGCGTTCGCCGACCTCTGCCGCTGTCTCTTCCTCGCGGTGGTGGCGCTGCTGGCCGCCGGCTTCTTCATCTCCTCGGGCGTCGACTACAAGCTCTGGGCGCTGCTGGGCCTGGGGCCGGTGACGCTGCTGCTGGCGCGGCGGGCGGGGGTGGAGGGGGCGGCCGTCGCGATCCCCCCCGGCGGCGACGAGGGCCCGCCGCCCGACCCGGTTCCCCGGGTCGCGGTCGTGATCCCCTGCTTCAACGACGGCGCCACCGTGGGGGCCGCGGTCGAATCGCTGCGCGGGCAGGAGCCGTGCGAGGTCGTGATCGTCGACGACGGCTCCGACGATCCGGCGACGCTGCGCGTGCTGGAGCTGCTGGAGCGGGCCGGGACGCGGGTCATCCACCAGGAGAACCGCGGCCTCTCGGGGGCGCGGATGCGGGGGGTCGTGGAGACCACCGCTCCCTATGTCCAGCCCCTCGACGCCGACGACATGCTCGCCCCCGGCGCCCTGCGCCGGCTCGCCGACGTGCTCGATCGCGAGCCCTCGCTGGGCATGGTCTGGGGCGACCAGCGGGTCTTCGGCGAGGTCGAGCTGACCCAGAAGCGGGCGCCGACCCTCGATCCCTGGGCGATCACCTACTCCAACCGCCTGACCGAGGGCCTGATCCGCCGCGAGGCGCTGTTCGACGCCGGCGGCTGGGAGCTCTCGGTCGGGTTCGAGGACTGGGACCTCTACATGGGCCTGGCCGAACGGGGCTGGGAGGGACGCCGGGTCGACGCCGTCACCTACCTCTACCGGATCGGGTCCTCGCGGATGCTCAGCGGCGCCCGCCTCCAGCACGACGACCTCTACCGCCAGATGCGCGAGCGCCACCCGCGCCTGTTCGCCGAGCGCGCCCGCAACTGGCGCCGCTCCTCCGCGCCCCTGCACATGCGCCTGGCGCTGCCGCTGGTCGCGCGGCTGCCGCTCTCGGGCTTCCAGCGCCACCGCATCGGGCTGCTCGTCTCCGAGCCGGGGATCGCGCTGCGGGTGAGGATCTCGCGCTACACGCGGCCGCGGGCACGGCGATGACGGAGACGCACTCGAAGTCGACCTCGTTCTCGGCCTTCACGACCTTCGCCTCGCAGGTGGCGATCGCCGTCCTCTCGCTCGCCAACGTGATCGTGATCGGCCGCATCCTCGGGCCGTCGGGCCGCGGCAGCGTCGCCTTCCTGACGACGATCGGGTTCATCAGCTCCTGGCTCTCCACCTTCGGCGTCGACCAGGCGATCTCCAACGTCGCCGCCCGGCTGCCGGACGCGCGGCGGGCCCTGGCCGGCAACGCGGTGATGCTCGCCTTCGTCTTCGGCGGGCTGGCCGCGGCGGTCGTGCTCGGCCTGACCGTGGTCTTCCCGGCCGTGCAGGGGGACGCCTCGCGCGGGCTGCTGATCCTGGTCATGCTCAACGTGCCGCTGCTGGTGCTGCAGATCTACCTGCGCCAGCTCGCCGCCGCCCAGTACCGGTTCGGGATCGGCAACGTCACCGCCGTGGTCCCGGCCGTGGTCAACATCGTCGGCAACCTCGGCCTCTACCTGGCGGGACATCTCAGCGTCGGCTCGGCGATCGTTACCTGGCTGGCCGGGCAGGCGGTCGGGACGCTGTGGCTGGCCTGGTACGTGCACTCCCGGCTCGAGGGCTTCGGCCGGCCCGACCTGCCGCTGGCGCGGGAGTCGCTGCGCTTCGGCATCCGCGCCCACACCTCGCACACGATGAACCTCGGCAACTACCGCGCCGACCAGTGGATCATGGGCATCCTCTCGACCCCGCAGCAGCTCGGCCTCTACAGCGTCGCCGTCTCCTGGTCGGAGGCGCTGTTCCTGCTGCCGCAGGCGCTGATGCAGGTGCAGCGGCCCGACCTGGCCCGCTCCGAGCACCACCACGCCGGCCCGCGCGCCGCGCTCGCCTTCCGCCTCAGCATCCTCCTCACCTTCGTCCTCTGCGCGGCGATGGTGGCGGCGGCCCCGATCCTCTGCGTGACCGTGTTCGGCGAGGACTTCCGCGGCTCGATCGTCGACCTGCGGATCGTCGCCCTCGGCGGCTTCGGCATCGTCGCCCTGAAGCTGCTCGGGTCGGCGCTGACCGCGCAGGAGCGGCCGCTGCGCGAGAGCCTCGGCGTCGGCGTCACCTTCGTCACCGTGCTGGCCCTGGACTTCATCCTGATCCCGTCGCTGGGCGGCGAAGGCGCCTCGATCGCCTCCGCCGTCGGCTACACGGCCGGCGGCCTGGCGATGGCGGCGATCTTCTGCTGGACGATGAAGCTGCGGCTGCGCTCGCTGCTGCCCGGCCGCACGACCGTGCGCGAAGCCTTCGCCCTGGCCAGGGGGCTGCGCGGCGACCTGGCGGCGGCCCTGGCCCGGCGCTAGGCGTCGGCCAGGAAGTCGATCGCGGTCCTCGCCTGACGCTCCAGGGTCATCGCCTCGACCTTCTCCAGGCCCCTGGAGACCAGCCGCCGGCGCTCCTCGCCGTCCTCGCCGATCGCCATCAGCGCCGCGGCCGGGGCCTCGGCATCCCCGGGGGGGACCAGCAGCGCCGCCCCGCCCGCCGCCCGCGGCACGCCGCCGACTGCGGTCGCGACCACCGGCAGCCGCGCCGCGAAGGCCTCGAACAGGACCTGCGGCACTCCCTCAGTCCAGGAGACGTGGAGCAGCGCGTGGCTGCGCCGGTACACCTCGACCAGGCCCTGGTCGACCGGTAGGTAGCCGCGCAGGTCGGCGTGCTCGGCCAGGCCCAGCTCGCGCAGGCGCTGCTCCAGCGCCGTCGCCAGCGTCCCCTCGCCATAGACCTCCAGCCGCCAGCGCGGGTCGCGCCGGCGCAGCGCCGCCAGCACGTCGGCGAGCAGCAGCGGGTTCTTCTCGGGGTCGAGGCGGCCGACGCTGACCGCGGTCAGCTCGCCCTCGTAGGAGCGCCCCGCGACCGCCGCCTCGTCGGCGATCTCGGCCTCCGAGACGAGTGAGATCGGCAGGTCGAGGAGGCGGCGCGAGGAGGCGTACTCGGCGGCCAGGGCGGGCCCGACGACGACGGTCGCGCAGCGCCGGGCGAGAGCCCGGTGGCCGGCCTCGAGCAGGCGCGCGGCGTACTGGATCCAGCGCCGCCCGGGGTGGCGGCTGGCGATCAGCGCCGGCAGGTCCTGGCGGACGCCGAGCGCCACCGGCTGGCGCCGCGCGCGCGCGATCGCCGCGAAGCCGAAGACGAACGGGTGCGGGCCGAAGAGCCAGACGGCGTCGGCGTCGGCGGTGCGGGCGGCGAAGCGCCGCATCGTCGCGGCGGCGGCCCGGGCGACCGAGAGCGGGCTGGCGAGGCTGCCGTAGGCCGGCAGGCCGACGAACTCGATCCCCGGGTGCAGCCGAAACGGGTACAGCTCCTCGGCCTCGTCCAGCCGCCCCGCGACCGTGACTGCCAGCCCCGCCGCCGCCAGGGCGTTGACGAAGAGCACGAACGGCAGCTGGGCGCTTACCGACGAGCCCCGCTGCCGGTAGGAGAAGTCGGTGTAGACAACGACTCGGTGTGGCGCCTCTGCTGCCAAGCGGCCAGGGTCTATCATGCCGCCCCCATCCGTCCGCGCATCCTCTTCGTCTCCCCGCGTCATCCCTACCCGCCCTGGCGCGGCGACCAGGTCCGGGTCTTCCACCTGATCAAGGCGCTGCGGGACAGGGCCGAGGTGAGGCTGGTCAGCTTCGACCAGGGCGAGCCGCTGCCGCTCCCCGACGTCGCGGTCCGCTCGGTCCCGATGCGGCCCGCCTCGCGCCTGGCCGCCAACCTGCGGGCGCGCCCCTCGCTGCCGGCGCAGGTGCGGCTCTTCCTCGACGCCGGGATGGCGCGGGCGATCGGCGAGGAGATCGACGCCTGGAAGCCGGACGTCCTCCACGTCACCCTGGCCCGGATGGCGCCCTACATGCCGGCGCGCGCCCCCTTCCACCGCCACCTCGACCTGGTCGACTCGCTGGCGCTCAACATGCGCACCCGCGCCGCCGCCCACCGCGGCCCGGCCCGGGCGGCGTTCGCGGCGGAGTCGCGGCTGATGCTCGCCTACGAGGCGCGGGTCGCCGCCAGCGCCGACAGCTGCTCGGTCGTCTCCGAGGCCGACCGCGAGATGCCCGGGCTCGGCGGCGCGGCGGTGATCCCCAACGGGGTCGATCTCGACGCTTTCCCCTTCGCCGCGGCGCAGGAGCGGGAGCCGGTGCTCGTCTTCTTCGGCAACCTCGGCTACTTCCACAACGTCGAGCCGGCCCGGTTCCTCGCCGAGCGGGTGCTGCCGCTGCTCCGCGAGCGGGTCCCGGCGGCGCGGCTGCGCCTGGTCGGCGCCCGGCCGGCGCCGGCGGTGCGCAGGCTGGCCGAGCTCGACGGGGTCGAGCTGGCCGCCGACGTCCCGGAGATGGCGGCCGAGCTGCACGGCGCCGCGCTCGCGGTCCTGCCCTCGTTCTCGGGCTCGGGGATCAAGAACAAGATCCTGGAAGCGTTCTGCGTCGGCCTCCCGGTCGTCTCCAACCGCCTTGGCGTGCAGGGCGTCGCCGGCGCCGTCGCCGGCGAGCACTACCTGCCGGCCGAGGACGCCGGGGAGATCGCCGCCGCCGCGGCGCAGGTGCTCGGCGACGCCGAGCTGAGCGCCCGGCTCGCCGCCGCCGCGCACGGCCTGATCCTCGAGCGCTACACCTGGGAGCGCCAGGCCGAGCGGCTGCTGGAGCTGTACGGCTAGGTCGGGACGAACAGCGCGTTGGCGCTGACCCCGGCGACGTACGGCTCGACCCGGTCGCCGGCCTCCCGGTAGACGCAGGCCTCGTAGCCGAGCGGCGCCAGCAGCTCCATCACCCGGGCCACGTCCGCGGTCTCGACCAGCAGCACCGGGCGGCTGCGGGCGAGCGTCGCCGCCATCCCTTCGAGCACCGCGATCTCGGCCCCCTCGACGTCGATCTTGACCGCGTGGGGCGAGAGGCCGTGCTCGTCGATCGGGCGCACGCTGACCGTCACCCGCTCGATCTCGATCTCCCCCGGCGCGATCCCGAGCTGTTCCGCGGTCCAGTTCTCGCCCGCCTCCTCGCGGCTCAGCGAGGCCTCGCCGGTCAGGGGCACGCCGCGGTAGAGGGGGACGTAGAGCGCGAACTCGCCGGCGCCGGC
>Ga0157375_10002292_pt1 | contig 16539 bp, 17 predicted proteins | sample M35metaG_FD_115311 | JGI IMG/M metagenome (GOLD analysis project Ga0157375, IMG submission 115311) | Miscanthus rhizosphere microbial communities from Kellogg Biological Station, Michigan, USA - M3-5 metaG | ecosystem: Host-associated > Plants > Roots > Rhizosphere > Soil | place: USA: Michigan...
TCTCGCGTAATTGCAACTGGAGCGCCGGATAGCGCCGCTGTAATTCCGGCAACGCCGTGGGCAGGAGATAGGGCGCGATCGAGGGAATGGCGCCGAGCTTCAACACGCCGGACAACACGCCTTCCTGATGTTGAGCGTAATCGAGCAAGTCGCGCACCGAGGCAAGAATGGTACGCGCGCGCCGGGCGATTTCCTCGCCCTGCTCGGTGAACTCGATGCCCGATTTGAGGCGCTCGACCAGGCTCACCTTCAGCTCGTCCTCGAGCTCCTTGATCTGCATGGAGAGCGCCGGCTGGCTGACGGCGCAAGCTTCGGCCGCATGGCCGAAATGGCGCGTTTCCGCCAATGACTCCAGGTAACGCAACTGCCTGAGCGAGACCACGCGATAAGTGCCGCTTATGCCGACTATAAAGAAATACGATTGGAAATTATCATGACCCGAAAGCATATTCAAATCGCAGAGCCGCAGCAGCCATCTCCGGGTTCGCAAAACTAAAGTGGCTGTTCCGGCGAACGCTCTGCCTTAACTCGCGGAAGGAGAGCTGCAATGCGTGAGTGGCAAAAGCCGACGATCGACGAGACGGAGTCCGGCATGGAAGTCACACGCTACCTGCCGGCAGAGCTGGATCGCGCTTAATCCGGTCTCTCGTCTTGGAACGAATGCGAACGGCGATCCGGCGATTGGCCTGGGTCGCCGTTTCGTTTTGGGGGCCGAGCCCTCCGAGAGTGGCGCCGACAGGCGGCTTCCCTCACCCTCGGCCCCCCGTATTGCCAACGTTCCCGTTCAGGTTTTCTTAATGTGGTATGCAGCTAGCGTTCATGCAGCGCCAACTGGGACTTCCTATATTGAGTGTGAGGAAATACGCCCCGAGGTTGACGGCGCCGCTGAACTAGCCGTTGACGTGTATCAAGGCGGCGAATTCTAGGGAGGACTACCCGGTTTCATCGTCGGAATTGGGTAGCAAGAGGTAACGCCGTGACCAAGATTATGAGCCCCGAGGAACTGGAGCAGGAACTCCGCGCCATCGGCGCCGAGCGCTATCACGACAAGCATCCGTTTCACAAGCTGCTGCATGGCGGCAAGCTCGACAAGGGCCAAGTGCAGGCCTGGGCGCTGAACCGGTATTGCTATCAGTCGGCGGTGCCGCGCAAGGACGCTGCCTTGATGAGCCGCTGCCACGACCGTCAGCTTCGCCGCGACTGGATCCATCGCATCATGGATCATGACGGCTTCGGCGAAGAGGAAGGCGGCATCGAGCGCTGGCTGGTCTTGACCGACGGCTTGGGGCTCGATCGCGACTACGTCGTTTCGCGCAAGGGCGCGCTGCCCGAGACTGTTTTTGCTGTGGAGGCTTATGTCAACTTCGTGCGGGAGAAAACCCTGGTCGAGGCGGTAGCTTCCTCGCTCACCGAGCTGTTCGCGCCCAAGATCCACAAGGAGCGCATCTCGGGCATGCTTGAGAATTACGATTTCATCAGCGACGACGTGATGCAGTATTTCAAGCGCCGCCTGACGCAGGCGCCCGACGATGCCGCCTTCGCGCTGGATTATGTCAAGCGCAACGCGCGCACGCCGGAGGCGCAGGCCGCCGCGCTCGATGCGCTGAGATTCAAATGCAGCGTGCTTTGGGCGCAGCTCGATGCGCTGCATTACGCCTATGTCGAGCCGGGGCTGATCCCACCCGGCGCGTTCGTGCCGGCCAAAGCATGAACGAAGCCTCGTCCCCTGCACGTCTGATCGTCGGTGCGGAGACGCGGCCCCATTTGCCGGCCTATCTGAAGCTCCGCCACGACGCGGGGCGAGGCCGTTGGATTTTGTTGGCGCCCGAGCGGGTGCTGACGCCTGACGATACCGCCGTCGCAGTGCTCAAGCTCTGCGACGGCAAACGAACCGTGGAGGACATTGTCGAGGCCCTCGCCAAGGAATATTCCGCGCCCGCCGACGTGATCCGCGCCGACGTGCTCGACATGCTGCAAGGCCTGGCTGACAAGGGATACGTAAAGGGATGAGCGAGGAGCTTAAGGGTAACGGACATTGCGAGACCCTCGTGGTCGACGACGAGCCGACCGAGGGCGCGAGCGGCGCGGCGCAGACGGCGCTGTGCGAGCGCGCACCCGTTGGTCTGCTGGCCGAGCTGACGCATCGCTGTCCCTTGCAGTGCTCGTATTGCTCGAACCCGATCGAGCTCGAGCGCGTCAACAAAGAGCTTTCCACCGAGATGTGGTGCTCGGTGATGCGCCAAGCCGGCGCGATGGGCATCCTGCAAGTGCATCTGTCGGGCGGTGAGCCCACGGCGCGCAAGGATCTCGAGGACATCGTCTCGGCCGCCTCCGAGGCCGGCCTCTACTCGAACCTGATCACTGCCGCCGTCACCCTTAATCGTGGCCGACTGGAAGACCTCGTCAAGCGCGGGCTCGACCACGTCCAGATCTCGTTCCAGGACGTCGACGCCGAGAACGCCGAACGGATCGGCGCCTATCCCGGCGCTACCGCGAAGAAGCTGGAGGTCGCCCGCTGGGTGACCGAGCTCGGCTTGCCGCTCACCGTCAATGCGCCGATCCATCGCCAGAACATTCATAATGTCGGGCGCTATATCGAGCTTGCCCTCAAGCTCGGCGCCCAGCGGCTCGAGATTGCCCATGTGCAATATTACGGCTGGGCCTATCTCAACCGCGCTGCGCTGATCCCGACCTACGATCAGACCCTGGAGTCGATCGAGTTCGTCGAGCGCGAGCGGGAGCGGCTGAAAGGCGTGCTCACCATCGACATGGTCGTGCCCGACTATTACGCTAAGCGCCCCAAACCCTGTATGGGTGGCTGGGGCAAAGGCTTCATGAACATCACCCCCGCCGGCAAGGTGCTCCCCTGCCACGCGGCGGAGACGATCAAGACGCTGACCTTCGACAATGTGCAGGATCGTCCGCTGCTGGACATCTGGCTCAATTCCGAAGCCTTCAACGCCTTCCGCGGAACCTCCTGGATGAAGGAGCCCTGCCGCTCCTGCGCCTTCAAGGAGATTGATTTCGGCGGCTGCCGCTGCCAGGCGATGGCGATCACCGGCAACGCGGCCAACACCGATCCCGCTTGCGCGCTGTCGCCCTATCACGCCGAGATGGTGCGGCTTGCGCGCGAGGAGGCTGCAACGCCGCCGACGAAATTCGTCTATCGCAATCCGCGCAACGCGGCCGAAGCCTTGAAGGCCGAGCGCCCGTTGGTGCCCGCGGAATAGCCCTTCCCTTACGTTGAGGATTGGACGGCCCGCCTCGCGTCAGGCGGCAAGCGCCGCATCGGCCGCGCGCGTGCCTGGCTTGCCGCCCAGCACGCGATAGGCGTGCACGAACGCGAGCGTTGAGACCGGGATCGACACCAGCAGGCCGACGATGAGCGCCAGCGCCCCGAGCAGATTGATCAGCACGAGCATCAGCACAAAGCCGAACAGCGGCCATTTATACCCGCGCGTGAGCCGGCTGTTCTCGTTCATCGCTTCGACCGGACCAAGCTCGCGCTCGATTACCACGAAGGGCGTGAACATGAACATGAGGCCGAAGATGATCCCGGGCACGATCAGCAAGACGAAGCCGATGCCGACGGCAAGCGAGAGCAGGATCGAGGCGCCGAGATATTTCCAGAAGGGCGACGGGTGCCACAGCAGGGCAAGATCGGCCGTGTCAGGATTGTCGTGCGCGGCGAGATAGAACGCCGTGGCGCCCATGCTGATCAGCGTGCCGAGCGCGAGATTGATCACCGTGCCGATGATCGACGGGTCGTCGGTGGAACCGGTCAGCGCGGCATCGATGCCGCTGGTGAAACCATCGCAAATGGCAGAGGCGAGTAAGATGAGGAAGGTCGATCCGACAAAGAACCACGGCCGCCGCTTGAACGTCTCCCACCCGAAGCGTATGGCCTCACCCGTCGAAAATTGCATGCCGGCACGATAGCACGTGTCTCGATTCTGGGAGGCTGACGGCGCGGATTTCCACAATCGTTAGCGGGGAGCTCGGGCCGGCCGAAATGGCCGCCTTTCGACCCGTTGCCGCATCGCGGTACCAAAGCTTCCCGGCTCTGGTTTCCACCTTGCAATGCCTATTTCTTTATCGCTACCATGGGCCTAGATCGCTTCGGCTGGCCTCCGAGCCCTCGCCAGCACGTGCCTTGATCGGGCTCGAGCCATCGATAACCGGCGCATTTACTCGCCCCAATCGGTCCCCGCCACCATGTCCCTGGTAGCCAAGCTTGCCTGCAGCAATTTCCGGCACTCCCTTGCGATCCTCGGTGTTTGCGGATCTCTTTCTCTTCTCGGCAGCCTGCCGGCGAGCGCGCCAGCCTTGGCCGGCGATGAGCCTGCCACCGCCGCACCCGCCGCGCCACCAGCCGCCGAAGCGCCAGCCGCCGAGACCAGGCCGGATGGGTTCAAGGTCGAATTGCCTCAGTCGCCGGCGCCGAAGAATCCGGTGCCTATCGGTTACATCCGGCAGTTCGGAGATCACCCGCGGCCCGCCTCCCGCGTCGATGTCGAGCCGTCAAACGCCGGCGTGGCCGGCGCAAAATTGGCCAACGACGAAAATAATGCCGGTGGCCAGTTCACCGGTGAGGTCTACAGCCTCGATGTCGCAACCGTCGGCTCGGCCGACCAAGCGGTGGCGGAGGCGCAAAAGCTCTTCGATAGCGGCCACCATTTCATGTTGGTCGACGCACCCGCCGAGACCCTGCTCAAGCTTTCGGACTGGGCCAAGGGGAAGGAGGTTCTCTTCTTCAACATCCGCGCCGAGGATGTTTCGCTCCGCCAGGAAGATTGCCGCGCCAACATCATGCATGTGGCGCCGGACCGCTACATGCTGGCCGACGCGCTCGCCCAATATCTTGTGGTGAAGAAATGGACCAACTGGCTGTTGGTCTACGGCTCGACGCCGGGCGACCTCGCCTATGCCGATGCGATCAAGCGCGCGGCCTCGCGCTTCGGCGCCGATATTGTCGATGCGCGCGAATACAAGGATGTCTCCGGCGGGCGCCGCGACGATGTCGGCACCATTCCGCCGGGCAAGCAGGCGAGCAACGACGCCGCGTTCGCCGCCAATCCCGACTACCAGGTCATCATCGTCGCCGACGAAGATCAGTTGTTCGGGCCCTATATGCCCTATCGCGGCGGCGCCGACGCGCGGCCCGTCGCCGGTACCACCGGTCTCACCGCCACGACCTGGAGCCCGGGCCACGAGAAATGGGGCGCGACCCAGATGAACAATCACTTCCAGAAGGACTATAGCCGCCTGATTCTGCCGATCGACTATCAGGCCTATGTCGCCACGCGCACCATCGGCGAGTCCGTCACCCGCAACGACGGCGAGGATTTCGCCACCATCGCCGCCTTCATTCACGGACCCGAACTCCAGCTCGCACCCTTCAAGGGTGTCAAGCAGCAGTACCGGCCTTGGGACGGTCAGTTCCGGCAGCCGATCCTGATCGCGACCGACAAGGTGCCGGTGTCGATCTCCCCGCAAGCCGGTTTCCCGCATGCAAGCCATGCCGAGATCGAGATGGACACGCTCGGCATCGACGAACCCGACAGCCTCTGCAAGATGTAAAACTAGGGCTGCCGCGGCAGCTCAGCGCTCGGCGGCTGCGGCGGTGATCAAGTTGCCCTTGTCGTCCAGCACGGGCACGTTATAGCCCTGCAGGATCTCGTTGATCTCGCCCTGGTTCTCGGCGATCAGCTTGTTGATCGTATGCTTCCATTGCGGCTCGTCGGGCCGCACGCCCATGGTGATGCCGTAAATCGTGCTTGGGCCAGCGTTCTCCTTGACGAGCGCCACCAGCTTGAGCGGCACAGCGGCGCGCTCGGCGTAATAGCCGCCGACCGGCCCCCACAGCAGCGCCGCATCGAGCTCGCCCGAGGCGACCTGGTCGATGATGGTCATGGTGGCCTTGGCGGCGCTCTCGTCGGCATTGACCTCGAACGGCTTAGCGTTCGCCACCAGCCCATGCACAGCGAGGATGCTGGCCGGCGGCGTGCGGGCGAAGAGACCGATGCGCTTCCCCTTGAGCCGTGGGTCCGACAGATTGTCGATGCCGGCGAGGCTGGCGTCCTTCTCGCGGTGAATCAGCACATAGGACGTGTAGTAATAGGGGTTGGTATCCTCGATCAGACCGGTCCCTTGGGCATAGCCCATGACGAGATCGCAGGCGTCGCGTCCCATCGTGTTCGGCACATAGCCGGTCGACTCGGCGAACCAGGAATATTGAAGCGTTGCGTTCAGCTTTTGCGCGATTAGTTCGGCGAGCTTGTTTTCGAACCCCTCGGCCTTCTCGTTCGAGAACGGCATGTTGTCGGGATCGGCGCAAACGCGCAAAGACGCCGCGCTGGCTGGCCCGGCGCCGGCGCTGGCAAAGCCGAGCAGAACGGCGAGGCCGATCTTGCCGACGGTGCTCGTCCCTCGCCTCAGAGTGATTATCGCCGCTCGTTCGCTCAAAATCGCCTCTCGTCGGGCAGGCGTGGGAAGTTCAATCATAGCACAGCAGTGGCGCTCGCCGCCTGACCGGCCGATGCCTAACTGCATGAAAATATGGAGATCAAGGCAAAGCCGCGCCAGCTTACCGCAACATTAAACTTCGCTGACAAAGCCCCGCTGCCGAGACGAAAGCGTTAGTCTTCCGCCTCGCATTTGGCGATATTGTCGGCCCGCTCGGTCCCGGTCGGATAGTAGGCGCCGGTCGGCAACGCGCCGAACGCGATCATTGCCGCCCTCCCCGCCTCGATGCTGTCCGTCTCGTGCCTCGATCGCAGCAACTTCACCGCGCAGCAATCGGCGTCGAGCTCCATCTGCTTCAGCGCCGGCGCGATATAGAAGAAGGGCTGCGGCCCGACATGGCCGAACCCCTCGTGAAAACGACCGACATGGCCGAGCGTGTGGTGGCAGCATTCATGCGCCATGAGGAAACGGCCGTAAGCCGGCTGGTCGGTAAGCGTCATGGCATTCACCACAATCACCGGCGTGCCGTTGGAATCGAGCATCGACATCGCCAGCTCGGGCACATCGCGCAAGGTATAGGTGGTGACGTCGCAATACGGATTGTCGGCCTTGGGCATCCACATCCTGGCCGCTTCGGAGCTGCTGCAAAACAGCCCGAGACCCGCGATCGCCGCTACGAGGACCGGAAGACGCATTTGCCCTCCGCCGCCATGAGTCGCTTTCCTTGGAAAGACTATCCTCAACAGTCGTTGCCCCAAAAGGCTTTTGTCCATCTGAACCATCGTCGCCATATTATGCCGCAAGAGCCGCCTGCGGGGATTAACTCGGCCGCAATTGGGCCAATCGCCTTGCTTGAGCAAAAACCTTCCGCCGCGGAAACGGGGATGCAAGACACATGGATGTGAACGGCAACACCGACAAGCCGTGCCTCATCCGCGGATTGCGCCAAACCGAGTCGGTCTCGAGTAGCCTGATCCACCCAAGGATGTTCTCGGAATGTGCTTTGCGCTCCGAGCCTCTGTCTTGACGCGAACATGACACTGGAGCCGGCCAGCGCCATTGGCTAGGGTCTGCCACCTTGCGCCGTCCGGCGCGCTATCCAGAGGGTATAACAAGCAACGGGATGGGTCCGCGTCTTCTCTATGTCCTCATTGTCGGAATGGTCATCTTGGCTGCGCTGGCGTTGCGTGTCTGGGACCCGACGCCGGTCGCGAGGTTGCGGTCGCTCGTCTTCGATGCCTATCAGCGCCTCGACCCGCGCGCGTTCGATCCGGCTTTGCCGGTGCGCATCGTCGATATCGACGAGGAGTCATTGAAGCGGATTGGGCAATGGCCGTGGCCGCGTACCGTGCTTGCCGAACTCGTCGACAAGCTGGTCGCGGGCGGCGCGGCGGCGATCGGCTTCGACATGGTCTTCCCCGAGCCCGACCGCATGTCGCCCGCGAACACGCTGCGCTACTGGCCACAGTCTGACGCTCTCGCCAGCCTCCGCGAGGAAGTCGAGAAGCTTCCCACCAATGACCAGGTCTTCGCCGAGGCGATCGGCAAGGGCCCCGTGGTGCTTGGGTTCATCGCTTCGCCGGACGCCACCTCGCTGCCCAAGACCAAGGCGGGCTTCGCCCATGGCGGCGACGATCCCGAACTGTTCGCTCCGCATTACCCGGGCGCGGCGGCGAGCCTCACGGAGCTGCAGGACAAGGCGCAAGGCGCGGGCTCGCTCAACTGGATTCCCGAGGAGGATCAGATCATCCGCCGCATGCCCATGCTGGTGAGCGTCGGCGACACGCTCTATCCCGCTCTGTCGGCCGAGATGCTCAGGCTCGCGCAAGGCGCATCCACCTATCTGGTGAAGTCCTCGGGTGCGAGCGGCGAGAAGGCGTTTGGCGAAAAGACCGGCATCGTTGCCGTGAAGGTCGGCGACTTCGAGGTGCCGACCGAAGCCAATGGCCAGATGTGGATCAGGTTCACCCCGGAGACGAAGCAACGCTATTTGCCCGCCTGGAAGGTTTTGAACGGCGACATCGGCGCGGACGAGCTTAGCGGCCGCATCCTGATCATCGGCACGAGCGCGGCAGGCCTGCTCGATCTCAGAGCCACCCCGCTCGATGCTTCGGTGCCAGGCGTCTCGCTCCACGCGCAGGCTATCGAGCAGATCCTGCAAGGCGGCTTCCTGCAACGGCCCGACTTCGCCACACCCGCCGAGCTCCTCTTTATCCTGGTGCTCGGCACGCTGATCGCCGTGCTCATCTATCGCCTCGGCGCGGCCGGCAGCGCGGTTTTGGGCGGTCTCGCCATCGCCGGTGTTGTCGGTGTCTCCTGGTATGCCTTCGACGTGCTCGGCTGGCTGGTCGATCCCGTCTACCCGGCCATCGCGCTCACCGCCATCTATCTCGCCGGCACTCTGTTCGTGTTTCTCCGCACCGAGCGCGAGCGGAACCGAGTCCGTCACGCCTTCTCGCACTATATGGCGCCAGCTCTGGTCGAACGGCTGGCCGACGATCCATCGCGGCTCAAGCTCGGCGGCGAGACGCGCGACATGACGTTGCTGTTCAGCGACGTGCGCGGCTTCACCACCATCTCCGAGGGACTGGACGCCGAGGAGCTCACCCGCTTCCTCAATTCCCTGTTCACGCCCTTGAGCAACATCATCCTCGACGAGCAAGGTACCATCGACAAATTCATGGGCGACGCGGTGATGGCGTTTTGGAACGCGCCGCTCGACGACGCGGCGCATCCGAGCCATGCCTGTAGCGCGGCGCTGCGCATGATGGCCGAGATGGAGAGCCTGAACGCTCGCTGGCGCGAGGAAGCGGAAGCCAAGGGCCGGCAGTTCAAGCCGGTACGGCTCGGCATCGGACTCAATACCGGCATTTGCTGCGTCGGCAATCTCGGCTCCGAGACGCGCTTCGACTATTCGGTGATCGGCGACAACGTCAATGTCGCCTCGCGGCTCGAAGGGCAGTCCAAGACTTACGACGTGGGCACGGTAGTCGGCCAGTCCACCACCGCGCGCGCGCCGGAGTTCGCCTTTCTCGAACTCGACCTGCTGAAGGTGAAGGGCAAAACCGAGGCGACTCGCATCTTCGCCCTTCTCGGCGACAATGCGCTCAAACAGTCGAGCGACTTCATCCACCTCGCCGAGCGTCACACCGAGTTTCTCGCCAGCTTCCGCGCCAAGGACTGGGAGGCGGCAGAATGCCTCGCTCGCGAGTGCGCGCAGATGAACACCGCGCGCCTCGACCATCTTTATGCGCTCTATCGCGAGCGCATCGCCTATTTACGCATCAATCCCCCGCCGGCCGATTGGGACGGCACGGCCGAGGCCTTGTCGAAATAGCCCGATGCCAAAGCTCGTCCTGCTCGCCCTCGCCGCCGTCGCCGTTCTCATGGTCAAGCATGCGGTCGCCGATTTTTATCTGCAGACGCCGTATCAATTCTTGAACAAAGGAAAGTACGGCCATCCGGGCGGCTTCATCCATGCCGGCATCCATACCGCGCTGACACCGCTGGTCTACCTTGTGCTGCTGCCTGGCTCGCTGCTGCTCGTCGCCGGCCTCGCTCTCGGCGAGTTCGTGCTGCATTATCACATCGATTGGCTGAAGGAGCAGGTCACCCACCGCAACGGCTGGAATACCCAAGACCCCGGCTTCTGGTATTCGCTCGGCACCGATCAGCTGGTGCACGGGCTGACCTATCTCGGCATCGTCGCCATTCTGGTGATGGCCGCCGCGGGTTAGAGCAGCGCTGAAATTTCGCGGTTGGCGAATTCGAGGCGGTCCGACAACAGCCTGATGATGAGCTTGTGCAGCGATGCCGCCGCTGTCGGATTCTCCGCCTGCATCGTGTCGAACGCCTCGCGGGTCAACCGGTAGATTACCGTCGGCCCCTCGGCGATGACGCTCGCCGTGCGCGGCACGCCGCGATAGAAGCCCATCTCTCCCACCACCGTATGCCCGATCATCCGCCGCAGACGGATGGGCCGCCCGTGCTCGTCGATGATGGTGATGGCGACCGAGCCCGAGGCTTGCAGCACCACGGAATCCGACGGCTCGCCCTGACGGAACAGGAATTCGCCGCTCTTCAGCTCCTGGCGCTGCATGTAGGGCGTGATCTTCTCGAACTCGATCTTCTCGCCGAATTCCGATTGCAGCCAGCTTTCGAAGCTATGCGTCGAGGCGGCGCCGACCTCGTGATACATGAGCAGCATGTCCTCGCACCACTCGATCGCCTCGTTGCGGCTGCCGAACAGTTGATGCGGCCGTTCGGTGCCGAAGAAGTCCGCCTTCTCGAAGCTCGCCCGCATGATGTCGCTCAGACCCGAGAAGCCGAGCGTGACGCTATTCTCCTCGCAAAAATTGCGCAGCTTGACCAGGCTCAACACCGCCGAGGTGTCCAGTCCGGGGACGGCGCTGAAATCGAGCACCACATAGCCCACGGGCTTGTCCCGCTGCGCCTCGATGGTGCGCTTGATGCGCTCGAACAGGCCGTTGGAGGAGCCGAAGAAGATGAAGCCCGAGAGCCAGAACACATGAACGCGCTTGCCCTCCTCGCGCAGCAGCCGCGTCTGTTCCGGCGAGCGCTCGACATTGCTGGAGAATTCCTGCCGCGTCAGGTGGCGCCGGACCACACCGATACGGCTGTAGCTCAGCGCGAACATCAGGCAGGCGCCGATCACGCCGACCACCACGCCCATGAAATAGCCGAAATTGATGATGACCAGCGTCATCACGCCGGTGAGCGCCCATTCCATCCACGAGCTTTGCGCCGGCGCTTCCCACAGCTCGATGAGGATCACCGCGCCGAGATAAGCCAGCATGCCGGCGAGAATGGCTTTCGGCACCATGCTGCCGACATCGGTGCCGGAGAACAGAATGATGGCGCAGACAATGCCAACAATGGCGCCGGACCAGCGCGTGGTGGCGCCCGACTCGTCGAGCAGGAGGCAGGCGTTCATCGACAGAGATCCGCCGAAGCCGCCGAGCACCGAGGCCACGAGATTGGCGAGACCGTTGGAGCGGAACTCCTGGTCGAGATCGCTGGTCTTCTGCCGCGCCACCTCGAGGCTCGAAACGTCGAGCAGGAGCGCAATAGCCATCACGCCGCAGAATGAGCCGATCTCGGCGCTGCTCTGTGCGATCACGCCCCAATCGACCTGCTGGCCGATCATGGCATTGATCGGCCACCACAAGGTCAACTCGCCGAGGCTCGGCAGGAACCACGCGCTGTGGATCGTTGCGTCGTTGAAGAAGCCGAACAGGCTCACATCGAGAACGAGCAGAAAACCAAAAAAGGCGATCGGCAGGGCGAGGTAGTTCGGCACAAACCGCCCGAACACCGGGATGGAAGCGGCGAACAGCGCCCCGATCAGAATCTGGGGTGCGTAAAGCGGCGAATACAGCACCTGCCAGCTGGAGGGCGACAGCGTGAGATTGGTCTGGGTGACGACCTCCATGCCGCCGGTGACGAGCAGGATCCCCGAAGCGGCAAGAAAACCGCCGATCACCGGGTAAGGAATGAAGCGCAGCCATTGTCCCATCTTCAGCGCCCCGACGCCGTAGAGCAGGATGCCGGTCAAAAGCGTGCTGACCGACAGCGCGACCAGCACATTGATGACGATCTGCCCGGTCGGAGCGCCCTTGGCGGCGAGTGCCGTGGCGATCGAGGCGGCCAACACGCTCATGACCGCGACGGCCGGCGAGTCCGGTCCGCCAATCACCGGAGAGAAGGTCGAGGTCAGGGCGATCACCACGCAGGTGACGACCGTGCCCATGATGAGTCCCGCCAGGCCTAGGGAGAAGCCGCTGGCAAGATCGCCGGTGAAGATCAGCGCGGCGAAGGAGATGCAATAGGCGATCTGCACCACCGCCGAGATGCCGCCGGCCATCGCGTCCCGCCCGAGCGTTGACGCGTCGATGTTGCGCGGGTGGCGCAGCGCGAGATTCGCTAGCAGGGACAAGGCCTAATGCGCAGGCTTGGGGTTTAGTCGCGCCCGATCATGGCTGGCGCACGTCACAATGGCAAGCCGGCAGGCCTAAAGCACGGCGCAAACCCACGGTTTATGGGGCCGATCTTCGCAAGCGATCGGCTAGCGCGCGCATTACGGCGATGGCGAAGAACGGCGTTTCGTGCACCAGGAACAGGAAGGTTTTCTCGGTGATGGCAGCCACCTCGCAAGCTGTCTTGGCCCGCGCGGTTGCGGCTCGTGGCGATCCGTCGATCAAGGCCATCTCGCCGAAAATCCCACCGCCCGACAGCGTCTCGACGATCTTGCCGTCCCGCTCGACCTCTACCTCGCCGGAGCGGATCACGTACATCTTGTCGCCCTTGTCGCCCTCCGAAAAGATCACCTCGCCCGGCTCGAACTTGGCGGGAGGGAAGCCTGCATTGGCGAGAAGTTGAAAATCGGTTGCAGCTAGCGCCATGTGCTCAGTACTCCTTGCCCCGGCGGGTCCGGACGGCAATCTATGACGATCCTGTGACGGCACTATAAAGGCCAGCGGGCCCTCAAACCCCTTGCGATCTCACCCTCGCCACCGCTTCGAGCCAACCGCCATAGCGTGCCTCGCGTTCGGTTTCGCGCATTTTAGGCGCGAACACCCGCGCCGGCGCCCAGGCCTTGCCGAGCTCTTCCGCATCGCCGTAGAAGCCCTCCGCCTGACCGGCGTGATAGGCAGCGCCAAGCGCGGTGGTCTCAGGCGTGGCCGCGACTTCGACGGTCTGCCCGAGGATGTCGGCGAGCCGCTGCATGAGCCAAGCGTTCGGCGTCATGCCGCCGTCGACCCGTAAGGCCGAGGGCATGGGGATGCCGCTCACCGCCATGTCGCGACCCATGGCGGTCAGCAGATCGCGCGTCTGAAAGGCAACGGCCTCAAGCGCTGCCGCGACCAGATCGGCCTTCGCTGCGGCGCGCGTCAGCCCGAGAACGGCCGCGCGCGCGCCCGCATCCCAAAACGGAGCGCCGAGTCCCTGAAAGGCGGGAACGAGATAGACGCCGGAGTTCGGCTCTGCCTCCCTCGCCAACGCCTCGCTCTCTGCGGAGGTGGCGATGATGCCGAGATTGTCCCGCAGCCATTGCACCGTCGCGCCCGCCATGAAGATCGCGCCTTCCAGCGCGTAAGTGCGCTTGCCGTCGAGCTGATGGAAGATGGTCGAGAGCATGCGGGTGGCCGATGCCACTTTCTCTTCGCCGGTATTGGCGAGCACGAAGCAGCCGGTGCCGAAGGTCGCCTTGACCATGCCGGGAGTGAAGCAAGCCTGGCCATATGCAGCCGCCTGCTGATCGCCGACGACCCCGCTGATCGGAATCGCGGCGCCGAAATGCTCCGGCTGCGCGAGGCCGAAATCGCCCTGGCTGTCGCGCACTTCCGGCAGCATGGCGCGCGGCACCGAAAGCCGTTCGATCAGCCGGTCGTCCCAACGTCCTGAGCGAATGTCGTAGAGCTGGGTACGCGCGGCGTTGGTCGCGTCGGTAGCATGCCGCCTGCCGCCGGTGAGCTTGAACAGCAGGAAGCTGTCGATCGTGCCAAAACACACCTCCCCTGCCCGCGCTCGCGCATCGAGGTCCGGCACAGTCCGGAGCAGCCAGGCGAGCTTGGTTGCGGAAAAATACGGATCGATCACCAGGCCCGTCGCTTCGGCGACGTGCGCTTCCCAGCCCTCCCGCGCCAACTCGGCGCAAAGTGGCGCCGTGCGCCGGTCTTGCCAAACGATGGCATTGGCAAGCGGCCTGCCCGTCGCCCGCTCCCACACGACCGTCGTTTCGCGCTGATTGGTGATGCCGATGGCGGCGGTCGAATTCACATCCGCCTTGCTCAGCACCTGCCGGCCGACTTGCAGCACCGACCGCCAGATCTCATCGGGATCGTGCTCGACCTGTCCCGGCACGGGATAAATCTGCGTGAGCGGAACCTGCGCGGTCGCGTGAGCGCGCCCCTCCCGGTCGAACAAGATGGCACGCGTGCTCGTCGTGCCCTGATCGATGGCAAGGACGAAGCTCTTTTCGCTCATTTAAGTTCGGGGCTTTGCGTCTGGCCGGCGATCCAGTCGCAATATTCGGCGCTGCCCCCTTCCGTCGGCAACACGAGCAGCGCCGGCAGCTCGTAAGGATGCAGCCGCTTGGTCTCGGCGAGCACCGCCTCGGTGAGCGAGCTTCGCGTCTTGATGATCATGGCGACCTCGCTCGCCTCCTCGCGCGCGCCTTTCCACTCGAAGATCGAGATCATGTCGGGAAACATATTGACGCAGGCCGCGAGCCGCGCCGCAACCAGCGCCTCGCCGACCCGCTTGGCCTCGGCAAGCGCCGGAAACGTCGTATAGATCAGCACCGGCCGGTCGTCGTTCCGCATAAATTCACCATTCAGCCTGTAAACGGAGGGACTTGCATTTGCGGTCCGTGGCCGCATTTATAGTGCCCCGCTTCTTAAGCAAGCTCAAAGCGCCTCGATAGAACCATGCCCCGCTTCGACAAAATCGCCTTCGTTGCCAGCGAGACCAAGGAGGCCGCCGAAGCGCTCGCCAAGCTCACCAAACAATACGGGAATGCCGACTTCGCCGAGGCCAACGCGATCGTGGCGCTGGGCGGCGACGGCCTGATGCTGCAGACCATGCATTGTCACCTCAACAGCCGCATTCCAATCTACGGCATGAATCGCGGTTCGGTCGGGTTCCTGCTCAACGATTATCACGAGGACAACCTGAGGGAGCGGCTGAAAGCGGCCGAGATCACCGTCATCCATCCCTTGCGCATGACCGCGTATGATGAGCGCGGCGCCAAGCACGAGGCGCTCGCCATTAACGAGGCGTCTCTGTTCCGGCAGATCTACCAGGCCGCCAAGCTGAAGATCGCCGTCGATGGCAAGGTGCGCATGGACGAGCTCATCTGCGACGGCATTCTGGTTTCCACCCCGGCCGGCTCGACCGCCTATAATCTTTCGGCGCACGGTCCGATCCTGCCGATCGACGCGCCGCTGCTCGCCCTCACCCCGATCAGCCCGTTCCGCCCACGGCGCTGGCGCGGCGCCCTCCTTCCCAACGACGCCAAGGTCCGCATCGAGGTGCTCGAGCCCGACAAGCGCCCCGTCAGCGCCGTGGCCGACCATACCGAGTTCCGCGACGTGGTCGAGGTCGAGGTGATGGAGGAAAGCGGCATCGACATTCTGATGTTGTTCGACCCGGGGCATTCACTGGCCGAGCGCGTTCTCGCCGAGCAGTTTGGCTATTGAGCGGCGCCGCGTCCGCGTGCGCCGGGCCTCGGCAGCGTGAATACTTCGTCGATCACCGCATAATCGCCGTAGCCCAACCGGGCGAGCGGCTTCAGCCGCGTCACGTCGACCCTGCCGTCGACAATCGCCTCGTCGGCGATATGCACGCCGACGACTTGACCCAGCACGATGGCATGCCCGCTCGCCGCCCCGTTGCGGCCGGGCAGCTCGATGGTGCGCCAATAGCGGCATTCGAACGCGACCGGCGACTCCGCGACGCGCGGGGGCGCCACCAGACGCGACCGCGCGGGCGTGAGACCCGCAAGCCGCATCTCGTCGATCTCGGGACCGACCGGGGCGGAGGTCTTGCTCATCGCCTCGCTCAAATCGTACGTGGCGAGCGAGCAGACGAATTCGCCGGTCTCCTCGGCGTTGCGCTGGCTGTCCTTCCTGCCGCCCGAGGCGAACATGATGAAATGCGGATCCTCCGAGACGGCGTTGAAGAAGCTGTAAGGCGCGAGATTAACCACGCCGTTCCTGCTGAGCGTCGAGATCCAGCCGATCGGCCGCGGCGCGACCAGTGCCTTGAACGGGTCGAGGGCTAGCCCATGCTGATTGCTGACGGCGTCGTAGAACATGACCCTCTCTCTGCCCGTCCTATGGGCGCCAGGACGTGACGATCTCGCCGAGCGCCGGTCGCTCGCGCTCGTCGGGCTTCTCCTTCGGCGTCCCAATATAGACGAAACCGGCGACCCGCTCGTTCTCAGCGAGCCGCAACGCCCGCCGCACGCCATCGCTATAGGCGCACCATTCGGTGATCCATTGGACCCCGTAGCCGAGCGCGGTGGCGGCAACGCTGAGGTTCTGGCAGGCA
>Ga0157375_10002294_pt1 | contig 16533 bp, 15 predicted proteins | sample M35metaG_FD_115311 | JGI IMG/M metagenome (GOLD analysis project Ga0157375, IMG submission 115311) | Miscanthus rhizosphere microbial communities from Kellogg Biological Station, Michigan, USA - M3-5 metaG | ecosystem: Host-associated > Plants > Roots > Rhizosphere > Soil | place: USA: Michigan...
AAATAATTGGGAGCGCACACGGGAGCGGATCCCGTCGGCTCCGATCACGGCATCATGTTCGTCCACAGCGCCGTCCGCGAAATGAACTCGAACTTTGGATTTGTATTGCTCCAGATGCGACGATTCGCGACCAAGGCGAATCCGGCCAGGAGGCAAAGCGCAGACAAGCGCCGCCAACAGATCCGATCGCCGCGTGCAGAGGGCCGGGACGTCAAACTTCCCCAGGGCGATGTTCATGAGAGTCTCGCCGGAGCTGGCGCGCACGAGGAAATGAGTATTGGGGGCACTGCGTGCGGCGACTGCGTCCAGCAGTCCAAGATGTTTTAAGACACGCGTAGCGTTGGGCCACAGCATCATCCCTGCGCCGACCTCTTCGAGCCGCGGAGCCCGCTCATACACCGTCGCATGGATGCCGAATCTATGAAGAGCGACGGCCGTGGCCACCCCACCAATGCCGCCGCCGATAATTCCGATGTTTCTCATGGAAATAGCACGATGGCTTTTGGATGCGGGCTCTCGCGCCGGGGTTTCGAGCGTCAGCGCAGTGTTATGTTAGCGAATTGTAAACAAAAAACCGCGATGGGAGTTTTCGAGGAGAACCACATACTCGCCGGATGGCAGGGGCTCCCGCACGTTAACTCTCCTCACCGTGGCGGAGACCGCGGTGATGGAGATCGGAATCGAAGAAGCCGAGCGATTCTTCGTGAGGGAGTACGCAAGCTGGCGAGTTCCCTTGCCTACCTGCAGGCGCGAAAGTTCGATACTTCCGCCGGTAGCGGATTCGCTTTCCGCAAGCACCAGGAAGACGGGCGTCTTTGAACCGACTCGGACAGGCGAAGAGTCGCCGGTGAACGAATAGACTGCCGCGCCGTCGCCGATATCCTGAGACTTGATTTCCTGCGCTTCCAACTCCACGAAATCGCTGTTTTCGAGGAGGACCACTTTTGAGCCTGACGCGACAGATGGCGTCAGAGTGGGGCGGATCGGCCGCGGCGCTTCGGCTTTCGGAGCAACTTCACGAGTCGATAGCAACTCCTGGGAATCGACGATCGCGGGAATCCCTTGGCCCTGATCGCTCCGGAGCCGGATGGTTTTGGTCGAGACAAGCGCGGCTTCAACCGGTGAGCCCGGCGTCAAATGGGGGTCGATATAGTCCGCCCCGTCCTGATTCAGTGCATCCAGCAATTTCGCCGCGCGGTAGGGGCGAACCACAAAGCGCTTATTGCCGACCTCCACGGTGACGCGCCAAAATTGTTCGGCGCGAAGATTGGAAGACCGGCAGCGCGCGGGAGGCGTTGTTCCCTTGGGCAAAGAGCGGCAACTCGGGTCGGGCTCTTTGGCAGGAGTTGATACCTGTTCGACGGCGACGACTTTGGCGGGCTCCCAAATCGGGTCCGCCGCGGAGGCCAAGCTTGCGACTATAAGCAGAGCGAAGCTGAGCTTGTTGATCTCCAGGGCTTCACTTCGCATCTTCGACAGGAACATCTTCCGGCGGACCACCTGCATACATTTTCGCAGAATCGAAGAATCCAGCGACGTTCAGGTGAAATGTTACGTCCTTATCGGTTTTGTTCTTGAAGAACCAGCCGTGAATTCCCGTTGACGGCGCCGTGAAGGAGCCGTAGGAGGCATCCTTGCCGACCTTGTCATCCAGATCGTAACTCTCAAAGTAGTCCTTGTTGGGTTTCACGTCGGGCTCGCCGTGGAATTCGTAGGTGAGCTTGCCGTTGGCCTTCCAGCCGTAGACCATCCCCGCACCCTTCTCCATGTGATACTTCATCTCGACGCCTTCATTCGGGCGCAACTGGAAGTCTTCCGAATCCACCTTATATATCTTGGGCTGGCCTGTGTAGACTCCGGTCTGCCCGGCCACAGGCGTGGGGGCGGCTCCTTTTACGGCTGGCGGGGGAGCTTGCGAAATGCCGGTTAGCCCGAGGGCTTTGCCGGTCTTCAGGGGATCGAAGCCATATTCGGCAGGGAGCACCGCGGTGAACAGGAGAATCAGGGCGACCAGCAAGGCAATGCCGGTGGCTTTGGCGAGGGCGGATTTCGAAGGTGTCTGGTGCGAGGTTTGGTTGATGTCCATGTGTTATGCCCCGAGATAATATCCGGCGATCTGGTAGCCGGTAAGAACGAAGCCCACCGTCATTAATACCGTGTTGGTAGCAAAAGCGTGGCGCAGAAAGCCGCTGCGGGTTCGCCAGTAGCTGAGGACGATTAACACTGCGGTGAGCGCGAGCACCTGCCCGATTTCCACACCCACGTTGAAACTGACGATATTCGTCACCAGTCCGTTCTTCGAGAGATCGAGCTGCTGAAGCTTGGTCGCCAGACCGAATCCGTGGAACAAACCGAAAACCAGGACCGCGAGCTTCGTGTTCGGTTCGAACCCCAGAAAGCGCTTGAACCCGTCCATGTTGTCGAAGGCTTTGTAGACCACCGAGAAGCCGATAATGGCGTCGACTATATAGGAGTTCGCGTGGATTCCTCCCAGGACGCCCGCCAGAAGCGTGACACTGTGCCCTAGCGTGAAGAGGCTGACGTACTGGACGACGTCCTTGAGCCGGTAGAGAAAGAAGATAACGCCCACCAGAAATGCGAGGTGATCATATCCGGTCACCATGTGTTTCGCGCCAAGGTACATGAATGCGGCGACGGCTGTGCCCTGGTTGGACTGGACGAAGGAGGCGTCGCGCTGGGAGACGTCGTGCGCCCAGGCAGTCATCGGGATGAGCAGTCCGCAAATCAAGACGAGGGTTAGGAGGGAGATAGCAGTTCGCGTTTGCACGAACCGGAAGTTTATCACGGGAGGGCCTCGAGTTCGACGAGATTGCGGTCAAGGAACGGTATCCCGAGGTCAGTGACATCCGAGAGACCACACTAAGTGGTTCAAGCCAGATGGGTTACATACATGGCGGCCCTAGTGCGAATGAACGGGCTTCCCCAATTCGCTCAAAGCGGCCTTGAAACCGTTGGCCAGTTTCTCGGCGGGACCCGTGCCCCAGTAATGCAGGAAGTAGATGGCTGGCTGAGCGGTCGTCATGTGGTTGTGGACCGCCACGACCTTCAGCCCGTTCGCACGGAGCGCTTTGAGCACGGGAGTAATCTCACCGGAAAGCATGGCCACATCACCGGCGATTTCGGCGTTAGCGTCCGTGCCGTAGAAGGCGGCCCAGGTATTGAGCCCCATCCGAGCGTTGATGGGAGCACCCATCTCCTTCAGCGAGAGATCGTCCCGGCCGATAGTGATTTTGAAGACCATGCCATTCTGTTCACCCTCATGCCCTATAATCTTGGCTAACTTCGCGGTATCGATCTGCCCCCCCGTAACATTCGAGTTCCCCCCCGTCACGGAGCTTTGATGTTTTGCAGTTCCACTGCCGATCAGGTCTACGGCCGGCTTCACCATCTTCGCCAGATCCGCAGCTTTTCCGTGACCATGAACATGCATGTAGAAGATGCGCGGGCTTTCGAAGAAGAAGTGATTGTGAACCGCCGTTACCTCCAGACCGTTGCTGAGCAAGGCTGACATTACCGGGTTCACTTCGTCTTCGACGAGCACAAGGTCGCCCATCATCACATCCATCCCTCCGTCCCCCTTGGTCATGGCCAGCCATCCACCGAATCCAAACGGCGTCGGTGTTGCGATCCCGTCGATGGTTACCTTGAGGTCGTTGCGGGGAATGTTGACTTTTAAAACGTTGTCCTTGAAATCCCCTTGTTTGCCCAAAGATTTCAGTACTCCGTCATACTCCGCGGGGACTGCTTGGCCTGCAGCGAACTCGGCTACGGACAAAATGAGTGGAATTAGAACTATTGCTCTCATAGACTTTACCCCCCGTTGCATAGATCCCGATCTGCACGTTTCCGTTACCCATGCGCTATTGGCTAGCTCATAACGCCATGTCGGGGCGCGCGATGGTGCGCCACATGTGAGCCACGGGACTGTTGTCGTTGCCGAGCCCCTCTTTCGGCTGCTTGAAGTGGCGCCCGATGATCTCGCGGAACGGATCGATGCTCACCTTGGCGTTGGGGTCGAACGAATAGTAATCGTTGACCGTGACCAGTCGCGGGGCTTCATACCAGGGATGCTTCTTGAGCATCTCGTAGTCGGCGCGTATGTGCGGGAGCGGAACGTAATCCTCGCCGAACAGGCGCCGGTAGAGATCGGGATATTCGTAGCCGTAGGCCGGATCGGCGAAGAATCGCAGAGCCTGGTGGTACTTGATGGCGAAAGCGGTCTTCTCGGGCACGTAGGGGGTGTACATCTGGGCGGCCCAGTACCCGTGGTCGGCCTTAAGCAGCGCCTGCGCGGTGTCATGCAGGAGGCACGCGAGGATGATCTCCTCGGGCATGCCGTTCCTCATCGCCAGCGCGGCGCTTTGCAGGACGTGGTTGGCGGGGGTGAAACGGAGCGCGAAGAAGTCGTAGAGCGTGGGCTTCTCGGGCATCGGCGGGAGCACTTTGACTTTGGCTCCGGGCGCCTGGGCGACGAACAGATTCCCTACGCCCATCCGAAAATGTCGTGTAGGAATTTTCTGCTCCACTTCGGCGGCTGTGGGAAAGGGATCTTTGGATAGCAGGATCTTATCGAGCTCCGTGGACAGGAAATCCTCAAGGGCGTCGGCCTTGGCTTCGGAGTCCATGCGAGCGACGGCTTCTTCGCCGCCCAAGGTGTTTATGAGATTCTCGCGTTTGATTTCCATAAAGAACCTCTATTACTGACTCGCGCAAAACGGAGCGCGGCGCGATCAGTTCCTAGTCTCATGCGACGGGCGCGCCGCGCCCTTTGCGCTTCTACCTCAATGTTATCCTGAACCTGAGACGATGGCGCTCGGCACGCGATCTTACGCTCGGCAGTACCTTGGCGGTGGCGGATTGCCGCGCGGCGTCAAAGGCCTGATCGTCGCCAACTCCGTGATATTCCTGCTGATGTGGCTGGTGGGACCCATTGAGCGAGTCTTCATGCAGTGGTTCGCGCTGGTCCCCTCCGATGTCGTGACCCGATTCTTCGTTTGGCAACTGGCCACGTACCTGTTTCTTCACGGCGGATTCTTCCACATCCTGTTCAATATGCTGGCGCTGTGGTTTTTCGGCAAAGATCTGGAAGATATCTGGGGCACCCGGCGATTCCTGCAGTTCTACTTCTTCTGCGGCATAGGTGCCGGGCTGTTCGTCGTGCTGGGAAACTACCTGTTTTCCGACCCGCGAATTCCCACGATAGGCGCATCGGGAGCGATCTACGGCGTTCTGCTGGTGTGCGCCGTGATGTGGCCGGACCGGATCATCATTTTCTACATTTTCCCGATCAAGCTCAAGTATTTTGTGATGATCCTGGGCGCAATTGCATTCTTTAGTGTGCGCGACCTGAACAGCGGCGTGAGCGACATCGCCCACCTCAGTGGAATGGGATTCGGATACATATTCCTCAAGACGTCCGGGTTCCGCAAATTGGATCTGGTGGGTCCTGCGCGTGACAGCTATAAAGCCTGGAAACTGGCCAGGGCCAAGCGCAAGTTTCAGGTATATCTGAAGAAGCAAGGCTCGGACCGGGATCGTTGGGTTAACTAGCATTTCGAGAGGTGGTATATTGCGGACATGAAGGCCTCTCGTATAAGCCTCCTCGTTTTGGCCGGCTCGTTGAGTGCGGCATTAGTTGTGGTTGCACAAGGACCCGTGACCGGGGGGAGCGAGACGGTAGCGCGCCCCAAAAAGGGGAGCGCCACAGGTAACACAGACGGGCCGACAGCCGCGCCAGCAGAAGCGCCGGGACAAGCCAAGATCCCATCGCAATTCAAGAAAGGTAAGGAGCTGCCCGAAAGCGTAGCGACTTACTCCACCGACGCCGTCACGGTAACAGTGGAAGTATCGGTGCTCGATAACAAGGGACACTTCATCCCTAACGTTCCGGCGGGCAACTTCCGGGTTCTGGAGGACAACGTTCCCCAGAAGATCACCCAGGTGTCGAAGGGTGAAGCGCCGTTGACGATCGCCTTGGTGATCGAGTTCTCGGGACACTTCCAGCAGGTTTACTCCGAACCGTGGTTCCAGACCTTGCAGGCGGCCTACGGCTTCATCGAAACGCTTAAGAAGGAAGATAACGTGGCCATCGTGGCCTACGATCTGCGCCCTGAGATTCTTTCCGACTTTTCGACCGACCGAAGCGACGCCCAGGACGCTCTATCACGCATGCGCTTCCCGGGTTTTTCCGAGGCGAATTTGTTCGACGCTCTCACGGATACGGCCCAACGCATGCAGGACATTGAGGGACGCAAGGCGATCCTGCTGATCTCTTCAGGCGTTGACACCTTTAGCAAGCTGAACTACGGCGAGGCTCGCAAGGCAATCCAGAACGCCGGTGTGCCGATTTACGCAATCGGACTGATGCAGGCTTATCGCGACATTATGTACTCCTATGGAGCAATCTCGGACAGCCAGAACATGACGTTCTTGCAAGCCGACAACCAACTGCGCACCTTTACCAAGGAAAGCGGTGGTATGGCGTTCTTTCCGCACTTCTATGGCGAGTTTCCCCAGATCTATCGCGGGATCAGCGAGGTTCTTCGCAGCCAGTATGTCCTCACCTATACTCCCAGCAATACCGCTCGGGATGGCAAGTTTCGCAAGATCAAAGTCGAACTGGTGAATCCGGAGAACAATCAGCCGCTACGGATCAACGACGAAAAAGGTAAACCAGTGAAGTTCGAGGTCCTCGCGAAACCGGGTTACACCGCTCCGAAGCAAGTCGAATAAATTCTCTTTACGTTCACTTGCGCAAGCCGCGAGCGAAACAAAAAAAGTCAAGCACTCCATCTTTCTCTTTTTGAGTCCGATAGAAACTTTGTTGACAGCTGCATTTCAGCTCTGTTACTGTCGCGTTGTTCCACTCACACAAATGTCTCTTCGGAATTCTTCCTCTTCATCTTCCTCGGCCGGGACTCACGGACGCATTCTGCTGGTGGATGACAACGTCAGCGGATCGACGGCACGCAAGACAGTACTCGAAGAACTGGGACACCAGATCCACGTCGCGTCGAGCGGCGCGGATGCGCTGGAGCAATTCTCACAGCATCATTTCGATCTGGTGGTAACGGATTATAAGATGCCCCGCATGGACGGACTGGAGCTGATTGCCCGCCTGCGCAAGCAGCAGCCGGAAATTCGGATCGTGCTGGTGTCGGGTTTCGTCGATACGCTGGGGCTGAATGAAGCCACCACCGGCGCGGACGGCGTGATCCAGAAAAGCGCCAATGAAGTGACGCATCTGGTGCGCGCGGTGAACCGGTTAATGCGGCGAAAGCCGGCGAAGAAGCCGGCCGGTTCGGATGCGCGGACGTTGAAAGCAAAGCGGCAAGCGAGCTGATCGGGTCGGGTGTGCCCGACCCCTAATTACCCGGCGAGAAACGGTAGCGGGATCCAGCGCAGCGAGGCCGCAGTCATCAGGATGCCGACGCACAGGATGACCAAGGCCGAGGCTATCGGCGCGAACTTCAGCAGCGGATGTTGTCCGCTTTGGGCGGATTCAGGCAGCCAGCGCTTGGCGTGAATCACGAGCATCCCGATCGCCATCAGAACTCCTGCTAACCCGAGACTGAAGGCCAGCAACAACACCAAGCCGAGACCGATGCGCCCGATCGCGATGGCGCTTAGCAGCAGAACCATCGCGGCGGGGCATGGTACCAATCCACCGCTGGCTCCCAAGGCCATCAGGCTGCCGAAAGTGATGTCTCCCTGAGGGACATGACTGTGAGTGTGTCCGTCGTGGGTATGAGTATGGGCGTGTCCGTGATCGTGGTGATGATCATGGTTGTGGCCATGGTCATGATGATGATGGTGGCCCAGGGCGTGCGCCCGGGCATGGACAAACGCTCGCCAGCGTTGATACAACAGCCAGCCGCCGATTAAGACGATCGATATCCCGGAAAGCACGCCCAGAATGGGAATGATTTTGTCGGGGACGATATAGCTCGAAAGAAGCAGCGTGCCGAGTCCCAGCAGGAAGACGCTGATGGTGTGGGTGAAGGTGACGGTCGCGCCCAGGAGAGCCGCGTGCTTCATATTGCCGCGGGAGCCGACGAGATAGGCGGCGACGATAGTCTTGCCATGACCCGGCTCGAGAGCGTGCATCGCGCCCAGCCAGAAGGCCACAGCGATTCCGGCCAGCAGCCATCCGGCGCTCAACGTCGGCTGGTGCAGAAGCTGAGCCAAATAATCTGCGTGCATAACGTCTTCCTACTTGGTTTTAGGCGGAGCGGATTTGGCGGGCGCGGGAGCCTTGCGGATTTCCTCGAAGTATCGTTCTACAAACGGCTGAAAAATGAGGGGAACTTCGTCGCGATGAATCTCGCCGCCCGCCTCGGTGTGCGACGCCTGACGGTCGGCCCAGGGAGTTTTGAGCGTCTGCTTGGTTTGGCCAACCTCAATCATCATTTCACCGGTCACCGCGGCCGAGCGCTTTCCGATGATTTCGCTGATCTGCCCCATGGCCTCTAGCGCTTTGGCGTCTTTTGCGGCCTTATCGCCATCCTTGGATCCGGCGCCGCTGGCGCTATCCTGCGATGAGGGCTTGCCAGGCGGGCTACTGGATTTGGCGTCGTCGGCATTTTTCTGATCCCCGCTCTGATTGCTGTCGGGATTAGACTCAGCCTCGCCATTTTGACTGTCGGGCTGCTTGTCTGCCTTCTCGCCCTTATCGCTCTTCTCGCCCTTATCTTTCGAAGACTGGTTCTTGGCGTTTTGCTGCGGGCTTGGAGAGTTGGGCTTCATCTTGTTCAGCATGTTGGCTAAAGCGTCCTTGATTTTGTCGAGAACGCCGCTATCGCTGGGATTGCCCTGCTTGTCCTGACTGCCGCCTTCCTTCGAATCTTTGTTGTCGGCGGAGTCCTTGCCGTCCTTGGAGTTTTTGTCGCTCTGCTTGCCGTCCTTGTTGTCGTCGCCTTTATCCTTGCCCTGCTTGTCGGCATCACCGCCGTTCTTGTCGCCGTCTTTATCGGCGGCTTGCTTGGCGTTGTCGTCGCCCTGAGGACTCGTGGCATCGGGGGAATCCTGGGCATTCAGGAGATCCTCGGGCTGCTGATCCGCGGCGGTCGACTGCGCGTCGGGATTGCCGGGATCAAACGGGTCCTGCTTCATGTTCAGACGCTTGGCCTGATTCTTTGCGAGCTGCGGAGGCGGACCAAAGAAGGAATCGTAGGCGATCTTGAGAAGGGACGGCTCCAGGCTCAGGCTGCCGGTGACGGCATAGCGCACCGCGAACAGTCCAAAGGCCACCAAGGCCAAGCCCGCTGCCGGCAACAGATAGCGTGATCGTGAGGGCGGCACCGCCCGCTGGACATCGACCCCTTGCGCGACGATTTCCGCTTCCCGGCGCTGTACATCGCAGACCGCTTGACGATCTGGCTCAGGATGCTCGGCGAAGTAAACCGCTGTGGAAAGAGAATCGGCCAAGCCGAGGCGTTTGTCGATTTCCTGGGACAGCTTGTATTGGGAGGGAAGGCTCTTGCGCAGGCGGTAGATTCCGACGCCCAGACTGATCGCGACGACTAGGACCGGCCAGTACCAATCCAGGATCTGGGTGCCCGTAAGCAGCAGTAGGATGACCGCCGCCATGCCGATCAGAAGCGCCAGAGCGCCCTTATCCAGCGCCAACTGCCCGAACAAGCGCCTACGGGCGCGGTCCAGAAGATTCGTCAGAGTTGGGTGAGTCGACAACACGTTCCATTAACCAACGGAAGTCTATATGATAAGCATACAATCGCCGTAAGAGTAAAAGCGATACTTTTGAGATACGGCGTACCGGTACGCCTCCAGAGCCAGTTCCTTGCCCGCGAAAGCGCATACCAGCACCAATAGACTGGACTTGGGCAAGTGGAAATTCGTTAGCATCGCGCCTGTTCGGTGGAACTGAACCCCGGGATAGATGAAGATATCGGTCTCGGCGGCGGCCGGGTCGCTTTCGATGGCCCGGACGGCGGTCGTACCGACGGCGACGATCCGCTTGGCCTGGTTCATCTTCAGGATCGTTTCGGGCGGGACGACGAAAGATTCTTTGTGGAGATGGACGTCCTCGAGAATTTCAGTTCGGAGCGGCTGGAATGTGCCGAGTCCGACGTGCAACGTGATGTGAGCAATAGAAGCTCCTGACGCCTTGCAGGCCTCGATGACTTCGGGCGTGAAGTGCAGCCCGGCAGTGGGCGCAGCGGACGATCCGGGCTCGCGCGCGAAGACAGTCTGGTAGCGTTCGCGATCGGCGAGCGTATCGTCACGGCGAATATAGGGCGGCAGGGGAACGTGGCCGACTTTTTCGAGAACTGCTAAAAGGTTTCCGACGGGATGCAACCGGACAGTGCGCTCTCCGAATTCGGCGCGGCCCAGAATCTCGGCCGTCAGATCGTCGGAGATGATGACGCGCTCGCCCGTGCGCATCTTGCGGCCGGGGTGAACCAGCGCTTCCCAGGTAAGTCCGTCGGAGGAGACCGGCTTGGTCAGAAAGATTTCGACTTTTCCCGTGGCATGCTCACGATTACCGTAGAGGCGGGATGGCAGGACGCGGGAATCGTTGAGGACCAGGCAGTCTTGGGGTGCGAGGAACGTCGGGAAATCGCGGAAGGCGCGATCTTCCCACTTACCGGTAGTGCGATCGACGACGAGCATCCGCGACCCGGCGCGGTCGGGAAGAGGTTCCTGGGCGATGAGATCGTCGGGGAGATGGTAATCGAAATCGGAAAGAAGCACCTACTGACCACTGTAAACTGGAAACCGGATGCGAAAGGCGCTCACAATGCGGAGCATCGCGTTGCTCGCTGCGTTCACAACGGTGTCGTGTGGAGTGCGCTGGGGCGATATCGTCTTAATTCCTGATAACTTTGAGGGCTGGGTGACGATTAAATACGAGATACCCGAAGCGGCACCGCTCAAGCGCGAGGGGCTCAAGACACTTGTCCAGGTACCGGCGTCCGGCGAGGTCAGAACGAGCAGCACTCGGGCCACTGGATACGGGCGCGATGAATACTACTTGGTTGCTGCAGACGGACGTCGGCGTCGCATACCAAACGAATTCGGAGGCTGCCCGGGTCAGTCGTGTGCCCAACGGTTCACTTTCTTTTCTAGCCCAGCTAGAGTCACGGTATTTTTCGTAGGACGGGCTGAAAACATGCCGCGGTATCCAAATCCCGTTGAAGGCATGTATTGACAGGGACCAAAATGCGGATTCTGGGAATTGAATCGTCGTGCGATGAAACAGCCGCGGCCGTGGTCGAAGACGGCTCGCGCATCTTGTCGTCCATAGTCTCTTCCCAGATGGCGACGCATTCGAAATATGGCGGCGTGGTCCCGGAGCTGGCCTCGCGCGAGCATTTGCGGGCGATTGTCCCGGCCGTGCGGATGGCACTCGAAGAATCGTCAACTCGTTTGGAAGACTTGAGTGCGATTGCGGTGACCGAGGGTCCGGGCCTCGTCGGGTCACTGCTGGTCGGCATGACCTACGGCAAGGCGTTGGCGATCGTCCACAAGCTGCCGTTGATCGGCGTAAATCACATCGAGGGGCACATCCACGCGGTGGCGAGCCAGAGTGCGGTCGAATTTCCGGCGTTGGCACTGGTAGTGAGCGGCGGGCACACGCATTTGTTCGAAGTCGCCGAGGGATTCCGTTACCGGCTGCTCGGCAAAACTCGCGACGATGCGGCGGGTGAGGCGTTCGACAAGGTCGCCAAACTCCTGGGATTCGGATATCCGGGTGGGCCGGTGATCGATATGCTCGCGCCGCATGGGAATCCTGAGGCGATGCGCTTCACGCTGGCCAAGATGAAAGGCAACACGCTCGACTTCAGCTTCAGCGGGATCAAGACGGCGGTGCTGCGGTGGTTCGAGGCGCGCGATATGGGTGAAGAGGTCGCGGCGCGGAGGGCGCTACTGTCTGAGAACCTCAGGCCGTCGGTGAAACAGTGGCTGCGAGTGACGCCGAAGACGACCCTGGATCTCCTGGCCTCGTTTCAATCGACCGTGATCGATGAATTGCTGCGGCGCGCGACTCGAAGCGCCGAAGACATCGGAGCGCGCAGCATGATCGTATCCGGAGGCGTCGCATGCAACTCGGGACTGCGGCGAGCTGCGGACGAGGAACACCTTCCCTACCCTGTGTATTTTCCCGCTACGGATCTATCCACGGACAATGCGGCCATGATCGCGGCAGCGGCGTTTCCTAAGCTCGCGCGCGGGGAATTCGCCGATGCGACCCTGAAAGCTCAGGCCAATCTTTCCCTCGTGTAACCCACGCTGGCGTAATCTTTATTTATGGTGCCCACGTCGACTCCGAGGACGCTGCCGGCGAAGTATTACACCGACCCGGAAGTATTCCGGGCCGAGGTCGAGCGATTCTACTTCGGACGATGGATCTATGCCGGCCGTGCGGAGCAGATCGCGAAACCGGGCTCATATTTCCTTTGCGAAGTCGCGGGGGAAAGCGTCATCGTTACTCGCGAGGGGGCTTACTACAATGTCTGCCGCCATCGCGGCACGCGCATGTGCACGGCGCCGGAGGGAGTTTTCGAAGGGCGCATCCAGTGTCCGTATCACGGCTGGACGTATGGGCTCGACGGGTCCCTCATCGCCGCGCCGAATATGGGGGACGCGGGATTTTCGCGCTTCGACTATCCGCTGCATCGTGTCGCATGCGAAACGTGGGACGGTCACGTGTTTTTGAATTTCGCGGGCAAGCCATCTCCTTTGGCGGAACAACTAGGGGAGTTGCCGGAGAAGTTCGCGGCCTGGAAGATGGGCGAGCTGAAACTCCACAAGCGCATCGTCTACGACGTCAAGGCTAACTGGAAGCTGATCATCCAGAATTACAACGAGTGTCTGCACTGCCCAACGGTACATCCAGCGCTCGACCGACTGACGGATTATCTGGGCGCGGATAATCAGGCGCCCACGGCGAATTACATCGGCGGCAGCATGGGGTTCCGCAACGGCATCGAAACCATGACTTTCGATGGGGTGCGGCGGCGCGACTACCTGCCGGATCTGAATGCCGAGCAGCGGAGCATGGTCTGCTATTACGCGATTTATCCCAACCTGCTGCTGGCGCTGCATCCGGACTACATGATGACTCACAGGTTGTGGCCCAAGGCTCCGGATCGCACGGAGATCGTCTGCGAGTGGCATTTCGATCCACATGAGATGGCGAAGCCGGGGTTCCAGGGCGATGACGCGATCGAGTTCTGGGACCAGATCAATCGCGAAGACTGGGGGATTTCGGAGCTGTCGCAGTTGGGGATCGGCTCGCGTGCGTATACGCCCGGTCCATATTCGAAGCGCGAGGAATTGCTGTATGCTTTCGACCGTATCGTCACAGGCGAGTAAAGAGGTCGGTTACGATCCATTTGCCCGGGGGCCGTTTGCTGTTAGCGTGCGCACGATCGAGGCGCTGGATAAGACTCGAGATCGCCTGTTCCCTTGTGAAATCTGGTCTCCCGAATCCGCGGAAGGGAGTCATCCGCTTATTCTTTACTCGCATCACAGCAGTGGGCATCGGCGCGCCGCTACGTTCCTGTGCGATCACCTGGCCAGCCACGGGTATGTTGTCGCGGCGCTGGATCACTCGGAGGTGGTCGCGCCGGAACTGAAGGGCGGAGAAGGTGAGACTGCCGATCAACTGAGCGCGCGAGTTGACGCTTGGATCGCGAACCGTGTGCCGGATATACGCTTTCTGTTGGATTATCTCCTGGGCGACCCGGATGCTCACGTTGATCCCGATCGGGTGGGAGCCGTGGGACACAGCTTCGGCGGGTGGACGGCGCTGGCCGCACCTGAGGTTGAGCCGCGTATTCGAGCCGTGGTGGCACTCGCGCCCGCGGGAAGTTCCCAGCCCAAGCCGGGGGTGATTCCGGCCAAGCTGACTTTCGCTTGGGGCCGTGACGTTCCAACACTGTTTCTGGTCGCCGAGAACGATGTGCCACTGCCCCTGGACGGCATGTACGAGATATTTGAACGGACGCCGTCGGCAAAACAGATGGTCATCTTGCGGCGGGCTGACCACTACCACTTCCTGGACAATGTCGAGCAGGTCCACGAAACGGTACGGGCCACGACGTTTCCGCCATTCCTGGCTTGGATGACGGAGGCGATGCGGCCGATATCGGAACTGTGTTCCGGGGAACAGGCTCACTTGCTGGTGCGCGGGCTGACGCTGTCCCATATGGATGCGGTGCTCAAAGAGCATCCGGAAGCGCGGCGATTTTTGCGCGGCGATATCGAAGCGGAACTCGCGGCCCGGGGCGTCGACGTTCTGGTGCACAAGTGATATCGTAAAACCCATCATGATCGTTCACTCGGATGCTGTTGGCAGCATGGTGTTTTTCTTTGTGATGGTCGGCTCGGCGTTAACGCTGGTCGTTTTGCTCATGTGCCTGGCGGGCCGGGAGTTTCGATTCGCGGGCAAGATCCTCAGGTGGTGGAGCATATTTGCGCTGGGGTACACGGCTTTGACGATCGCTCTCTCCCTGCTGCTTCCGCAGAAGGTCGTGAATCCGGGACAGTCGTACTGCGTGGACAGTTGGTGTATCGGTGTTCAGAACGTGACTAAGACGCCGCTCAACCAGAATATTGTTTATAAGGCCGACGTCCGCATCTTCAGCGATTTGAATAGCGGCACTACTAGCGCCAAGGGGGCGTCGCTTTACCTGGTCGACGAACGGGGCAGACGTTTCCCGTTGATTCCGGACCCGGATATAACTCCTTTCGATATCGAATTGAATCCTCACCAATCGGTGAACAGTTCGTTAACCTTCGTTGTCGCCGCTGACGCACATCAACTTTTCCTGAAGGGCGATGGACCAAGCCTCTGGATCACGAAGTTCTTCATTGGGGATGACAGCGCACTCCTTCACAGGCCGACCCTAATACGGGTGCTCTAGGCGTAGAATAGCTTCATGCTACGCCGAGTGTTTGCGTTTGTTGCCCTGTTTGCCGCATTTTTACAGGCGGCGGTTACGCGTGTTGAAGTCGCTGAGCGCGTGAGCCTTCCTGTGAACGGATACGAAAGAATCGCCGGGAAAGTGTACTTTGCCGTCGATCCTAAATTGCCAGCTAACCGGTCCATCGTCGATATTGATCTTGCGCCGAGAAACGCGGCTGGCTTGGTGGAATTCTCCGCAGACCTGCTGGTCCTGCGTCCCAAGGACGAGACCAAGAGCAACGGCACGGCGTTTCTCGAGATCGCTAACCGGGGATCGTCGCCGTTCTGGGGTGCGCTGAATCTCGGCGCGGCACGAGGCATGCCCGGCAAGGCGGACATGGGCGACCATTTCATGCTCGACCAGGGATACACACTGATATGGGTCGGATGGCAGATCGACGTGTCACAAGGGGCGAACGCCGCGAATAACGTGAAGCTGTATGCGCCTGTGCTCGCAGGCGTGACCGGGAAAGTGCGGACGGAGATTCTGGTGAACCAGAAGACCACTTCGGAAGCGCTTCCGTACGCGGTTGCCAGCGTGCCATCCGGTTCGCTCACCGTGCGCGATAAAGCTGACGGCCAGCGGATCGCCATTCCGAACGATCAATGGAAGCTAAATGGAGATCGGATCGAATTCGCGGCGGGATTCGAACCCGGGAAACTCTACGATTTTGTGTACACAGCTAAAGATCCGGGGGTGGCAGGGCTCGGCATGGCGGCGGTACGAGACTACGTTTCCTATATCAAGCAACGCGGCGAAGTGAAACGCGCCATCGGCGCGGGAATCTCACAGAGCGGGCGTTTCCTGCGCACGTTTATCGCCGACGGCTTCAATGGCGACGAGAAAGGTAAGAAGGTTTTCGACGGCGTGTGGGCTCACGTGGCCGGCGGTGGTCATGGCGATTTCAACCAGCGCTTCGCGCAGGCGAGCCGCACCAGCGGGCAGTTCAGCGGCATCGATTTCCCAACCGATTTGCCGCCATTCCATCCGGACGAGCTGCTCGCGAAATCGGTCAAGGCAGGCGTCGCACCGAAGCTGTTATTGAGCAACGGATCGCACGAGTATTGGGGTCGCGCGGCTGGGCTGAATCACGTTAGCGAGGATGGAAAGAGCGACGTTGCTCCCACAGGAGATGTGCGAATCTACTACGTGGCTGGCACGCAGCACGGGGCGGGCGGCGGACCGAATCCACTGGTGCAGAATCCCACGAATCCGATGGACTGGTCGTTCTTCCAGCGCGCGATGGTGGTGGCCATGAACAAGTGGATCACCGATGGCACGGCGCCACCGGCGTCGCAGGTTCCGCGTATTGACAAAGACCAATTAGTCGCAGCATCAGCGCTACGTTTCCCGAGAATCCCCGGCGTCAATATCGTGAAAACCGCGTATGCGCCCCGGCGACTCGACTTGGGACAGGAGCCGCCCAAGGTCGGGGAGCCATTCCCTGCCCTGGTTCCTCAAGTCGATGTCGATGGCAACGAGACCTCGGGCATCCGGCTACCGGAACTGCGGTATCCGCTGGCGACGTATATGGGCTGGAACCTGCGGAATCCTTCCGTAGGTTCGCCGACCGAACAGT
>Ga0157375_10002295_pt1 | contig 16532 bp, 18 predicted proteins | sample M35metaG_FD_115311 | JGI IMG/M metagenome (GOLD analysis project Ga0157375, IMG submission 115311) | Miscanthus rhizosphere microbial communities from Kellogg Biological Station, Michigan, USA - M3-5 metaG | ecosystem: Host-associated > Plants > Roots > Rhizosphere > Soil | place: USA: Michigan...
CCGATCACCAGGCACGCTGCCGCGACCGGCAACGACACCAAGTGCCGGCCGAGCGTGGAGAAGCCGAACATCGCGAGCGCGAGGCCGACGCCCGACAACAGGAACCCGACCCAGTCCAGCGGCGCGACGTCCTCGCGCAGGTCGGGGATGAAGCGCCACGCGAGCGCCATGCCGAGCGCACCCATCGGCAGGTTGATCCCGAAGATCCAGCGCCAGTGGAAATACGTGGTGATGAACCCGCCGAGCGGCGGTCCGATCATCGGTGCGACGAGCGCGGGAATCGTGAGCCAGCTCAGCGCATTCACGAGCTCGTTCTTCGGGATCGCGCGCAACAGCACGAGCCGCCCGACCGGCACCATCAATGCGCCGCCCATGCCCTGCAGGAAGCGCGCGGCAACCAGCGTCTCCAGCGACATGCTCGCCGCGCACGCGAGCGAGCCGACGAGGAACACAGCGATCGCCGTCACGAAGGTCAGTCGCGCGCCGAAGCGATCCGCGATCCAGCCACTCACAGGGATGAACACCGCGAGCGCGAGCAGGTACGCGGTCAACGCGAGCTTGAGCGCGATCGGCTCGGTGCCCAGGTCGTGCGCCATCATCGGCAACGAGGTCGCGATCGCGGTCGCGTCCATGTTCTCGATGAACAACGCGCAGGCGACGATCAGCGGCAGCAGGCGTCTCTGCCTCATGGAGAAGCGCCTAGCGGAAGGTCGGGACGGGGATGCGCGGGCTCTCGTGCAGGAAGCGCATCAGGCTTTCACCGCGTGAGGAACTTCACGACGAAATCCGCGAGTCCCCGGTACGGCGGCTTGAACAGCGCCATCGAGCTCAGCCGCGACTGGTAGAGCACCGGCATCTGCTTGCTGAAGGTCAGGAAGCCGTCGTGGCCGTGGTAGTGACCGATGCCGCTCGCGCCGATGCCGCCGAACGGCAGGCGATCCTGCGCGAATTGCATCACGGTGTCGTTGATCGCCACGCTGCCGGCGACCGTGCGCGCGAGCAGGTGCTGCACGCGCTTGCGGTCGTTGTCGAAGTAGTACAACGCCAGCGGCCGCGGCTGCGCGTTGATGTACGCGATCGCATCGTCGAGGCCGCGATAGCCCTTGATCGGCAGGATCGGCCCGAAGATCTCCTCGCGCATGATCGCGAGGTCGTCCGGCGGATCGATCAGCAGGGTCGGCGCGATCAGGCGTCCCGCATCGGCGAGCGCGCGGTCGAGTTCCACCAACTCGATCGTCTTCACGCCGCGGCGCGCAGCCTCGTCGAGATAGCCGCGCAGGCGCGCGTATTCGCGGTCGTTGGCGACGCTGGTGTAATCGGGGTTGCCGTCCACCTTCGGAAAGCGCCGCAGCACCTCCTCGCGCAATGCCGCGACGAAAGGCTCGCGCGCGTGCTCGGGCACCATCAGGTAATCGGGCGCGATGCAGGTCTGGCCCGCATTGAGCCACTTGCCGGACGCGATCCGCGCCGCCGCGAGCGGCAGCGGGAAGTCGCCGCCGATCACGCACGGGGATTTGCCGCCGAGTTCGAGCGTCACTGGCACGAGGTTCTCGGCCGCCGCGAGCGCGACCTTGCGGCCGATCTCGGTCGAGCCGGTGAAGAACAGGTGGTCGAACGGCAGCGACGCGACGGCCTTGGCGACGTCGCCGTCGCCGGGCACGACTGCGACGCGATTGGCCGGGAACACCTCGCCGAGCAGGTCGCACAGGAATGCGCTGGTCCGCGGGGTGCGCTCAGAGGGCTTGAGCATCACGTGGTTGCCGGCCGCGATCGCGGTCGCGAGCGGGATCAACGAGAGGTTGATCGGGTAGTTCCACGGCGAGATCACGCCGACCACGCCGAGCGGCCTGCACACGACCCGTGCGCGCGCGGGCAGGAAGATCCAGTTCACCCGGCGCCGCTGTGGCCTCATCCAGCCCTTGAGGTGCCGGCGCATGTGGTCGATCTCGTTGAGCACGGTCATGCCGTCGGCGACCAGGCTCTCGTGGCGCGAGCGGTTGCCGAAATCGGCGCTGACGACCTTCGCCATCTCCTCGATCCGCCGCTGGAACGCCGCGCGCAGGCGGTCGAGGTCCTCGCGCCGCTGCGTGTAATCGGGAATGTTCGCGGCTTGCGCGTCGCGCAGGCGCTGCAGGGTCGGCAGCAGGTCCCCGATCGGCGTGTTGGCGGCAATGTCCATGCGCAACAGTCTAGTCCGCGCGGGTCGTACAATCACTCCAAACCACGCGACGGATCCCATGCGCCACTATCTCGGCATTCTTCCCACCCTGGGCGCCCGCGCCTATGTCGATCCGGCCGCAACCGTGATCGGCGACGTGGTGATCGGCGACGACTCTTCGATCTGGCCGGGCACGATCGTGCGGGGCGACGTGAACCACATCCGCATCGGCGCGCGCACCAATATCCAGGACGGTTCGATCCTGCACGTCACCCACGCCGGCCCGTACACCGGCGACGGATTCCCCTGCATCATCGGCAGCGATGTCACCATCGGCCATGCGGCGGTGGTCCACGCCTGCACGATCGAGGACGCGTGCCTGATCGGAATGCACGCGACCGTACTCGACGGCGCGGTGGTGAAGAAGCACGGCTTCGTCGCCGCGGGCGCGGTGATCGCGCCGGGCAAGGTGGTTGGCGAAGGCGAGTTGTGGATGGGAAATCCCGCGCGTTGCGTGCGCGTGCTCAATGCGGCGCAGATCGAGCAGCTCTACTACTCGGCGGCGCATTACGTGAAGCTCAAGGATCGCTATCTCGCGCAAGCCGCGACAAACCCGGAGGAACGGCCATGACATTCGGAGTGCGCCCCAAGAGCCGCATCGACCCATGGCTCGCGCCGGGAGCGGCGCTGTGTTTCAGCATTCTCGTCGCCGCATTGGGGCCCAGGTACGCGACATGGTTCGGCGCGCAGATGCCCGAACTCACGCGCAAGTTCATCGATCTTTATCCAGCCTGGATCGCGATCACCTTGCTCGCACTGGTCGTGCAGGTCTTGTGCACCACGCTACGACCCGGCGATTCGTCGGGCAGTCTCCTGAAGATGCTCGATGGTGCGCTTGGGATCGTCTCAGTGTTGATCGTCGTGCTCGGACTGATCGCCCTCGCCTTGCCCATGCTGGGCGGCCCGTCGATCTGAAGGGCCCACCGGAAACTTCCATGCTGGAGCCCGATCCCCGCAGTCGATTCGCCGTGACGGCGAGCTTGCTCGCGTGCTTCGTCGGCTGGGTGCTGCTGCCTTACATGCCGGGACCGCTGCCGTACCTTCCGGGCGACCAGATGGGGCGCATCGGGCTCTTGCAACGGTTCTTCACCTGGTGGCCTCTCGCACTGCTCGCGGCGTTCGCGATCGGCCTCTGGCTTCCGCGCCTGTCGGCCGGCAGCGCACTGCGCAAGCCCTTGCGCGTCCTGCAGTGGCTGCTGACACTCGCATCGGTGGTGCTGGTGATCGTGTCGTTGTTCCTCTTGTTCCTGCCGCGGATCGGCTGGGACTGACTGCCGCATCGCGGTCCTGTCGTCGGACCGGCAATCAATCGGCGTTGACCAGCACCGTATCGTTCTCGCGAAGCATCGCGTACACCGGATCGGTCTGCGGGCGCACTCCGTGCCAGACCTCGAAGCTCTCGGCGGCCTGTTCGACCAGCATGCCGAGGCCGTCGATCGCATCCTGGCACTTCGCACCGCGCGCCCACGCGAGGAAATCGACCGCCGCATCGCCGTAGCCAAGATCGATCGCGAGCGTGTTGCGATAGGCGAGCGCGAACGGAAGGCGCAACGGTTCGCGCGCGCGCGCGGCCGATGTCGCATTGACGATCAGGTCGAAATTGCCGAGCGCGCCGAGGTCCTTCCAGTAGCGCGTGTGCACGCGGCCCGGCATGCCGAGCGCATCGGCGAGCGCGTCGGCGCGTTCGGGCGTGCGGTTGACGATGTACAGGTCGCCGATGCCCGCATCGAGCAGTGCCGGCGCGATGCCCGCCGCCGCGCCGCCTGCGCCGAGCAGAAGCGTGCGGCGTTCGCGCAGGTCGTGCTGCTCGCGCCCGGTGAGGTCGCGCACGAGTCCCGCGCCATCGGTGTTGTCGCCGATCCAACCGTTGCCATTGCGCACCAGGGTGTTGACCGCGCCGCAACGGCGGGCGCGCGCGCTGACTTCACTGCACAGTGCCAACGCGGCGGCCTTGTGGGGCACGGTGATGTTCGCGCCGACGCCGCCGCCCACCGCGAAGGCAGTCAACGCGCCCGCGAACGATTCGGGCGCGGTGTCGATCGTGGTGTAATCCATCGCGATCCCGGTCTGTTTCGCGAAGGCCGCGTGGATGCGTGGCGACAGCGAATGGGCGACCGGATGCCCGAACAATGCATAGTGCTTCATGTCGTTCCTTCCTTGAGCCATGTTGCCGCAGCGAGCGCGAAGTAGGTGAGGATCGCATCCGCGCCCGCGCGCTTGATCGCCGTGAGCGCCTCGAGGACGCAGGCACGCTCGTCGAGCCAGCCATTGATCGCGGCCGCCTTCAGCATCGCGTATTCGCCGCTGACCTGGTACGCGAATGTCGGCATGCCGAATCGATCCTTCACGCGGCGCACGACATCGAGGTACGGCAGGGCAGGCTTCACCATCACCATGTCGGCGCCCTGCTCGATGTCGAGCGCCACTTCGCGCATCGCTTCGTCGGCGTTCGCCGGATCCATCTGGTAGGTGTACTTGTTGCCCTTGCCGAGGCTGCCGGCGCTGCCGACCGCGTCGCGGAACGGCCCATAGAAGCTCGACGCATATTTCGCCGCGTACGCGAGGATGCGCGTGTGCACATGGCCTTCGTCCTCGAGCGCCATGCGGATCGCGCCGATGCGGCCGTCCATCATGTCCGACGGCGCGACGATGTCGGCGCCGGCCTCGGCGTGGGACAAGGCCTGCTTGATGAGCGCATCGACGGTCGCGTCGTTGACCACGTAGCCACTGTCGTCGATCAATCCGTCCTGGCCGTGGGTGGTGAACGGATCGAGCGCGACATCGGTGATCACGCCGAGTTCGGGGAACCGCGATTTCAGCGCACGCACCGCGCGCTGCGCGAGGCCGTCCGGATTCCAGGCCTCGCGCGCGTCCAGCGACTTGGCCGAATCGGGCGTGACCGGAAACAGCGCGATCGCCGGGATGTGCAGCGTGTTCGCACGCTCGGCGACACGCAGCAGCTCGTCGATGCCGAGGCGTTCGACGCCCGGCATCGACGCGATGGCCACGCGGCCCGACAACTCGTGCACGAACACCGGCAGGATCAGGTCGTCGGTGGTCAACACGGTTTCGCGCATCAGGCGGCGGGAGAAATCGTCGCGGCGCATGCGGCGCGGACGGGTCATGGGATGGCGCATGGCATGGATCGAATGGTCCCCGGGACGCCCATGATACGCGGCGCCGTGGCGCTGGCGCTCGTGCACGGCCGCGCGCGATGATGCGGGCGATGACCTCGGGCCTTCGCCGACTTCCGCGCTCAGCGCTCGCCTGCATCGGCATGCTCGCCGCGCTGGCGTCGCTGGCGTTGGTCGGGCCATGGCTGTCGGCGTATGCGCCCGAGCATCCGGACTGGAATGCGTTGTCGGCCGCGCCATCGCTCGCGCACGGCCACTGGCTGGGCACCGACGCGATCGGGCGCGACACCTTCGTGCGCGCGTTGTACGGCTTGCGCCTGTCGCTACTGCTGGGGTTTGGCGCGACCGCGATCGCGCTGGTGATCGGGCTCGCCTACGGCGCGTGCGCAGGCTACGTCGGCGGCCGCGGCGAGCGCTGGATGATGCGCGGGCTGGACGTTCTCTCGGCGTTGGCGTTCCTGCTGATCGTGATCCTGTTGCTGACCCTGTTCGAGCGGTCGCTGTGGCTGCTGCTCGCGGCGATCGGCGGTTACGTCTGGATCGACCTCGCGCGCGTGATGCGCGCCGAGGCCGCGCGCTTGCGCGAGCAGCCGTTCGTGCTTGCGGCGCGCGCGGCCGGCGCAACCACGCTGCAGATCCTCCGCTGGCACATCGTGCCGAACCTGCTCGGCCTCGCGTTGGTGTACGCGAGCCTGCTCGCGGCGCAGGCGATCCTCGTCGAGAGTTTCCTCGGCTTCCTCGGCCTCTCGATCGACCAGCCGTCGGCGGGCCTCGGCACCCTGCTGCAGGAAGGCACGCAGGAACTCGACAGTGCGCCATGGACCTTGCTGGTGCCGGCGATCCTGCTGGTCGCGACGCTTGCGTGCTTCCAGCAACTCGGCGACGCGTTGCGCGACTGGCTGGATGTGCGTGGCGCTGCAGACGCACCGGATGGAAACGTCCCCGCCGCGATTCCGGCGACCAGCGCATGACGACCGCGCCGCTGATCGCGCTCCGCGACCTGCGTGTATCGGTTGCCACCAACGCAGCGACCACGCTGCTCGGCCCGCTCGACGTCGATCTCCATGCCGGCGAGTGCCTCGCGATCGTCGGCGAATCGGGCGCCGGGAAAAGCCTCACCACGCTCGCCCTGCTGGGTTTGCTGCCGCCGCAATTGCATGCGATCGGATCGCTGCACGTGGATGGTCGCGACATCCCATTCGGTTCGCGCGAGCACATCGCATTGCGCGGACGCACGCTCGCGTGGGTACCGCAGGATGCGCTCGCCGCGTTGCATCCGTTGCGCAGCGTCGGCGCGCAATTGCGCGAAACCCTGCGCCACGCCGGTATCGCGCGCGAGGCGATCCGTTCCGAAGCGCTGGCCTTGCTCGAGCGCGTCGAACTGCCAGCCGCAGAAGCCTTGCTCGCGCGGTATCCGCACGAACTTTCCGGCGGACAACGCCAGCGCGTGTGCATCGCGCTCGCGCTCGCGACGAAGCCGCGTTGCCTGCTCGCCGACGAACCGACCTCGGCGCTCGATCCGCGCGTCGGTCGCGGGATCCTGGACCTGCTCGACACGCTGCGTCGTGACCTCAGGCTTGCGTTGCTGCTGGTCAGCCACGACCTGCCGCTGGTCGCGACCCTCGCGCAGCGCGTGCTGGTGTTGCATCGCGGGCGTTGCATCGAAACGGGCGCCACCGGACAGGTGTTCACGCATCCATCCGCGCCCTACACACGCGAGTTGCTCGCCGCCGACCATCTCGACGCCGCGCCGCCGGCATATTTGGGCGCGCTGTTGCTGTCCGCGAGCGACCTCGCGGTGCGCTACCCGCGTGCATCCCGCGATGCGCTCGCACCGACCACGATCGAACTGCATCGCGGCGAATGCCTTGCGCTGGTCGGCGAATCGGGCTCGGGAAAATCCACCCTCGCACGTGCCGTACTTCGCTTGCTGCGCATGCCGACCCGGGGACGCATAACGCTCGATGGCGTCGACATCGACGCGCTCGGCCCGCGCGCGTTGCGACCGTTGCGGCAGCGCATCGGCGTGGTGTTCCAGGATCCCTACGCGTCGCTCGATCCACGCCAGACCGCCGCACGGATCATCGCCGAGCCACTTCGCATCCACGGCATGGGCGATGCCATGCAGCAACGCGAGCGCGCGAGCGAATTGATGCGGATCGTCGGGCTCGATGCGAACACGATCGATCGATTCCCGCACCAGTTCTCCGGCGGCCAGTGCCAGCGCATCGCGATCGCGCGCGCGTTGGCGACCGATCCCGACCTGCTGGTCTGCGACGAGGCGGTTTCGGCACTCGACGCACGCAGCCGCGCGGCCATCCTGCAACTGCTCGCGCGACTGAAGATCGAACGCGGACTCGCCCTGCTGTTCATCACCCACGACCTCGATGCCGCGCGCGCGCTCGCCGACCGCATCGCGGTCATGCAGGACGGACAGATCGTTGAAACGGGCGCGGCGGGCGATGTGTTGTCCACGCCGCAACATCCCCGCACCCGCGAGATGCTTGCCGCGCGGCCGCCAGCGTTGTTTGCCGGCGGTTAGGTCGCGCGCGTGTCGCGGGAGTCAGACGATCCCACCGCCAAGGCTCAGCCGCATCAGGCCGATCAGGATCGCGATGATGTTCAGCCACAGTCCCGCCGTCGCGCGGCCGCGCCGCGCGGGCGAGGTCATCGCATAAGCGATGCCGCTGACGATCAGACCGCAGACCGCGAACGGAATCGTGAGCCAGTTGCCCCATCCGAGCAGCGGGATGAAAGCAAGCAACATTCCCAGCAGCGACGCGATGCCCCACAGCAATCCGATCAATCCCATTGCGCGACTCCTCGGCCGATGGCCGGTGCGAGGTTGCACCGTGGACTGATCATGGGTACGGCAATGGGTCGATTCAAACCAGCCACTAACGGATTGCGTGCAAAAGGTTGCGGAGTCCATCACTTTCCCGCGACACGATCTGTGATGAGATTCGACCCAAGGGGAAATTTTGCAGCAAGCGTTAGATTCCGGTTAGGCACTTGCAAAGTTTTCGTTATCTTGCTAAGACTCAACCTGACAAAATGCATTCAACCTGCTGTTTGTACTGGAGCCAGCCATCAACACCATGCTCGCCCTTGCTGCACTGACCCTGCTGGCAATCCTGTGGGCCACGGTGCGCCGGGTACCGGAAGGGCAGGCCTGGACGGTGCATCGCTTCGGGCGTTACGTGCGGACCCTGCAATCGGGACCGCATGTGGTGTGGCCGCTGCTGGACCGGATCGCGCAGCACGTGTCATTGACCGGCCATCGGATCGAGCTGCCGACCCGTGCGTTCGGCGCCGATCACGCCAGTGCCGACCTCTATTACCAGATCCTCGATCCGCTGCCGACCCGCGACGGGCTCGAATCGGTCGACGAGATGGTGCTGCGCCAAGCCGATGAGGCGTTGTCCAGCGTCGCCGCCCAGTTGCCGCAGCAACCGGCAGGCTGGACCGCAGCGATGGCCGACGCACTGAAGACCGAACTCAACCAGCGGCTCGGCAGGATGGGATTACGCATCATCCGCTGCGCGCTGCATTCGGCCTGAGTCGCCCCGAGCCCAGCCGCAGCGCCCCGATTTGCGGGATACTCGCCGGCCCGATGAACGCGCCGCGCGGATGACTTCACTCGATCACCTTCGTCCAGCCCTGGACTCCGGCCTGGCCGCGCTCGGCTTGCCGTCAGAGCCGTTGGCTGCGCGCCTGCTGGATTACCTGGCGTTGCTGGTGCGCTGGAACGCGACCTACAACCTGACCGCGATCCGCGACCCGGCCGAGATGGTGTCCAAGCACCTGCTGGATTCGCTCAGCATGGTGCCGTTCGTGCATGGGCGATTGGCCGACATCGGATCGGGCGCGGGACTGCCGGGCATTCCGCTCGCGCTTGCTTTGCCGGAGCTCGATGTCACCGTGGTCGAATCCAATGGCAAGAAGGCGCGCTTCCTGCGCGAGGCGCAGCGGCATCTTGGCCTGACGAACCTGCATGTGGCCGAGTCGCGCGCCGAATCTTTCGAGGCATCGGCGCGTTTCGACTGTCTTGTGTCGCGCGCGTTCGGTAGTCTTGCGGAATTCGTGCGCGTTGGCGCGCACCTGCTCGCCGACGACGGACGCCTGCTCGCGATGAAGGGCCAGCAACCTGCCGATGAGGTCGCGGCGTTGCCGGCCGGCTGGCGGCTCGCGGCGACACACGCGCTGGATGTGCCGGGACTGGCCGCGCAGCGCCATTTGCTGGTGATCAAACGCAGCGGACCCGGGCAAGTACAAGACAAGGAAACGGCTGCATGAGCAACGCGCGCGTGATCGCGGTCGCCAACCAGAAAGGCGGCGTCGGCAAGACCACCACCGCAGTAAACCTGGCCGCCGCACTGGCGCATACGGCGGCGCGCGTGATGCTGGTCGACCTCGATCCGCAGGGCAATGCGACCATGGGCTCCGGCATCGACAAGCGCGAACTCGCCGCGTCGACCTGCGAGATGCTGCTCGACGAAGCGACCCTGGCCGATATCCTCCAGCGCAGCCCGGAACACTTCGACCTGCTGCCCGGCAACGCGGACCTCACCGCCGCCGAGATCCGCCTGATGGACGAACCCGAACGCGAACAGCGCCTCAAGCGTTCGCTGGCGCCGGTGCGCAACAACTACGACTACATCATCATCGACTGCCCGCCGTCGCTGTCGCTGCTGACCCTGAACGCGCTTGCCGCGGCCGACAGCGTGCTGGTGCCGATGCAGTGCGAATACTTCGCGCTCGAAGGCCTGACCTCGCTGCTGCAGACGATCGACGCGCTGAAGAAGCGGCTCAATCCGGCGCTCGCGGTCGAGGGCATCCTGCGCACGATGTACGACGTGCGCAACAACCTCGCCAACGCGGTGTCCGCCGACCTGCAATCGCATTTCGGCGAACAGGTGTTCCGCACGATCGTGCCGCGCAACGTGCGGCTCGCCGAGGCGCCGAGCCACGGCCAGAGCATCATCGCGTACGATCGCGCATCGCGCGGCGGCATCGCCTACCTCGGGCTTGCAGGCGAGATCATCCGCCACGCCCGCGAACGCAAATTGGAGAACTCGTGATGGCAGCGCTGAAGAAACGGGGCCTCGGCCGCGGGCTGGATGCCCTGCTCGGACAAGCGGGCAAGGCCGCGCATGGCGATCTGCCGGAACCCCACGCGCAACGCACGCTCGCGATCGCCTCGCTGCGTCCGGGCCGCTACCAGCCGCGTACAGGCATGGACCCCGAACGCCTGGCCGAGCTCGCCGACTCGATCCGCGCGCAGGGCCTGATCCAGCCGATCGTGGTGCGTGCGGTTGTCGCGACGAAGACGACGAAGGCCGGCTATGAAATCATCGCCGGCGAACGCCGCTGGCGTGCCGCGCAGATCGCCGGCTTGACCGAGGTACCAGTCGTGCTGCGCGAAGCCGACGACCGTTCGGTGATCGCGATGGCGCTGATCGAGAACATCCAGCGCGAGGACCTCAACCCGCTGGAAGAGGCGCAAGCCCTTACCCGCCTGATCGACGAATTCGGCCTGACCCACCAGCAGGCCGCCGAAGCGGTCGGGCGCTCGCGCGCCGCCGTGTCGAACCTGCTGCGTTTGCTCGAATTACCCGCTGAAATCCGGGCTTTGCTGGAAAGGCACCAGCTCGAGATGGGGCACGCGCGCGCGCTGCTGACCCTGCCAGGGGATGCCGCACTCGCGCTCGCGAAGGAAGCCGCGGCGCAGGGCTGGTCGGTGCGCGAGATCGAGCGGCGCGCGCAGCTGGTGTCATCGGTGCACGCCAAACCTGCAGCGAAGAAACCCACGGCGCGCCCCGATCCGAACATCGCCGCGCTCGAACGCGAGCTCAGCGACAGCCTCGGCGCGAAGGTCGTGGTGCAGCACGGGCGCGGCGCGCGCGGCAAGCTCGTGATCCATTACCACGGGCTCGAAGCCTTGGACGGCGTCCTCGAGCGGCTGCGCGGGAAAAGCTGAAGGTTGCCTCCCTTGATGATGCCGGGCCGCAGAACGGCGATAATGGCGGCTTCCGTAACGACCTGCGTGCGCATGCCCACTCCCCGCAACAAGCGCTGCACTCCGCGCAAGACGCCCCGATGACCGCGCCCGAACTGTCGGTCGTGGTCCCCGTGCACAACGAGGAAGCCAACATCGCGCCGCTGGTCGGCGAGATCGTCGCCGCGCTGCGCGGCCGGATCCCGTTCGAGATCGTGTACGTGGACGACCTCAGCCGCGACGGCAGCGTGGCGGCATTGCAGGCCCTGCAAAAGACCACGCCCGAGCTGCGCGTGATCCGGCACCTGCAGCAGTCCGGCCAGAGCACGGCGGTGCGCAACGGGGTCAAGGCCGCGCGCGGCGCGTGGATCGCGACACTCGATGGCGACGGCCAGAACGACCCGGCCGACATCCCCGGGCTGCTCGACGCGCGCGCGACCGCCGATGCCGGCATCAAGCTGTTCGCGGGCTGGCGGGTGAACCGGCAGGATTCAGGCAGCAAGCGCTGGGCCTCGCGCTGGGCCAACCGGATCCGCTCGCGAATGCTGCGCGACGCCACCCCCGACACCGGCTGCGGCATCAAGCTGTTCGAGCGCGAAGCCTTCCTCGACCTGCCTTACTTCGACCACATGCACCGCTACCTGCCCGCGCTGATGCAGCGCGCCGGCTGGAAGACCGTCAGCGTGCCGGTCCATCACCGCCACCGCACGGCCGGCGTGTCCAAGTACAACAACCTCAACCGCGCGCTGGTCGGCATCAGCGACCTGCGCGGCGTCGCTTGGCTGATCCGGCGCTCCAAGCGCACCGAGGTCGCGGAGCTGCACACCGACGAGCCACGCGAGAGCTGATTCCACCTGCGGCGCGCGCCGCGGGATGCACCTTCGGAGTATGCGATGAGCGACGAAATCCTCTGGCTGCAGTGGACCGGCATCCACATCACCCTGTGGAAACTGATCGGCTATACCGGCGCGCTAATGTTCTCGGCGCGCTGGTTCGTGCAGATGCATGCGTCGCGGCGCGCCGGCAAGCCCGAAATCCCGCGGCTGTTTTGGTACATGAGCATCGTCGGCAGCGCGACCACGCTGTCGTACTTCGTGTTTTCGCCGAAAAGCGACTCGGTCGGCGTGCTGCAGAACCTGTTCCCGGCGATTACGGCGAGCTACAGCCTCTATCTCGATATCCGCCACCACGGCTGGCATCGGCGGCGTGCCGTCGAGCCCTGAGCCGCGGCGCGCGTTGATTGCGCCCGGGACCTATCCCCGCTAGAATGCGCGGCTCGCTACCCGACGGTCCTGCCGTCCGCGATGGCCCATGGCAGCACGATGCCGGTCCACGCGTGGCGCGAACGCAACTCCTTTCCCGCATCGTGCGCTCCGGCCAGCCGGACGCGGGGCCGATGCTTCCCGGGCCACGGGAGGCGTGACCGCAAACCCAGAGGTGATCCATGGCACGCATCTGCCAGGTTTCAGGCAAGAAAACGGTGACGGGCAACAACGTCTCCCACGCAAACAACCATACCCGCCGCCGGTTCCTCCCGAACCTGCATGAGCGCCGCTTCTGGGTCGCCAGCGAGAACCGCTGGATCAAGTTGCGCGTCTCGGCCCACGCCCTGCGCACGATCGACAAGAACGGCATCGATTCCGTCCTCGCCGAGCTGCGTTCGCGCGGCGAAAAGATCTAAGGAGACCGACCATGGCATCCAAGCGCGACAAGATCCGCCTCACCTCGTCGGCCGGCACCGGTCATTTCTACACCACCGACAAGAACAAGAAGACCACGCCCGCGAAGATGGAGATCAGCAAGTACGATCCCGTCGTCCGCAAGCACGTGATGTACAAGGAAGGCAAGATCAAGTGACGTTCTGACCCGTGCGCTTCGCGTACGGCTTTGTCAGAACGTCTCACGAAAGCCCGCCATCTGGCGGGCTTTTTGTTCGCGGCCTAATGCAGGAACAAGTTCCGCGTCCCCAGCAACACCACGACCGAGCCGACGCACCCCATCAGGATCCGCGCCGGGACGCGCCGCGTGAGCCACGCCGCGAACGGCGCCGCCAGCACGCCGCCAGTCATCAATCCAAGCACGATCTGCGCGTGGCTGAATCCGAGCGTCACCAGGAAGACCAGGGTGATCGCGAGACTCACGAAGAACTTGGCCGCGTGCGCCGTGCCGATCGCGATCCGCGGCTCGTGGTGACGCGCAACCAGGCTCGAGGTCGTCAGCGAACCCCAGCCGCCGCCGGTCATGGCGTCGAGGAATCCGGCAACCAGCGCAAGCGGCGTCATCCCGCGCGCGTGCGCCTCCTGACCGCCCTCCTTGCGCCAGACGCGCATCAACAAACGCGCGCCGAGGAACATCAGGTAGATCGCGACCAGCGGTTTCAGGAAGGGCCAATGCAGCCTGCTGACCAGCAGCGCACCCACCACGCCTCCGATAACGCCGGGGATCGCCAGCGCGAGCAGGAGCTTCCGGTCGATGTTCCCGAAAAACCCGTGGCTGATCCCGGAGACGCCCGTGACCGCGACCTCGGCCGCATGCACGCTCGCGCTCACCAGCGACGGCGGCAGCCCGAACGCGAGCAACATGCTCGCCGTGATCACTCCGTATGCCATTCCCAGCGCGCCATCGACGATCTGCGCCGCCAGGCCGATGCCGACAAAGACCAGGAAATCCGTTGGCAGGGTCATGCTGGTTTCCAATCGCCGGGCTACGAGCAGGCGATGGTAATTCATAGCGAATGACTAGGAAAGCGGACGGCTCGCCCTGCAAGAGCGGGTTTTGTTTTCCTGCGCCCGTTGCGGCGTGATGGTCAGTGCACCGCCGACGAGGAAATCGCCGGCGCGCCGAGCGCATCCAGCTTCCGTTTCCATTCGGGAGCCTAGGCGTTGTAGCCCTTGCCCCGTTCAACGACATCCCATTCGGTGTACCCGCTGACGACGGATTGAGTGCACCCGCTCTCCTAGCGGGACCCCGCACCGCGCGATGCGGTCTAGGCCGATCTCCCCTTCAACGCGGCTTGGACACCATGGCCTTTGTCAGGATCCGCGATGTTCCAGGCGCTGTAGAGATCGACGAGCGCCTTGGCGGCTGCGCCAAGGTCCTTGGTTCGCGTGGGGCTGGGAATCCTAGCAAGGATGGATTGCGCCTCGATCAGGCGGGCTTCGGCATCGGCGAATCGCCCAGTGCCAGCCCGTGCCATGCCCAAGCACAGCAGGAATTGCCCCACACGAAACTCATCGGCGTCGACGAAGGCCTTGCGTGTCGCGGCTTCGACCGGCGCGAGCAGCTTAACGGCTTCGTCCGCCTTGCCTTGCGCGACGAAGTCGGATGCGAGGAAACGGATCGCGAGCAACGTGATCTTATTTCCATCACCGAGCGCGTGCCGGCCCTGCTCCGATGCCTCGCGCGCGATCGGCTCGGCGTCCGTGTACTTACCCTCGTCCTGCAACACGCTTCCGAGCGCGACCATCGAAGTGATGGTCCCGGTGTCGTCCTCGCCAAGAATGCGCCGGCGCTTGGCGAGCGCATCGCGGAAGTAGATTTCAGCCTCGGCCAGCTTGCCTTCGTATTGCAGCACCTTTCCCATGTTGTGGATGGCCTGCAGCGTTTGCGGATGTTCGGGTCCCAGGCCGTGGTGGCTTCTTTCGAGCGCCTCGTGATAGAGCGGCTCGGCATCGCTGAACCTTTCCTTGGTCAGCAGCAGCGTGCCGAGGCTGGTCATCGATATGATCGTGTGGGAATGCTCGTCGCCGAGCAGGCGGCGGCTCTTCTCCAGGACCTCGCGAAGGAAGGGCTCGGCCTCGTCGAGCCGGCCCTGCAACTGCAGGACATAGCCGACGTTGTTGATCGCGGCCAGCGTGTCGGCGCTGTCCTCGCCAAGGATGCGACCGCTGGCGAGCACTTCCCGGAGGTAAGGCTCGGCCTCCTTGAGCTTGCCCTGGTCCTGCAAGAGTTCGCCCAAGTTGTTGATGGAGCGCAGCGTGGACGGATGGGTACTGCCGAGAATGCGCCGGCGCTTCTCAAGGCCCTCGCGGAGCAACGGCTCTGCCTGGTCGAGCTTTCCCGGACTGTTCTGCAGCAGCTCGCCAAGGTCATTGATGGCCGTCAACGTGTTCGGGTGTTCTTCGCCGTACACCTTCCGGCTCCTCTCGAGCACTTCGCGAGAATACGGCTCCGCGTCGGCCAGCTTGCCCTGGTACTCGAGGAGCAGGGCCTTGCTGGCTATGGAGACCAGGGTTGCCTCGTCGTTATTCCCGAGCATGCGCCGGCGCTTGCCCAGCGCCTCGTCGATGTAGCGTTCGGCGTCGGTAAGCTTGTTCTGGTCCAGCAACACCAAACCCATATCGTTGAGCGCGGTCAACGTGTCCCGATGGTCCTCGCCCAGTACGCGCCGGCGTCTTTCGAGGGCTTCGCGCAAATACGGCACGGCCTCGATGAATTTTCCCTGGGCGTGGAGGAGTTCACCGAGGTGGCTGATCGACGTGATCGTGTCCGGGTGGTCGACTCCCAGGGCTGCCCGACGCGTGGCGAGCGCCTGCTTTTGCAACCGCATCGCTGCATCGAACAGGCCCATCCCCTTGTAACGATCCGCCAGCACCTGCCGCAGGCTCGCATCCACCGCCGGTTGCGTCTTGAACTGCTTGTCGATGGCGACCACGGCGGGCTCAAGGATGGTGCTGTCGATCAGGTCGCGCGCCACATCGGTCGCGTTCACGCGCTGCCATTGCGCGCCGAACGCAGCGACCTGCGCCTTGCGATCGGCATCGGGCAGTCCGGCTTTGGCGAGGGCCTCCGCGAACTTCAAATGCACGTTGTCCGTTAGCAGCTTGCCCGCCACGCTCGGATCGACCTGCCCCAGCATCTCCGCCTGGAACGCCGACACCTGCTCGAGTTCGGCCGCGCGCGCACGCGCGATGCGTGCCTGCCAGGCGAATCCGATGATGCCGACCAGCAACGCCGCCGAGACCATGGCTGCCGTCGCGACGCCGCCGCGGTGGCGTCGAACGAACTTGCGCATGCGGTACGACGCGCTCGGCGGCGCGGCGAGCACCGGCTCGCCCGCGAGGTAACGGCGCACGTCCATCGCGAGTCCATTGGCCGTCTCGTAACGCCGCCGGCGGTCCTTCTCGATCGCCTTCATCACGATCCAGTCGAGCTCGCCGCGCACCAGCCGCGTCAGCCTGCG
>Ga0157375_10002296_pt1 | contig 16528 bp, 14 predicted proteins | sample M35metaG_FD_115311 | JGI IMG/M metagenome (GOLD analysis project Ga0157375, IMG submission 115311) | Miscanthus rhizosphere microbial communities from Kellogg Biological Station, Michigan, USA - M3-5 metaG | ecosystem: Host-associated > Plants > Roots > Rhizosphere > Soil | place: USA: Michigan...
GACCAGCCGTTCGAAGGCCGCCTCGTCGCCCCCGCGGGCCGCCTCCAGCAGCGCCTCTCCGCTCACCGGCTAGGCCTCGCCGTCGTAGTAGTCGACGGCACTGTCGCGGCGGACGATAACGTCAGCCCCCGGGTCACCGGTCCAGATCCCGACCTTGTCGCTGTCGGGGTAGACGGTCGCGGTGGGCACGACGACGGTGGAGAACATCAGCACCCGCGCGGTCGCCTCGGTCTCGTTGCCGATCCCGTGTGCGCCCTCCGGACCGCGGGGGAAGAAGACGACGTCCCAGGGCCCGAGCCGCTCGGAGCCCTCGGGGTGGCGCAGCGTCGGCGTCCCCTCGAGCACGAGCAGCCACTCCTCCTCGCCGACCTCGTAGTGGTAGGGACAGACCGCCTGCCCCGGCGGCAGCTCATAGACGGTGATGCCGGACTCGGTCGCCCCGAGCAGCTTGCCGAGCCGCGCCATCCCGGCCCTGAACCCATCCGGATCCTCGCCGTCGTACTCGAATTCCGGGCTCACGATGTTGATCCGCCGCATCGCTCGAAGGTATCAACGGAAGGGCGCCCGCTCTAGTCCAATTGGGTGCGTTCAGCCCGAGTATTTCGCCGCTGGCGCCGACGGAGTACGCACCGACGGGAGTACTTAGGAGGAGGGGCAAGGCCCGGCCTCGACCTTGCCCCCAGGTAGTAGCAGGTGAATGACTACTGCTGGAACAAGCTATGTAGCCTGAATTTGAACTTGGGTACCACAGATGTGTTCGGTGTATTGATGCCCGTGCTTGGTGACTTGTTTAGTTTCTTTGTCTTGAAATGCTTTAACGACTGTGTTAGCCGAGAAAGTTGCGCTGATCCCCGTGTGTGCCGTGGCTCCGTCTGGGCAACTAGCACCACCGCTTTGTTGAACTTTTAGCGCGGTCTCCCTCGCTTCTACTGTCGCTTCTTGAGAGCTGAGTTGTTTCCACACAAAGTGTGAAACTCCATTCTGTGCCGGAAATTTCAGTGCGCAGCCGCCGGCCGCTACTTTGAATTCAATTTGTTTGCCTTCTGTACACCCGGTGATATCGATGAGAAATGTTTTTTCAGACTGAGCTTCACCTGTAAATGTGTACTTGCAGCCGTTCATCAGAGGCTGCATCTTGATGCCGCCTAGGGTGCATCCTTGCGCTTCCGAAAATTCACCTTTTCCGATTCCAACTGTGGCTGTAACTGCCCACTCCTGCGTATCTTGTCCTTGCGTTGTGCCTTCAAAAAGAGCGGAGGTGCATTTGGCGTTTAGGGTCGCGGTTTTAGCTGTGTTTTGAACGCTGTATACAAATTCTTGACCGGGCTCACTCTGTCCTGTCAGCACTGCCGGCGTTGCGCCGAGGTCAATTTTCCCGGCGTGCGCAACTGAGGTAATTCCGAGACCGACTGCCATCGCGATGACGAAGGTTAGGCTCGCGCTCTTAATAGCATTAGACATACATTCTCCTTTGCTCTTTGCTGATTCAGATGAGCTACAGGGGATAGAGCCGGTGGCGAGAGCCGTCAAGAATGGATCACCTATTCGTTCTCCCTATAGGGGTTGTCCCTGCAATGACGTGCTAGCGGCTGAGCGCGTGCGCCGATTCGTGCCGCATTTAAAGCGGCATTGATTATCGGTAGACGCGCGGCTCAGAGGTCGACACGTAGCTGCACGGACGTACCATCGAGACCTAAGCGAATCGTCACCGAGTCACAAAGTTGGTTGGTCGGCACGACGACGATGGAGAGCATCAGCACCCGCGCGGCCGCCTCGGTCTCGTCGCCGATCCCATGTGCTCCCTCCGGACCGCAGGGGAAGAAGACGACGTCCCAGGGCTCAAGCCGCTCCCCTCGAGTACGAGCAGCCGCTCGCCGTCGGCTCGGTATTCCACGATCGCACCAAACGTGAAGTTCCAGAGACCCCGGAACTCAAGAAGAGAGCCTCCCTAACGCATAGAACTCGTGGAGGCACTCTGGAGTGCCTCCATCTGTCTATGTGGACTGTATTGAAACCTGTTCACCCGAAATGACTTCAAAGTACTGGTGCTGATGCTTGAAGGCGAGCTGCGTTCCGCTGTCTTTGAATGACTTGACAACTGTGTTGCCCGAGAAGGTGGCGAACACACCCCCGGGACAGGCTGATCCAACCTGTTCTTCGACCAAAATCGTTTGTACTGTCGCCTGAAGTGTGACTTCTTGGGCATTTAGGTTGGTTCCCACGATATGAGAGAGGCCATTTTGGGCCCCAATGTACATCTGACACGCAACGGTCTTTACTTCAATTCGTTTACCAAATGTACAGCCGGCGATGTCGACGTTGGCTGTATTTGCAGCCTGACCGCTACCTGTAATTGTGTACTTGCAGCCATTCATTAGGACTTGGGCTTTTATTCCCGCAAGAGTACAGCCTTGAGATTCGCTCGCTTCGCCTTTCCCAGTTCCGTATGTGGGTGTCACCGTCGCCTCTTCAAGAGAGCTTCCTTGCGTTGTTCCTTCGAACGAAGCTGTTTTGCATTTGACCAGAAATTGCTGCCCTGAGGTTCCATTGATCGACAGAATGTGTTCTTGGAATTCGCCAAAGAGGTTCGTGTCGCTGTGTCCCCTGAGAACGGCTGGTTGTGAGCCGACATCAAGTTTTCCAGCGTGTGCGGTCGATACGCCCAATACAGCGAGCGCTGCAGTCGCGAAGGTCACCAGCTTGAGCACTCTTACCTTGTGCATTTTTACTTTCCTCCTTTATTGGACTAGTGAGGCAAGAGGCCTAGAGCTTGGTGTCTCGTAGTTCAAGAAAAGTTTACGTTTCTTTATGAGAAGTGTTCCGCGGAGTCATCGTGCCGCAACAGAGGCGCGGGCTATCTCTCGCACGCGCGAAACGACGTAAGGCATATATCCGCCAGACTGGAGACTGCGGATGGCCTGTTCCGACAGAGCCGCGCCGTGTGGGTCGTGCAGCGCTCCGCGTCGAGGCAATGGTCCTCGCTCGCACTATGGAGCGGGGCCGGAGATGTTCCGGCCCCGCTCTCGGTCCATTAACTGCTTAGGCCTACAGGACCTATTCGATCTGACAACTGCTATGTGGACTGAATTTGAACTTGGGTGCCGCAGAGATGTTCGGTGTATTGATGCCCGTGCTTGGTGACTTGTTTCGTTCCGCTGTCTTGGAACGCTTTGAGAATTGTGTTACTGGTAAAGGCACCACTGGTGCCGGTGTGGGCCGTGGCACCGTCGGGGCAAGACGCTCCCCCTGATTGTTGGACTTTGATTTCTGCTGCTGTTCCTTCAAGTGTCACTTCTTGCGCGTTTAGTTGTTTGCCGATCACGTGTTTGAGCCCGGTCTGTTCCGGGATCTTGAGCGCGCAGCCACCGGCGGCAACGTTTACTTCAATTTGTTTCCCTGATGTACAGCCAGTTATGTCAATAACGTATGTGTTAGCCGCCTGTTCCACGCCTGTAACTGTGTATTTGCAGCCGTTCATCAGTACCTGTGACTTGATGCCGCCAACCGTGCAGCCTTGCGCTTCCGAGAAGACACCTTTTCCGGTCCCGTATGTCGCTGTCAACGTCGCCTCTTCGACGGTTTTGACTTCAACTGTGCCTTCTAGCGACGCCGTCGTACATTTGGCGTTGAGCGTGGTGGTTTTGGCTGTATTTTGGACCGACAGCACAGTTTCCTGCCCTGCGTCGCTGCCAGCTGTGAGTACGGCTGGCGCCACACCGACGTCGAGTTTTCCTGCCTGTGCCCCTGACGCTGCGACGGCGGTCATTGCCGTGATCGCGACGAAGGCCAAGACGAGTGCCTTGATCTTGCTGGTCATCGGAACTCCTTGTCTTTGATTGCCCCGTTCATGTCAAGCGCTTCATTGCTTGACACCGGGGCCTGTAGCTAGTGGTAGGTCGCGTGAGGGCAACGGTCAAATTGTCCCGAGCGTAAAAGGCAAGGCGTGTCTGGGGAGCGGTTGATCCCCCGCAAATAGCGTTCGACCAAGATTCGCGCGCGCCGGATCAGCGCGTGCGGGTTATCGGGCGCACGTGCGTTCAGAGCGTGTGCGGAATCGGCGCGCCGCCGCCCGAGACTCTGTCGCAACGGAGCCGACTTTTTTAGTTAGGCGACGCTCATCTGGAGCTGTACGGACGTCCCTTTCGCATCTGACCGGATCCGCATCGAGTCGCAGAGTTGGTCGGCGACCCAGAGGCCACGGCCTCTCTCCTGAGTCGGCGTCGGCCGTGCGCCGGGAATCGGCAGATTGGAAAAGCGACCGCGGTCGCGCACCTCGAGCAGCACCGCCTCCTGCTCCCGCCAGACCCGGGCACTGCCGCTGCCGCCGCCGTGGGCGACGCTGTTGGTCCCGACCTCGCTGGCGGCAAGTACGAAGTCGAGGATCCGGTTCTCGGCCATGCCTGCCCGCGCCGCCTCGCGTGCAACCAGCTCTCGCAGGTCGCGCAGCGCCTCCGCGTCGAAGCGAAGCGCCTCGCCCGTTTCGGCTTCACCGACCATCGCCTTGCTCATGAGGCGCATGTACCCGTCGGGGGCGGAGCGGAACCTGGCCGTGTCTATGATCGAAGCATGCGAGCTGCGGTCCTGCATGAGTTCGGCCCTCCAGAGGTCTTGACGGTCGAAGAGATGCCGAAGCCAGAGCCGATTCCGACGGAGGTCCAGGTCCGGGTCCACGCCGCCGGCATCAACCCGGTCGACTTCAAGACCCGCGCCGGCAGGGGCATGGCTGGCCTGCTGGGGGAGCCGCCGATCGTGCTCGGCTGGGACGTCTCGGGCACGGTCAGCGCCGTCCCTCCGGGCGTCACCCGCTTCAAGGTCGGCGAGGAGGTCTTCGGCATGCCCTGGTTCCCGCGCCAGGCGGGCGCCTACGCCGAGTACGTGACCGCGCCATCGCGCCACTTCGCCGCCAAACCGCACACGCTCTCCCACGAGGAAGCGGCGGCGCTGCCGCTGGCCGGCCTGACCGCTTGGCAGATCGTCGTCGACACGATCCAACTAGAGGACGGCGCCGATCTGCTGATCCACGGCGCCGCCGGGGGCGTCGGCCACCTCGCGGTGCAGGTCGCCAAGGCGCGCGGCGCCAACGTGATCGCGACGGGGCGGGCCGAGCAGGCCGGCTGGCTGCGTCAGCTCGGCGCCGACGAGACGATCGACTACAAGAGCGAGCGCTTCGAGGATCGCGTCTCCGAACTCGACGCGGTGATCGACTTCCCCGGCGTCTATGGCGAGCGCTCGCTGGAGGTGCTGCGGCCCGGCGGCATCCTCGTCTCGGTTCCCAGCGGCACCTCCGACGAGCTCCTGGCCAAGGCGCGCCAGGGCGAGCGCCGGGCCACCGGCATCCTCGTCGAGCCGGACCCGATCGGCCTCGGCGGCCTCATCCACCTGGTCGAGAACGGCCAGCTCGAGGTCAAGGTCGACGGCGTCTTCGATCTCGAGGAAGTCGCCGAGGCGCATCGCCAGGCCGAAGCCGGCCACGACGGCGGCAAGCTAGTCCTCCGAGTTCCCTAGCCGCCGCGGATGCGCGCCGATTCGGTCAGCAGCTCCGCCAGCTCCTCCCGATCGACGGCCTCGAGGTGGACCAGCACGTTGGAGTAGCCGTCGTAGTGCGGGGTGGTGAAGAACTTCTCCGGATCTCCTTCGATCAGGAAGTCCTTTTCCTCCAGGCTCTCGCACCAGATCACCAGCACCCCCGCTTCGCGGATGCGGGCGAAGAGCTTGTCGCGGATGCGGAAGCCCGGGGTCCCGTACGAGGGCTTTTCGATCGCACCCGGTAGCGCCAGCGCCAGCTCGCGGCGTCGTCCTCGCTCGCCATCGGGCGAGGGTAGCGCCGCCCGTCGAGATGAAAACGACGTCGCGGCGGGAGCTAGCGACCGCGGCGCCCGAAGCTGTGGCCAGCGGGGGCGACGGCGCGCAGCTCGGCGACGGCCAGCTCGCGCACCCGGGAGCCGCTCGGCGGGGCCGGTTCGCGTCGCTGCTGTCGAGCGGCGTCGGTCGGCACGGTGGCGCTCCCCTTGCGCCGCTCCAGCTCGGCGACCTCGGAGGCGAGGACGTTGATCACCCCTTCGCGCCGCTCGAGCCGCCCCTGCGCGCGGACCATGACGGCGGTGCGGACGATCGCGCGGCGGCGCTCGTAGACGCGCTTGGGCACGACCAGGTTGACGCTGCCGCGCTCGTCCTCGAGCAGCATGAAGACGATCCCCTTGGCGGTCTCCGGCCGCTGGCGGGCGACGACCATGCCGGCGACCTCGACCTCGCCGCCGTCCTCGATCCACTCGAGGTCGGTGCTGCGCGCCAGCGCCGGATCGAGGCCGGGGCGCATCAGCTCCATCGGGTGCTTGCCGAGGGCGATCCCGGTCGAGCGGTAGTCGGCGATCAACTTCCCCCACTCGCCGAGTGGCTCCAGCCGTGGAGGTCGTGGTGGCTCGATCGGCAGCGCCAGCTGGGTGCCGCCGCGCCCACCGCGCCCGTTGGCGGTGACGCCGACGCGCCAGAGCGCCTCGCGCCGCTCGCTGCCCCCGCCGGCGGGGATCCCGTCCAGCGCTCCCGCCCAGGCCAGTCGTTCCAGGCTCGGCAGCCCCGCCCCCGAGCGCGAGGCCAGCTCGGCGATCCCGCCGTAGATTCCGCCGCGCTCCCGCTCGGCCACCAGCGCCTCCATCTCCTCCCTGCGCACACCCTTCACGTAGCCGAGGCCGACCCGCACCTCCAACCCGCCCCGCACCCGCTCGACGTGGCAGGGGACGCGGCTGCGGTTGGCGTCGGGAGGAGCGATGCGGATGCCCCGCCGCTGCGCCTCGTGGACGAGCGAGTCCGGCGGGTAGAAGCCCATCGGCTGCTCGTTCAGCAGCGCGCAGAGGAACTCGGGGCCGCGATGCTCGCGCAGCCAGGCCGACTGGTAGGCGAGCAGGCCGAAGGCGGCCGAGTGCGCCTTGGGGAAGCCGAAGCCGGAGAAGCCCTGGATCTTCTCCCAGATCCGCTCGGCCAGCGCCGGCGAGACTTCGTGCTCGTCCTCGGCTCCCACGACGAACTGACGGTGGTAGCCCTCGAGCGCCTCCTGGGAGCGCTTGCGGCTCATCGCCCGCCGCAGCCCCTCGGCCTGGGCAGGGCTGAAGCCGGCGAATGCGATCGCCACCTCCAGCACCTGCTCCTGGTAGACGATCGTCCCCAGGGTGTCCTCCAGCACTTCCTTCAAGGAAGGATGCTCGTAGGGAGGTTCGTACGCCGCATCTTCGCGTTGGCGCTTTCTGCGTTCGATGTAAGGGTGCACGGCGCCTCCCTGGATCGGGCCGGGCCGGACCAGCGCCACCTGGACCGTCAGGTCGTCGATGTTCTCGGGGTGGGTGCGGGGCAGCATCTGCATCTGCGCCCGGCTCTCGATCTGGAAGACCCCAGTGGTCTTCGCGGTCTGGATCGAGTGGAAGGTCTCCGGGTCGTCGAAATCGATTTTCGAGAGGTCGAGCCGCTCCCCCCGCGTCTCCTCGACTTCCTCGACGCAGCGCTCGACCGCCGAGAGCATCCCCAGCCCCAGCAGGTCGATCTTGAGGAAGCCGGCGTTCCCGCAGGAGTCCTTGTCCCACTGGACGATCTGCCGTCCGACCATCGCCGCCGGCACGACCGGGCAGACGTCGATCAGCGGTTGGGTCGAGATCACCATCCCGCCGGAGTGTTGAGAGGCGCCCCGCGGCAGCCCCATCGCCTCGCCGCTCAGCGCCAGCAGCGCCTGCCAGCCCGGGGTGGCGGCGCGCTCGGCGCCGATCGCGGCGGCGACGTCGCGCTCGATTTCGTCCGTCGACTCGTGGAAGCCGACGGTGCCCGCGACCTTCTCGATCTCGCTCGGCCACAGCCCCAGCGCCTTGCCGAGGGCGCGGACGACGCCGCGCGGGCGGTAGGTGGGGAAGGCGGCGACCAGGGCCGAGCGATCGGCTCCGTAGCGCTCGTGCACCCGCGGGATCAGCACCTCGCGCACGTCGCGGGGGAAGTCGAGGTCGATGTCCGGCACCGACGCTTCGGCGTCGTCGCTGAGGAAGCGGCCGGAGAAGAGCTTGTTCTTGACCGGGTCGATGTGGGAGAGGCCGGTGAGGTAGCAGACGATCGAGCTGACGCTGGAGCCGCGGCCGCGACCGGCGGTCATCAGCGCCCGCGCCGAATCGCGCCCGCGCACCTCGTCCGCGACCGCGCGCGCCAGCTTCAGCAGGTCGTGGTGGAGGAGGAAGAAGCCGGAGAGCTTGCGCGTGCGGATCGTCTGCAGCTCTTCGTCGAGGCGAACGCTGGCTTCGATCTGCGCCGCAGATGGCTCCTTTCGATATTTCTCTACGACCAGTGCACCGCAGAGTCGGGCGAGCTCGTCGTCGGCATCGTCGTCGCCTTCGCGCGGGTAGGTGTAGCCGAGCTGTTGAGTCAGGTCGAACCGCAGGCGCTCGCCCAGTCGCAGCGTCTCGGCGACCGCCTCCGGATGCTCGGCGAAGCGCGCGGCCATCTCCGCCGGGCGGACGAGGACGGAGCTGCGGTTGCCGCGGCGGAACGACTCACACTCCTCCAGCATCTCGTTGCGGCGGACGGCGACGAAGGCGTCCTGCAGGTTGGCGCGCCGCGGGTGGTGGGCGTGGACGTTGCCGGTCGCCACCGTGGGGACGCCGAGGCGCGAGGCGAGCAGGCAGAGCCAGCGGTTGCGGGCGCGGTCGTGGCGCCAGTAGGGGCGCTGCAGCTCGACTCGGAAGCGCTCGCGTCCGAAGGCGCCGAGCAGGCGACGGCCGAGCTGCTCGCCCCGCTCGGTCTGCCCGCGCTCGAAAGCGCCGGCGAGGGCGCCGTCGCGGGCGCAGCCGGAGAGGCAGACGAGCCCCTCGGCATGCTCCTCCACCTGCTCCAGGGTCGCCCACGGCTGGCTGGCGGAGCGGTCGGCACGGTCGCGCGTGTGCGAGTGCGCCGCGGTCAGGAGCCGGCAGAGGTTGCGGTAGCCGCGCTCGTCTTCGACCAGCAGGGTGAGGTGGGCCAGCTCGCCCCCACCGGGGATCGCCACCGTCAGCTCCGCGCCGGTGATCGCCCCCAGCGCCAGGTCCTTGCAGGACTCGGAGAACTCGCGCGACCCCCAGATCCCGTCGTGGTCGGTGAGCGCGAACGCCGGGTACCCGTGCGCCTCGGCGGTGGCCGCCAGCTCCGCCGGCGTCGAGGCCCCGTCCAGAAAGCTGAACGCGGAGTGGGCGTGGAGCTCTATATAAGGAGCGCCGCCCATCAGGCCCGCTGCCGGTACCAGCGGCCGTCCGAGCTGTCGCGGAAGACGACGAGCGAGCGCCCCTCGGCCAGGGCCAGCTCGAAGTAGCGACGGCGCAGGGGCCGCGGGGTCCACCAGCGATCGGCGACCTCCCACTCCTCGCGCACCGCCTCTACCGCGGCGCCGTCGACCGCGAAGAGTGCACCGGCCGCATCGACCGCGACCTCGGCGGGCGCGGGAGCGTAGAGGTGCCGCGGCTCGGTCGTCACGGCAGGGCCTAAAGCTCCGGAAAGGGGGTGAGCGCCGCCCAGCGCTCCGGCACCCGCGATGCAGGGTCGACCGGGAGCACTTTCAGCAGCGCCTCGGCTCCCTGGGTGGAGCGGACCTCGCGCACCGCCTCCCCAAGCCGCCGCCGCCGCGGCTCCTCGCCCCCGACCGCGAGCTCGAGCTGGTCGGCCGCCGGCGGCCCCAGCCCGAGCGCCCGCAGCCGCAGCGCCGTGGCGGGGCCCGGCAGCGTCGCCAGTCGCGGGGCCAGGACCAAGCGCAATACGCGCGGCGAGGCGCTGGGTCGCCCCAGCCCCTGCTCGACGCTCCAGCTGCCGCCGGCGGCGAGCAGGGCGCCGAGTCGCAGCCCCAGCAGCGTCCGCCCCTTTCGCTGCGGCGCCGCCAGCAGCCGGTCGACCAGAAGTTCCACGGCGCGGTCGAGCTGTCGCCCCGCCGTTCCCTCCGGCAGCGCGATCTGCTCGACCAGGTCCTCGTGCGGCTGTCGCGGCCGCAGCGGCTCCTCTTCGCCGCGGGCGAGTCGCAGCGCCCGCAGGCCCAGCGGCCCGAAGCGGTCGGCCATCTGATCCGTTGAGATCCCCGCGAGGGTGTCCAGCGTCTTCACCCCGAGCCGCTCCAGCGCCACGATCAAGTCCCCCGGCGACGTCCGCGCGCTCGCGGCTCCCGCGCCGCCCTCGAGCCGCCCCCTCAAGATGGCGACGGGAACGGGGGGGCGCAGCTCCCGCGCGTCGAGGTAGGCGGCAAGCCGCGTGGCCCCCAGACCGATCCGCGCCCGCCCGCCCACGGCCTTGCGCGCCGCCGCCGTCACTCCCGCGCTGTCGCCCCCGTATATCCCCCGCAGCCCGTCGACGGCGAAGAAGGCCTCCCCGACCCGCTCCGACTCCACCGCGGCCCCGATCCCCTCCAGCCGCCGCACCATCGCCTCGCTCAGCTCCCCGGCCTCGACCGGATCGGAGAGAGAAGGGTGCCCGGGCCGAAGCCCCCCGGATCGACCCGGGCACGTAGGAGACGTCAAGCGACTTTCAACGACGCAAGCGATCTCCATACGAACGTATGTTCGTGTATTGGCTCGTCGAAATCAAGGGGTAGACAGAGCTTTAAAAGTTGATATGTTCCGCATCAATCAGGGAACTTAAACCGATGGGGATTCAAACTGATGCCTAAGTCGATCTACACCCTTTTTGCGCTCGCCCTTGCCGCCATGGCTGTTCTAGTGGCGGGCTGTGGAAGCAGCGACGACTCCGCGACCGCAACGACCCCGCCGCCGGCGACCAAAGCCGCGTTCATGAAGCAGGCGGAAAAAATCTGCGTGAAAGCGAAGGCCGATCGTTACAGCGAAGCCGTCGCATACAGAAAGAAGCACGAAAAAGAACTGGAAGCCATGGAACCGATCCCGGCCGAGGAAAAAATCATCCGTGCCGTCGGGCTGCCTTCGATCGCGAAGCAGTTCGAAGAAATTGAAGCGATCGGCATCCCGAAAGGCCAGGAGGAGAAGCTCGAAGCCATCTTCGCCGCCCTCAAGCAGGGGCTGAAGGGAGCGGAAAAGGATCCCTACGCCATCGAGCTCGAAGTCCCGAGCAAGAACCCCTTCCTGAAAGTCGACGACCTGATTCGCGACTACGGCTTCCAGGAATGCAGGAACGTCCCTTAACAAGAAAGCTTGTGTAGAATAATTTCCTTGAGCGTTGCTCCCAGCAAACGCCCTTGTTGCGTCCGTAGCTCAACTGGTAAAGGCCATATGACCCTTCTCGGAAGAAGCCGTGCGTCGATCACTAAGTTGGCGGGTTCTAACCCGGCCGACGATCTTTCGGCCGCTCTGCGGCTACTGCACGGTCCCTCTTCCCGGATACGGCTTAGGCTCAAGAGCAGCGGCCTTTGGCGCCGCAGATATGGGTTCGATCCCCGTCGGGCGCTCTGCGCTACATAGATGATGAACAGCTCGGTCGCCGACAGATACGACGTCGAGGCGATCGAGCTGAAGTGGCAGAGCCTCTGGAGCGAGGCGGAGGTGGAAGCGACCCCGCCGCCGCGTGAGGGCCACGGCACCTACGTCTTCAACACCCCTCCCTTCACCTCGGGCGAAGCCCACATGGGCCACGTCCGCAGCTGCTCGATCGGCGACTCCTACGCGCGCTTCCGCCGTCGCAAGGGGGACGCCGTACTCTACTCGTGCGGCTTCGACGCCTTCGGCCTGCCCTCGGAGATCGGGGCCCTCGACCACGACATGACCCCGGCCGAATGGGTCGACCGCTGCGCCACCCGGATGCGGGAGCAGTTCACCCGGATGGGCTTCTCGATGAACTGGAAGCGCTCGTTCCTCTCCAGCGACCCGGAGATGTACCGCTGGTCGCAGTGGATGTTCCTGAAGCTGCTCGAGCTGGGGCTCGTCTACCGCCAGGAGGCGCAGGTCGAGTGGTGCGGCACCTGCCGCACCGTGCTCGCCAACCTTCAGGTCGAAGACGGCCTCTGCTGGCGCTGCCACCAGCCGGTCGAATTCGTCAACCGCGACCAGTGGTGGCTGCGCCGCAGCGCCTACAACGCCGAGAGCCATTTCCGCCTCGACGAGCTGGCCGGGGAGTGGAGCGAGATCGCCCTCGCCGCCCAGCGGGCGAGCCTGGGGATCGTCGAGGGGGTCGAGTTCGACGCGCAGAGCCTCGACGGCTCCAGCCTGAGCGTGTTCACGACCTACCCCGACGCGACCGCGGAGGGCGAGTTCGTGCTGATCTCGCCGAACCACCCCGAGGTCGGCAGGTGGATCGCCAGCCCCGAGGTGGAGCAGCAGCTGCGGCAGGCCCGCCGCGGTGGCGGGGGCCGGGAGGAACGGCGGGACGCCAGCCTCTGGGCCGTCGACTCCGGCGGCATGGTGATGGCGCCCGGCATCCCCGACCCGATCCCGGTCCTGATCTCGCCCTCGGTAGACGCCCGCTTCGGGCCCACCGCCTCGCTCGGGATCCCGGCCAAGGACAGCACCGACAAGGCGCTGCGGGAGTTCCTGCCCAAGAAGGGCCTGAGCATGAGGGTCAAGCCCCCGAAGGCGAGCTTCAAGCCGGCGACGCGCTACCGCGCCGGCGACTTCACGATCTCCCGCCAGCGGGCCTGGGGGGCTCCGATCCCGCTGATCCACTGCGGCGAGTGCGGGACCGTCCCGGTCCCCCTCGAGGACCTGCCGGTGAAGCTGCCCGAGAACCTCGACTCCGAGCCGGGCGCCGGCCTCGACCACTTCCCCGACTTCATCGCGACCACCTGCCCCAGCTGCGGCAAGCCGGCCAAGCGCGAGGCCGACACGCTCGACTGCCACATCGACGCCTCCTGGTCCTACATCCCCTTCGCGGTGCCGCCGGAGGCGCGCTCGGAGACGATGTTCGAGCACCCGGACCTGCCCTTCTGGCTGCCGATGAAGCAGCTCGTCCAGGGCGCCGACAACGGTCAGTTCAGCCTCAACATGCGGCTTGGGGCGAAGATGCTGCGCGACATCGGCGTGCTCGAGTTCCTCGCCGACGGCGAGCCCTTCGCGGCCTCGCTGATGCACGAGATGGTCCAGAAGGACGGCAGGAAGATGAGCAAGCACCTCGGCAACGTCGTCAACCCCCAGGACCTCGTCGACGAGTACGGGGCCGACGCCGTCCGCTTCGCCGTGCTCTTCGCCGCGGCACCCAGCCGCGCCTTCAACTGGAACGACCTGGCGCTCAAGCACTGCGCCTCCTTCCTCTCCGGCTTCTGGACCTATGCGCAGCCGCGGCTCGAGGCCCGTCAGGGCCTGCCCGCCGGCGCCGAGATCGAGGGCGGCGACAAATGGCGCTCCCGCCTCGACCTCTGGTGCGACAAGGGCGTCGAGCGGGTGACGCAGCACTTCGAACGCCTTGAACCGCACCAGGCGACCCGCAACGTCATGCGCTTCGCCGAGCGGGTCAAGGACTTCGAGAAGCGCGTGATCAAGGCGCGGGGCGAGCTGAGCGAGGTCGACGAGGACGCGCTCGCGATCGCCCTGCTGCAAGTGGTCGAGCTGCTCGCCCCGATCGCCCCCCACATGGCGGAGGAGCTGTGGCGGCGGGCCGGCCGAGAGGGTTTCGTTTGCCAGGCGCCGTGGCCCACCCCGAGCGAGCGGGCGGGGGAGCAGCAATGCCAGCCGGTGAAGACCGGCGCACCCTCCTAAGCCTCAAAACTTCCTCAAGAGATTGGACTACCCACATGCGCAACGTCGAGTTATCCCCATCCGTAACCAACCACCTCGAATCCGTCGCCGGCCAGGTCGGCTTCGACGAGCCGCCGCGCAGCGTCGGCGCCCGCCTGGCGCCGCTGCTGCCCGACGACGTCCACGACGCCCTGATCGGTTTCCGCCAGGGTCGCGACCAGGGGGGACTGTTCCTCCGCGGCGTCGGCCCGGGTGAGATCCCGGACTCGGCCGAGAACTACACCGACCTCAGCGTCGCCTCGCCGCTGTTGCTCGGCCTCGTCTCCCTCATCGCCACGCCGGTCGCGGCGCGCAACGAGTGGGACGGCGCCCCGCTGACGGACATCAAGGTCACCGCCGGCCTCGAGGACACGGTCTCCAGCAAGGGCAAGGGAACCCTGCCCCTGCATCAAGAGGACCAGCATCTCGCCAGCCCGCCCGACGGGCTGGCGCTGCTGACCGTGAAAGGCGGATCCCCGACCCGCCTCGCTTCGACCGTCGACATCATCGAGGCGCTCGAGTCCACAGCCGGTGCCGACATGGTGGAGACCCTCCGCCAGCCGCACTTCCGCCACCGCTTGCCGGACAGCTTCGAAGGCGAAGTCCGCGACGAGGACACCCCGATCCTCTTCGGACCAGGCGAGATGCCGGAACTGAAGGTCGATCTGACGACGACCGAGCCGAGGGACCCCGAGGGCGAGCTCGCCTTCTCCACACTGGTCGGCGCTACCGACACAGTCGCGACAGACCTCTCTCTCGAGCCGGGCAACCTGCTCATCTTCGACAACCGCCGCTGGCTCCACGGTCGCGGGACCACGATCTCGACCAGCTCCGAACGCTGGCTACTGCGGAGTCTTTTTGTCTACGACAGCTGGCGCACTCGGAGCGGAGTGGATGAAGGCGGCGAGAGCGAATTGGTCGTTTACGCGTAGGCCACCAGTGTCTCGAATCGCTGGAGGACATCCGCGGGCCAGTCGGAAGTTCAGACCGCCGGAGCGCCAATTCTGAAAATCGAATCGACCAAGATCGCAAATTGAGATCCGGCTAGTGCGGGCCGGGCAATGACTCGGTTCCGCGCTAGTCGCTAGCCGCGAATGCAGCGGTTTGAGTTTTCGACATTAGGGCCACCGTTGGACAAAGCGCGCGTGGCTCGGTTTGGCGCACGCGATAGCCAGTCGGATGCAGCCTGCAGCGCACTTCCTCTTGGGCGCTAATGCGGGTCGATCAGGACTCTGACAGCTCTTGCCAGAAGCTCCCCGCATCGCCTATCTATAAGTCAGGCAGGCGACAGTTAATCCGAAGGAGCCAAAAGATGACTACCAGTATCAAGGTTTCTTTCTTTACCATTATTGCTATTGCGGGCCTTAGCGTCGCAATGACTTCCACCGCCCAGGCGAGCAAACTCGATCTTGGCGCACAACCCGCTGTACTCACAGGGCACAGTGAGCCGATTGCGGGCCAAGAAAGATTCCAAGAACATTTTTTCTCCATTCAAAACACAGCGACAACCATCATTCTTCAATCGAAATGCGATACAGCCTCCTTCGAAGGCACAACCCAAGGACAAACCATTGAAGAGGCAACCGTCACAGCGACATACGGCACAGGAAAAGGCGTATTCACCGAACCTCAAGGTTGCACTTTCGGAGGTATCAAGGCACAAATCCTCATGAACGGCTGCAAATACACATTGACAGGTGCAGGTCAGGCGGCGGGGACATTTCTCGTCGACATCACCGGCTGTACAGAAGGCAAACAAATCGAACTCAAAGTAGCGGCCGGTGGCTGTGGACTCAATGTGCCGGCACAGAATGGTCTCTCGCATCTGGTTGGGAAACAACTGACCACCCAAGAACTCACAGTTGAAGCCACACTCTCCGGAATCAAAGTTCAACAATCAGGTGGCGCTAGCTGCCCGGACGGCGTGACCGCGCACACGGGTACCAACGGCAGCTTTTCCGGTAACACAATCGTCAAAGCGTTCCAAGACGCTGGTACGAAACAAGTGACCAAGCACGGTCATCAATACACCGAACACCTCTGCGGCACCCAAGTCACGATTCAGGCGACATAGCTTGTCTAAGGCAGAGCGAGGCTGTATCCGCTCGCTCTGCCTAACTTTATTCAGCCTTCCGCGGGCCATTCCCGTTTACACGGAGCGCGCGAATACCACGCGCGCGCATAGTTGACAACCGGGATTTGCAGGGATGTCCCGGCCACTGGGGAGGTATCAAGACCCAAATATTTCACAAGGTTTGACTGAACGGCCGCTCGGGCCTATGGATTGGCCGCACTCTGGAGTCGTAGCTGAGCGGGATCGATGCTGGGGCTCCAGGCAACCGCTAAATAAGGAGTTAGAAGATGATCAGCAAGATCAAGGCTCTCGGCTTGGCCGTTGTGGCCGTCGCGGCGTTCAGCGCCATGATGGTTTCGGCTGCCCAGGCGAGCAAACTCGACCTTGGTGCAGAAACCGCTGTCCTCACAGGACACAGTGAGCCGATAGCGGGTCAAGAAAAATTCCAAGAACATTTCCTCACTGTTCAAAACACAGCGAAAACGCAAACCCTCCAAGCTAAATGCGACACAGCTTCTTTCGAAGGCACAACCCAAGGGCAAACCATCGAAGAGGCCACCGTTACAGCAACATACGGCACAGGCAAAGGCGTCTTCTCTGAAGCCCAAGGCTGCAGCGTCGGAGGTATCAAGGCACAGGTCCTGATGAACGGCTGCAAATACACATTGACAGGTGCAGGGCAGGCGGCCGGGACACTCTTGGTCGACGTCATTGGCTGCACAGAAGGCAAGCAAATTGAAATTAACGTAGCCGCCGGTGGCTGCGCGCTCAAAATTCCAGCACAGAATGGCCTCTCGCA
>Ga0157375_10002302_pt1 | contig 16499 bp, 13 predicted proteins | sample M35metaG_FD_115311 | JGI IMG/M metagenome (GOLD analysis project Ga0157375, IMG submission 115311) | Miscanthus rhizosphere microbial communities from Kellogg Biological Station, Michigan, USA - M3-5 metaG | ecosystem: Host-associated > Plants > Roots > Rhizosphere > Soil | place: USA: Michigan...
GCAACTTGACGGCGCCGGCACGCCCCTGAAGGGCTCGCCCATCCACGCCAGCGCGGCGGGCGCGCCGTCCTTGGCGGCGAAGGTATGCGTCACGCCCGGCAGTTCGACGAAATCGACGCGCACGCCTTGGCTGCAGAGGTGATCGCGGAATTGCTTGGTGATCTCGCGCCTGACCGTCGTATCGGCGGTGCCCTGGGCGATGAACACCGGCGCTCCGGCAGGCGCCTGACCCGGCGTATTCTGCAACATGATCCCCTTCCAAGGTTCGGTCTCGTACGGGTCGGCCTTGAGAAACTGGATGGTCTGCAAGGGATGCTCGTCCTTGTTGATGGCCTCGAATTGAGCGAGCGACTCGATGCAGGCGCGCGCCGTCTCTTCGAAGGCCGGCACCGCATCCGGTTCGACGATCGTGGTCACCGGGAGGTTCTCGAGCCTCGACCAGGAGAGCACCGTCATCGCGGTCAGTTCCTTGCCCTCCGAGCTCGTCTTGTCGGCGTCGAACAGCTCGACGAGATAGGTGGCGGCGCAGCCGCCGCGACGCCGACCAGCTTCAGGTAGGGCGCGTAGCTTGCGGCCAGCTCGCCCGCATAGAGCGATGCTTGGCCGCCCTGGCTGTGTCCCCACACCGCGAACCGGTTCGAGGCGACGGCGTCGGGCAGATCACGCGCCGCGCGCACCGAATCGAGCACCGCGCGACCTTCGCTCGGGCCGATGAGATAAGGGTGGATCATCCCCGGCACGCCGAGACCGGGATAGTCGGTGGCGACGACGACATAGCCTTGCGCCATCATGCCGGCCAATCCCCAGATCATGCCGGCGAGGTCGGGCATCAGCGACGGCGCGCAGTCCTCAACCACGCCGCTGGTCGGATGCGCCCAGGCAATCACGTTGCGGCCACCCGGCGGAGGTGACCCCGGCGGAATGAAGATGGCGCCGGAGACGGCAATCGGCTCGCCGGCGGGGCTGGTCGAACGATAGAGGATGCGGAAGGCATTGGCGCCGCCGGGGCCTCCGCCTTCGAGCGGCCACACCCTGATGATCGAACCCGGCTTGCCCACGGCGTCGCCGGGCTTCACGTCGTAAAGCGCGGCTGCCTCCCGCCAAAGGGCGAAACTCAGGACCAAACCAAGGCAAAGGGCAGGCGCGGCCTTGGCCGCGCGCGTGAGGCAGGTGTCGACCTTTGGCATGCAAATCCCCCGGGCTGAGCGTTGGTGGACCGGATATAGCCTCAGACCTTGGCACTTCCGCAACAGTCGCCAGTGGGTCGGCTTAGCTCACCATTTCATTTCGCTGTCATCCGGCGTTAAAATTGGCGCCGAATTTTTATCGGCCCGTGGGCGCTGGCCCGCCCCGGGCGCTTGGCCAAGCCGGGGGATTGCAGAATGACGACAGCCGCAGCGACGATCGACGCCTTGCTCAACCGTGTGGGCAAGATCGCGACGCCCTTTACCATCGAGCTGCCCGACGGCGAGAAGCGGACACTCGGCGAGGGCAAGCCCGAGTTCGAAGTGGGCTTGCGCAACGAGCGTGCGTTGAGGGCGCTGCGCTCCCTCGACGAGGGAAATATCGCCGAGGCCTATCTGCAAGGCGACATCGACCTCGAAGGCGACATGATGAAGCCCTTCGATCTCCGCGCCTCGCTCGACGACCGGCACCCGCTGGTCGCGGCCTGGCGCTTCATCGAGCCGCTGCTGTTCGGACAGATCTATACCAACAAGCGGGCCATCTCCTCCCACTACAACGCCGACCCGAAGCTGTTCTTGAGCTTCCTCGATCCGATCTTTCCCGCCTATAGCCAGGGCGTGTACGAGAACGACGACGAGTCGCTGTCGACGGCGCTTCAGCGGAAGTTCGACTGGGCGCTGGAGCAATGTCGCATCGGCAAGGGCACGCGCGTGTTGGAGATCGGCCCGGGCTGGGGTGCCTTCGCCGGACATGCGCTGCAAGCCGGCGCACGCTTCACCGGCATCACCAACTCCGAGGTTTCCCAGAGCTATCTCCGCGGCAAGCTCGCCAATTTCGGCGACAATTTCGCTATCGAGCTGACCGATTTCTACGAATATCAGCCGAAGGAGAAGTTCGACGCCATCGTCATCATGGGGGTGATCGAGCACCTCCCCGACTACGAGCGCGTGCTGAAGAAGTTCTCCTCGCTGCTCAAGCCCGGCGGCCGCGTCTTCCTCGATGGCAGCGCCTGGAGCAAGAAATACGAGCTATCGACCTTCATGGTGCGCCACATCTATCCGGGCAACCATTCCTTCCTGGTGCTCGACGATTTCCTTAACAAATTGTGGAAGACGGATTTCGAGGTGGACGTCATCTACAACGATCGCTGGAGCTATTACCTGACCTTCCGGCAATGGGCGCGGAACCTTGATGCCAGCCGGGACTACATCACGCGTACCTTCGGCGACTTCGAGTTTCGCAAGTTCCGGCTTTATCTCTGGGGGGCGACCTACGAGTTCCTCCACCGCAACCTCGATTGCTACCGGCTGATCCTCTCCAAGCCGAAGCAGGGCACCGCTTAGGAGGGCGCGCCGGGGCGGCGGGGGCGTTTCCGGCTCCCTCACCAATGTTCCGATCCGGCCTTGACCGCGCTTGGCTTGCGGGAGAGGTAGGGGGACCTTTTGGAGGAGAACCACGATGTGCGAGCTTTGCCAGCCTTCGCTTACTTCGATGTCACGCCGCAAGCTTATGGCCGGGGGAGCCGCCCTTCTCGCCGCTAGCGCTATGCCTTTCGCTCGCGCCCGCGCCGATCAGCCGGTCTCCATGACGCCGCCCCAGAATACGATTTCGCCGGCCGAGGCGCTCGACCGGCTGATGCAGGGCAATGCCCGCTATGTGGCGGGCGAGACCGAGTGCAAGGACTTCTCGATTAGCCGCGCCGAGCGCGCGGGCGCGCAATACCCCATCGTGGGGGTGCTAAGCTGCTCAGACAGCCGAGTGTCGCCCGAGCTTCTCTTCGAGCAGGGACCGGGCGACATTTTTGTCGTGCGCGTTGCCGGCAATTTCGTCAATCAGGATGGGTTGGCGAGCATGGAGTATGCGGTCAAGATTTTGAACGTGCCGCTTCTGATGGTACTCGGCCACACCAATTGCGGCGCCATTTCCGCGGCGGTCAAGGTGGTGACGGAGCACGCGGAGCTGCCGGGCCACCTGCCGGAGTTGGTCGCGTCCATCGAGCCCGCGGTCATTGCCGCTCATGCGAAGCATCCGAGCGATCTCGTCGCCGCCACCATCGAGGAGAACGTGCGCCTCAACGTCAAACGGCTGATCGACGACACTCCGATCCTCGCCGACGCCCTTGCTGCGAAGAAGATTGCGATCTCGGGTGGCGTCTACGATATTGCCACCGGCAAGGTTGGTTTGATCTGAGCAAAGATCGGGACGACGGGATGGAAGACGCCCTGGAGCGGTGGCGGTCGGAGAAAACCGCCGCCTATCTGTCGGGCGCGGTCGCTGCTGCCGAGGGCGATCCGGCCAAAGCCAAGCTGTTCCGCGAGATGGCCGACGCGGCGGAGACGCAGGCTGGAATCTTAGCGACAGAGCTCAAGCCGGTCCCCGTGTTCGAGCCGTCGCTCCGGTCGCGGCTGACCGCCTCGCTGATCGGCATGTTCGGTCCGCGCGCGATGCGGCCGGTCCTGTCGGCGTCGAAGGTGCGCGGCATCTCGGTCTATAGCGGCACGCTGCCGCCCGAGGGTCATCCCTGGCCGACCTCGGTGGAAGAGGTGGGATCTCGTCATCGCGCCCTCGGCGGCGGCACGTTGCGGGCAGGCGTGTTCGGGGTCAATGACGGCCTCGTCTCCAACACCTGCCTGGTGATGGGCGTTGCCGGCGCCGCGGTGGACCCCGGCATCATTTTGCTCACCGGAGTGGCGGGACTGCTCGCCGGCGCCTTCTCCATGGCGGCGGGCGAGTTCATCTCCATGCTGTCGCAGAAGGAGATGTTCGAGCATCAAATATCGCAAGAGCGGGATGAGCTTGAGCGCTACCCGGCGGAGGAGGCGGAGGAGCTGGCGCTCATATACGCCGCCCGCGGCATTCCCCTGGAGCAGGCCCGCGACATCACCAAGAAGCTGATCGCCAATCCGGACCAGGCGCTCGATACGCTCGCCCGGGAGGAGCTTGGCCTCAACCCCGACGACCTTGGCTCGCCCATCGGCGCGGCGATCTCGTCTTTCATCGCCTTCTGCATCGGCGCAAGTCTGCCCCTGATCCCGTTTCTGCTTGGCTTGAGCCGGGGCGTGTTGATCGCCGCCTGCCTCTCGGGTGCCGCGCTGTTCGTGGTCGGCGCCCTGCTCAGCCTCTTCTCCGGCAAGAGCGCACTGCTCGGCGGCGCGCGCATGCTGCTGATCGGCAGCGCCGCCGCCGCCGCGACCTATTTCATAGGCTCCTTGTTCAACGTCTCGGCCCTATGACGGACCCCGCGGCCGAAACGTGGGCCGTTTTGCGCTGGAACCGCCTTCGCCAAGACGGCCGCACTAGCAGCTGCAAGAACAATGGAACCCAAGTTCGCGACACCTGCGTTACGTTTTGCGCTCCGATACGTGGGAGGAGCGCGAGATGGCGAAGGTTCAATTGTTGCAGCGATTGCGGCTGGTGCCGGCCCCGGCGCCGGATTCCCTTCCCCGTCCGTCCCCGAAGCCCATCTCTTCCGTGCAGGACGCTGACACGCGCATTCTGAGCTTTCCGCGCGGGCCAGCCCCGGGCTCACGGCTTTCGCCCGAATACGTGCGCGAGATCGGCCGCTTCGCTTATCTCTGGGGCTGGCCGTTGGTGAATGTGTTCAACCGCTACACCTCGTTCAAGCGGCTCTGGCGTCCGCTGCTCATCGGCGGCATTGCGCCGGTCGCGCCGATCAACCATCTCGCCATGCTGCACGATTATATCGGCTCCAAGCAGCGCTACATCACTTGCCCCAGCCAGGATCTCGTCTATGGCTTCGGCATTTTCGATCTCGGCCGCGAGCCGGTCGTCGTCCAGGTTCCGGATTTCGGCAAGCGCTACTGGGTCTATCAAGCGACCGATCTCAGGACCGACGGCTTCGCCGAGATCGGCGCGATGTACGGCACCAAGCCCGGCTTCTATCTCCTGGTCGGCCCCGATTGGAACGACCACAAGCCGGAGAACATCACTGCGGTCTTCCGCAGCTCGACCAATATCGGCACCATCGTTCCGCGCGTGTTCCAGGAGGACGGCAAGGCGGACAACGAGGCGCTCCAGCCGCTGATCCGCAAGATCCTCGCCTATCCGCTGTCCGAGTTCGACGGCACGGTGAAGACCAAGGATTGGTCCGACCTTCCGCGCTTTCCGTGGATCAAGCTCGGGGATGAGGAATGGAAGCGGGTTGACCCCGCCACCTTCTTCGACGTGTTGCCGGAGGCGCTCGACGCCGCTCGCCCGCTTCCCGGGGAAGAGGCGCTCTATGCGCTGATCCGCTCGGTGCTCGATGCGGCGGGGGCCGACCGCGCCTTGCGCAATGCGCTGAAGGAGGCTGCCAGCGAGGCAGATGCGGCGCTGGTCAAGCCGCTGCTCGAATTCCGCAATTTCGGCATTCCGCTGCCCCACAACTGGACCACCGTGATCAACAGCGCGGAGTTCGGCACCGATTTTTACACGCGCACCGCCATCGCCAAATCCAACATCTTCATCAACCGCCCGCGCGAGACACGCTATTTCTATCAGGATCTCGACAACCGGGGTGAACGGCTCACCGGGGCCTCGCGCTACACCGTGACCTTCGACGCCTTGCCTCCGGTCGATGCCAAGGGCTTCTGGTCGATCACGCTTTACAACCAGCACCATTTCTTCGCGCCTAACGAGCTCGACCGCTTCTCGCTCGGCACCAAGAGCAAGGGGTTGCGCTTCGAGGCTGACGGCTCGCTCGTCATCCACGTGCAGAAGGACCGCCCCGACGACGACAAGGTCGCCAACTGGCTGCCGGCGCCGGCCGACGCGTTCTCGCTTTACATCCGCGCCTATTGGCCGCTCGATGCCCTCAACGAGGGGGGATGGACCCCGCCGCCGGTCGTCGCGAGTTAGCCTCCTCGCGGAAACATTGCCGAAAATTGCGCCGAACGCGGCGACGCGCGCTTAAGCATCGGGAGAACCGCGCCCCGATGCTTAATGCTGCTTTCAGAGTTTGCCGCGACACTCCGCCCAACAGTCGGGAGGAGACCACTCATGATCCGCAAAGCTTCGATTGCCGCGCTCAGCGCCGCTCTCATCCTCGCCACTACCCCGAGCTTCGCCTGCACGGGCATCAGCCTCAAAGCCGGCGACGGCGCCGCCATCCGCGGCCGCACGCTCGAGTTCGGCTTCCCCATGCAGTCGAAGGTGATGGTGGTTCCCGCCGGCAAGGAGTTGAGCGGCACGTTGCCAGACGGCGGCAGGGGACTCATCTATAAGAGCCGGTACGGCTTCGTCGGCGGCAACGCGCTCGGGCTGCCCGCAATTCTCGACGGCGTGAACGATCAGGGCCTCTCGGTCGGCCTGTTCTATTTCCCCGGCTACGCAAAATATACCGAGGTCACCGACGAGAATAAGAGCCGCGCGATCGCGCCGCAGGAATTCGGCGTCTGGGCGCTCGCCAATTTCGCCACGGTGGACGAGGTCCGCGAGGCGGTGAAGAACATCGTCATCGTGCCGACGCCCGCTCCCGGCCTCGGCAGCCCGCAAGGCGCGGTCGCCGGCGCGCATTTCTTCCTGCAAGACAAGTCGGGCAAGTCGCTGGTGGTCGAGCCGGTCGATGGCACGTTGAAAGTGTATGACGCGCCGCTCGGCGTGATGACCAATGCGCCGACCTATGACTGGCACATGACCAATCTGTCGAACTACGTCAACCTCACGGTGAAGGACATCGATCAGACCAAGGTCGGCGGCGTCGCCGTTCCGGCGTTCGGCGCGGGCACCGGCCTGCTCGGACTTCCCGGCGATTTCACCCCGCCCTCGCGCTTCGTGCGCGCCGTGGTCTATAGCAAGGCGGCGGTTCCCAATCAGACCGCCGAGGACGCAGTGTTCGCCGCATTCCATATCCTGAACCAGTTCGACATCCCCAAGGGCTCAGTGATCAATTCGGCCGTTGGCGAGCCAACGGCCGAGATTACCGAATGGACCAGCGTCGCCGATCTGAAGAATCTCCGCTGGTATTTCCGCACGCGGGAGGACCAGTCGATCCGCATGGTCGATCTGAAGCAGGCGCTCGACGCCGCCAAGGGCGAGGTCGCCACCATCGAGATGGAAGCCAGTAGGCAGCCCTATACCAACGTTTCCGCCGAAGCCAAGAAGCTCGACACGGCTTCGAACTAGAAACCTCGGAAAGCTAGCCGCGTGCCCGGGCAGTAGCCAACGGTTCGGAGCGTGTGGCTCTCTGGAAGGCCCCGGGGAACCCCTCGGGGCCTTTCGCTTGTCCGCCCCGGAACCTAAACTCCGCCGGCTTGTTATCGCGTGGCGCAGCCGATCGGCTGACCGTCCGGGCCGGCACCCCCTATCGGCGAATCGGGTGTCTTGCTATGCCGGAAAGCCCGCTGCCCTGAGGACCACGATGCCGCCCCGCTCGCCTTTTCCCCTCCTGACCACGCCGTCCGATTCCCGCACCGCGATGCTGCAAGGGCTGCTGATCGGCGTCATCCTCATCGCCGGGCTCTACGTCGCCCGCGAGGTGCTGCTGCCGCTCGCGCTCGCCATCCTGTTGAGCTTCGTGCTGACCCCGCCGCTGCTCATGCTGCGCAAGATCAAGGTGCCGCGCGTGCTCGCCGTCGGCATCGTCGTCGCCGTCGCCTTCGGTTTCATCCTCGCCCTAGGCTGGTTGATGTCGCGCGAGGCGACCAAGCTCGCCGCCGACCTGCCGAACTACAGCGCCACGCTGTCGGAGAAAATCACGGCGCTGCGCAACACCACGAGCGAGTCGAAGGTGCTGAAAAGGGCAGGCGACGTGCTGACCGACTTGCAGCAGCAGCTCGACAAGCCGGCAAGCGCCCCCCCGGCGCCAAGCGTCGGCACGCCTGCCTTGCACCCGAGCGACACGCCGATCCCGGTCGAGATCAGGACGCCCGACCCGTCGGGATGGGGTCTCTATCAGACCATCGTCGGCACGCTGCTGCCGCCGCTCGCCACCGCCGGCATCGTGCTTTTGTTCGTTATCTTCATCCTGCTCCAACGCGAGGATCTGCGCGACCGGCTCATCAGGCTGTTCGGCGGCTCGGATCTCCAGCGTGCCACCTCGACCATGACAGACGCGGCATCGCGGCTCAGCCGCTACTTCTTGAGCCAGGTGCTGATCAACACCAGCTATGGCGCGCTGATCGCCGTGGCGCTTTGGGCGATCGGCCTGCCGAGCCCCATCGCCTGGGGCATCCTTGCCGGGCTGATGCGCTTCGTCCCCTATGTCGGCGTGTTTATCGCCGTCAGCGTGCCTTTGCTCATCGCCGCCGCCATCGATCCCGGCTGGACCACCTTCGTCGAAGTGCTGGTGCTGTTCGTGGTCGGCGAGATGACCATGGGTCAGGTGGTCGAGCCGATGGTGTTCGGGCGCGGTACCGGCGTGACGCCGATCGCCGTGATCGCCTCGACGGTGTTCTGGACCTGGCTCTGGGGACCGCTCGGCCTGCTGCTCGCCATGCCGATGACCGTCTGCCTCGCCGTGCTCGGCCGCCATGTCGAGGGGCTCGAGTTCCTCGACGTTCTGCTCGGCGATGAGCCGGCGCTCACCCCGGCGCAGAGCTTTTACCAGCGTGCGCTGACCGGCGATGCCGCCGAGGCCACCTACCAGGCCGAGCTTGCCCTCAAGGACCAGAGTTTGGCGGGCTATCTCGACGCCGTCGCCCTGACCGGCCTCAAACTTGCCGAGCACGATTTCGAGCGCGGCGCCATCGACGGCGACCAGGAAGAGAAGATCTCCAACACCGTCAAGGAGATGCTCGACAATCTCGCCGATTTCGAGCCGCGCCGCTGGTTCTCCAAACTCCACCCGGCGGCAGACAAGAACGGCAAGGACAAGGAAGAGACGAGCGGCATGGCGACGCTCGCCGCCGCCGAGAACGGCGAGGACGAACACGGCAAGCTGCCCTTGGTCGAGCGCAGCGAGCTCGCCCCGGGCTGGGTGGTCGACGAGCCGATCCTGTCGATCGGCGGCCGCAACGCCCTCGATGCCGCCGCTGCCGACATGCTGGCGGGCGTGCTGCGCAAGCGCGGGCTGGGCGTCAAGGAGTATGGGCCCGAGACCGTCTCAGCCGCGCACATCACCTCGCTGACCGCGACCGAGGCGAAGCTCGTCTGCCTGTCTTATCTCGGCATTGGCAACGGTCCGGCGCAGATCCGTTATCTGGTGCGGCGCTTGCGCCGCATCCTGCCGCAAAGCACGCTGATCGTGGTCTGCTTCTGGGCCGACGCAGGCGATCAGCTCTCCGTCAAGTCGCTGTTGGCGAACACTGAGGCCGACGCCTACGCCACCTCGCTGCATGAAGCGAGCGAGCTTTGCGTGAAGGCGGCTAAGGGCGAGCTGAAGGGCAAGCTTGCCGCGGAGACAGCCGAGCCCGCTGGCCATCCCGCCGCGCCAGCGCCAAACGCCGCGCCTGCATCGGCGCCCCCGCCTCAGCCGAACGCCGAGCCCGACAAGGCGATGCGCGAGCCTAAGCGTAAATCACAGAGCGCGGTTGCTTGAAGTCGGCGGTGGTGACGAGCGTGGCGATCGCTCGCGCGATCTTCGCCCCGCCTTCGACCGAAGGCTCGATGTCGTTGGCATAGTCGGCGCCGTCGTTGATGATCAATCTGAGGTCGATCACCGGCAGCGCGCGCGCGAACGCCTCGCGCAGAATCGCGTCGTTAAATACGCTCAAGCCAGTCGCAGCGATCGCCCGCGTGGTGAGGTCCGGGTAATGCGCCTCGTAGATGGTGCAGATTGCGGTCAGCAGTCTCCGTGCCAGGACGCCGTCGAGCATGGCCGCATAGCTCTTGCCCCTCTCCCCAGCGGGGAAAAGTCGGGATGAGGGATTTTTACGAGCCAGATTGGTTTCGCGCTAGCGCCCTGACACCCATTCCGCTTGATGCGGGCGACGATGCGGCCGTGCGTCGCCGCGCGGCATAGCCGAATAGCAGCACCACCACCGCGCCGAGCACGAGCGCACCGGCGAGGAACAGCAATGCCGCAGTGAACGAGCCGGTCGCCTGCTTGATAACGCCGATGACCGGCTGCCCGACCAAGCCGCCGGCATTGCCGAGCGAGTTGATCAGCGCGAGCCCCGCCGCCGCTCCCGTGCCCGTCAGGATCGAGGTCGGCAGCGACCAGAATGTGCCGATCGCGGCATAGGTCCCGGCCGTGGCGAGGGTCAGCGCCACCATGATGAGCCACAGCGGCAGCGTCGTGGCCGACCAGGCGAAGGCCAGGCCGGCAGCCAGCAGCGGCAGCGCCACGTGCCAGATGCGCTCGCCGGTGCGGTCGGAATGCGCGCCCCAGGCCACCATGGCGACGGCGGCGAAGAAGAACGGGATGGCGGTGAGGAAGCCGATCTGCAGCGGAGTTTGCCCATAGGTCTGGATCACCTGCGGCATCCAGAAGCTCACGCCGTAGAAGCCGATGACGATGCAGAAATAGAGGAAGCCGAGCACGAGCACGCGCGGCCGCGTCAGCGCCTGACCGAGCTCGGCATAGCCGGTTTCTCGCGTCGCCCTGGCCTCCGCCGCGAGAGTGTCGGCGAGCGCCGTCCGCTCATCTTGGCTAAGCCAGCGCGCGTGCTCAGGCCGGTCGTCGAGAAATTTGAGCGCGATCACGCCGAGGATGACCGCCGGCAGTCCCTCGACGATGAACAGCCAATGCCAGCCCTTCAGGCCGAGCAGGCCGTGCATCTCGAGCAGCGCGGCGGAGACCGGGCCTCCGACCATGGTGGCAAGCGGCACCGCCGCCATGAACAGCGCGACGATGCGCGCGCGTTCCCGCGCCGGAAACCAATAGGTGAGATAGAGGATGATGCCCGGGAAGAACCCGGCTTCGGCGACGCCCAACAAGAAACGCAGCACATAAAAGCTCCGCTCGCCGCTGACAAAGGCCATGGCGATGGCGACGAGGCCCCAGCTGATCATGATGCGCGCAATCCAGATGCGCGCGCCGAATTTCTGCATCGCCAGATTGCTCGGCACCTCGAACAGGATATAGCCAGCGAAGAAGATGCCGGCGCCAACGCCAAACACCGACGGGCTGAAGCTGAGATCGTCATTCATGGCGAGCGCGGCGAAGCCGACATTGACCCGGTCGAGGAAATTGACGGCGTAGCAAAGGCAGAGAAAGGGCAGCAGGCGCCGCCCCGCCTTGGCGATGGCCGACCTCCTCGCCTCGTCCTGGCTCATGCCGATTTCCCCCCTAATCCCCGGCCCCCCCTGCCGTTACCCCGCAACGCATCGATAAGCCAGTGGAATGGTTTGCCGGGTCAAGCCTGGCAATTACGGAATCGGCCGGACGTCACCCGATCCGCATTGGAGTATCTTGGCCCTGTAAGGAGACTGATTCGAACGGCTCTGGAGGAAACTCAAATGGCGATGACAATGGCACAAGCGTCGGCCGCCATGCGCGAGGCCATGCGCGAGACGGTCAAGCGTTATTCGACCTGGTATCTGCTCGAAGGCGTGTTGCTGGTGGTTGCCGGCGTCGTGGCGCTGATCTGGCCCTACGTCGCTTCCGTAGCGCTGATCTTTCTGCTCGGCTGGATCCTCATCGTCAGCGGCGTGCTGCAAGGCATCGGCCTGATCGGGGCCAAGGACGTCCCGCATTTCTGGCTGCAGCTGGTTTCGGCGGTGCTCGCCCTCCTGATCGGCATATTGTTGCTGCGCAATCCCAACGCCGGATTGCTGATCATGACCGTGCTGCTGATCGTCTATTTCTTCGTCGAAGGCATCTCCAAGGTGATCTTCGCGATGAACATCAGGCCGTTCGTCGGCTGGCTGTGGGTACTGCTCAGCGGCATCGTCGGCCTTCTGCTCGGCGCCTATCTGTGGGCCAACATGCCGGTGGCGTCGGAATGGGTGCTTGGCGTCTTGCTCGGCATCCAGCTGATCGTCGAGGGCGCGGCGCTCGCCTTTCTCGCCTGGATGGTGCGCTCGAGCTAACCGAGACTATGTCTCACAGCCTCACCCCGCGAGACGCGGCGTTGCCGCTCCTCGGGGTGAGGCGTCGATCGAGCTGTCGGAGCTGCGCCTATTGGCTGGGCGTCGCCTCGACATAACGCGAGTAGACCCAGCCGACTTCCGCCGTATCGGGATCGGTGACTTGCACCCAATTGCCCTTGCGGCCCGTGGCGCGGAACTTGGTGCCCTTCTCGGCGATCTTGATGGTCTCCGCGTTGGACGAGGGCGCCACCCGCACATTGGCGTAGCCCACCAGCGCGACCCACGCATCCTTGCCGGTGGGAGGCATCGGCAAGGACGTCGATGGCACCGGCACGACGCCGATTCCCGACACGGTGACCTCGCCGTCATTCTCCGGCGCGACATCGCTGGCCTCGTTCGGCTCAGCCTCGGCGAGTTGGGTCGGCTCGGGCGGCTGGGTCGGCTCGGCGGCGGCGGCGGGCTGCGGCGGCGCCAGTGCCGGCGCCGGTTGATGCTCCGCCCACGCGCGCTTGAGCGCGGCAAGCTTCACGTCGGCCCCTTCCACCCCGAGCTGCTTGGCGCGCTCATACCAGATGCGCGCTTGGTCGGGATCGGCCTTGATGCCATGCGCGCCGATCTTGTCGATCGACTCTTGGTCGTAGGTGGCCGCGAGCATCAGCGCCGCCTCGCCGCTGCCGGCTTCGGCCGCGCGGCGGAAATAGGCCCGGGCGCCGGCGAAATACCCGACATCAATCATCTTCTGGCCATGCGCGATCAGATCCTCGACGCGGTCGCTCTCGTCGGCGCGAAGGATCAGTGTGGACTTGGGGTCCTGCGCAACGTCGAGCCTGGTCGAGGCGCTCGCCAGGATCGTGCCGTCCGCCGCCATCAGCTCGACGCGGAGATCGGAGGACCCGGTTCGCGCTTTCGGCAGCCTGAGCTTGAGATCGCCGATCTCGTCCGGCGTCAAACTCCACTCCGAGGAGCCATAGGGCCGGCCTTGCGAGAAGGTGACCCCTTCCGGTATGGCGCGGATGGCGATAACGCTGCGTGCCGGCAGCGCGTCGGCTGAATCGATTGTGATGTCGAAGGCAAGCTCCTCGCCGGTCTTGGCCACGAGCCGGGCAGGGGCGGTGAGCGCGATATCGGCCTTGGGCGCTTCGGCTGGGGTCTGGGGCTGGGGCTGGATCAGCATCGCCGGCGCCACGGCGACTGAAGCCTGCTGGCTCTCCAAGAACTGCTCGTGATCGAAAACCGTCGGCGCCGGGCGCTCGGACCCCGGCATTCTGATCGCGCCCTGCCACATCAGCACGAGAATGATCGCGGTCGGCACCAGCGAGACGAGCATCGAGGCGACCAGGAGACCGCGGTTGGAGGATCCCGCGCGGGCTCGCGGCGGAACGATGCCCGGCATGACTGGGGGGTCGGCGGGCGGACGGCCCGGGCCCTCGGCCCCGCCCGCATTCTTTTGCGCCTCGGGAGCGAAGCGCTCGGCCATGGTGGTCGGGGTCGGCTCCGCTTGCGGCGGCGCCGCGGCCGCCAGCCGCTCGGTCAGGCTGCCGTGCCTGACGATAATGTCGGACTGACTGAGCATGAATCCCTCCTACGCATCACAACAAACGAGAGAGTCGGTGGACGGATGCGATCCGTCAGTTCTGGCTCTGGCTCTGCTGCCCTTTGTTCCATTCGATGAAGGCGCGGAACAGATCGGCGCGTTCCGCCTCCGAGATCGGCGTCGCGCGCGGGCCGCTCGCCTGGGCAAGGAAAGCATCGAAATGCTCGCGCTCGGCAGTACTGGTCGAGGCCTTGGCGGCGCGGTCGATCCAGTCTTGCGCGAGCGGCGAGCGATGCCAGCCCTCGAGCGTCGCCGCGAAATTCACCTCGCGCCATTTCGGATGGCGGGGCGCCTTGAGGAAGGCATCAAAGTTCGAGAAGAAGCGGTTGACGAATTTGGCGATCTTCTCGTAGCGAACGGAGTCGCTCGGCCAATTGAACGAGACGAGCACGGCACAAACCGAGACGGTGTCGACGCGGCCGCCGGCCGGCACCAGCTCGGGATAATCGTCATGCGTAAGCGTCGCGGGATAATAGCTGTCCTCGAGCTCCTTGATGTAGGGCACTGCCAGCAGCTTGAGTCCGCGCGCATCCTTGATATTGGATAGCGCCGGCGCGGGTTTGCCCGTCACCACGATCGACGCGGCGATCTCGCCCGATTTGAGCTTTTGAATGGCGTCGGCGTCGCTCAGGTGCATTTCCCGCGCTTCGATGCCGAGCGCCTCGAAGACGAGGCGACCGGTAATCTCGGTGCCGCTTCCCTCCGCGCCGAAATTCACCGGCTTGTCTTGCAGCTCATGAATGTCGTTCACGTCGGAACGCACCAGGATGTGCATTTCTTCGTTGAACAGCTTGGCGATATAGGCGACTTGGTCGATGAAATTGGCGCCGAGCTCGCCGGTCTTGGCATAGTGCTTGAGGATGTTGGCCTGGGTGATGCCCATGTCGACGCCGCGCAGAAACAGCACGTCCTTGATGTTCTGCTCCGGCCCCTTGCCCACCATGGGCAGGACGCGCAGCGCAGAGCCGTCATCGAGCACGTCGGCGATGTCTTGCACGATGGCGAGATCCGTGCCGCTGGCGCTGCCGGCCATGATCGTCACCACGTTCTCGTTGATGCGCGCGCGGAAGCTCTCGCGCGTCTGAGCGGTGATGGGGTTGTCCGGCTTGGCGGCGTCCTTGGCGCGCGGCGACGCGACGGCGGCGCAGGCGATCAGACAGAGTCCCACAGCGAGGGTAATACGCATGACCAGTTCCCTCATTTTGAGCGCGCTACCCTCGTCAACGCGAGCGCCCCCACGCTAGCGCGCGCATCGGGGCGGCTCAGGTCGCAGCCAATTTGACTGGTGGTTACCGGGAACGCGGGCGGCTGATAGAGCCTTGCGACAGTTCCCCCGGTCGTGCTGCTCTCCCTGTAACGAAGATGGAACGTGATAATTTGACTACAGTCAAGTACTCACTGGCTGCGGCACAACAATAACACCTTCTTGCCGCAAGTCCGACCCAAAGTAACTCGAATCGGTCAAGAATAAGGCTGCCGCACAACTAGCGGCAGCCGCGAAAACTTAATCGATGCAGAATATAAGCTGTACCGATTGATGTTACTAATGCGCAGCGCGCTTTCATCAGCGCCGGGAACCGAAAGCTCAAACGCCCGCAGGCCCCCCTGGTTCCCTGAACGACGAGAAATACGAGCTTTGCCGGCGCGGCGAGCGAAGGCGACTATCTCGACAGGCTCAGATGGCCCGATCCCTTCCCGCTTGTGACGGTGACGGTGAGATGATTGCCCTGTTGGAGGATAACGACGTTGCCGCGTTGTCCGTTGGTCTCCACCCAGCCGGAGTAGCGATTCCCGCCCGCGGCGTTCACGCGTCCCGACACCTCGTAGCGGCCGGTCTCGGTGGCGCAGTGCGATGTAACCGCATAGGAGGCGCCGCCAACCTTGGTGAATCTCGCCGTGCATTTGACGGCGTCGGCGTTGCCGCGATGGCTGACGGTACCGGAGCCCCTCCATGCGCCGTCGATTGCCGCCGAAGCCGCGAGCGCGGGCGTGAGCGTAACGCCCAGGGCAAAGAGGTATAAAATCACAGCGTGTCGCATGCGGCCTCCCTGGGACTGGACCCTTGGGGGTGACAACGCGCAGGAACTCTTCGGGGTCCATCACGGCTTTGCCGGAGGCGTCGGCGGCTAATCCGCGTCCATTTTCAGCGCGGCGATGAACGCCTCTTGCGGGATATCGACGCGGCCGAAGCTGCGCATCTTCTTCTTTCCCGCCTTCTGCTTGTCGAGCAGCTTGCGTTTGCGCGTGATGTCGCCGCCATAGCATTTGGCGGTCACGTCCTTGCGCATGGCGCTGATGGTCTCCCGCGCGATCACCTTGCCGCCGATCGCAGCCTGGATCGGGATCTTGAACAGGTGTCGCGGGATCAGGTCCTTGAGCTTCTCCACCATGGCGCGGCCCCGCATCTCGGCGCGGCCGCGATAGACGATCACCGACAGCGCGTCGACCGGCTCGTCGTTGACCAGCAGCGCCATTTTCACCAGATCGCCTTCCTCGTAGCCGATGATGTGGTAGTCGAACGAGGCGTAGCCGCGTGAGATCGACTTGAGGCGGTCGTAGAAATCGAACACCACCTCGTTCAGGGGCAACTCGTAGACGAGCATGGCGCGCGAGCCGGCATAGGTCAGGTTCTTCTGCCGCCCGCGCCGGTCCTCGCAGAGCTTCAGCACCGAGCCCAGGTGCTCGTCGGGCACGAGGATGGTCGCCTCGATCCACGGCTCCTCGATCTTGGCGATCTTCTGCGTGTCGGGCATGTCGGCCGGATTATGCAGTTCCTTCATACTGCCGTCGGTCAGATGCACGCGATAGA
>Ga0157375_10002304_pt1 | contig 16487 bp, 18 predicted proteins | sample M35metaG_FD_115311 | JGI IMG/M metagenome (GOLD analysis project Ga0157375, IMG submission 115311) | Miscanthus rhizosphere microbial communities from Kellogg Biological Station, Michigan, USA - M3-5 metaG | ecosystem: Host-associated > Plants > Roots > Rhizosphere > Soil | place: USA: Michigan...
CGGCGAGCAGCGCGAGGTAGGTCTTGGCGACGCTGAACGTGAGGTCGGCGCGCTCGGGCTCGCCCCACGCCGCGACCTCTTCGCCGTGGCGAAGGACGACGCCCGACTGCGGCCCGCGCGAGTGCACCGGCCCGCGCAGCCGGTTGTACGGCGGCGGGTCGTCGTGGTGGACGCCCCACGGCGTCTCGCCCGGCCGCGACGCCGCCGCCGGATCGCGCGGCCAGGCGACCTCGTGCGCCTGCGCGAACGCGATCGCGTCGGCGAGGCTCGGCTTCATCGCTGCCAGCGCGTGTTGTCGCGGCCTGGCGTCATCGCCGCCCGCTCGTGTCGTCGAGGCTCGGCTTCATCGCTCGCGCTGGCCGCGGCGACGGCGCGCGCGCGTGCGGTCACTCGACCTTCGCGCCCGACGAGATGACCACCTTCTCCCACTTCGCGGTCTCGGCGGCGATGACCTTGCCGAAGTCTTCCGGCGTTCCGGCGATCGGCTTGCCGCCGAGCTCGGCGAGGCGCTCGCGCATCTTCGGATCGGCCAGCGCCCGGTTCACCTCGGCGTTGACCTTGTCGATGATCTCCTTCGGCGTTCCCTTCGGCATGCCGATGCCGAACCACGCCGTCGCCTCGTAGCCGGGCACCGTCTCGGCGATCGTCGGCAGCTGCGGCATCGACGGCTCGCGCTCCTGCGAGGTGACGGCGAGGGCGCGGATCTTGCCGCCCTTGATGTGGCCGACCGACGACGGCAGGTTGTCGAAGATGACGTCGACCTGGCCGCCCATCAGGTCAGTCAGCGCTGGCCCCGCGCCCTTGTACGGCACGTGCAGCATCTGGCAGCCGGTCATCGACTTGAACAGCTCGCCCGAGAGGTGCACCGAGGTGCCGCTGCCCGACGACGCCATGTTGATCTTGCCCGGGTTGGCCTTGCAGTAGGCGATGAACTCGGCGACCGTCCTGGCCGGGAACGACGGCGTCACCTCCATCACGTTGGGCGTCCGCACGATGCCGGCGACCGGCGCGATGTCGCGGATGAGGTTGAAGTTGAGGTTCTTGTAGAGCGTCGCGTTGATGCCGTTGGCGGGGTTGACGAGCAGCATCGTGTAGCCGTCGGGCGGCGCGTTGACGACCGCCTCGGTGCCGAGGTTGTTGCCCGCGCCCGGCTTGTTCTCGATCACGAACGACTGGCCCATCTTCTCGGTCAGCCACTGGGCGATGATTCGCGCCAGCACGTCGGTCGTGCCGGCGGGCGGGTACGGAACCACCCACTTGACCGGGCGCGTCGGGTAGTCGGCGGCCTGGGCGATGCCGCCGGCACCGGCGGCAATCGAGCAGATCGAGACGGCGAGCAGGCGACGGAGTCGATTCATGGCTGGCTTCTTTCGGGGGTTTCTCCGCGCGATCCGGAGTCGGTCATCCGATTCTGCCGAGATGCCGCGCCGGCAGGCCCCGGGTTGACTCGCTTGCAAGCCGCGCGGCCCCCGCTTTCTGGCGGGCTGTCTGGAGCGGGGCGGTTTGTCGCCGCGGCGCGGCCGTAGGATGATTCGAGGCCATGGCCGATCCCCCCACCGACCCTGCCGACCTCGCCGATCCTGCCGACGACGCCGATGCGGCGGCCGGCGAGCTGAGGCTCACGCCCGAGCAGGCGCTGGCGCTGGCCATCGAGCGCCACAAGGTCGACCGGCTCGACGACGCGCAGGCGATCTACGCGGTCCTGCTCGAGAGCTGGCCGGACCATCCCGACGTCCTCAACCACATGGGCGTCCTGCAGCACCAGCGCGGCGAGCACGCCGCCGCGCTCGCCCTGCTGCGCCACGCCGTCGAGGTGGCGCCGGAAAGCGCCGGCGTCTGGAACAACCTCGGCAACGTGCTGAAGCGCCTCGAGCAACGCGACGAGGCGGAGCGCGCCTTTCGGCGCAGCCTCGAGCTCGCCGAGAGCCCGGAGGCGCTGTCGAACCTCGCCAGCCTGCTGCGCCATCGCAAGCAGTTCGCCGAAGGCGAAGCCGCGTGCCGCCGCGCGATCGAGATCGCGCCGGAGTTCGGCGATGCCTGGCACCACCTCGCGCTCCTGCTCGTCGCCCAGGGCCAGGTGCCGGAAGCGATCGTCGCCGCGAGCCGGGCCGTCGTGCTCGCTCCGCCCCACAAGCGGCGCCGCGATTCGTACACGCGCGCGCTGGTCGACGTCGGCGAGGTCGATCGCGCGATCGTCATGTACCGCGAGTGGCTCGCGGAGGAGCCCGACAACGCCTACGTGCGCCACCACCTGGCGGCGTGCCTCGGCGAAGGCGCGCCGGAGCGGGCGAGCGACGCCTACGTCGAGCAGGTCTTCGACGGCTTCGCATCCAGCTTCGACGCCAAGCTGGCGAGCCTGGGATACCGCGCGCCCGACCTCGTCGCCGGCGCCCTCGCGGCGCGCCTGCCGGCGCCGGCACGTCAATTCGACGTCGCCGACCTCGGCTGCGGCACGGGCCTGTGCGGCCCCCTGCTCGCGCCGTGGGCGCGGCGCCTGGCGGGGTGCGACCTGTCGGCGGCGATGCTCGCTCTCGCCGAGCGGCGCGGCGTCTACGACGAGCTCGACAAGGCCGAGCTGGTGCAGTTCCTCGTCGCCCGCCCGGACGCCTTCGACGTCGTCGTCTCGGCCGACACGCTGTGCTACTTCGGCGCGCTCGAAGGGCTCGCCACCGCGGCGCGGAGCGCGTTGCGCGCGGGCGGGCAGATCGTCTTCACGGTCGAGGCGGAGCGCGAGGAAGACGAGTCGGCCGAGCCTGGCTTCAGGCTGCAGCTGAACGGGCGCTACGTGCATGCCCGCGCCTACCTGCGCTCGGTTCTCGCCTGCGCGGGCTTCGACGAGCTGCGCATCGACGCCGAGGTGCTTCGCTCGGAAGCGGGCCAGCCGGTGCGCGGCTGGCTGGTCGCGGCGCGCAGGGCGCCGGATCCGGAGCGCCGCGCAGGGTCGTAGGGCAACGAGGACGTCGCGGCAAGCGCGGCCGCGCATGCGCCGGCGCGGTACCCCTCGAACGCGGGGTGCAGCGCATGGCCTTGTTTACCGGCGATCGCTGCAATCCCATACTGAATCGCCGCCCCGCACGAGTCGTCGGCCGCTCCCGGCAGGAGGATTCATGAACAACAGATCACGGACTCTCATCGCCACCCTCGGCGCCTGCGTTGCGTTCGGCGCGCACGCCGTTCCCGTCACCTTCAGCGCGTCGGGAGGCAATGCCGCCGGCATCCAGGCGACCGTCGACGCCTTCAGGACCACGCTCGGCCCCCTCAACGCGAACGTCGCCGGCAGCTTCGGCAGCGGCCGGCGCGAGATCAACTGGGACGGCGTTCCCGACAACCTTGCCGCGCCGAACAACCTGCCGGCGAACTTCTTCAACGTCAATTCGCCGCGAGGCGTCGTCTTCTCGACGCCCGGAACGGGCTTTCAGGTCAGCGCGAACGCGGTCAATCCGACGGCGACGCCGATCGAGTTCGGCAACCTCGACCCGACGCTGCCGGGCCAATTCGCCGCCTTCAGCGCGCAGCGTCTGTTCACCGCGCTCGGCAGCAACATCACCGACGTGTCGTTCTTCGTGCCGGGGTCGTCGACGGCGGCGACGGTGAGCGGGTTCGGCGCCGTCTTCACCGACGTCGACCTGGCCAACCTCACGTCGATCCAGTTCTTCGATCCGTTCGACGCCTCGCTCGGCACGTTCAACGTTCCGGTGTCGGGAGCGGGCGTCGTGGCCAACGAAGGCTTTTCCTTCCTGGGCGTGGCCTTCACGACCGAGCGCATCGGCCGCGTTCGCATCACCAGCGGCCAGGGCCCGCTCGGCAACGCCGGGATCGACGTCGTCGCCATGGACGACTTCATCTACGCCGAGCCCATTGCCGCGGTCCCGGAACCGGAGACGTATTCGCTGCTGCTCGGTGGATTGGCGTGGCTCGGCCTGATGGCGCGACGAGCTCGCCGCGGCGCGCCGCGCGCCTAGGGGCCGGCACCGCGCGCGGCGCCGCGGTCACATCCGGCTGTTGCGGCCCGGAATCTCGAGGCCGGCCGGGATCGTTCCGGCCCAGCTGCGCTCCATCAGCTCGTACTCGTCGAAGTTGGTGTCGGAGACCTCGGGGATCTGCGGGACCTCCCATTCGGCGTCGGCCAGCTCTCGCGCGGCGCGCGCCGCAGCCGCCGCCTTGATGCCGCGCAGCGCGTCGACGATCGTCGTCAGCACCTCGGAGGGCTCGTGGCTGACCATGATCTCGGCCTCGGTCAGGCTGCGCTCGATCACCTTCGCCGGCAGCACCTCGACCGCGGCCCAGCCGCCGCTGCGCAGCTCGTCGTGGACGATGAAGAGATGGCGAACGATCTGGATCGCCGGATCGTGGACGAGCAGTCGGGCGCCGAGCTCGGCTCGCTGCTGCGCCAGCAGCGACATCGGCTCGTCGTCGGCGGCTTCGCGGCGCGGGTCGACGAGAGCGACGTGAAGCTGGTTGTTGCGCTGCTGGAGCTTGATCGAGCGGCCGAGCACGTCGCGGACCCAGCGCAGCGAGCCGCGCTTGGGAGCGGGAGCAGGCGCCGCGCGCCGGTCGTCGGCGGCGGGCGCTCCCGGCGCGTCCTGGCGGGACGGCGTTTTGGCGGACATGCGGCTTGCCTTTCGCCTTGCTGCGGGATTTCGACACATTTCGTTTCGGCGCCGGCGGCCGTTTCTTGAGGGCGGCGCGATCGCGCGGGCCGGTCACGGCGGCGGCGAACGTGCAAATCTTGGCGACGCGTTGTCGAATCGCGCCGTTGCCGTTCGACCAGTCAGGCAGCGACATCGATGTCGCGCTCCCGAAACTCCCGAAGGACTCGCCATGACCCAGGCCATCGCCTATCTCGCATTCAACGGCACCTGTGCCGAAGCCATGCGCTTCTACGAACAGGCGCTCGGCGGCAAGCTCGAAGTCCTGATGAGCGGCGCCGAGTCGCCGATCGCGGCGCAGATGCCGAAGGAATTCGCGCACCGGATCCTGCACGCCCGGCTGGTCCTGCCGGGCGGCGGGACGCTGTACGCCGGCGACTGCCCGGCGCACGTTCCCTACGAAGGGATCAAGGGCGTGTCGATCGCGATCGACTTCGACACCGTCGCCCGCGCCGAGCGCGTCTTCGCCGCCCTCGCCGACGGCGGCCAGGTGACGATGCCGATGCAGTCGGCGTTTTGGGCCAAGCGCTGGGGCATGCTGACCGACCGCTTCGGGACGCCCTGGATCGTCAACGGCGAGCCGATCCCGGTCTGACCGCGTCGTGCCGCCACTTCAACGAGGAGAACGCTCATGAGCTACGTCGATGGCTTCGTCGCCGCCGTGCCCACGGCCAACCGCGAGGCGTACCGCAAGCACGCCGAGTCCGCCGCGCCGATCTTCAAGGAGCACGGCGCGCTCAAGGTGGTCGAGTGCTGGGGCGACGACGTTCCCGAAGGCAAGCTGACGTCGTTCCCGCTGGCGGTCAAGCGCGCCGCCGACGAGACCGTCGTCTTCTCGTGGATCGTCTGGCCGTCACGGCCGGCGCGCGACGCCGGCATGGCCAAGGTCATGGCCGACCCGCGCCTGCAGCCCGACGTGAACCCGATGCCGTTCGATGGCAAGCGGCTCATCTACGGCGGCTTCGAGGTGCTCGTCGAGCGTTAGCGCGGCGGCGCCGGCGCCGTCCGGGCCCCGGCTCACGGCGGCCAGAGCCAGGCCGCGCCGCGCACGCCGGAGGAATCGCCGTGGCGATTCGTGACCACGCGCGTCACGAGCCGGTCGGAGAAGACGCGCGCCGGCAGCCGCCGCTCGACCTCGGCGCGGAGCGGCTCGATGTTCGAGACGCCGCCGCCCAGCACGATCACGTCGGGATCGACGATGTTGACGACCATCGCGAGCGCGCCGGCGAGCCGGTCGAAGTAGCGGTCGAGCGTCGCGCGGGCGGCGTCGTCGCCGGCCTGCGCCAGGGCGGCGATCGCCTCGGCATCGATCGGCGTCGGCGCCGCGCTGCCGTTGACGCGCCGGTGGTCGGCGACCAGGCCCGGCCCCGACAGGTAGGTCTCGATGCAGCGCGGCCGGCCGCAATAGCAGCGCGTCTGCGGCAGCGCCGCCTCGCCGCGCGACGGCATCTCGTTGTGGCCCCATTCGCCGGCGATCGCGTTCGCGCCGACCCAGAGCCTGCCGTCGTGGACGATGCCGGCGCCGACGCCGGTGCCGAGGATCACGCCGACGACGAGGGGCGCGCCCGCGCCGGCGCCATCGATCGCTTCCGACAGCGCGAAGCAGTTGGCGTCGTTCTCGATCCGGACCTCGCGGCCGAGCGCGCGCGCCAGGTCGACCGCGACGGCGCGGCCGTTGAGCTGGGTCGAGTTCGCGTTCTTGATGCGGCCGGTCGCGGCCGAGATCGCTCCCGGCGTGCCGACGCCGACGCTTGCGCTCGCGCCGAGCTCGGCCTCGAACGCGGCGACGAGGCCGCGCACGGCGTCGATCACCTGGCCGTAGTCGTGCGACGGCGAGGCAATTCGTCGGCGCGCCAGAGTGCGGCCGGCGGCATCGATCGCGATCGCCTCGATCTTGGTGCCGCCGACGTCGACGCCGATCCGGATCATGGCGGCAGCCGATGCGGTCGCGCTTTACACCGCGCCGGCGCCGCCCGCCCCGGCCGACGCCGCACCCGTCGCGCCGCGGAAGCGAATGCTCTCGCGGGCGAGATAGAACCACTCCTGGCCGGCGAGCGCGCTCGCGTTGGGAAAGACGATGACACCGTCGAACGGCGCGTCGATCGCCGTGCCGTCGGCGCGCGTGCCGATGCGCTCGCCGGCGGCGACGCGGTCGAAGCCTTGCCAGGGCCTGGCGAACGAATCGGCCGCGTCGGTCTTGTCGACGACCTCGCACAGGCTCAGCGCGTCGACGCGCGCGGCGGGCGCCGGGTCGGCGGCGTCGATCAGGCGCAGGTGCGCGAGCGTGTTGACGATGGCGCGATGGGCGACCTCGACCGCGCGCGGATCGTCGTGCTGGCCGCATTCGAGCGTGACCGCGCGGCCGCCGACCGAGCGCATGTACTCGGTCGTGCCGATGCCGAACGCCGGGTCGAGGTCGAGCACCGCGTCGGGATGCGCGGCGGCGAGCTCCTTGCGCCGCGCCGTGCCCGCGGCATAGGTCGCGAGCCAGCCGTCGACGACGCGATCGACGCCGAGGCGCAGCGCCAGCGCTTCTTCGCCCGCAGCCTGCGCGAACGGCTCGAGCGGCCCGGCGTTGTCGCGCGGGCCGATGAAGACGAACGGCGCGTCGCCGGCGCGAAACGAATGCAGGTCGAGCAGGACCTCGTTGTCGGCGAGCATCGGACAGAGCCAGTTGGCGACGTGGTCCTCGTACTCGCGCGGCGCCTTCGTCGGCTGCAGCTTGCGGTTGAGGTTGCGCTCGCCGGCACGGCGCTTCTCGGCGTAGGCGAGCGGATTGGTCACCGGCACGAAGGTGACGCGCCCGGCGACGAGCGTCAGCGTTGCCGCGTCGAGCTCGGCGACGACGCGCTCGATCGCGCGCGTGCCGCAGGTCTCGTCGCCGTGCACAGCGCCGAGGACGACGAGGCGTGTTCCCGGTCGCGGGCAGGCGTAGGAGATCGACTTGAACGGTCGCATCGCCGTCGCCTCAGCGCGAGACACCGCGCGGCAACGCCAGGCCGCGCTCGCCCATTACCTCGCGCAGGCGGTCGGGGTAGTCGGTGATGATGCCGTCGACGCCCCAGTCGATGAGGCGGCGCATGTCGGCCGTCTCGTTCACCGTCCACGGCACGAGCTGCAGGCCGAGGTCGTGCGCGCGCTGCGCCGAGCCGGCGTCGATGTTGTTGAAGTTCGGTGCCCAGATCGCGCCGCCGGCGGCCTTGATCATCTCGGGCACCGACGCGTAGTCGCGCGCCATCCGGCCCGCCGTCCACGCGGGGTCGCGGACGTTGTTCGAGTTGCGGCTCTCGATCGTCAGGTAAACCGTGCGCATGCCGGGCTCGAGGCGCTGCACGAGCGCGAGCGTGCGCCAGTCGAAGCTCTGGATCATCACCCGCTTGGTCATGCCGGCGGCGCGGATTGCTGCAAGGAGCGTGTCGACGAACGCCTCGGGCGTGACCGTGTCGCTCGGGCGGTGCGGAAAGACCTTGGTCTCGATATCGAACTCGACGTCGTCGGCGCCGAGCTGCCTGACGAGCGCGAACAGCGATGCCAGCGTCGGGATGCGCTGGCCGTCGATTGCCTGCTGCGAAGAGAAGGGCTTGCCGTAGGCGAGTCCGGGGTTGAGGCGGCCGACGTCGTAGCGCTGCACCTCGGCGAGCGTCAGCGAGCGGATCAGCGGCCCCGGCTCGCTCAGCCAGCGGCCGTCGGCGTCGCGCGCGGTACCGGGATAGAGCGCCGGCTCGTGCGAGATCACGGCGACGCCGTCGGCGGTGATGGCGATGTCGAGCTCGAGCGTCGTCACGCCCAGGCGGATCGCGTTCTCGAACGCGGCGAGCGTGTTCTCGGGGCGCAGGCCGCGGCCGCCGCGGTGCGCCTGCAGGTCGAGCGCGAGCGCCGGCGCGGCGAAGGCGACGGCGAGGCAGAGGGCGAGAAACGGCGGGAGCTTCACGGGCGATGCGCTGGCGGCGAGCAGGTAGATTACAGCCACCCGACAAGGAGACCCGCATGACCCGCATCGTGATCGCCGCCGCCACCGCCATTGCCGTCGTCGTCGGCGCCGCGGCGGCCACGCCTGCCTTCGCGCAGGCGCAGCCGTGCCCGGCCGCCAACCTCATGTACTGGCAGGCGTTCCCGCCCGGCGGCGAATCCGACCTCTCGGCGCGCCACCAGCAAGTGGTGCTGAAGAAGAAGTGCCCGACGGTCGACACCGTGATCCAGTACAAGGCCGGCGCCGGTGGCGCGTTGCTCTGGAGCCAGACCAACACGCTTCCCGCCGACGGCCTCAACGTCGTCGGCATCAACCTGCCGCACATGGTGCTGCAGCCGATGGAAGGCAACGTCTCGTACAAGACCGAAGACGTGACGCCGGTGTTCTGGTTCCATTACACGCCCGACCTGCTGGTGGTTTCGGAGTCCTCGCCTATCAAGACCTTCGCCGACTTCATCAAGGCGGCGAAGGCCGATCCCGGCAAGATCAACCTCGGCGGCTCGGGACTGAACTCGGCCAACCACGCCGCGCACGAGCGGCTGAACCGCGACTTCGGCGTCAAGACGACGTACGTTCCGTACAAGGGAACCGGCGACCTCGCCCTCGCCGTCCTCGGCGGCCACATCGACGGCGCGATGACGTACACGCCGTTCGCGATCGCCAACAAGGGCAAGGTGCGGCCGCTCGCGGTGGCGATGGAGACGCGCCATCCGCTCCTGCCGGACGTGCCGACGTTCAAGGAGCTCGGCGTCGACTGGGTCGACGGCGCCTTCCGCGGCATCGGCGTGCCGAAATCGACGCCGCCGGAGACGCGGCGGCGCCTCTCGGAGCTGTTCGCCACGCTCAACGCCGACCCGGAGATGAAGGACCTCGCGGCGAAGGTCGGGTTCGAGCTCGTCAACGTCGGCGTCGACGGCATGGATGCGTTCATGCGGACGCGAACGCGCATCTACACCGACGTCGGCAAGCGGATGGGGCTCGGCGGAACGAAGTAGCCCGCAGCGCAAGTGGCGAACGCGAAGCTCGCCCCCGTCCTCGCGCTCGGCAGCGCGCAGACCCTGGCCTGGGGGTCGTCGTATTACCTTCCGGCGGTGCTGGCGACGCCGATCGCGCGCGACCTCGGCGTCGCGCCGGCGACCGTGTTCGCGGCGTTCTCGGTCGCGCTTCTCGTCTCCGCCGCGCTCGGCCCGCACGCCGGCCGAGCGATCGATCGCTGGGGCGGCCGCTACGTCCTCGCCGGCACCAACGTCGTCTTCGCCGTCGGGCTGGCCGCGCTCTCATTCGCGCAAGGACCGTGGAGCCTCTTTCTCGCCTGGGCGGTGCTCGGCATCGGCATGGGCAGCGGCCTCTACGAAGCCGCGTTCGCGGCGCTGGTCCGGCTCTACGGCACCGGCTCGCGCGGTGCGATCACCGGCATCACTCTGATCGCTGGCTTCGCGAGCACGGTCGGCTGGCCGCTCTCGGCCCTGCTCGAATCGCACTTCGGCTGGCGCGGCGCGTGCCTCGGCTGGGCCGCGCTCCATCTCGTCGTCGGCATCCCGCTCAACCTGGCGCTGCCGCGTGCCGGGCCGCCGCCGCTCGCGCCGGCGGCGGCAGGATCGGCACCGGCGTCGCGGCAGGCGACGCAGCGCGCCGCCGTCCTCCTCGCCGTCGCGTTCGCGGCGACGTGGTTCATCAGCACGGCGATGGCCGCGCACCTGCCGCGCCTGCTGCAGGCGAGCGGCGTCACGCTCGCCGTCGCCGTCGGCATCGGCGCGCTGATCGGCCCGGCGCAGGTCGCCGGCCGGCTGCTCGAATTCGGCTGGCTGCGTCGCGTCCATCCGATGCTGTCGGCGCGCCTGGCGGCGCTGCTCCATCCGCTCGGCGCGCTCGCGCTCGGCGTCTTCGGCGGTCCTGCCGCCGCCGTGTTCGCCGTCCTGCACGGCGCCGGCAACGGCATCCTGACGATCGCCAAGGGAACGCTGCCGCTCGTCCTGTTCGGTCCCGCCGGCTACGGCCACCGCCAGGGCTGGCTGATGGTGCCGGCGCGAATCACGCAGGCGCTCGCGCCCTGGCTGTTCGGCCTGCTGCTCGACCGCTGGGGTGCGCACGCGCTCTGGGTCTCGGCATCGATCGGCCTGCTCGCCTTCCTGTCGCTGTGGCTGCTGCGCGCGCCGTCCGCGTCGCGTGGCGGCGCCATGCCGACCGCGCCGGCGCAGTGAGCGTGCGCGCTCACGGGCACTGCACCAGCGATCCCTGCAAGGTGCAGATGCCGCGCGGTCCCCACAGGTTCGGGCCGACGCGATTGAGGCGCGAGCCGTCGTTGGCCCAGCAGCCGCCGGCATCGCACGACGTGATCGCGTAGGGCCTCTCGACCGCTGCGCCGGGGGACGCGAGCGGCGCGGCGCGCGCAGTCGTTGGCGTCGGCGCCGGGTTCGATGCGGGTGCGACCGCGAGCGATGGCGTCGCGATCGGCGCTGGCCGCACGAGTCGCTCGGAGGAGAGCGACGCCGGGTCGGCGCGGCGCGCGAGGTAGGACCTCACCGCGTTGCGACGTGCCGGCGCGAGCCTGACGTCGCTGCGGCGCCGGTCGCTCGCGGTGACGCCGCTGGCACGCGACGACTCGGCGACCGCCGCCTCCTCGGCGTCGAGCGCCGCCAGCATGCGCCGGCACTCGGCCGACTCGAGCGGATCGCCGAGCGTCGCTGTCGATCGTTCGGGTGCAGGATTCGCCGACAAAACCTGCGGGGTCGACGCAGGTTCGGCGATCGCCGGGGTCGCAGCGACGATCGCGACGATCGCGGCGAGCAGCGCAATGACGTTTGCGCGGGCGGCCGCGCCAGGCCCGTCGCTCACGCCGGTCCCTCGCGCATCGCCTTCGCCTGCGCCTTGCCGGCATCGAACTCGGTGCGACGGCGCGCGATCTCGTCGGCCGTGAGGCGAGCGATGTTGCAGTAGTCGAGCTTCCACGCGGCGCTGTCGCTCCAGCGCAGCGGCGACTGCACGGTCGTCCGCGCCGCCGGGGCCGCTTCGAGCAACGCGAGGGCGAGGGCGAGCGTCGCATCCTGCGACGCGACGTCGTGCGGCCTGCCGGCGGCGTTGCCGAGCGGGAAGTCGGAGAAGACGAAGCGCGGCACGCCCACGTGCTCGACGATGTCCTTCGCGCAGCCCATGACGACGCTGGCGACGCCGCTCGCCTCGAGCAGGCGCGCCGTCAGCGCGAGCGTCTGGTGGCAAACCGGGCAGTTGGCGACGAGGATCGCCGCGTCGGCGCCGTCGGCGGCGCAGCGCGCGACGATCTCGGGCGCGTCGACCTCGAGCGTCGTGCGCTGGCTGCGCGTCGTCGGCGCGCCATGAAAGCGCGGCGCGATCGCGCCGATCCGACCCGCCGCGGCGGCGCGGCGAAGCGCGGCGAGCGGAAACCATGTCGCCGCGTCCTCGGCCGTCGTGTGCGCGCGGTCGATCGCGACGTGGGCGATGCGCAGATCGTGGTCGTCGCGATCGGCGTCGCCCGAATAGACGGCGAAGAATTTCGCGCCCGCGTTGTAAGGCGCGCCCGGTCCCTGGTCGCCCTCGCCGGGCCGGTACGGCGCCGCGGTGGTGACGATCGCGACGCGGCACGCCGACAGCGGCTTGGCCAGCGGCCGGAACGGCACGTCGGCGCAATGCGCCCAGACGTAGGGCGCGCCGTAGCCGAGCGCCTGGTAGTAGGTGCGCACGCGCTGCAGGTAGGCGATCGGCGCGTCGTCTTCGTCGGCGAGGCCGAGGTCGGGAGCGCCAGGAGCAAGGGCCATCGGAGCAGGACTCGATCGTCGGCCGTCAAGCATACGTCGATGCAATACGGCGCGAGCCGATACAGTCGGCCTTGCACCGAGGAGGCACGCATGGTCCACGTTCTTGCCATCATCACCGCCAAGCCCGGCCAGCGCGCCCGCATCCTCGAGGCCTATCGCGCCAACGTCGACGCCGTTCGCGCCGAGGCCGGCTGCCTCGGCTACCAGGCCGTCGTCGACGCGAGCGACTCGGCGCCCGGTCTCGCGCAGTTCGGCGCCGACACTTTCGTCGTCATCGAGACCTGGGAATCGATGCAGGCGTTGCAGGCGCACGCGGTCGCGCCGCACATGAAGGCGTACGCGAGCAAGGTCAGGGAATGGACCGCGGAACGGGCGATCCACGTTCTCGAAGCGGCCTGAGATCGGGGCGTCGCCGGGCTCCCTGTCGCCAGGATCATCCTCGCCCGTGCGAGATCTCGACGACGTCTTCGCCGCCCTGACGCGGTCGTCCTTTCGGCGCCGCTTCGCGCTCGGCACCCGGGAGCGACAGTACCTGGCCGCCAAGGGACGCACGGTGGTCCTCGATCACGCGCGGGAGTTCATCGCCCAACGGCTCGCGCCCGCGGCGCCGCGCAACGACGGCAAGCAGACGCCGATGCGCGGACACCCCGTGTTCGTCGCCCAGCACGCGACCGCGACGTGCTGTCGCGGCTGTCTCGCGAAGTGGCACGGCATCGCCGCCGGGCGAATGCTCACCGCCGCCGAGCAGAGCCACGCCGTCGCGGCGATCGCGCGCTGGCTCGAGGCTTACAACGAAGATTCCCCGGCAGCCGCCGGCGACAGCTAACGGCGTCCGCCCGGCGCGCGCATCGCCCGCAACGCGGCCAAGTCAGGCTCGACGCCGAGCCCGGGCGCTTCAGCGAGTTCGACCCGCCCGTCCGCCAAGGTCGCGAGGGCGGGGCAGAGAAGCGTTCGCAGCGGGTTCTCGTTGCTGTCGACCTCGAGCAGCGACGCCGCGCTGCCTCGAACGCGCACGACGTGTGCCGATGCCAGCAGGCCGATCCCGGCACCCAGGTAATGCGGGCAAAAGGCCAGGCCCGCAGCGACGATCCGGTCGGCGACGTCGAGCATCGCCGACACGCCGCCCCACTTGGCGAGGTCGGGCTGGACGACCGCGACCGCGCCGGAAGCGATCAGCCTCTCGAATGCGGCGCTGCCGATGACGTTCTCGCCCGCCGCGAGCGGCAGCGCCGTCGCCGCGGCGAGGCGCTGCCATTCGCGCCACGGCCGGTCTGCGCGCAACGGCTCCTCGAGCCACGCCGGGGCGCTGGCGGCGAGGCGCCGGCCCATGGCGATCGCGGTGTCGACGTCCCACGCCTGGTTGGCGTCGACCATGATCATCGCGTCGGCGCCGGCAGCGGCACGCACCGCGGCGAGGTTGTCGACGTCGCGCTCGGGACCGAAGCCGACCTTGAGCTTGAACGCGGTATGCCCGGCGCGGCGCAGCGCCTCGACCGTCTCGCCCGCGCCGTCGGGGTTGATGCCGCTCGCGTAGACGCGCACTGTCGGCGCGGAAGCGCCGTGCGCGGGTCCCTGCGCCCGTGCGCCGGCCTGTGCGTCCGCGCCGAGCAGATGGCGCCACAACGGCAGCCCCGCGCGTCGCGCCGCGAGGTCGTGCAGCGCGATGTCGATGGCGGCGATCGCCTGCGCGATCGGCCCCGGCTCGCCCGACTGGATCGCAAGCACCGCCGTCTGCTCGCTCAGCGCGACGAACGCCGCCCGAGGCGACGCGAACGACCGGCCGACGACGAGCGGCGCGAGCACCGTTTCGATCAGGCGGGCGCGATGCTCGGCGCCGCAGGCCGGGAAGTTGCACCACGCCTCGCCCCAGCCGAACGCGTCCTCGCTGTCCTCGACGCGAACGAGCACGGCCGGGCGGTCGTGCATGACGCCGAACGACGTCCGCACCGGCACCTGCACCGGCCAGCGCAGCACGTGCGCCTCGACGCGAGCGAGGGCGGGCGATAAGGGACCTTGGCTTTCCCGGTTGTCGGTGCGCATGTCGGTGGGATATAAAGGGATGGTCGATAGTACGTTTGACACTTTGCAGCCGCAAGCGCGCAACCCCCTCCATCGCGTCGCGCTGATCGCGGCGCCGTGGCTCGCGATCGTCGTGCTCTGGTATGCGGTGCGGGCGAGCGGCCTGGTCAACCCGGCGCTCGTTCCGGCGCCGCACGCGGTGCTCGCCAAGTTCGTCGAGCTCGCCCGCGACCGGCTCGCCCTCGACGTCTGGATGTCGACGCGGCGTGTCTTCGTCGGCGTCTTCCTCGGAGTCCTCGTCGCCGTTCCGGTCGGCTTCGCGATCGGCTGGTATCGCAGCGTCCGCACGTTCGTCGACCCGCTCATCAACTTCTTTCGCGCCCTGCCGCCGATCGCGCTGATCCCGCTCGTCATCGTCTACTTCGGCATCGGCGAGGCGGCGAAGACGGCGATCCTCTTTTACGCGTCGTTCTTCGCCGGCGTGATCGTCATGGTCGAGGGCATCGGCCAGATCAGCCCGATCTACGTCCGCGTCGCCGAGACGCTCGGCGCGAGCGACGCCGAGATCTTCACCCGGGTGATCGTCCCGCTCGCCGTGCCGCATATCCTGACCGCGATCCGGGTCGCGCTCGGCGTCGCCTGGGCGACGCTGGTCGCCTCCGAGCTGATCGCGGCGCAGCAGGGGCTCGGCGCGCTGATCCAGAACGCTTCGTCGTTCTTCCAGCTCGACATCATCTACGTCGGCATCATCTGCATCGGTCTGATCGCGCTGGCGATGGACCTGCTGCTGCGCGCCGCGACGCGCCGCCTCGTCGCCTGGCAGGACCGGATCGCCTGAGGCTCCCATGCAGCCCGACACCCTGCCGATGATCACGCTGATGACGGACGTCGTCCGCATCCGCTTCGACGACGCCGGCGTCGACTTCCCGACCGCGAACGGGCCGATGCGCGTCGTCGACGGCGTCAACCTCGACGTCCGCCAGGGCGAGTTCGTCTCGATCATCGGCCCCTCGGGCTGCGGCAAGACGACGTTGATGAACATGGTCGGTGGCTTCGTCAAGCCGACGCGCGGCGTCGTCCTGCTCGACAACTCGCCGGTCGAAGGGCCCGGCCCCGACCGCGGCGTCATCTTCCAGGAGTACGGCGTCTTTCCCTGGCTGACGGTGCGCGGCAACGTCGAGTTCGGCCTGCGCCTCGCGGCCAACGCCAAGCACGCGCCGCGCCGCGACGCGATCGTCGACCGCTACCTGACGCTGATGGGCCTGGCCGATTTCGCCGACCACTACCCCAAGCACCTCTCGGGCGGCATGCGCCAGCGCCTCGCGCTCGCCCGCGCCTACGCGGTCCAGCCCGAGTTCCTGCTCATGGACGAGCCGTTCGGCGCGCTCGACTCGCAGACGCGATCGGCGATGCAGGACCTGCTGCTGCACGTGCTGGCGACCGAAGGCAAGACGGTGCTGCTGATCACGCATTCGGTCGACGAGGCGATCTACCTCTCGTCGCGGATCGTCGTCGTCACGGCGCGGCCGGCGCGGGTGCGAACGATCATCGACGTGCCGTTCGCGTACCCGCGCCACGAGTCGATCCACGAGGACTATCGCTTCGCCGAGCTGCGCGCGCAGATCCGCGCCCTCGTGATGGAAGAGTACGAGGCGCAGGCGAAGCAGGCCGCGCCGGTCGCCGTTCGCTAGGCGTCACCCGCAACGCGCGCCGCAACCGCCACGATCGACCCCGAGAACATCTCGTCGCCCATCGCTGCCCACGAATCAAACCAGGAGACGACCATGACTCTTCGCCGCAGAACCCTTCTTCAAGCCGGCACCGCCGCCGGCACCGCAGCGCTCGCCGGCTTCGCGACGAACGCGTTCGCGCAGGCGCGGACCAAGCTGCGCGTCGGCTACCTGCACACGCCGGCGGTCGACGGCCAGATCTGGCTCGGCCAGCAGTCGGGTGCGTGGACCAAGCGCGGCCTCGACCTCGAGCTGATCCAGTTCACGACCGGCCTCGAGCTGTTCCAGGCGATGATCGGCGGCAGCCTCGACGTCCTCTCGACCGGCGCCGTCGTCTCGAACTTCC
>Ga0157375_10002306_pt1 | contig 16486 bp, 16 predicted proteins | sample M35metaG_FD_115311 | JGI IMG/M metagenome (GOLD analysis project Ga0157375, IMG submission 115311) | Miscanthus rhizosphere microbial communities from Kellogg Biological Station, Michigan, USA - M3-5 metaG | ecosystem: Host-associated > Plants > Roots > Rhizosphere > Soil | place: USA: Michigan...
AATAGAGGTCGAGGTCGAAGCGCATGCCAAAGGTGTGAACGCTTGAGCAGCGGGGGATGAAAAGGCCGGGGCCCGCCTCGGCGTGCTCCATATAGGAGAGGCCGAGCAGGCGAGCCCGGAGGCCCCTGGCCACGGGAACTCGGCGGCCGAGCGCCGTGCAGAGCGGCAACCGAGACAGGCGCGGGGCAAGCTCACGTCTCGTCATAGGCACTCAAGCCTGCGCGCCGAGAAAATCTCCCCTGCGGTTGGCTCCGCTCGAGGATCGGGCCACCCCAAACGGGCGCATTGGGCCCGATGGGTGCAAACGCTCTTTCAGGCACGGGCACGCGAGGGCATGGGACTACGATGACCGGCATGATCAGCACCTGCTCTCGCTGGGCTGGCGCGAGCAGATGGCTTCAACTCATGGATAAGAAAACGACCCGAAGAGGGAACTACGAGTCTGGCTCCGATTACGTGCTCGAGTACGGCGAGCTTCGCTTCGCCTTCAACGAGCAGGACTTCGGGCAGCGGGTCGAGCAGGCCGCGGTCAAACTCGGCTTCGTCGACCAGGGCCTCAGTCAGGAGGAGCTGGACGACCTGCTCGACCTCGCCGTCAGCGGCGAGATCGCCGAGCCCAGCTCACGCCTCGGCGAGCACATCAACGAGAACTGGGACGACCTCGTCGGCCCCGCCAACCGCAGCCTCGTCCACTGGCTGCGCCGCCTCGTCTTCCGCGGCGCCTGGCTCGACCAGCGGGTCAAGGAGGGCGAGCTCGACGTCGTCTTCGACGACGCCACGCAGACCTTCGGCTACGTCCAGCCCGACCGCAGCAACGAGCTGATCGAGCTCTCCAAAGAGCCGTCCTGGCGCCGCATCGCCTACCGGCGCTGAACAGGGCGCTTCCCGCCCGCTACTCAGCGCCCCGCAGCCCGATCCCGATCGTGACCTTTTCTTCGTAGGCGGATCCGCCGCTGGGCTGAAGGCGACCTCCGCCTTCAGCCGGACGCCGTTCGCAACTTGACATAGCGCTCATTATCCAGAATGCTGTCCGCTATGCCAGAGAGTTCCGCTCCCCGCCCCTCTCTTCGCGACGAGCAGAAGGCCCTCACTCGTCGTCGTCTCATCGATGCCGCCGAAACCGTGTTTGCCCGGAGCGGCTTCCACGGCGCCTCGGTTGAGGAAATCGCACATGAGGCCGGGGCGACGACCGGGGCGCTGTACTCGAACTTCGCCGGCAAGGAGGACCTCTTCCTCGCCCTCTTCGAGGAGCGGATCGCCGCCGACGTGGGCGAGTACGCGGAGATCGTCGCTGCCGGGACCACGATCGAGGAGCAGGCCCGCGGGGCAGGGGACCGCTGGATGGAGATCCTGCGCGAGCGCCCCGACTACTTCCCCCTGTTGATCGAGTTCTGGTCCTACGCGATCCGTGAGCCAGCGCTCCAGGAGCGCCTGGCCGGGCGCTTCGCGGCGCTCCGCTCGGCGAGCGCGCGGGTGGCCTCCGAGGCGGCGGAGCGCTGGGGTTTTTCGGCAAGCGCCGCCGAGGCCGGCGAGCACCTCGGCCTCTTCATCAACGCGCTCGGCAACGGCCTGGCGCTGGAGAAGCTGGTCGATCCCGATGCGGTCCCCGACGCGCTCTACGGAGAGCTCCTTGCGCTCGTCTTCCGGTCCTTCGAAGCGCTCCTGCGCGAGGAGTCGACCGAGGATGCCTGAGGCCTCACCACCCCTCGATCGCGGCCTGCGCCGAGCGACTACAGAGGACATCCCTCGCTTGAAGGCCGTGCTGGCGGAGGCTTTCAACAACGATCCGATCTTCGGCTGGCTGATTCCCGACGCCGGGAGGAGGCGGGCGCGACTGCGACGCTTCTTCGGGATCGAGCTCCGCCATCTGGTGTTGCCACGAGGGCGGGCCTGGACGACGAGTGACCTCTCCGGTGTCGCGCTGACCATGCCACCGGGTAAATGGCGGGTTCCACTGCACGCCACCCTCTTGGAGGGCAGCTCCTTCGGCACCCACCTGAGCAGAGCAGCAAGGCTGGCAGCCGCGATCGAACGGCGCCATGGGCGCGACGTGCCTGGGTCGCACTACTACGTACGAGACATCGGCGTCCTCCCGGAGATGCAGGGGAACGGCCTTGGCAGCACCCTGCTGCACCCGACTCTCGAGCGCTGCGATCGCGAGGGCCTGCCCGCCTACCTGGAGGCCTCGAGCGAGCGCAACGCCGCTCTCTACGAGCGCCTCGGCTTCCAGCTCACCACCGAGCTGAGAGTCGCCGGCAGCCCGCCGCTGCGACCGATGCTTCGCCCACCCGTTTCACCGGAGGCGACATCGTGAACAACATGGTCAAGCTCGCCGGTTTCGCGGGCATCCTGAGCATCGCGCTGGGGATCGTGGGCGCCATCGCCGATCAAATGTGGACGTTCCCGGGGACGGGCGCGACCGCAGGTGAGGTCGCGGCTTTCGTGGATGCGCATCGGTCCGCCCTGCTCTTCGCCATGGTCCTCAACACGGCGGCAGTTGGACTATGGCTGGTCTTCGGCGCCGGCGTTTGGATGCGGCTGCGGGAGCCGGCCGGTGGAGAGAGCATTCTCTCTGTGTGCTTCCTGATCGGACTCGTCAGCTTCGTCACGCTCCTTCTCGCCGGTTTCACGGCCTTCTTCGTGCTCGTCTATCGCGCACCCGAAGTGTCCGATCCCCGGCTGCTATATGACCTCTCCTTCGGCCTGCTCGCCATGTCCGGGATCCCCACCGCTCTGGCGCTCTGCTCGTACGCCGCGCTGGCCTTCGACACCGATCGCCTGCCAGGCTGGACCGCGTCAGTCGCGGCCGTCGCCGCGCTGGCTCACCTAGTGCTCCTCGCCTCGCTTCTGGTCACTGGTGGCTTCTTTTCCCTCGAGGGCGGAGTGACCATCGCGATTCCCGCCACGCTTTTTGCCTGGATCATCGGTACGAGCTTTGCGCTGGTGACGGCCGACGAATCTGAAGCCGTAGGTCGTTAGTCGTCGGCCATGCCGACGACAAAGCGGTTCCGCGGAACCGCCTTGAGGTGGCCAAGTGCACTTCGATTCAGACTGGGAGTCGATTGCCGAAACGCAATCTTCTGTCCGACCTCTTTCGTACTATCGAACGTATGTTCGTAGAAGGAGGGACCAAGGTAGAGGCGACGCCGTTCGGAGCGGAGACGGGGTTCGAGACCGCCCCGACGGAGTGGATCGAGCGGGAGATCGGCGAGCTGGCGGCGCATATCGCGGCGGCGACCTGTCATTGGCTGGAGCTGATCGCCGAGCTCGACCGACGGGACGGCCACGAGGCCTGGGGCTTTCATTCCTGCGGCGCCTGGGTTGCCTGGCGCTGCTCGATCGACCCGCGCTCGGCTCGGGAGCATGTGCGGGTGGCGCGGTGCCTGGAGGAGCTCCCTCTCCTTCGCGAGAGATTCGGCCACGGCGAGCTGAGCTACTCCAAGGTGCGGGCGCTGACGCGCATCGCCACGCCGGAGATCGAAGCGGAGCTGGTCGAGATGGCAAGCTTTGCCACGGCGGCGCAGCTGGAGCGGCTGGTACGCGGCTACCGAAGGGCGGTTTCGCTTGAAAGCGCCGAGGCCGCCCATCGCGACCGCTTCCTCTCCTGCGAATGGGATGAAGACGGCAGCCTTTGCATCCGCGGGCGACTGGCGCCTGAAGACGGGGCTCTATTCCTCAAGGCGATCGGGGCGGGGCGCGATGCGATCCGTGAGCGCGAAGCGGCCGACCCCGTCGAGGTCCAAGGCGGTTCCGCGGAACCGAGGCCCTCCCGGCGGGTAAACGACGCCGACGCGCTGATGGAGATCGCCGAGGGCGCCTTGGCGGGCGGCTTCGGTACCCGCCCGGCGGGCGAGCGCCACCAGGTGATCGTCCACGCCGACGCGGAGGCACTGGCGGGCGCCGATGATGCCGCCGGCTGTCACATCGAGGACGGCCCGGCGATCTGTGCCGAGACCGCCAGGCGGCTTGCCTGCGATGCGTCTCTCCTCACCGTCCTTCATGGTCAGAAGGGTGTGTTCGACGTCGGCCGCAAGACCCGCGCGATCCCACCCTCGATACGCAGAGCCATCGACGCTCGCGACGAAGGCCATTGCCAATTCCCGGGCTGTGAGAACCGCCGCTGGGTCGATGCCCACCACATCGTCCACTGGGCCCGGGGTGGGCAGACCAAGATCGACAATCTGGTTTTGCTCTGTTCGCGCCACCACCGACTCGTGCACGAGGGCGGGTTTGGAGTGGCTCGCACTGCCGATGGCTCACTCCTCTTCCGCCGGCCCGATGACAGGCCAGTTCGGGACGTTCCCTCCCCCGCTCGCGGCAGCTGTGTGGAGCTGCGGGGCCGCAACAGGCGGGCAAGGCTGCGGGTCGATCCCGATTCGGCGATGCCGCTCGGCCGGGGAGAGCCTTTCGATCGCGAGCTGGCGGTGTCCGGCTTGCTGGCGAGGGCTGGGCCTTGAGGCCCTAATTCGCAGACCGCTCGAGCGCGGCGACCACGGTCAGCGAGCCGGCTTCGGCGCCGAGGCCGGCGTCGAAGAGCTCGCGGGCCTCCTCGGCGCCGCCGAAGGTCTCGGCGAAGCGGCTCAGCGAGTCGATCAGGACGATCACGTCCTCGCCGGCTGCGGCCCGGGAGCGGGCCTGGGCGAGGGCGTCCTCGGCGTGTTTCGCCTTGCCGGCGGAGACGATCTCGGCCTTCGGCGCCTCGCGCTTCCAGTCGGCGAGCTCCTCCGGTGTCGGATCGACCAGCAGGGCGATCGGGTCGGGACCGCCGGAAGCGCCGGACAGCTCGGCCGCGACCTCGCGCAGCAGCGCCGTGCACGCGGCGCTGCTCTCGGCGTAGACGATCGCCTGCCGGCCGGAGGTGGAAGGCAGGAGCAGGTCGTGGACTCGCACCCCCTTGGGACGGCGACCCCAGCGGCGACGACGCCGTTTGCGTTTGGGGCGCTCGCCGGCGGGCGCGGTGGGCTCGGGGGCGGGCTCGGATACGGGTGCGGCCGGCTCGCGTGGCGGCGCGGGTCGCTCGCGCTCGCCTCGCTGGCCATCGCGCGGTTTGCGCTCCTGGCGCTCGCCACGCGGCTCGCGGTCACCGCGCCCCTCGCGCGGTTTGCGGCCGCGATCGCGCTGCCGGCGCTGACCCGAGTCTCCCCCGGAGCGCTCGCGTTTGGATTTCTGCGTTCCGCCGCCACCGCCGCCGGCGAGCTTGTCGATCAGCTCGGCGCGGGACAGCATCCGGTAGCGCTCGACGCCGGCGTCGGCGGCGAGCTCGTGCAGCTCGGCGATGTGCTTGGACTCCAGTTCGGCTTTGGTCATCGTGATTGCAGGCTATTCAACCGGGCCGTCGCGATGCGCCTCCGCCTGCCGCCACGTCGACGCCGGCCTCGGCGAGACGGTTGATTTCAAATTAGCGTGCTCGCAGGGGCGCGCCAGGCGCGTCATCCGTGGGTGCGGGAATTTGGAATCACCCGTCCAGCGCCGCCGGCCAGGCCTCGGCCTCGCGCCGGACCTGGCGTCGCGACCAGCCCAGCTCCCCGCCGAGCACCGCGGCGACCGAGCGGGCGACCTCGGTGCCGCGCAGCTGCGGCGCCGCCAAGAGCCCGAGCCGGGTGCGCCGCAGCAGCACGTCGGCCACGGAGCGCGCCTGCTCGAGCCGGGCCGCGATCGCGACCTCGGCCAGCAGGTCCGGGCGGCCGGGGACGATCGGCGACGCCAGCTTCGGCTGTTCACGGGCGAGGCGCAGCACGGCGCGCGCCGCGTGCCCGTAGCGGAACCCGAGCTGGGCGAGAGCGGCCTCCCCCACCCCCTCCGGCGCCTCGAGGTCCTCGGGCCGCGCCTCCATGCCGAGCGGGATCTCCGCCGTGTGGCAGGGCGCCTCGCGACCCTCGCGCTCGACCAGCCGGTCGACCGTCTGCCTCGCCATCCGCCGCCAGGTGGTGAGCTTGCCGCCGGTGATCGTCAGCATCCCCGACGAGGTCTCGTACAGCTCCGCTTTGCGCGAGATGTCGACCGACTTCTTCGGGTCGCCGCTGGAGAGAAGCGGCCGCACGCCGGCGTAGGCGCCGACCAGATCGGAGTCGCTCAGGGCCGTGCCGAAGAAGGCGTTGACCGCGTCGAGCAGGTACTCGACGTCGGCCTCGCCCGGCCGGGGGTGGTCGATGTCGCCGTCGTAGTCGTTGTCGGTGGTGCCGATCAGCGTCCTGCCGTACCAGGGAAGGGCGAAGATGTGACGGCCCTCGCCGGCGGGGACGATGCAGGCGGCGCTGCCGGTCGAGAGGTCGTCACGGTCGAGCAGGACGTGGGTGCCGCGGCTGGGCGAGATCCGCGGCACGTCCTCCTCGTCGGCCACCTCGGCGCCGATCTGGTCCGCCCAGACGCCGGTCGCGTTGACGACGTTGTCGGCCTCGACCTCGAAGCGCTCGCCCGAGTCGGCCTCGAGCGCGGCGACGCCGACCGCGCGACCGCCCCGCATCAGCACGTCGGTCACCTCGGCGCCGTTCAGCATCACTGCGCCGAAGCGCTCGGCCTCGCCGAGGATCGTCAACACGAGCCGCACGTCGTCGGTCTGGCAGTCGTAGAAGAGGTAGGCGTCCCCCGGGTCGCGCGCCTCCAGCGACGGCGCCAGCTCGAGGACCTCGTCGCGGTCGATCGTGCGGTGCCGGTCCGGCGACCAGTAGAAGTCCTCGTCCCCGTCCTTGGAGGAGCGCATCTCGCGACGGCTGCGGCCGACCCGCGTCGTCGCCATCACGTCGTACATGTTGAGCCCCATGCCGAGTTTGCGGTCGCGCGGTTCGTCGGCGAAGGAGGGGACCAGGAACGGCGTCGGGTAGACGAGATGCGGCGCCAGCTGCACCATCAGCTGGCGCTCGAGCAGCGCCTCGCGGACGAGGCCGAGGTCGAAGTTCTGCAGGTAGCGAAGGCCGCCGTGGACCATCTTCGAAGAGCGGCTGGAGGTGCCGACGGCATAGTCGCCACGCTCCAGCAGCGCCACCGAGTAACCGCGCGAGGTCGCGTCGAGAGCGACCCCGGCGCCGGTGATGCCGCCGCCGATCACGACGACCTCGAACCGCCGGCCGGCGATCTCCTCGAGGGCTGCGGCGCGGGTCAGCATGCGGCGGCCATCAGTCCAGGTAGGTGGTCGTCCGGGCCACCGGCGGACGCTGCGGCGGCTCCTTGTCCTGCCGCCGCGGGCCGAGGTGGAGAAGGCCGACGAAGCGCTCGCTCGCCGGCAGGCCGACGGCGGCACGGCCCTCGGCCGAGCGCAGCAGGCCGGGCGTGCGCCAGTAGCCGGCGAGGCCGCGGGCGTGGGCGGCGAGCAGGACGATGTAGGAGGCGACGGCGGTCGCGTGCAGATCCTCCTCATCCTGGACCGGATCGCCGCCGAGCACGCAGGAGACGACGATCAGCGTCGGAGCGCGGTCGAGCTTCGCCGCTCCCTCGGGCCCGGCCACCACCTTGAGGCGCTCCAGCGCCCGCGGACCGACGACGCGAAAGCGCCAGGGCGCGGTCAGGTTGTGGTTCGGCGCCCAGCGGGCGAGCTCGAGCAGCTCCTCGATCTGCTCGCGCGAGAGCGCCTCCGGCCCGAAGGCCTTGTGGGTGCGGCGCGTGCGGATCGCGGTCTCGACATCCATGCCGGCGAGCGTATAGCGCGCCGGCTACCAGCTGAAACGGCGGCCGAGGAAGAGGACGCTGCCCAGGGCCACGGCGGCGGAGCCGAGGCCCACTCCGACGGGTGCCCAGGGGCTCGGCCCGGGATTGTCGCCCGCTTCGAAGCGGGCCGCGGCCGGCTGGGCGGCTCCCGGTTCGGCTTCCTGGCCCTCCGGGACGACTCCGCCCGGCACGCCGGGGATTGCGCCCCCGCCGGTCGCCGGCGGGGCAGTCGGGGGGCTGCCAGCCCCGGTGGTCGCCGGGGGGGCGCCGCCGGTGCTGGTGCTGCCCCGGCCGGCCGGTTCGGCCGGTTCCTGGCTCGAGCCGGTCGGCGGCGGCGGCGCCGGGCTCGTGGCGCCGGTTTCGGACGGCGGGGCGGGCGCCGCACGCGGGACCGGCGGCACCGGGAAGGAATCGCCCGCGGTCGCCGCCAGCACCTGGCCGGTCACCCAGACGGGCGTCTGGTCGCTCGACGCCGAGTAGCGGTAGTGGCCGTCGGCATCCTGGCGGTCGGCGAGGTATTCGAGCGGGCTCTTGCCCCGCTCGTGCACCGAAGCCGGATCGGCGCCCACCGCCACCATCCCCTGGACCGCCCAGGCGGTCGACTGGGAGTTGACCGTGCCGGAGCCGCCGATCGCGAAGCCGCCGCTGGGCCGCTGCACGTTGCGCAGGTAGCCGAGGCCGTGCTTGGCGACGCTGCTCTCGGGCATCGCCTGCATCGCCGCGCCGGTGCCGTCGGCGGTGCTCGGTGAGCCGGGCACGTCGCCCCAGCCGCCGTCGCCGTTCTGGACCTTGGCCAGCCAGGAGATCGACTGGTCGATGCCGGCGCCCCCGGCGGCGCGCAGGGCGATGACGGCAAAGGAGGTCGAACCGGGCCAGCCTTCGTAGGAGCCGTTGCGGCGTCGCATGCCGACCAGCGCCGAGACCAGATCGCGGCCGGCGAAGCTGCGCGGGTCGACGCCGGCGCCCTCGAGGGCGAGGATCGTGCGGGCGTAGTCGCCGGGGCTGCTCAGCTCGTCGACGTGGGCGCGCAGGTAGCCGACCCCGTTGTGGCCGCTGCTGGATATGTCGAGTGGGTTGCGCTCCGACGCCTCGAGGCCCAGCATCGCCCAGGCGGTCATGTCGGTGGCCGAGTCGTGACCTGGCGCCGACCCCCAGCCGCCGTCGGCGTTCTGGGCCGAGACCAGCCACCCGGCGGCGCGGCTCACCTCGGAGGCCTGGGCGCGGGCCGGGAGCACGCTGACCAGTGCAAGGGCCAGCAGCAGGGCCGAGGCGACAGCTGGGGCGCGCCACTCGAACCGCTCGCGGAAGCGGACGAGCATGCGGATCATCGCCGGCCCGGCGAGGAGGGCGAGGGCGGCGTTGCCGATCGCGTGGGCGGCGTCGAAGGGCACGGCGCGTGCCTCCAGGGCGAGGAAATGCCTGACCGAGAGTTCCCCTCCGTAGGTCGCCATCAGAGAGAAGTTCAGCAGAGCGCCGTAAGCGATGCCGGCCAGGGCGCAGACTGCAGCCAGGGTGAGGCGGTTCGCGCGCGGGCGCACGACGGCCAGGCCGGCGCCGAGGATCCCGCACATCCCCCACCCCGCCATCTGCCACGGCGTCCACGGGCCCTGTCCGAACCAGAAGTTGGAGACGAGCGCGGCGAGGCCGCCGACGGCAAAGCCCGGCGCCGGGCCGAGCGCGTAGCCGGCGAAGATGACGATGTCGGTGGTCGGCTTGACGTTGGGCAGGGCGGCGAAGGCGATCCGGCCGGCGATCGCGAGCGCCGCCAGGGCGGCGACGAGGGCAACCACCTGCGAGGTCGGCCGCGAGCGCTCATACCAGGCGAAGCCGCCGAGCAGGGCGGCGCCGAGGATCAGGAAGCTGGCCAGCTCCCAGCTCATCCGACAGATCCCCCGCGAGACCGCAAAAACCCTCCTCCAGGGAGGGTTTTTGCGGTCTCGCGCCAGCGGCTGCTCATCACGGAGTCTCCCGCCCTAGGACCGCGGCGCCCAGCTCCGGGGTGATCGCGCCGGGCAGGTCGAGGATGCGGGCGACCTCGGTGGCGAAGTACCAGCCGCCGGAGAGGATCTCGGCGGCGCTGCCGTCCGCGATGACGACGCCGTCACCCATCAGCACGACGCGCTGCGCGAAGGCGGCCGCGAACTCGACGTCGTGGGTCGCGACGAGGACGGCCGCGCCGCGGACGGCGAAGCCCTCGATCAGCTCGACCAAATCGCGCCCCCGCGCCCGGTCCATGCCTCGCGTCGGCTCGTCCAGGGCGACGAGGCCCGGCAGCTCATCGCCTTCCACGCGTCCGGCGAGCGCGATCGCGAGGGCCAACCGCTGCCTCTCTCCTCCCGAGAGGTCTCGTGGATCGGCATCGACCTTCTGCTCCAACCCGACGATCCGCAACGCGGTCAGCCCTGCGTCGCCCGGCAGCTCGTCCCCCACCCGCTCCCGTACGAGGTAGTCGCTGGGGTTCTGCGTGAGCAGCGCCATCCCGCCGGGGACCTCGGCCTTCCCCCGCACCGGCTCGACGAGCCCTGCCAGCGTTCGCAGCAGCGTGCTCTTGCCGGCGCCGTTGCGGCCCATCAGCGCGATCCGCTCACCGCGCTCGACTTTCAGGTCGATGCCCTTCAGCACGTCGTGGGGCTCGTCTCCTTGGCGCAGCTCGACCCATAGGTCACGGGTGGCCGCGGCGGGCGGGTGCCGGACCCGGGGGGGTGTCCCCCGAGCAGCGGCGTTAGTTTTTCGCCCCACCCGCCCCCTCGGACGGCTGCCCAACGCCGAGGCGAAAAACCCAGCAAGCGGGGGACACCCCCCCGGGTCCGGCACCCGCCCGAGCTGCGCATCGATTGAGCTGAGGATGTTGCGGGCGTCGCGGACGCCCACCGGCAGGGGCTCGATTCCCACAAGCGAGAAGAGGCGGGCCGCTGGAGTCTCCAAAGCTGCATCGGCTTGTTGAGCCCAGGCGAGGAAATCCCTCGGGGAGCCGTCGAAGGCGATGGATCCGGAGGCCATGGCGATCACACGGTCGGCGGCGGCGAGACAGCGCTCCAGGCGGTGCTCGGCGAGGAGGATCGTTACTCCCCACTCCTCGTTGAGGCGGCGCAGGAGCCAGATCAGCTCGTCGCCGGCTACAGGGTCTAGTTGGGACGTGGGCTCGTCGAGCAGCACCAACTTGGGGCGGGTGACGAGAGCTGCTGCAAGCGCTACGCGTTGGAGCTCGCCTCCGGAGAGGGTGTCGACGGTGCGGTCGAGCAGCTGCGGGATCGCCAGGGCTAAAGCCACCTCCTCGACCGCGCGGGCCCTTGACGCCTGAGAGTCCCCGCGCATCTCCAGGGGCAGCTCTATCTCCGCCGCGACGGTGGTCGAGACGATCTGCGTCTCGGGGTCCTGGGCGACGTAGCCGACCGCGGCCGCCAGCTCCCCGGGGCCGCTCTCGATCGCGTCCAGCCCCGTGACCCGGACGCTGCCCTCGATCTCGCCGCCGTGGAAGTGCGGCACGAGGCCACAGGCGGCGCGCAGCAGGGTCGTCTTGCCGCAGGCCGAGCGTCCGGCCAGGAGGGCGAATTCGCCCGCCGCAAGCGTCAGCGAGACGTCGCGAAGCGCGCATCCGGCATTCACCCCCTCCTGGCGCGGTGAATGCCGGCTGCGCGCGGCAGCGGGATAGAAATACGAAAGGCGCTCGATCGCAAGCGCGGGTGCGGCACGCGGCGGGGTGGAGAGCTCAGGCATCGCGCCTCCTCGGGGCGAGGCCCGAGAGGACGATCAGAGCCGACAGGGCGACGGTCCCGGAACCGAGCCCGACCTCGATCGTCGGGTAGGCGTGGAAGCTGTCCGCGCCCAGGGCAAGGCCGGCGATCGCCGCGATCAGCACGAGCGCCCCGGTCAAATAGAAGCGACGGTCGTACCTCGACCGCTTATTGCACGGTTGTCCACCCCACCGTGGGGGAAATGCTGCAACATGGCGGCGGGGGGAGGGCTGGACCGCGTAGCCCCTCAGCTCCAGGGTCGCTGCCACGTCCACGGCTCGGTCGAGCGAGCCCGCCATCAGGCGGCGCAGCAGCGCCGTGCGGCCCACGGGGGCTGCCGCCGGCCCGCGCAGCCGGCCCGCGTCGCGCAGGCGGGCGGCGTCGGCAACGGCCACCGGGACGAGGCGGGAGATCAGCGCCGCCGTCAGCGCCGAGCGCCGGGCAATCGGGCGCAGCCCGCGCAGCACGCGGTCCGGGTCGACGCAGGCCGAGTAGACGGCGAAGGCGATCATCGCCACCGCCGCGCGCAGGCCGAGGATCGCACCTTCGGCCATCGCCTCGGCGGTGAGGTCGACGCGCCCCAGCAGCGGCGCCTCGCCGACGCGGAACAGCACGGTCACACCGCGGTCGACGACGAGGACATTGACGGCGACGATCAGCAGGGCCAGGGTCGCGCCCATCCGCAGCGCGATGCGGACTGCGGCGCCCGCGCCGGCGCCGTAGCCGGCCAGCGCCGCGGCGATCCCCACCGCCGCCAGGACCAGCGGGTTCGAGTAGAGAAAGGCGACCGCGACGAGGGCGCCGAGGTAGGCGACTGCCGCGCCCGGTGAGGCCGCCTGCAGCGGCCCGGACCGTGGCGTGTAGGCGAAGGGCGACCTCATCGGGCAGCCACCGGCAATGCGGTCTCCCGGCCACCGTCGGCCGCCACCGCGTAGCGGTCGCGCAGCTGCGCGGCGTCGAGCAGCTCGGCGGCGGCCAGAGCGCCGCGGTCCGTGGCCCCGCTGACCAGCCAGACCGGTGGAGCTTCGAAGCGACGGGTGGCGGCGACGAGGCCGGCGTCGGGGCCGAATTCGCGGGCCACGGCGCCGCCTTCGTCGAGGCCCTGGAGGCGGTAGCCGCCGGCGCGCCGGGCGAAGTCGGCGAAGACCCCGCTCGCCCGCGGGCCCTGCTCCAGCTGCGCGGCGGCCGGGTCGGCCCGCAGCCGGGCCCAGGAGCCGACGAGGATCCGGATCGCGTCGCCGGACGGGCCCGCCGCAAGGGTCACGCCGGCTTCGCCGAGCCGGCGACGGACCGTGCCGCAGGCGGCGCCGGCGCCGCGGCATTCGAGCGTGACGGGATGCGGCTCGCCTTCATAACCGCCGCGCAGCGGGTGCGGCCAGGAGCCGACGACGGCCGGAACCTGCTGGGTGGCGGTCCAGTTGCGGTAGTCCCACCAGATCGCCTCGCCGCCGCGCAGGGCGAAGTCGGCGGCGCCCACCGGGGACTCGACCCCGTTGACGTAGAAGAACCAGTCGAAGGCGCGGCCGAAGCGCTCGTCCGCTTCGAGCCCGTCGATCGCCTGCACGAAGCCGCCGCTGTAGCGGGTGGCGATCGTCGCTTCGCGTTCGAGCACCCGCATCACGGTGTCCGATTCGGAGGCCTCGACGCGCGCGACGGGCTGCACAGGCTCGGCGCCGTAGTCACGGGTCACCGTCAGCGAGACCTCGCCGACCCCCGATCCGGGCCCGAAACCGCAACCGGCGACCGCGAGCGCCACTCCTACGAGCGCGGTCGCGACCGCCGTGCCGCGGCTCGCGCTCACGGGACCGGACAGGCCCCGCTCGGATCGCACATCGCGACCGTGTCGCTGTTCGAGGGGATGTCCTTGCCGCGGCGGGCGATCAGCGTCGCGCCTTCGGCCAGGGTCACCGTCGCGTGGCCGGCGGAGTCGGTGGGGCCGGATGCGCCCGTGACGGTCGCCCCGGCTGCCGGCCTCTTCCTGCCCTTGTCGTCGTAGGCGAAGACGCTGACCTGGAAGGGCTCGCCGGGACGTGCGCTGAATGGCGCGACCAGCGAGAGCTCCTGCGGATACGGGTAGGGCTCCAGCGCCCACAGCACTTCGTCGCCCGCCTTCAGCTTGACCGCTTCGCCGCCCAGTTCGGGGTTCTCGTGGTTGACCTTGAGGTACCAGGAGAGCCTCGAGGTCGCGCTGTAGCCGCCGACGCCGCAGATCCCGAGACCGAAGTCGAAGGAATCGGTGAGCAGCAGGGGCCGCAGCGCGGCGGTCGACTTCGCCGCCTGGCCGAGCAGGCCGAGCGCGGTCGCCCCCTTGATCTTGACCGCTTTGCCGCTGCCGCCGGTGCCCTTGCCGAAGCAGGTCGCCCTGGGGCTGGTCGGGACGGAGGTGGTGCCGGTCTTCAGCGCCTCTTCGGCGAGGACCTTGCCGCCGCCACCGACCACACGCAGGTCCACCGGGACCTTTGCCGTGGCGATCGCAGCGGTGGATGCAGCAAGCAGGAGGGCCAGCGCGCAGGCGATGACCAGCCGGAACGGGATGAGTCTTGGCATTTAAGCCACCCTTTCCTCGAGGGTTGTCATGGCTGGCCGGGGACAGGTCTCCTGGCTTCCGGGAATCGGCCGGCCGCACCTTCCCGGGGGCTCTGTGTCGCCCCCAGTGGCTGGCGCGAAAACGCGCCCGCAGCGTCCTTTGCCCGGTCACAGTGGCGGGACCGCGCCGGTTTCGCACCGGACTTCCCTTGACCACCGACCGTATGTACGGCGCGAGTCTACCCCGCGGCCGGACCGCAACGGGGCTACGGGTGCTTCTCGGTGTCCTTGGGCGACTCGAACGCGGCCAGGGCGACGGTCATCGGAATCGGCTTCTCACCCGATTTCGCCATGCGCTCGTTGGCGTCTTCCTGCTCCTCGAAGAGCCAGTGGAAGATCCCGTCGATCCGGCCGAGCACGTTGCCCCAACCCTGCTCGTCGAGGCGCAGGGGCATCCAGCTGAGGTGGCGGTCGTCGCGGGCGTCGATCGTGCCGGCCTCCATCGCTTCTCTCACCCTCGCGTTGAAGGTCTCGATGATTCTCCAGCTGACCAGCGCCTTCATCGAGTCGGGCACGTCGGGCCAGAGCTCCTCGTCGAACACGGCGGACTCAGTCGCCCTGTAGAAATGCTCGACCGCCCCACGCCGCTTTCCGCCGGTCTCTGTCCTGGTCTGTTCGAGCCAGCCGTATTCCGCCAGGAGATCAAAGGCGCGCGAAACGCGGGAAAGGGAGCCTCCGCCGAACTCCCTGTAGAAGAGCTTTGGGCTCATCTCGCGCAGGTTGCACTCAGCCAAAATCTTCATCCGGAGCGGATCCGCGAACACTTTGGACAAGCGCAGCATCAGCGGCCACTTCGACTCCTTATCCGATTTCAGGTAGTACGTCACAAGCCCTCCAGTGCTCTCCGTTTGTCTGAGTGCTGTCGCAAAGTCTATTCGGTTTTGTAGCGGAACTGTCTGAGTCCGCTCCAGTTCGGATCGGCTCGTAAAAACGCTCAGGTTTTTAAGAGCAAACCACGCAAGGGGGTGAACGATGAAGCTTGCAGCTAGCGAGACCGCGATGCCGGTCTTCTCCATCTCCAAGGGCGGCTGATCCACTCGAGCCGCAGTCGCCGGGGCCGTCGGTGGAAACGCCGACGGCCCCGGCGGGCGCCCAGAACCCCCCGCCTGATTTCCCGATCGCCCGGTGAATGGCTCGAAACGTTTGGTCTAAACATTCGATGTGAAAACCTCGCTAAACATTCCTACAATGCCGCTGAAATTCCTTAATGCCCCGTTCGTTTGGGCCGATCTGAATTGAGAGAAAATACGCAAGATGACAGGGGCCAGTGGGGAACGGGGCAGGAACCGGCGCAGCCGTAAAAAGGGCAGGCCGGGGAAAAGGCGCCGCAGGGAGGAGCTCCCCCTGCGACAGGCGCAGCGGTCCGGCCCCGATCGCCGCCGCGTCCTGCTCAAGGCCGTCGCACACCCCCTGCGTCGCCGCATGCTTTACCTGATGCTGGGGGAGGACGTGCCGCTCAGCGCGGCCCAGCTGGCGGAGAAATTCGAAGTGCCGCTCGGGATCGCCTCCTACCACGCCTCCGTGCTGCACAGGTGCGGCGCGGTGACCGCGTTCTCCCCGGAGGACGGGTAATCGAGCCCTGCTGAACGTTCGTCCGTCTTGCTTGGAGCGCCGGGCCGGCCCGGCTTAGGCTCCCCTCGGATCTGAAAACCGGGACGTTTATGGAGGGGACATGAAGCAGGGGACCTGGCGGCAATCGCCGGCGTTGGCGGTCGCCGCCATCGCGCTGTTCGTGGCGCTCGGCGGCAGCGTCTACGCGGCGAAGAGGGCGAAGATCGACGGCCGGGCGATCAGGGCGAAGTCGATCCCGGGCAACCGGCTGAAGCCGCACTCGATCGGCGCCAACCGGCTGATGCCGGGCGTGCTCGACGGCACGGCGAGCGGCCCGCTGACCGGCGCCGACATCAACGAGCTGACCCTGGGCCAGGTGCCGAGCGCGACCCACGCCGATTTCGCCGACGCGGCGCAGAGCGCCGTCGACGCCCAGACCGCGCTCAACGCCGTCGACGCCGTCGACGCGCAGACCGTCAACGGCCACAGCGTCGGCTGCCTGCCGGGCACGCGGCAGTTTGCCGGCGCCTGCTGGGAGAGCTCGACCCGCAACGCCGTCGACGCCCCCACCGCGGCGCGCAAATGCGCCGCCGACGGCGGCGCCCTGCCGGAGGCGCTGCAGCTCGCCGCCTTCGCCGAAGAGCCCGGCGTCAACCTGGATCCGGGGGATGAGTGGTCGAGTGACATCCCAGTTGTTTCGGGGCCCAATGTCTACGCCGTGGTCACAGTCGCAGCAAGCAGCACAGTCGACTCCGACCTCTCGACGCTCACCCACGCCTATCGCTGCGTGATCCCGCTGCTCACCTAGCCCGGATCTACCAGTAACGACCTGAGGAAGCCTTCCGGGAACGTCCTCTTGGGTCTTGAGAATGCGGTTTGCCGACGTATTCGCAACGACCCAGGAGGACACCCGGAAGGTAAAGACACAAACGACGCGCCAAACCGTAGAAGTCAGGGCGGACGCCGAGGGGCTC
>Ga0157375_10002312_pt1 | contig 16463 bp, 13 predicted proteins | sample M35metaG_FD_115311 | JGI IMG/M metagenome (GOLD analysis project Ga0157375, IMG submission 115311) | Miscanthus rhizosphere microbial communities from Kellogg Biological Station, Michigan, USA - M3-5 metaG | ecosystem: Host-associated > Plants > Roots > Rhizosphere > Soil | place: USA: Michigan...
AGACAGCTATGGAAAGACATGGAAGACCACGACGAATGCAAATGGAAGATACAGTTTTGAAATAGGGAATGAAGATCATGAACCTCTGGCATTATCAGCCAGCAAAGAATTATACATGGACACGACATCTTCTTTTAAAGTTGAAAACATTGATGAGTCAGATCTATTAACTGATAAGCTGACGAATTCCGATCTGTGCATCGAAAAGAAACCTGAACCAAAACCTGAACCTGTGCTGGTGATTAAAGCAGAAGATGTAGTCACGGTGTATTTTGACTTTGATAAAAGCCTGCTAAAACCGGAAGCCCTTAATAAATTAGATTCCATCTACAATGTGATGGTAGAATTCCCGGTTACGACGATCCAGATCTCCGGTTACACTGACGGGCTGGGAACCGAAGCCTATAACAAAGTGCTTTCAGACAAACGTGCAAAGGCATGCGCCGCATATCTTATTCAAAAGGGAATTGATGCCAGCCGCGTGAGCTTCGTTTCTTTCGGAGCCTGTTGCCCTGTAGAAATGGAAAAGATCAATGGACGTGACAATCCTGACGGACGTAGCCGCAACCGGAGAGCATTGATCAATGTGAAGAAGGATTAAGTATCACAGGTTACGCGGATTAATATAGATTGCACAGATGATTAAAAAAAATTATGCTCATCCGTGAAATCAGCGAGATTAACTTTCGTACAGAATGCAGGTATTCTTTAAAATCCTTGCTCAATCTGTGAAATCAGGGATAAGTCTTTTTTCATTAGCCAGTCCGTTTGCACGTCATCCCCGAGGATAAATTCCTGTTCACCAAAAATTTCAAATCCCCACGCCGTATAAAAATCAATGGCCCGCTGGTTCTGTTTCCAAACACCCAGCCATAGGATCTTTTTTCCTCTTTGTTTAGCAACTTCATGACAGGTTTGCATCAATTTTTTTCCAACACCTTTTCCGATCCTGGATTGAACAGAGTATATTCTTGCAATTTCGAGACACGATCGTGTATCAAGTTGCATGGGTACTGATCCATCCCTCAGTTTTACATAACCTACAGGTTCATCTTTTACATAAGCAAGAAAGAACAGGTGCCAGGGTTGTTGTACCTCATTGATCAGTTTTTCTTTCGTGAATTGCTCATTCATGAATTTATCCATGTTCTCTTTTGTATTATCCACGGCAAAACTTTCATAAAATGTTTGCCGGCTAAGATCGGCAACTAACTCAGCATCGCTTTCTTTTGCCAATCGGATAATGATCTCGGGATGGTCTGGCATGATGCAAATATCTTTTGCTTAAAAATAAGACAACCCGATAACACCTCTGTAAGATGTCCTGGAATAATATGTTCGGGGTCGGATAGAGACTACATTCTCCACCTGTACAGGAGTCGGCACCACTCTTTTATAGCAGAAGTACAGGTGGTCTTTTGTAAACGCTATTTAACCGTAAACTCAGTTTCAGGCAACTGTAAAATATCCTTTTCCAGGCTACTTCGCCCAAGGCTGGATTATCTTAGTTCAACAAATGATTTTTGTTTTGTCATTTTGAAAACGATCATCTAAATGATTCCCGTAAAACGAATAATTTTTATTAAAAAACTAATTATGAAAAAAGTATTTTCAACAGCCATGTTTTTTATGGCAAGTTTTTTCCTGAACCAATTACTGGCCCAAATCTCAAAGGACGATATTCAAATAATCCAGGGTGCCTGGGGAAAGCAAAAAAGAGAGCTTGTAAGCATGGCAATGGCACTATCAAAAGCTGACTCGGCAAAATTCTGGCCGGAATACGACAAATATGAAGACAGAAGAAAAAAGATCGGGGCAGAACGGATTAAGATCATTGATGATTATGTAAATGGTTATGAAAAAATGACAAATGAAAAAGCAGACGCTCTTGTCAACCGGATATTCAGAAACGACAGGTCGAATAGTGACCTGATGCAACAATATTATGTAATCATGAAAAAAGCCCTGAACCCGATCGAAGCCGCAAAGTTTCTGCATGTTGAAACCTTCCTCCAATCTTACATCAAAACACAGCTGCAGGGAAATCTGCCTTTCTTAGGCGATCTTCAACCGATGAAGAAATAAATGACCTCTTGCAGCTGATAAAATGGACAATAAAGCGCCGGCTAACCTCCGGCGCTTTTACTATGCCTGCATTATTGCTTCACTATTTGCACAGCTTTTTCTATTTGACCATTATTCCAATCTACGTGTAATGAATAAACTCCATTTGAAAGCAGTCTCATATCCGTTCTTAATTGATTACTACCAGATAAGATTTTAGTCTTTTCTATTTTTACCAATGTGCCTTTGCTATCAAATACTTTTATTACAGCCTGCGATTCGTTACTTGTAACAATATTGATAAATACAGCATCGTGCGTTGGGTTTGGCCATACCGTAAACATCTCAGTTATAGTACAGAATGATTGAATTACATTGGTATATTGCACCTTCCCATCTAAGTCGTATAGCGCAATGCGATAAAAACTATTTTGCAAAGGATTGTTGTCAGTAAAAGAATAACTTCTTTCAGTATTGCTATTGTTTGCTGATGGCAGAGTGCCGATTACTGTCCAGCGAATGCCATCACTGCTTCTTTCAATATTGAAATGGCTGCTGTTCTGTTCCTGTGCAGTCTTCCAGTTTACCACAACTTTGTCCCCCTGGCAGTATTCATTGAATGCAATGAAATGAACTGGCAATACACTATTATTACTAAATAGTGTCCATCTGGAAAAAGAACCGATACCGGTTTTTTCTACGAAATTATTCTTTGCATCTTTGGAAGTAAAGCCCTGGTTCGACCAGTTGACTCCATCGTCACTCTTGAAAAGGGCTAATGAATTTTCATCGTTACCATTTAACTCTCCCTCAAAATAATTTAACCGAAGCGTAGCATTAAGATTTGTATTGTTGACTGGTGAAATATCATAATAGCGAAGGATGCTATTGCCGGAATTCGAAGGGTTCACCTGCAGCTGATGCCCTCTTTTTATCGTTATGTTACCGAGGTTTTGATCAGACGTAATAATGACACCCAGGTTGGCGGGATTGGATCTTGTCGGAGTATTCAGATTGGTGGAAAATATTACATTCCCTCCATTGGAACCTATAACACGACTATCTTCTCTTTCGCCATCCAGATGACCAGTCGTTTCAAGATCGATATCAAACCCATTCAGATCAAGAAAACCGGCACTAAAGAAAACGCCGTCTCCTACACTGATTGTTCTATGCAAAAAAACCGGTTGATTCCGGGTTTTATTTATCTCCAGTTTGACAAACCGAACGGCCTGATCACCCCCGATAAACGAAGAAGCATCCCCTGTAAAGGAAATTGGGTTGGTTGTTGCTACGAGAAAATTTCCATTATTGATCAGGTCGATATTTTTCAACGTCAGTTTTGTATCGCTGAGAATTGAAAATTGTGCTCCGGGAGTTATCGTAAGTTGTGCGGAAAGAGTGCCGCCGCATAGCAACGACAACAGTAAAAAAGAAGTTGATTTCACGAAATATTTTTCTTAAGAGTTTTTGAATAAATTTAGTAATACGAATACACAGAATGCGTCTGGAAATGCCGTCCTGAATCAGTACCATTGGTAATTATCAGATCTCCAATTTTTGTCAACGGAGCATTCTTGTCATTATAGCTATATCTATAATCAACACTGTAGTTAACGCCGTCCCCGATACGGGTTTCTTTAGCTGGATTATTTTTTTGTAGCTCGACTCCTGGTAGAAGGATTAAATGGTCAAAAAACTCATTGTGAAGCAGACCGAAGCCATCCGCATTAATGTTATTATCATATTGCTCAAACCGGTCGGTGTAAGTAGCTTCAGTTTGGGTGACCAACGGCAGGTAATGATAGGCGAGCTCTTTCAGATTTCCATCAGGGTAGTAAGAGAAGGTCATTGTCTTTTCAATGATAAACCCGGTACCCTCTTTTTGCTGCCGTTCTGATTCGATAAGTTTCTGACCGTCATAAGAAAAAATAATTCTTTTATAAACTTCTCCTGTTGAATCAGCATATTTTACGGCAACTACCTTGCCTTCATTATCGTAGAAATATTGCAACCTGTCCTTATTCACGAGGATATTATTCCTCATTTCGCTAATCTTGTTTCCGCTGTATAAAACGTTATACCTGGTGAGATCAGAAGCAAATGATACAAAGGAGACTTTGCCGGCTGAGTCGTATTCAAAGTGATAATAAGGAGAAGGTAAATTGGGTATTACAATGTCCTTCAACAATACCATTGGTGGATGTTGTGTTGGCAGTGGCGTTGGTAAATCGATTGTTCCCTTTTCCTTCTTACAGGAAAACATTCCTGCAGTCAGCATCAAGATCAGTAAATATTTGTAACGCATACTTTTATCTAATTACAGTTATTGCACCTCACTTGCCATAGTCATTACCGTGGTCCAGTTTTTTCCTTTAGCAGAGATTCCAGTTTTTCAATTCTTTTCTGTAAATCTTCATTTAGAAGGCTTTGAGTGGAATTTATTTTCTTCAGGTCATTGATCATTTGCTGCTGTTCCTGTACCGCTTTCACTAGCGGCACTACAAACTCAGAATATCGCAGGCCGTACATATCGTTTTCATTCTTTGGCTTATCCACTCCACTGAAATCGTATCCTGCATCTTTAGCCGCTTGTTCTACTTCCTGTGCGATAAATCCCGAGAAAATCGTTTTCCCATTTTCGTCGATACCTTTCTTTGACTGTTCATCTGCGCTGGCTCTGGAATTTAATTTGCTGTTGAGACCAGCCATGTCCAGTTGATAGGTGACTGGCCGCAGTTTCATAACGAAATCAAGTCCTTTTACCGATTCCTTTATATTTTTTTTATAGCGCCCGTCACTTAAGTTGGTAAACCCGACGACTCCTCCGATTGAAGTGGTTGCCGAATTGCCAAATCTCACCTGGTTGCTACCAGTAACTTTTGCGCCGTTTCCAATAGCAATACTGTTCGCTACCCCATTGGAAGTTGCATCGGCTTCTGCACCAATGAACGTATTGTTGTCCCCGAGATCAAAGTCTAATGCAGCATGGTATCCCACCGCCGTGTTGTTTAATGAGTTGGTAGTTACTTGCAAGGCATGGTCGCCCACTGCAACATTGTTTTTCCCGCCGGTGTTGAGCACCATGGCATTCTCGCCAATCGCTGTATTTGATTCACCTGTGGTATTTGAAAAAAGCGCTCTTTTCCCATTTGCTGTATTAAAACTTCCGATGCTGTTGGCTGTAAGCGCCTCCAGCCCGGTAGCCGTGTTATCGACACCCGTAGTATTGGAATTAAGAGAGCTGTGTCCAACAGCTGTATTATTATCACCAGTGTTCATGGAAGCAAGCGATAACGCGCCGATGGCAGTATTGTTACTACCGGTGGTGCCGTTAGTAAGTGCACCGTTTCCAACGGCGGTATTTTCCTTGCCGGTGGTATTATTAAAAAGAGCAGTAGTACCGATAGCTGTATTACCATCGCCATTCGTATTGGACTTAAGTGCCTGCCAGCCAAAAGCTGTATTATTACTGCCTATATCGTTTTTTTCAAGTGATAGAAAACCGGTGGCTGTATTATGATCTCCTGTGATGTTGGAGAAAAGTGATTGATGCCCAATTGCAGTATTACTGTTACCTGTGGTATTGGAAAAAAGTGACTGATACCCAATAGCTATATTAACAGGCCCTGTTGTATTGGTGAAAAGAGACTGTTCCCCGATAGCCAGATTAAATTGCCCTGTTGTATTGGTGAAAAGCGATTGATGTCCGATAGCCAGATTGCTAAGGCCCACGCCAATATGATTACCGTTATCAGTGCCGGTGTTATTAAATAGTGCAGAATCTCCTATTGCTATCAAATTGCCGATAGTTGTATTCACCCTTAACGCATCAGTACCAATAGCGATATTGCTGAAGCCCGTTGTGTTAGATTGCCCCGCACGCAATCCCCACGAAATATTTCCAGTTGTAGGATGTAATTCTCCCGTTCGGATATTGTTTATTCTGAAACGCAACGGTTGATCATCAGTAGTACCAATAAATTGAGTGGCATTAATGCCGGCATTGCCGGTAAGATTCCACGCGGCACCGCCACCACTAACATTGCTTATAACCGGTTGCCAGCTTGGTGCACCAGGTGTTCCTACATTCACCATCAATTGATTTGCCACAGAATCAAAAACCAACAATCCTTTGGCCGGATTAGCGATAGCATTTATTGAATTGATGTTCATTCGCGGCATCAGCAATCCTTTATTGGTTGCGGTGATATCCAATGCCGCAGAAGGGTCTGGTGTCGTAGTCCCAATTCCTACGCTCTGGGAAAAAGAACTATAAGTGACAATGCATAAAATCTGAAATAGAAATAATCTCTTCTTCATAATCAGTCGCGTTGTTTTTAATAATTGATAAAATCCAAATCATTAGTATACTGTAGGCAGACTTTACTGGAGCGTGTGCCCGGCATTTGGTCCGCTTGCATAGATAAAATCTTCACGTCTTGTCAATGGCGCATCGGAGTTATTATAGGTTCAGTCAACTTTAGAGTTGCTATTTGCCCGGGTTATGTGCCATTATCGGAGATCAGCACTGTTTGGCTGCCAGTCAAAGAATTTTTATCTTATTTTTTTCAGGTTGTTAACATCTTTTTCGATCAGAATCTAAATCATTTAATGTTTCGTGGGCTTCGTTGTAAATCCTATTGAAATATTATTTTGGCTAAATAATATTTTTTGCAATTGTTTTCTTCCCCTTGAAAGATTCGACTTTGAGAAATTGAGTTTGCCGGCAGTCTCATCATGACTTACTCCGCCAAATAAATGGTTAGAAATTCATCGACTGCACATTATTTGTAGCTTGTAATTGCCTCCATTGCCTTATCCCTATTATTTGCATAATCTTCCAAGGTTGGTGGCGTGTAAATCAAAGGTGCGATCCAAATGCGATGGTCTACCCCCCACGAGCTTTGCCACAAAACTCCTGATATATTTAAATCAAGATGACTATAAGGTAATTTTATCGGCGCTTCGTCCCCTACAAAATTTGGTCGCGATCCGGTGGGCTCACCTACAAATATTGCATTGGTTAATCGTTCAAAATATGTGGCAGTATTCTGCGCCGCAGAAAATGTTCGCCTTCCGATTATTACAAACAGCCGGCCTTTTTTATTTATTTTGTTATTAGATGAAAGCTGATTTACGAACGACCACCCGGAGAAAGTGTTTCCTCCATTATTACCTCTTAGATCTATGACTAATTTTTCTACATCATTTTCATCGATAAAACGCGACAGTCTGCTTCCAAAATCTGACAAAGACTCTTCCGGTGCATCTCTTATCCTATTAACTTGTGCGTAAAGAATTTTAGTGGCGGGTGAATAATTAAACCAAAATATCTTGTCATTATTTCTTAAATACAATGCCAATGAATCCGGTGGCAATTCCGGGAGAGAAACCCATTCCTTCGGATTTGGCTGAATATTCCAAATATCCGGTTGCAGTGTATCGGCTATAACGTTTACCGTTTTCTCTTCGCCCTTCAGGTTTTTTATTTTCAGCTCAACCCGATTTTCATGCGATATCAGCCCCAGTGTTTTCAATAAAATGGGGTAGCGCATCAGATATGGCAACCGTACCAAAATGTTCATTTTGTTATCCCTTCCGATCAAAGGCTCCAAAGCATTTATAACATCATTGATCTTTTTCGTCTCAAACTGAATCACCCGTGATCCGAGTAGCTCTTTGTATTTAGGGTCAGCAGAAATTATGGAAAGGCCCTCTTCGAAAAGATAAAACTGCAAAGGGAGCGTTTGTTTGAATTCCAACCGGGATACAGGCAAAAAAATATTGGAATGACCATCGCCAATATATCTGACGATTTTCATCAATTCGATAATTATTTGAGTATTACTTAGTTTGGGAATTTCTCTCCGAAGTTTTGTAAGACCCATATAAAATGAGTCGAGGGCTTGACTAGGAGAAACCTGTATAGCTTTTCTCTTTACTTCCCATTGCACCATGTCGAGATCATACATCCATCCCTCATTTCGGGTCATTTTGCTCACGTCTTTCAAAAACAATAAATTTTTGAAAGCTTGCTCACGCGATATAAAATCAAAATCGCTGTCTGTTTGAGCATGTGCAACATAGTTGTACCCCATGTCCATTGCTTTTTGCAGCCAGAATAAAGATTGTTGTTTATTTTTTAGTAATGAATAACAGCATGCAATGTTGTAAGCATCTCTTGCAGGGACCCCGAATCCCAGTTCAATGAGCTTCTCGTAAGCAGGAATAGCTCTATCAAACATTTTATTTTCATAATACGCCGCCGCCAGGTATTCCCACGAATAGCCATCCTCCGGGTTAATTTTTGTAACCTGGTCCCAGAGCATCGCGGCCTTTTGCCAATTCTTTTGATTATATTCCTTTTTTGCACTATCGAGAATTGATAAGAAGGTTTGTGTTTCCGTCTGTGTGAGTGATGTTTCTCCAGCTGAAATAGCTACAAGACCTAAAATAAAAATCTTCAGTTTCTGTTTCATATTCTACAACTTTAGTTTATCAGGATGCTTTGAAATAAAGTCCTTTACAATATTTTCTAAATTGGTATTCTCATCCCTGACCAGGTTAACAACCTCCATATTCTTTTCTCCGAATATCACAGATTCCCAATTTTTTCTTTTATCATCAGGACTCCATTTTACATTAGCAGATTTGGGTGTGATTTCATTCTTGAAGATGATTTCTTTGTCATTTGCTGAAACGAATGTCCATTCAATTCCTCTGAACGATAATATTGCCGAATCTGTAGCGGAATATTTTATGGAAAACCCAACCGAGATGTCGGGTTCGTCATCCTGATACTTTATTATATAACATATCAACGAACTATCATTCATTCTCATCCAATGGTGATACGTTAAATGTGGTACGAACTTTACCTTCCAGGTACCCAATAGCCAATTGAATAGTTGAAGCTTTTCTCTATCTGCAGGGGTTCTTCCGTTAATTTCACGCTTTGCACTGTCAACTGTCGAACCATTTTTGTTTACGGCCAGGCTGTCCGGGTTTAAAAAGGTAGAATTGCTTGTCGAAGGGGTCCGGTTGGCGGGCGTAAACGAAATATTTGCATCACTATCATTTAAAACGTTTATGGAAAGGAAGCCGAGTCCTTCCTTATTTAGTGCTGCCCGGATTCCGTCGACGAGCTCCTTTCCTCTTGGATTTTCCTGTTTGCCCAACCTTAAGGTTCTGTGGAAAAAAGTCAGGAAAAGAGATTCTCTTACATTGTATTTAACAGGGCTGATATCCAGTTTGCGCAGGCCGTGTAATAATTTAATTTGCCTGGTAATCGACAATGCTTTGTCCTGCTCTTTACCCGGGATAAAAGAGATAAAAGATACTATTCCCGATTGACCAGGGTACAAAAACTCGTAACACTTGAACGTAAACATCTGTTGTAGGGAGGAAAGCATTTGAAAAGACCCTTTTTCCCGTTCGTCAATGCCAAAGTTTATTAAGGTTCCGGATTTTTCAACTCTTTCTACACGATAAGTACATGAAACAACGAGAAAGGCAGGTATAAGAACAGCAGCAAACCAGGTTAATCGCCGACGACGCTTTTTTTGTCTTAACCGGATCTTTTTTATTTCCCTGTTTGCTTCCGTGATCCAATCAGCTATTGCCGGAAAGGAATGATCATATTTTCTATCCCGGACAGCATCCCAATAGACATCCAGCTTATTTTTTGGATTTTCGGAAGATCCGTTTCCTATATTTTTATCCATTAGTAAATACTTTTGGCTATTCCAAGAATGAGTTCTTTAAGCTTAATTCTTGCCCGGGTGATACGTGACTTCACTGCCGATAAACTTTTCTCGCCCTGGATCATTCTGATTTCTTCCATGGAAAATCTCCCGATTTCAAATAACACGATTGCCGATCTTTCTTTTTCGCTAATCAAATTCAGGGAGTCTAGCAAAGCCTTTTGCTTTTCTTCGTTCATTTCCGTCTGAAATACGTGTGGAAATTCTATCGTCTCGTAAGAAAATTCATTTAATAATTTTTTTTGAGTTACCGCTTTGTGATACATGGCATAATATCGCCTTGTAAGAATCGTAAACAGCCAAGATTTGAATTTCTTCTCATCTTTTAAATTAACAAAATTTTCCAGCGCCTTTAAGAGACTATCCTGCAATAAATCTTTTGCATCCGCCTGATTCCTGGCTAAAGCGTTACAATAATTAAGGGCATCATTGTATATTGGCTTTAGCAATTCAATAAAGTCTTCGGAATTCCGCTGCATTTTATGCTGTTATTCATTAGAGCGGAAAATGAATAAAAAGTCGCTGAACAAGCAAATTATTTTTTTTGCCATGAAATTTAATTGTAGCGAATTTTTTGGGACCCTCCCTCAGACAAAACAGATTTTGATTGAATCTGATAAAATAGTCACTGTTTTTACGGTTTGCATGAGGCAGTCTTAAGTGATTGAAAATAATTTCTATTTGGTGGATTGCAGTAATAATAACCCTGTCTTTTGCCGAGCTCATTATGGATACATCGACGAAAGGCCCTTTAAACAGTATGGCTGAATTGGATTATTGCTCCTGTTTATTTCCCCATAATAACTGTGAAGGTTGAATCCTCACCAAGCAGGTCAACGAAGAAACTGTCGCCATCAAAAGTGAACCGCTTTGCCTCCTTTCAAATAGAACCTTTTTACCCAATTCCAGCATAAAATGTTCAATCTTACGTATGATAGCGTCTTCCAAATCAGATTCACTGTATCGTTCATCTTCCCTCAAATCCAGGAAAACTTACACAAAATATGTGTGATGCGTATCTTTGAAAAAGTTGCCAGATAACAATTATAAACTTACATGCAAATCTCGTGGTGGAGATTTGAAAAAGGTTTGTGCAATTATTGGTGGTTTTTGTTTGTCATAATTATTTTACAAAAGTGATCGAAAAACAAGAGGCATGAAATTCCTACTGATAGATGATCACAAGATAATCCGAGAAGGATTGAAGCAAATCCTTCTTTTGCATTTTCCCTTTTCCAGCTTTGAAGAAAGTTCCACTGCCGAAGATGTAGTGAATAAGATTGTCGTTTCGGAATATGATGTTGTGATTTGTGATCTTTCAATGCCTGGAAGAAGTGGTTTAGATGTAATGAAACAAGTAAAAGAAATTCGTCCCCAGTTGCCCGTTATCATCTTAAGCATGTACCCGGAAGAACAATATGCCCTGAGAGCCTTAAAAGCAGGGGCTTGGGGTTATTTGAACAAGTCGGACGGAGCTGAAGTTTTGATTCCTGCAATTCAACGGGTATTGCAGGGGCGCAAATATATTTCAACATATATGGCAGAGCAACTCGCCGCTAATTCAAACGAACCAACTCCCGCTGGTCATCAACTTCATGACGATCTGTCTCTAAGGGAATTTGATGTGTTTAAATTAATTGTTGAAGGAAAATCCAGTTCTGAAATTTCCCAACAGTTATCATTAAGTCTTTCCACCGTGAGTACACACAGAGCCAGGATTTTACACAAGATGGATATGAAAAGCAATGCGGAATTGGTGAAATATGCTATTCAAAACAAGCTAGTTTAATTTTTTTTGAAGCACAACGCAGGCATACAACTCAACATATCGAAGATTTTTATTGTCGTAAAATTCTACATGATAGAAAGTTGAATTGATCAAAACCCGTTTCAAAAACAGCTAGATTTGATTTTTTGTATGAAAAGATATTTTTTTGTCTTGAGCCCTTTCGGTCTTGCAGGACTTGTCTTCTCCTTCCTTTTGCTCACTACATGCAATCCGAAATCAACTACTTATGAACCCACGTATTCTGTAGATGGTGGACAAAAGAAAACACTGTTATTTGGTGCACCCACCCAGTCTTACTATGAAATGTATGGCCCCTTTGTGACGTACCTGAACGATCACCTGCCTGGCTTACACATACAGACAGTCGCCAGTTCGAATTTTTCGGATTACGTCGACAAATTGAATGCGAGGTCTTTTGACATCGCTATGGCAAATGGAATTATGGCGCTGGGGGACAGCGTCCGACTTGGCTATTCCATCCTTGGGACCTCAGTGGACGAAGCAGCCAATGCCGGGGTGATCCTGGTGAATAAAGACTCTTCGATTAATAGTTTTTCTGATCTGAAAAGCAAAGTAGTTGCGTCGGTAGGAGATCCGGGATTGGGCGGACACATACTTCAAATGTTGTACCTGCTTAAGAATGGCGTGAACGTCAATAAGGATATTAAATTGAAGCACCTTGAATCATTCGAGTCGGTGATTCTTAATATTTATCTTGGCAAATGTTCAGCAGGATTTACCACAATAAATGCCTGGAACGGCTTTATAAAGAAAAGGCCGGAGGTCGCAACAAAAGTTAGTAAAAAATGGCAAACTCCAGCCGTTGAAGGAAATCCATTATTAATCCGGAACGATGTAAGCGAAGAGACGATCAGCCAATTAAAGAGGGTGATTTTGACCATGCATTTGAACGAAAAGGGGAAAAAAGCCCTGGCGGATATTGGTTATCTCAAATTTATACCAGCAGACAGCAATACGTACCTGCCTCTCAGGAACCTTTTAAAAGAATACCGGGAATTAATTGCAGATCCGGAGAAATAGAATGTCTTCTGTTTTACAAATAGTAAGCAAACTCTGGCCAGCCTCTCTACGGGGGCAATTGATATTGGGGATAGCGCTTGTTCATTTATTCTTAATGACGATTTTTGTATTTGACCTTGTTGGGCGGCAAAGAGAATTTTTAAAAAAACAGAATCTTGAACAGGTTACTAATTTTGTCAATGTTTTTGCTGTAAACGCCACCACATACATAATTGCGAACGATTTCGACCAGTTGGAACGTTTCGTATTGTACCACTCAAACTTTCCAAACCTCAGATATGCCATGATCCTTTCGCCGGATCGGATTGTGCTGGCACACACCAATAAAACTTACATTGCTAAAAAGCCGGTAGATGATATCAGCCTGCAACTAGCTGGGTTAACTACGGGCAAAACTTTACTTGAAAACGACGACATTCTGGATATCGCGGTTCCAATTTTTGCTGATAAGAAAATGGTGGGCTGGGCAAGAGTAGCTGTCGGACAGGACTATATTCAGAACAATATGACGTCAATTGTCCGGAGTGGTATTGTTTATATTCTTGTCGCACTTCTCATAGGGATCCTTGTTGCCATCCTAATTTCAAACAGGTTGACCGCGGGACTGTATAAATTGATTTCAACAGTCGAAAAAATTGAATCAGGCGACCGGGATGTAAGAGCAACTTCTTTTAGAAGTCGTGAGTTGCTTAACCTTGGAACGGCCTTCAACCAAATGCTGGATGAGATAAGTGCGCAGGAAAGGGAGAGGCAACAAATTAGCATGGAGCTTCACGACAATGTAAAACAATTAATGGCTGGCTGCTTGCTGAATATCGATTTTATGAAGATGATCGTGAAGGATGAAAAGGCTAGTACCGCTATCGACAATATCAAGAAATACCTTCGTGAAGCGATCGAGGAACTGAGACGAATATCGCACCAATTAGCTCCTTCTATAGATGCATCGATCTCTTTGGAAGAGAAAATTAAAACGGTGGTAAGTACCATGAATGTTGCGAAAACAATTGAGATTCGGTATCAATTTGATGAGTTTCAAGAAGCCATAAAAGCCGAAGTGCAACTTGCCATGTATCGAATTATACAGGAACAATTTACCAATATCTTAAAACATGCAAAGGCATCGTTGGTAGAGATCATTGTGCAACGGCGGAATGGTGAAATCTGCATGTCAATTGAGGACAATGGGGTGGGTTTTGATACACACAGTACAAAAAACGGAATCGGACTGGAAAATATAAAAAGACGCGTGCAGGTATTCAATGGGAGTTTTAGCATTCAAGCTTTAGCCGGCAAAGGCTGCAAGCTTGATGTTCAGTTCCCAGTTGATTAATGAAGGCAACTTTGTCCTCTCCTCTCGCACATTCTGTAACACGGAAACCAGGTGGTTGGTATTTGCTTGTCTTGAATAGCAATGGCAAATGATTGTTTTCTGTTAGGGTCCCAAAAATAAAAAGTCCCTTACTTTCGTAAAGGACTTTTGTGATCCCGCTGGGACTCGAACCCAGGGCCCCAACATTAAAAGTGTTGTGCTCTACCAACTGAGCTACGAGATCAATTTTTTATGCCCTAACATCCGTTTTTAAAACGGAGTGCAAAAATAAGCCCTCGCTGTCTACGCGCCAAATAGTTTTTGCTCGATGTGAGCATGTTTTCCTGCAAGAAATTGCACGGTTTGCCTTGCCTCGTTTACATCTGCACATTTTAATTTAGGTTTGCTCTATCAATACGTTTTCATGTCAAATTTTTTCAATAATAAAGTGGTGGCTGTAACCGGTGGTAGTGAAGGCATTGGCAAAGCTTTGGTCGAAGCACTCCTGCAAAAAGGTGCAAAAGTGGCGACATGCGGCCGTAATAACGACAAATTATACAATTTACGCACAGACTTCGCTTCATTTCCATTACATACCATGGTTACAGATGTAAGCAATGAAAATGATTGCCGCCGCTTTATTGAATCCACAATAAAAGTCTTTGGCGGCATTGATATACTGATCAACAATGCAGGAATTTCCATGCGGGCGGAATTAAAGGACGCATCAGTAGATGTGATACGAAAAGTGATGGATATAAATTTTTTTGGCGCGGTGTACTGCACTCATTTTGCGCTCAACTCCCTGATAGAACGCAAAGGAATTATTGTGGGTGTATCTTCCATTGCGGGATACAGAGGTCTGCCGGGCCGCAGCGGGTACTCTGCTTCAAAATTTGCTTTACAAGGCTGGTTGGAAGCCATCCGAACTGAATTGATCGATAGCGGTGTGCACGTAATGTGGGTCTGCCCGGGCTTTACAACATCTAATATCCGCAATGCTGCATTAAATAATAAAGGAGAATCCCAGGGCGAAAGCCCTTTGGATGAAAGCAAATTGATGAGCGCTGAAGAATGTGCAAGGATCATTTTACATGCTATTGAAAAAAGAAAACGAACAGTGGTAATGACATTTACCGGCAAACGGACTGTATTGCTCAACAAATTTTTTCCGGGCTTCACCGATAAAATGACAAGAAAGTTTTTTTATAATAAGGGAACCCTGGTGAAATGATTTCAGATTGAAGATTTGCAGATTTCAGATTGTATTTTCGTAAATAAGTAGAATTCTTAAATCTAAAATCACAAATCGAAAATCAAAAATTTCTAAATGCCACTACTGACTCTTTCATCTGATATAGGCAACCAGGACTATTTAGTGGCAGCAATGAAAGCACAATTGTTGAAAACGAACCCGGATTTCCGTCTCATTGATATTTCTCATAATATTCCGCCATTTAATTACCCCCAGGCGGCGTACGTTTGCCGTAATGCTATTAGAAATTTTCCAGCCTTTACTTATCATCTCGTCCTGGTGAATTTATATGAGTCTAAACCGGAGCAAATACTGTTGGCATTTCATAATGAGCAATATTTTTTATGCCCTGATAATGGTTTGATGACAATGATCCTTGAGGAAAAGCCTGAACTGATCATAGGGATCCCGCTCGATAAAACTGTTATAAAAAATGCTCTTTACTTTACGGAGGTGATGGCCAATGTGGTCAACAAACTGGCAACCGGTGAGTCTATAAAAAATATTGGTGTGCCCGATGTGTCGTACGTGGAAAAAAACCCACTGCGTCCCATGTTTAGTGACAACTGGATAGAAGGGCAAATAATTTTCATTGATAATTTTGAAAATGTGATCGTGAATATTACGCGTGCCCAGTTTGAACAACAACGCAAGGGACGTCATTTTAAAATCGTTTTTAAAAGAGATGAAGTGATTGAAAGCATCAGTGAATCCTATGCGGACGTTGCAGAAGGGGAAAAACTGGCCTTGTTCAACAGTGCAGGGTATCTTGAAATTGCGATCAACAAAGGCAATGCTGCCGGCCTGTTTGGGTTGAAAGGTTTTTCTGAAAAAACAAAACAGGTTTCATCAATCATACAAAACCAGCTTTTTTATCAGACGGTGAGAGTTTATTTTGAGTAGTTTGTTGTGAGTGGCAAGTTATGAGTAACGTGTTATGAGTTATGAGTCAGAAACATTCTCCATAAACCTTAAACCTTAATCTATGTCAAACAAAATCACCTGTTTTGAAGATTTAATTGTGTGGCAAAAAGCCCAGGATGTTGCTGTAAAAATTTACAAATTGGCTGAAAAAAATGATTTTATTAAAAAGGATTTTAGCCTGAAGGATCGATTTAAGAGTGCCGCAATCTCCATTTCCGATAACATCGCTGAGGGATTTGAATACAATAACAATCCTGACTTCTACCGTTTTCTTAGAATCTCAAAAGGATCTTGCGGGGAAATTCGCAATAA
>Ga0157375_10002314_pt1 | contig 16456 bp, 18 predicted proteins | sample M35metaG_FD_115311 | JGI IMG/M metagenome (GOLD analysis project Ga0157375, IMG submission 115311) | Miscanthus rhizosphere microbial communities from Kellogg Biological Station, Michigan, USA - M3-5 metaG | ecosystem: Host-associated > Plants > Roots > Rhizosphere > Soil | place: USA: Michigan...
CGCGCACGCGGAGCGAATTAGAGTTGTTGAAAGGCGCCTTGTGGGCTGCCGTCAGGGAAATCAGCCCCAGCACGCGCGGGAAGTGAAAGAGCGCACGGGAGACAGAGCGTTTGAAATCTCAAACGAATCCTAGGATCAATGGGGGTGCAGGGCAATAGTCTGTTCGAAAAAAAGAACGAAAACCGCGTATTTACCGGATTTTTCTGATCAGCGTGATCGGCCCGTGCGCCACCAGGTTGATCCCTACCGCACGGCGCAGGGCCTCTGCGCGGCAAAATCCTACGTTTGAACGGCCAAAGACCAGCATGGACGCCCAAGGTCGACATGGGTATGATGTCGCCCGCACAAGCATCCGTAGCTCAGCTGGATAGAGTACTGCCCTCCGAAGGCAGGGGTCGTGGGTTCGAATCCCGCCGGGTGCACCACATACTAGTTTCTGGCTGTCTCAGACAGCCTACGAAACATCCCAAGAAGCCCGCCCTGTGCGGGCTTTCTTGTTTCTGGCTATCCGTTACAGCGTAATTACCGCTTGGCATTTGTGATCTCAGTGGCGTTTACAGGACTACTACTGAACGTGCCCAGACGAGAGTCGAGCAGCCTACGTATCTATGACGACAGCTCACGCGCACCCCACCTCAGCCCATGGCAGACCGCATCTGGTGTGGTCAAGGCGCATGTAACCACATACCCCTCATCGCCTTCCGCCACGCACTGTGTGCGCCTGGGGAAATGCTCGGATGGTCGGTGATTGTTCTCCACACGGTTGAACAGTTCATCACGCAAAACCTGCCCGCCTCCGCCAGTGGGCAAGCCCAGTACGCCACCCTTCACTTTGGCCTCGCCGCAGTTGCTGGCGAGCTAGCCACCGCGTTCGGCGTCACCGGCTGGCGAACGGCACCACCACAACCGCTACACGCGTATGCCTGCATGCGTGGCTAGCCGAGCGTGGCGGCGCCGGAAATTTCGAGGGCGATGCGATTTTGGCGCGGCTGAGACAAGTCATCGAGCGGTTTGGAGAAAGCCGCTTTACCCGTTGGGAATCTGCCGCCGCCAAGATCGATGAACACGTTCCACGCACGATTGATCGGTTGGGCTTTCGCAAGACGATGGAACACTGCATGGGCGATGCCCTGCACACCACCAACACCTACTACGTGCTGCCGGAAGCTTGGAGGGCCGAGATCTTCAAGGGCATGAACATCAGTGCGGTGAACAAGGAGCTGCTGCAGCGGGGTGTGCTTGAGCCGGGAAGTGATGGCAAGGCGTACAGCTCGATTCGCCTGCCAGGGTTAGAACGTCAACGCTGCTATGTGGTGAAGACGGTTCCGGGAACGATGAAGGCGAGGCCAAGGCCGCCTGACGGCGAGCCTGCTGATCGAGGTAGCGCCGGCTCATTACCGGCATTGCCAGCCATTCGACAACCATCCCTATTAACCGCAGTACCCAGAGAAAATACAGATGAACACTATCCAAGAATTGAAAGACCGCCGCGACCAACTGACCCTCGAAGTGGAGAGCATTCAGGGTGACCTGGCTCCCTTCGAAGAGGCGCTGGAAAGCCCGGAGGTTATCCAGCAGGGCCGTCAACGGGCCGTGCAGGATGAAATCAACGATCACAAAAGACGCATCGACTCGCGAAACCTCGAGATCAGCAAACTGAACCAGAAGATTGATCGCCTTGAGACATTGGCGAACCGTGAGAGCTTGGCTACGGGCTATCTCAGCGATATGGCGAACTGGAAAGCTGACGAGATGGAACTCAACGAAAAGCGCAGCAGCATCGAGACCCGGTTGCAGCAGATCCGCCAGAGCGATCAGGAAGACATGGCAAAAGCTCGACAAGCTGAAACGGATGCAGCCACCGCCTATGCGCAGGCTGTCGCATGGGGCGACGTGGAGGGCGAGAAAGCCGCTAACGCAGAAGCTCAAAAGGCAGCAAAAAACCTCACATCTGCGGTTGAGCATCACCGTCGCCAACAACTGATCATCACCGCGCTGGAGCAAGAGCTGGTGACGATTGATCTGCACATCACGGAGGCACAAAAAGAACGCGCCAAGATCGAGAACAAAGCGGCTCACCTGGCGAACACTGTGCAGGAAGAACAGTGGAACGAGGCTGCGAAAGCACTGCTGGAGACCGGCGGCAAGTTGTGGGCTGCGCGAAGACTGATTAGTCGAGATCCGGTTGCGCTGCTGAAGCTGGAAATCCCTGAGCAAGGTGAAAACTTCGGAAGCTGGACCTTCCGAGAGTTTGCAGAACGCTCACACCAACACAGCCTGCTTGACCTGTTGGCGGCCTAACCTCAACCCTGCCCGAAGCAATCGGCGAAGGCGGGTTGCTTTGGCCCTACCATCGGTCTAACCATGAATGAACCACAACAGAACAGCGCTCAGATGCCGGATTACCTAAAGGCCCGAAAGCTGCATTTGAACGGAATAATTGCCGGCATGGCGGGCGTGAAAAAGCTCAATGCAAAAGCAAACAAAGACAATAAAGTCGAGACGCTCACGATTGATGCAATCAAGGTAGAGCTTGATTTCATTGACCTCCAGCTCAAAAGAAAGAGTGGGTGATGAAGAAGCGGAAGCTTAAGCAGCTTTCGCTCGCTAGATCCTCCCATTACAAACAAGGCCTCTGACCTCTTCGGCGTCTGATCTATGGCGGCCGAAGGTGGACTTATAACCACTTTCGGCAAACAACGGTCGCAAGCCGCCCTAATCAAATCAAACTGAACCGTCAACCGAAAGTAAAGGATCAATCTCATCGACTCAATGCAAAGATGCGTAATAACCCCCCCAACGTAACTTAATATCCTGCTGAAGATGTAAATGGAACATGCACCTCTTATATATCTACTTTAGAGTGACTTACTGTAATCATAGTATCCGGATCAAAAATACCGTATTGAGACTGCTCATAATCTAATAAAGGACGGCCGCCAATACTAATATTTCCAGACTCCTTACTAGGCCAAAATATACCGAACGGCCGAGCACTGGAATACTTATAAATCTTAACGATTTGCGGCGCGCCGCCGATTAAGTCGTAGTTGCCTGTGCGTAGCATATCTCTCAAAACCTCAAGAGGCTCCATATCGAAACCCCACTTTGCAATTTATCCTTTTCCTTTAATCGATTTATCAAACGCTCTTTATACTCGTCTTTATAATCACCGGTAATAGCTATAGACTTATCCCCATTAGGTCCAGTCCAGTTTCCAGTCGGCCGAAACGTAAAGCGTTTTATATTTGCATCATAATGCAGCAACCAAGATTGAAAAGCTGCTAGCTTCCAAGACCATCCCGCAATCAAAAAAGTAGCTTCTGGCTCATTGCTTACTCCTAAAGGAAGGTCGTGAACAAGCCTAACCATACGTTGAGTATCCTTAACAGATGACCCTTTAGATCGGTAATACCCATAGCTCTACTAAGCAATTTCGGATGTTGAGCTACTGCTGACTGCATCTGTAAAATTATGGGATATGCATACATTGTATCTCCCGCAAAACAAACTACTGAATCTTCTCATGGCAAAATCCTTATCTTCGGACAGCAGTCCCAGCGACACCCAAAGCCTAAACGGCTGTCTGTTGCGACAACAAGCTCTTCAACTGACTCTATTTTTCTTGTCCAAGCTATACTTATGGTCATCACAAACTCCCTTTGCAAGTTATCAACCTTAGAACCCATCCACTTCAACTTAAGCCAACTGTAGCAATCCCTTCCAAAAAGCCAAAATAACAAATTAAAAATAACCACTTACACGATAATCCTCAAGATCCTTTATAAACATATGCAAATCAACTGGAACCTCATCCGCACGAAACTCGTCAATTATTTTGAAGTCCGTCAGGCTGATACCCCACGTATCTAAGGCATAGCCTCGAAGCTCCTTCAATATGGTTTTTCCGCAGACTATTTCCATTCTCCTATCTATGTCATCCCATTTCTTATGGAAAAAATCCAATGCTTCCCTTGCCAAGGTTGCACCATCCTTTCCTTGTGACCTATGAAATTCAGAAAACTTACTGATATACTGCCCTTGCAACTCAGTTTGAAACTTTACACTTAGCCTATCTAATATTTTATAAATATCGACATTTGGCTCCTCCACCTTGCCTGTACTACCGCGCTTAGCCTTTTCTCTTAAGGACGCCTTCACACACCTATCTAAAACAGAGGGTACCAATAGATAATTTTCTATCTCTTTTCTTAAGTGAATATGAGCAAACTTAAGGTCACTCTTTAACTCTGAAAGAACTTTATCAGTCTCTGCCTCACACCAATAATCTCGATCATAAACCGCTGCGATTTGAATGTCTGCACCAAGAGTGTTTTTCAAACCCCAAGCAAGAGCACGGACCTTAGGCCACGAGCTATATCCCCCAGACTCTAGCTGAGTAATATCATTGCCCGCAGCCAGCTCAATATATTTTAATTTTCTTGCAAACCGCCTTATAACTTTGTAGTCGTGGCTACCCTCCATGAAAAGGACTCGCTTGTTTCTAGCGAGCTGGGTTAATGTCATATTTTGTATGGAGCCCAGAGCATCTAGTGCCTCTTGAACCCCTTCTACATCCCGCACTCTTTTAGCAGAATTTTTGCTTTTATCAACTATTAGTATTTCCGCAGGGTCCGCATCACCTATAATCTCCGTAGAATGAGTTGCAATTACAAAATCATTTGTATGATCGCGAAGAAGTCCAAGCAACTGCCTTTGCAAGTCCGGATGTAAATAAACTTCAGGCTCGTCAACGACCGTCATACTAAATTCTTTTGACCTAGAAAGATGGGTTAGTAATTGGCACCATATTTGGAACCCAAACCCGGCCCAAAAAACCTCTCGATCCATTCGACCTTCAGTGCAAAACATTGAAAGCTTCCGAGCAAGTATATCTGTAATTTCCACTTTCTTCACAGACATTCCCGGCCAGGAGTTCTCCACCATCTCTTTAAAACTATCAAAGCCTTCGGGTCTCTGGTACCAGAAATTTCTAAAATGCCGACATGCTTTGGGTGTACCAAGCGATCTACGTACCGTATCTTCCGTTACTAAAACTTCCTCATGTTCGAGAGGCCCAAGTACAGGAATCACTTGAATTGAAAACGGAAATGCTTTTTTGAATCCCGATACACTTTTTATAGGTGCACCCGGACACTCCCACGTCATAATACATCCGCCATCCTCAGGAAAGCCAAGATATATCTTGTTTCCATTATCAAATCTATATTCTATTTTTGTACCGGCGTATTCATAGTCCGTATGAACATTCTCCAAACTAACGGGAAGTCCATTTACCGGCACTTTATGACCAAGCACTCTACGTTCTTCAAAGTTTATATATTCAGGACTTCGGCTGTTTGCACACCGGAAAGCGGCGTCCAGTATGCGGAAGGCGCTTATTATTGTCGATTTTCCTGAGTTGTTTGGACCAACTAATATGTTGCAGGTATCAAGCGAGACTGAGTATGACTTTAACGCCTTGAAGTTTTTGAACCTTACAGAGCTGATATTGACCACTTCGAGATCCCTTTCGCTTATTTTGATCTCGTATACCATAGGGAATAACCGCAAACCATCCTATTCTCATGCCTCAGCCCTTTTTTAGAAGCTCCAAGCCCTTAGCTTGACCGCTAAAGGCTTTACGTCTGCTTTTGGCCGAATGTTACCCGTCGGAACAGCCGTAATCGATCAAATGCAGCCAGTCAAAAGCGTCAAGAAATCATAGTACTTTCAGATTATCCTTTAGCCTGACCTTTGCCGTAGGGACAACGCCAACAAATGCCGGGTAGCAGTCCTTCTTAGCGAAAGGCTCTAGCTCGCTGACACCCGCCTTAATCATCACAAACCGCTCCTTCCAGAGCGTTCATTGATGTAACACATATTTGCCATGTAACACGCAAATCGGCAAACCAATAGCAGCTGTGTAACGCCATATAAATCATTTAAAATCATAAGCTTATACATAATTGTAACGCGCATAACACGCGTAACACGGTTTTATTAGGGTATCCCCCAAGCCCCATCAATATTGCTCCTCCAGCGAGACGAGATCGATCATGCTCTTGGCTTTGGATAGATAGTGGGGACCCTGACGATATTGCTGCAACACGGGGCATAGAACCCGCGGAATCGTGTTAGCGGGAAGCCTCACAGCTTAGTGAACAGGTGAACCTGGTGAACTCCAGTTCACCTGTGCATTTGCCCTACCGTTTGGGCGATCTGCTGGCATCGTTACCAGTACGGTAACGATGCCCTCTTTTCTTCAAAATCCTTTCAATTTCAACGATTAAAATTTCAGTAACTTTCCACGCCTCCCACTAACTCTATCCCGCGGGTTCTATGCCCCGTGTCGTTACTAATACGCCAGGGGCCCTGGCGCCTTTTCAGGCCACTGGAACCAATTAGGCAAGCCTGAGCTAGTATCAGCCGGAGACATCAGCGTCCCGTCTGGTCGCCTCGATTAAGGAGAATGATATGGAAATGGTTGCTGTACATTCAGAAGCGATGACTGCCGTTGGTTACGATGCAGGATCGAGAAGAATGAGAATCCGCTTTCAACAGGGGCACGCCTACGACTTCTGCAATGTCCCCCCATCAATTCATGAAGGGCTGATGTCTGCAGCGTCCAAAGGTTCTTACTACAACCGATATATACGTGATCGATATCAATGCTGAGGCGCGTGTGGAGGAGATAACGTAGGTGATCCATTTGACGGCTGGGAATACGCGACTACCTTCCATGAGCTAGAACCTACCGACTCCCTCCTTCCAACACAGAGGATGTGCAATGAGCTACAGCGCTGAAACCTTCAACGTCATGATCGCGTCTCCCGGCGACGTTGCCTCCGAACGGTCAATCGTTCGTGACGTGATCTACGAATGGAACGCGGTAAACTCGAGCGCTCGCAAAATTGTATTGCTTCCTGTTGGCTGGGAGTCGCACTCATCTCCAGAAATGGGCTCCAAACCACAAGCCATTATCAACGATCAAATTCTTGGAAAATGCGATCTGATGGTAGGTGTTTTTTGGACAAGAATTGGTACTCCAACAGACGATTATGCGAGTGGAACCGTAGAGGAACTGGAGAGGCACATTGAGTCCGGCAAACCGACAATGCTCTATTTCTCATCTCAGCCTGTGGCAATGGACACGGCCGACTTGGACCAGGTGGCAAGTGTTAAAAAATTCAGGTCCGAATGCCAACGTCGAGGGCTTTATGAAAGCTACGACAGCCTGGCCGACTTCAGAACAAAGCTGTATCGCCACCTTCAGCTTAAGGTCAACGATCATCCTTTGTTTAACAAAGCTGAAGGCTTTGCGACAGCTGAACCCGTCGAGTCCAAGACCTCAATTCCAAATTTGTCCAACGAAGCCCGAGTTCTTCTCAAGGAGTCGAGCTTAGACCCTCATGGCACGATCATGCATATACGCTATTTGGGCGGGACTGATATCCAAACAAATGGCAAAAACCTGATTACCCAGGATGACAGGCGCGAAACGGCAAAATGGGAACAAGCGATAAATGAGCTGGAAGGTCAGCGTCTCATCGTCGCACGCGGGCACAAAGGTGAAATATACGAAGTCACAAATCTTGGCTATCAAATCGCCGACATGATTGAGCTATAAGCCGGCACGTGGAGCGCAGCAAGATGACTCGTATAACCATCTGGTGAGTGCTTTCCCAAGCGGGATACAAAGAAAATATTCCCCAGAAGCACTCCGCGTGTATGCCCACGTGTATGCCTAACCGATACCAAACCTACAAAACCCAGCAAATACTGGTACTTTTCAATCCAGTTCAAACGACGCCGAACATATAGAGATGAAAAAGCACCAGTTCGAAAGATCTGGGGCTTTTTCGTGAGCGATTGGTTGATGCATTTTTCGACAGAGCAAATCACATCAAAGCAGTGAAACTAACGGCGTGGACAGCTCGTCATGAGCATTCAATTTGAACTCCCCGAAGCTTCCAGATAGCAGCCCCGACCCGAGCCAATCTCACAGATACGTCGAAGGTACCCACATCTACCTGCCATCAGCTTCAGGTTGAGCCTAACCACCTTCTCGTACCTCAGGCATGGGCACGAAAAAGAACTGATGACACACACCCTCGGCGTGGACCTGGCGATTCAAGCCAAAGCCCAGCACAACGTTAATGACCCCCCCGATCCCCGAACACTGGGCTTACCGTATCTGGTACAGCACAGCAGCCCCTGGTTTGGGTTCGAAAGCCGGAACAGTGCGCTGCTGCAGTGGCATACCCTTGGCATCCCAAACCAAGGTGTCCGATGGGTACTCGTCCTTGCGGGTCATGGTGTCGATCTGCTTGGCGATCACCTCTGAGCTTGCAGGCACTTCCGGGTTCCATTCGAATACGCCAACTCTGCCGTAGAACACAGCCGGCGCGTCGTTATCGAGGCGCCGGTCGGGGCACATGACCAAACCGCGGTCAAGCATAACCCGCAACGCGCCAACAGGTACCGCCTTCACCGTGGGCTTGGTGCGTTCGGTGCTGTGGCCTGGGCAGACATTGGCCGAGCGAGTAACCATCGCCTCGACCACTTCAAGATCGGATTGGGCCTGCGCCGAAACGGCAACGGCAGATAGGGCGAGCACTACCAGATTTGACTTCCAGGGCACGCTAAACCTCCTATGGAAAAAATACCCCAACGTTGCGGACTGCCCCCCACGTAAGAACAGTTCGTTGCCAGGAGGCACACTTGAGACCAACACGACATTTAGTTTGTTCCAGTTGCTGATTGATAGCCCTGGTTCTGACCGCGCAGAGCGCCTTTGCTCCTCATAACACAGGCAGCTATCGGCCAAAAATCGGACGCTTGTAAAGGGCAGACTCCAACTCAAGTTGCTGATCACCAGTGCCGGGCTGACCCAGGTTTGAAAGAAGCGCTCGGGACGGCATGGGCTAAGGGCCGGAGATGCCTTGCCGTCGATTATCTCCTCGCTGCCCATGACAACTTACCGCTACCGCCGCCGCCCCATCTTCTCTCCACGAATCCCCTGCCCCCGCCCTATAAAACGCAATCCCGGTAGTGCTGCTGGAACTCCCCCCTTGACCCAAGATGATCCGTCCACTGCCGGACAGGTTCGGCCTCTTGCTCGGTGAGTTTCATCTGCTGCAATTCATCATGAAGAAGGAACACAAAATCCTCTTCGTCCTGTATTCGCCGCACGTCCTGTAGGGTCCAGTGATGTTCGCTGATCAGATGGAGCCGAAGGTCGTCCATGGCTTCCAGTCTGGTCCAGATTGCCGTGCTGTCCTTGCGCATGCGCTCGGCGAAACACTTGAGTTTGTATAGCCCGAGTGCCATGCGGGTGTGTTGATCGCGCGGCTGCCCTTCCCAGCGGAGGTCGGGGTTTTCAATCAGGCGTTTCTCGTACTTATCAAGCGCCGCTACCCATTCACGATGGTGATTGAATTCTTGAACCATAGGCCGGGTCTCCACGACAGTCCTTTCGAGTGAAATCAAAACGATGTTACGGCTTGGCCCGACGGCTATTGGCGGCCAGGGTCAATTCCAGGCAGCAAAAAGGCCCGCATTCCAAGCTATGTGGAATGCGCTCGGGCGCAGCTCAAAGTAAGTGCCCGACTTGTCGGGGCATTCGCTTTTCGGGGTGGCCGAGGGGCCTCCCCGATTAGCGGGCATCCGTCCTGTTTTCAGGTGGGAAGACAGCCCCTTGGGCTGTTGGGGAGCTTGACGGTGCAAGCTTCAGAATCGCCCACTGATGCCCAGCAAAGGCCCCTTCTGGACGATGTCGTAGACGAAGCCATCATGGCGATAATTCACCCCCATCGCCCGGTAACCGGCCACCGCTGAAAACCCGGGCCAAAACTCCCAGCCGGCCAGCGCTGCCAGGTCCCAGTCTTCCCGAGACTGCCCGGCACCCGCCATCCCCCAGGATGACAGCCAGAATCGATCGTTCACGGCATAGTGCCCACGCAGGCCTGCCATGGCGTCTGCCCATGTGGCGTTGTCAGAGCCGGATAAGCCACCGAGTGGTCCGCCATGGAAGGTGAGGGTGGTGCCGCTGTACCAGACACGTACGCCGCCGGCGACATCCAGTCGGCGGTTTTCATCACCCAGCACTGTGTAGCCGCCCCCCAGGAACCCGGAGGCTGTCTTGCTTTCGACCTCAAGCTTGGCGCCCCCCGGCAGGCGGTTGCGGGTGTCGGTGTCGATGTACATCAGGTCGGCGAGCACGCTGTAGGGGCCCCGACGTGCCTCCCCCATCAGCATCACCGACATATCGACCGTCTTGGCGATGTCGGAGAAGTCGGACTTTATGAACTGGGTGCCCGTGCTGCTATGACCCACGTGCCCACGAATACCGGCGCCCCATACGTAAGGGCCGCCGTTGAACGTCCAGTCATCGTTGTCTGCCGCCATGGCGGGCCCGGCGGCGACAAAGGCGCCAGCCAGCAGCGCCAGATGGGCGTGCTTGCGCCACAAAGCCGAGCGGGGGTTGTCACTGTGCATGATGGTGTGTCCCCGATCAGTGCTGAGTCAGCGAGAGCGCCACGCCCTCGGCCGCACAGTCCTGTGTGGGCTTCAAGCCAGCTTTTTGTGCGGCCTTGACCTCTTCCTTCGCCGCCGCCAGATCCGCCAGGAACGCCGGATTGCTATGCAAGCTCGCAACCGTCGCAGCGCCCATGATGCGGCCCGCATCGACGTCGCTCTGCCAGTGGGCGTCGCAGATGACGCGGCTCTGGCCGAATGACAACCCGCGGGTCATCAACTCGGTTGCACGGGCAGGCTGAATCTCGGCCAGCAACAGCCCCCAGGCCCAACCGGCGGCGGAGTGGCCGGAAGGCCAGGAACCATCCGTGCGCAGCAGCGGTTCCATGTCTTTGCGACAGGTCCCTTCGTTATGTGCCACGAAGGGTCGGGTGCGGTTGTAGGCATTCTTCCCGGCATAGGTGGAACCGCCCGCATCCGACAGGGTGCGCTGCATCAAGGTATAAAGATGCGGTGCATTTTTCTCGGTGATCGGCGTGCCCATCGCACAGGCGAATGCGTTGGCCGGGCCTGGGAATGCCAGCTCCGCATCCGCCGCGGCGAGTTTCTCCCGAGCCGTACCGCGTAGCGAGAGCGCTGCTCGCCGTGCCTCCTCATCCCGTGCCAGCGCCGCAGAATCAGGCTTTGGTGGGGCGCCCAGCAACGCCAGGCGCAATGGCAGGTCTGCCGAGTTCAGATAGCCGGGGGCCAGCTTGAAGTGAGGGTCCGTGACCTTGGGCGCAGCATCGTCGGCAAGCACCAGCCCCGACCAGAGCAGGCCCGCCAGCCCCAACTGCTTATGTACTGTTTTCATCGGGTGTTCCCTTATCAAAACCGGTAAAGGGCATTCAGATAGGCGCCTGCGCCCACGTTCTCACCCGTCAGCGGGCTGTTGCGGGCGTCGGAGACCAGGGCGTAGGTCTTGATGCCGCCTTCCAACGCCAGCTGTGGCTGCCATTGCCAGGTGAGGCCCAGCTTCAGGGTCACGTCGCGCATCCCGCCACCGGGGTGATATTCCTCGAAGCCGGTACGCGCAGCTTGTTGGGCAGTGACGCCGAAGCGCGCCATCATGTCTTTCTCATTGCTCCAGGTGCCGTACAGGGTCGAGTCCAGGGTCAAGGTGGAAGACAGCGCGTAGGCTGTGGCGAAACCGGCTTCCAGGAACGCGGTACGCCCCAGGCTCTCGCCACCGTAATCGCGGCTCTGGCTGGCTTGCAGCCCACGAACAAACAGGCGGCCGGCCGGCAGCACCCAGTACGCTTCCGCCCCGACCAGGGCAGTGCTGTCCAGGTTACCCATGCCTTTGAGGTAGTCATCACGACCGCCCAGGGTGTGGATTCTTTCCTTGCGGCCCTGGTCGTAGCCAATCAGCAGGGCCACTCCAAAAGGTGACAGCCCCGGCAAGTCCCAACGCAGACCATCGGGGAACGCGGCAGTAAACTTGCCCCAGTTTTCGCTAGGCAAAACCGCTTTGAGTTTCAGTGACGGGAACGCGGCGTAGTGCGAAGAACCTTCATACAAGGGGCCGACGGCGAGTCCACCACCGACGGTCACCGAGGGCTCACTTGAGTCGTCTGCGTGTGCAGGCAACGCCATCGCAAAGGCGAGGGTCGCACTGGTCATGAGCGCCGCTTTATATTTGAAAGAGTTTGAACCACCGATGGTTGTCATTGCTTCTTTCCTTGGGTGTAAAACCAAACTTATTGGCGTGGGTGCCCAGTTATAAAAGTCGAACGTTATGAGTTAGAGCTCGACGGCCTGCGGCTTCGGGAAACTCCACTTTCCATTCAGAATTTGTTCTTTCGGCTGATAAAGCCTGACCGTGTAGTTCCAGCCAGGTGTGGTAGGCAGGCAATTAGCAATCTTCCCGTCGCAACCGCCGAACTGGATGAGAATCGAGCCATCCTCACTTTTCCTCGCGGTGAGGTTGTTCAACGAATAGGCGTCATAGGGGTTCTTCTGGAAGTAACCGTCGGCGTTATAAACGCTGACAGACCAGAAACTATTGACCGGGACCTCTCCGACTTTGAGCCGGTAAATGGTTTTCCCATCGTTCTCAGGCATCACGCCGCCGAGGTAGATAGCGTCCTTGGCGGGGTTCCCACCCCAGCCCGTCGCGGTACCGATCAAGTGATGGATGGGATTGACCGTGCCCTTGGGGCCAAAGGATTGGTCGTAGTCAGGAATCGTCGAACCCAGGACCTCCAGCGCCTCACGCACCTTGGCCTGGCTCGCCGGGTCCCACTTAGGTACTACAAACTCGCCAACCTTGGCCTGGCTGACCGCGATGGAGTCCTGCAGTGCATGGACGTTTTCAAGGTCTTTGCGATCCGCGGGATCGAAGAACGTACGCACAGCGACAAACACATAGCGTGTGCCGATGGCCTCTTTCGTCAGTGTCTGGCGGCCGGCGCCATAAGTGACGAGGGGCACGTAGTGGTCTTCATTGATCACCGCCATGGACATGAACCGTCCACCGGCCTCAGGCAAGGTGATCGTGACGGGGCCTGCCTCGAGATCGAACACGGCTGACGAATAGAGCGTGTCCCGATTCATCCGGACCACATTCTGGGCGTCAATGGCCACCGCTTCGCGGCTATGAACAAAGCGGCCCAAACTGCCACTTGCGACCATTTTTCCCAAGTAGAGGTCGGACTCGGCACGGACAAAGTTATCTACACCTACCGGTATCGCCGCCTCCGGGGATGACTGAGCGTTCGCACTTCCAAAAACCACCAGCGCCATCGCAAGCGCACAGGCCGTGGATGAATGGGACATTTAAACCTCTTGGTTTTATTAGTTGGCGTTAATTTTTTGACTGTATAAGAACGCCTTGGCGCAAACTTGCCATTTGGTGCCAAAAGCAAGGTGAGCGCGTACGCGAAGACCGCCCCGGAAAGGGGTGAAGTGTTTGAGGGGATGGGTGTTAGAAGAGGGTGTTAACGATCCTGTTTCAAGAGCGCGCGATAGTGCGACGGCGGGCTCCCGGTCCAACGCTTGAAGGCGCGGGTAAAATGCGCGGGGTCGCTGTAGCCGACCATATAGGCAATTTCGGTCGCGCTGTATCTGCCGCTGGCAATCAACTGAAGGGCTTCACTGCGTCGTGTCTCGTCACGTAAAGCGTCGAAGTCTATGCCGCAATGTTCGAGACGCCGCTGTAGCGTTCGAGCAGACAGCCCAATTTTTCTTGAAATAGAGGCAAGTTTGGAAAGCTCCTGATCGGCTATCTGCTGGGCGAGCACGTCAGCTGCGTCAGCGGTCGACTTCAAGGCTTGGGTGGTTTTCCAGGCCACATCTCGGAAAGGCTGCAGGGGGATCTCGAGCAACTCACGATCAAATTCGATCATGTTGTGCGCAGCGTTCATTACGAGGTTCGGCCCCAGGTGCTCTTCAAGCGCCTCGTCGCCTCGTTCTCGCGGATTTTTTAAATGTACCCGTATAGCGCCTGGCACGCCGGACATGAGCGGCACTTTTCTAAGCACCGCAAGGGTGCCGAAAATGACCTGCTTCGGATCAGCCCCGTGGTGCCCGGTAAAGTGTTGGATCAGTTTCGTCGTGCGCCCTTCGGTGACGATCTTTACTTCGCTTCCCTGATGCAGCAAATCCGTATGCACCGCCGCCGCCGCACACGCCTGAGCGAGGTTGGTCGAGCCCAATATCAATTCGCCCCACATGCCGGTTGAGCGCATATCGGTGAGGTGCCCAATCATCGCCCCGCCGAAGGGGTCCTGTGCGATAGCGGCCATTTCATTGGCGATATGAAAGCAGGCCGCTCGCGGTACCCAAGCTTCTGGGTTTTGAAAAACATGCGGAGAAATACCGAACCGTCGAAAGAACTCCAGTGGCGACACCCCTCGCATACTCAGATAGGGGGCGACTTGCCTGAGTGTGCTGAGTCTGATGGCGGGCGCAGCATTCGTCATGGGTGTCCGTTCCTGGTTCTAAAGGCAATGCATTTGAAAACCGTCTTGGCGTGCTGGCATAGCATAGGCAAATTGTTTGCCAAAATCGCGCGATCGACAGCACTGTCACCCTGAGCATCGATTCAGCGGCAAGCTCATCACTTACACACGAAAAAGCCCCAGGTCAAAGAACCTGGGGCTTTTGTAGAGGCAGGGCAAAGACCGCAACGCTCATCCTTCGCTTCAGACCCGAGCGGGTGACACGATGATTTTCACGTTGTGCTCCTTGTTTTTGACCAGTTCCTCGAAGCCCTGGCCCACGATCTGTTCCAACTGAATGCGCCCCGTCACCAGTGGCGTGATGTCCAGCCGACCATCGGCGATAAAAGCGATCACGTCAGCGAATTCACCGTTATAGGCCAGCGCGCCGAGTACCTGTTTTTCCGTCGCCACCAACTCGAAAAAGTTGAACTCACTGGGCTCCTCGAAGATGCCCACCAGTACGCACTTGCCGGCCTTGCGGATCAGGTCGATCGCGAGCTTGGCCGTGTGTTTGTTGCCGATGCATTCGAAACTGACATCCGCGCCGAGCCCGCCCGTCAGGCGTCGTACCTCGGCCAGGGCATCGCATTGATTGGGATCGAGCACATGGGTCGCCCCCACTTCCCGAGCCTTGGCCTTGCGCGCTCCGGACATCTCCAGGGCGATCACCTGAGCCGCACCCGCCGCCTTGGCGCACATGATGGTGCACAGGCCAATGGTGCCCGCGCCGACCACCACCACGTTTTGCCCCAGCAGGCTTCCGGCCTTTTTCACCGCGTGCATGCCCACCGCCAGAGGCTCGATCAGTGCGCCGGCTTCAGCCGGAAAGTTCGCCGGCAACTTGTACAGCAGGTTGGCTGGCACGTTGACCAGTTCGGCGAAGGCGCCGTTGTTCATCAGGCCGGTGAAGGCCAGGTTTTCGCAAATGTTGTATAGCCCGTGGGTGCAGTAGTAGCAGGTGCCGCAATGTTGGCACGCATCGGCCGCCACCGGCTCGCCGACGCTGAAGCCCTGCACGCCGGCACCGAGTTCGACGATCTCGCCACAAAACTCGTGACCGAGAATGCACTGGCCTTTTATCCCGGTCAGCGGGTGCGGGGCGTCAACCGGTATGAACACCGGGCCGGCCACGTACTCATGCAAATCCGAGCCGCAAATGCCGCACCATTGCACTCGGATCTGCACCCAACCGGCAGGCGGCGAAACGGGCAGTGGAACGTCTTCGACGCGGATATCGTTACGACCGTGCCAGACAGCGGCACGCATGCTGCGTTGCGAGTTGAGCGAAAGGGTCATAGCGAAGGCTCCTTGATACGGTTGGCACTGACGCGCCGGACGGTTTGCCAGAGCCAGAGCAAGGCCGGTGCCAGCTCCGCAAGAACGCCCGCACAGCCCTTTTTTAGAGCGGCCCAATGGAAACCACGGAGGGCCGCCATCGCGTTCAAATGAGACGCGCCATGCCAGACGGCACGCGATAGCGACGAGACCGTGAGACGTTGCGTCTCATCGCCAGCCCCGGTACCCACGGGCGACGCTCGATCGGGCCAAGCCACCGCTATGACGTTTTGTCAGCCCACCCCGGTCTACCGCGCGCCCTGCCCCCGCCCGACCATCAGGCGCAGCCAACCAGCGCAACGACGCGTTCACTCGGTTGGTGTGTCCTGCAATGTCGCGCGCAGCACCTGTTCAAGCTGGGTAAAGAATGCGTGGATATGCGCCTGTTTCAACGCCTGGGGCCGGGTGACCAGGTAGACCTCCATCGGCGGCAGTTCAATCTCCTGGAACACTTCGCTCAGGCCCTCGGCCAGGATACGCGGCAGCACCGCCACGCCCATGCCGCGCCTCACCGATTCCAGCTGCACGGCAAATGAGTTCACGCGGATCGGCGCATGGTCCAGGCCGGCGGCCTTTGCCGCGCGCATTTGCGGCAGCAGGTCCAACGGCGGGAGCAAGGCGATACAGGCCGCCGTGGCCGGCGTCATCGCCGGAAAACG